>Ga0070730_10001071_pt1 | contig 27304 bp, 22 predicted proteins | sample Coa_R1_3_FD_66447 | JGI IMG/M metagenome (GOLD analysis project Ga0070730, IMG submission 66447) | Surface soil microbial communities from Centralia Pennsylvania, which are recovering from an underground coalmine fire - Coalmine... | ecosystem: Environmental > Terrestrial > Soil > Unclassified ... | reverse complement strand
GGAGCGAGCGAAGCGATGCGGGCGAGGTTCGCCCCCCGCGGGCAAGCGGGACGTTAGCTGAGGCCGCCGAAACGCCGAACCCGCCGGCCGAACTCCGCGAAGGCCTGGTAGAGCTCCTCGCGCCCGAAGTCGGGCCAGCATATCGGTGTCGAATAGTACTCCGCGTAGGCGGCTTGCCAAAGCAGGAAATTGCTCAGCCGCATCTCGCCACCCGTGCGAATCACCAGGTCCAGATCGGGCAGCCCGGCGGTGTCCAGGTGCTGATCGATCACCTCTTCGGTGACGTCTTCGGCCGCCACCCCCTGGGCGAGCAGCCGCCGCACGGCTCGGGCGATCTCCTGCCGGGCGCCGTAGTTGAACGCCACGTTCAGGACCAGCCCCGTATTGGCCCGCGTCAACTCGACGGCGGCTCGCACCCGCTCGGCCAGGCGCGGCTGAATCCCCTCGAGCTCGCCCACGTGGCGGATCCGCACGTTGTTGCGGTGCAGCTCGGCGGCTTCCTTGTCGATGCGCTGCAGGAGCAAGCGCATCAGACCGTGCACCTCGTCGACCGGCCGCCGCCAGTTCTCGGTCGAGAACGCATAGATGGTGAGCACTTCGACGCCAGCGTCGGCGCAGGCGATGGTGATCGGGCGTACGTTTTCAGTGCCGGCGTGATGTCCAGCCAAGCGCGGTAAGCCACGCCCTTTGGCCCACCGGCCGTTGCCATCCATGATGATGCCAACGTGCGTTGGAACGGCCTCGGGCTGCGGCCTGGCAACCGCGTGCGTCGTTGACTGGGGGCTCGGCGCGCCCGCGACCATCGTCATAGACTCTTTCAGACCTCCGTCACTTCGGTCTCCTTTCGCCTGGAGACCTCCTCGATACGCTTGACGAACTGATCCGTCAGCTTTTGCAATCGTTCCTGGGCGCGCTTTTCGTCTTCCATCGAGATGCCCGCGTCGTCTTCCTTTTCCGCCTTGCGGAGATGCTCGAGCGCGTCGCGGCGGCAGTTGCGCACCGCGACGCGCGCCTCCTCGGCGCGCTGGTGGACCTGTTTCACCAGTTCCTTGCGGCGGTCCTGCGTCAGTTGGGGCAGCACCAGGCGGATGACCTGCCCGTCGTTGGTCGGGTTGATACCCAGATCGGACTTCAGAATCGCTTTTTCGATGACGCCCAACATCTTGGGATCCCAGGGCTGAACCAGGACCATGCGCGGATCGGGCGCGCTGACATTGGCGACGCCGTTCACCGGCGTGGGCGTGCCGTAGTAGTCGACCTGAATCCGATCGAGCAGTGCCGGGCTGGCGCGGCCGGTGCGCACGGACTGCAAATCCCGGCCCAGGATCTCGACGGCGGTGGTCATCTTGTGCTCGGCGGTTTTCAAGATGTCATCAAGCATTTCAGGAACTCTTAGCCTTCAGCTCTTCTTGCTCGCAACTCTCAGCTGTCGGCCGTCAAGATGCTGGTCTATGACGCTACGGCGCCGCAATACCTCGCGAGCATGAGTCGTCACGAACGGGGGATCGCGGATGGCCGGCGCGGACGGTCGAGCGCTGATCGCTGACGAGTCTCTAGGATACGAGTGTTCCGACCGTGCGGTCGCCCTCGACTAGTCTAAGGAGGTTGCCCTCGTCGGTAAGGTCGAACACGATGATCGGCATCTTGTTGTCCATGCACAGCGACAGCGCGGTGGTGTCCATGACTTTGAGGCGCCGTTCGAGCGCTTCCATATAGGTCAGGTGGTCGAACTTCCGGGCGTTGGGATCGCGATTCGGATCGGCGTCGTACACGCCGTCGACACGATTTTTTGCCATCAGCAGCACGTCCGCACCGATCTCCAGCGCGCGCAGCGACGCCGCGGTATCGGTCGTGAAGTACGGGTTGCCCGTGCCCGCGGCAAAAATGACGACCCGCCCTTTTTCGAAGTGGCGGATCGCACGCCGCCGAATATACGGCTCGGCCACTTCGGTCATCGTGACCGCGCTCTGGACGCGCGTGTGCAGCCCAATGCGTTCCATCGACGACTGCAGCGCCAGGCCATTCATCACGGTCGCCAGCATGCCCATGTAGTCGGCGGTGGCGCGATCCATGCCGCGGGTGGCGGCTGGCTCTCCGCGCCAGATATTGCCGCCGCCGATGACCATGCCCACCTCGACGCCGCGTTCGACGACCGCGGCGATCTGGCGAGCGATCGTCTCGAGGGTGCTGGGGTCAATCCCGTACGGGGCGGACCCCTGGAGCGCTTCGCCGCTGAGCTTGAGGAGAATCCGGCGGTAGCGCAGATGCCCGTTCGGAGACGGGGCGTCCGTTGGGAGACCGGGCACCCTAGTGTGCGTACATTACCTACTGGCCGCCAAGCTCGAAGCGCGAGAAACGCCGGATGACGATGTTCTCCCGCACCCTGGCGATCGTCTCGTTCAGCAACTCCTGGATGGTCTTGCTGGAGTCACGGATATACGGCTGGTCGAGCAACGGCACGTCGCCGTCGCTCGATTTCTCCGTGGCGCTGATGCGGCTCGGGTTGGTCGCCGCGACCTGCATCGCGATTTCACGCGCGAGGGTGCGGAAGTCGGGCGTGCGCGCGACGAAGTCCGTTTCGCAATTGAGCTCGATCATGGCGCCGATACGACCGGCGTGGACGTAGCTGTCGATCAATCCCTGGCCGGCCTCGCGGCCGGCTTTCTTCTCGGCCATGGCCAGGCCGCGCTCTTTGATCAACTGCTCGGCTTTTTCGAGGTCGCCCAGGGCATCGTCGACGGCGCGCTTGCACTCCATGATCCCCGCGCCGGTTTTTTCGCGCAGGGTCTTGATCAGTTCGGTCGTGCTTGGCATCGCCTACGCGTCCTCGTCCTCGTCGAGCTCGAACTCCATCATGAAGTCCTCTTCGGTCATCATCGGCAGCTCGGACGGCATCTCCTCGATCTCGCCCTCTTCCAGGCCGGTGCCCGGGACCACCTCACCCATGACCGCGGCACGCGCCTCGCGACCCTCGACGATCGCATCGGCAACCTTGCCGGCGATGAGACGGACCGCGCGGATGGCATCGTCGTTGGACGGGACCGGCCAGTCGATCAACTGCGGATTGCAGTTGGTGTCGACCATGGCCACGATTGGCAGCTTGAGCCGGTTGGCTTCGGCGACAGCGATGCCCTCCCGATGCGGGTCGACGATGAAGACCATGTCGGGCAGGCGGTACGTCTTGCGCCAGCCGCCCAGCATGCGCTGCAGCTTGTCCAGCTCATCCTGCAGCCGAATCGCCTCTTTCTTGGGGAGCTGCTCGAATTCGCCGCCCTCTTTGCGGCGCTCGAGATCTTCCATCCGCCGCAAGCGGGTGAGGATGGTCGAAAAGTTGGTGAGCGTGCCGCCCATCCAGCGCTGGTTGACGTACGGCATCCCGGCGCGGGTGGCTTCCTCAGAGATCGTGTCCTGGGCTTGTTTCTTGGTGCCGACAAACAACATGGTCTTGCCATCGGCAGCTTGCTGGCGGACGAAACCCATGGCCTCGTCGAGCCGGCGCACCGTCTGCTGCAGGTCGATGATGTGGATACCGTTGCGTTCGGTAAAGATGAATGGGCGCATGCGCGGGTCCCAGCGGCGGGTCTGGTGGCCGAAGTGGACGCCAGCTTCGAGCAGCGTCTTCATCTGTACAGGTGCAGGCATAGGGTGTTTCTAGGAAACCTCCGTTAGGTCCTCCGCGGTCGCGGTTTGAGAAAAGCACGGAGAGCGATGCGACCGCGTGTGGGATTGGAATAAACGCCTGAGTATATCAACGCGCGCCTGGTTGAACGGAGTTTGGCCGTCGTGCGACCCGTGTCATGCGCATTTCGGCCAAACTCCTAGCGACCGTTGACTCTGTCGACGTTGGCGTTGTGTTCGCTGAGGGTGCGCGCGAACAGATGAGTTCCGCTGCCGTCGGTGGTTGCGACGAAGTAGAGGTAATCGGTTTTGGCCGGCTGGAGCACGGCCCGAATCGATGGTTCACCGGGGTTGCAGATCGGCCCCGGTGGCAGACCCGCAATCATGTAGGTATTGAACGGCGAGTCGATCTGCAGGTCGGCGGGCGTCAAGTCCTGTTTCCAGTAGTGATACGCGCTCGCGGCCGGGCCGTCGCGGGTGGCGAGCGCGTACTGCACCGTCGGATCGGCCTGCAGTGGGAGGTTGGCGGCCAGACGATTCAGGTACACGCTGGCAATGACCGGCCGCTCAGCCGGCTGCCTGGCTTCGCGCTCGACAATCGAGGCCAGGGTAAGCACCTGGTGTGGCGTCAGCTTCGACTCCGGCTGCGAACGAATGACACCGCCCACGCGTTGGCTGAACATGCGCACCATCATCTCGGCCGCCTGCGGCCCGGACACTTTCTGGGGGACCTCGTACGTCTCTGGAAAAAGGTACCCCTCGAGGCGCGGTGGCGGCGCCGGGCCGAGCAGGTCCACTCCCGGCACGGATGGCGGAGCGGCCACCGCGTGGAGAAAATCATCGCGCGCGGCAAAGCCGGTGGCGTCGAGCCGGTCGGCGATCTGCTCGCTGCGCCAGCCTTCCGGAATGGTGGCCAGCAGACCGCGCTTGACCTGGCCGCTGGCCAGCACCTGGATGATGGCGTTGGTCGACATCGAACGGTTCAGTTCGTAGTCGCCAGCGGCGAGGCTGCTGCCGACGCCCGCCTGTTCGGCGGCGAGCCGAAAGGCGAGCGCGGAGCGGATCAGGCCGCGCTGCTGCAAGTTGGCGCCGATCTCACCCGCGGTGGCGCCGGGCTTGACGGTGATGACTTGCGGCGTGGTGTCCTGTGGGTCGACCGGCGCCATCGGATCAGTGAGCTGGCTGAGGTCGCCGCCGAGCAGTGGCGTCGAATCGCCCAACACCCGGTAGCCGACGGCCACGCCCGCGGCGACGACGATCAGCGCGAAGAGGACGACGAGGAGTCTGGCCAGCATCAATCGGCGTCGGGCGGCGGCGCGTGGTCCAGATAATCCTGCAGGATGACGGCCGCGGCGATGGCGTCGAGTTGGCCGCGTTGGCGCACGCGGCGCGTGCTGCGGCCCTGGGCGCGGACGATCGCTTCGGCTTCCTGCGTCGACAGGCGTTCGTCCCAGAGGTCGACGGGCACGCCGACGACGCGCGCCGCGACGCGGGCAAAATCCTCGGCGCGGCGGGCCTGCTGACCGTGCGATCCGTCGGCGTTCAACGGCAGCCCGACGATCATCCGGTCGATCCCCTCGCGCCGCGTGAGCTCGGTCAGCGCGTCCAGGACCGGCGCCAATCCGCGCGCCCGGTCGAGCACGCATAGCGGCGTCGCGAGCAGGCGCAGTGCGTCGCTGACCGCCACACCCACCCGCCGCTCGCCCGCGTCGATGCCGAGCACTCGACCCTGGCGCACCGGTGACTTACTTGGGACCCTGGACGCTGACGTCGACCCGGAAGGCGCGCGGCGCCCACGCTGGCACCACGTCGACGCTGGGAGCTTCGGCCAGCCCACTCAGCCGCGCCAGATAGGCTCGCGCGTCCTGCGCCGAGGTACCGGTCAGCGCACGCTTGATGCCGTCGGCGTCGACGGCACTCTGGACCACGCCGTGCGCATCGCAGCGGAGCACGACTTTGTGGCCATCGACCTTCAACACGCTCGGCGTGTCGACTGTCACCGGGGCACTCAACAGCATGCCCGCGCCAGCGCCGGTTTCGACCACCTTGCCCACGAGGTCGTTATAGGCCAGATTCGTGAACATCGTTCCGGAAACGGTCGCCGTGAGCCGCCCGGTGAGTTGATCGCTTTCCGCGCCCACGTCCTGGTCGAATGTTTCAGCCCGGGTGTCCACCGACAGCGACATCTCGGGCAGCGTCTGCCCGGAACCAGCCCGCTGCTGCAACTGGGCGAAGCCCTTGTCTCGCGCAGCCTTCTTCAGCCGTTCGTCGAGTGTCGTGCGATCGTCTTCGGCGACCACTTTGGCCTGCCGGTCGGTGCCGCCCGTGGTCGGCCGCTGATTGCTAACGTCCAATTGATCGAGCCCCGGGCCGTCGAACTGGGTGATCTGGCCTGGCCCAACATTGCTGGCCGTACCTGCTTCGACGGCCGTGATCCCGACGCGCACCGGGACTTTCGGAGGCAGGATCAGGTCCAGATCGGTGCCGAACATCGGGCCGCCGTCGACCCGAACGGTAGTGCCCTTCGGCAGGCTGAAGGTGGTATCGCGTTGGCTGGTAATAATCGCCTCGCCGTGCGCCCTGGCCTCACCAATCGTTCGATCAGCCGGGATCGCCAGGCTGTCGGATACATCGACCTGGAGGGTCTGCAACGTGCCCGGCAACGTGCCGGTGGACGGGTCGGCGACCTTGGCGTCCGGATCGATGGTGATGTCAACGGAACGGTTCACATTGCGGGTCTGCGGCACGAGCGTCACGTGCATTTGTGGGTACGCCACCAGCACTCCGAACGCCGCCACCGCCAGGACGCCGACGAAGCTCAAGAATGAGACGATGCTCGGCAGCGAGATCCAGTCTGGCAGGACCACCCGAGGCGGTCGCTGGCCGGGTCGCAACATGAGATGCTTGAGCGTGCGCAACCCGCGCCGGGTGCGGAAACCCTCCTGATTGGCCAGCCGGCGGCGGCCCGGGTCCGCGGTCACCAGGACCGTCTCCGAGGACATCTCGTTGGCGATCCGCGCCAGGATGCGGAACTCCAGCGGCGTGCGCATCACCGATGACCGGCGCGGGATGACGAGATAGATCTCCTCAGCGCTGCTGGCCTCGAGTTTCGACCGAATCGTGCCCAGGTCGTCGTCCGCATCAAGAAACACCAGCTCCTGCGAGCGTGGGGCGATCCTGGCGCGGCGAAAGAACATCTCGGTGGGGCCTCAGTTCCGGTGCAGCGTGGTCTCGACGACGGCGAACGCGTGCTGCAGCGCGTCAGCTAATTTTGCAGGGTCAGTGCCACCCCCGGTGGCAAAGCCGGGCGGCCCGCCACCCCCGCCGCCGGCCCGGGCCGCGACCTGCTTCACCACGTCGCCGGCTTTGATGCGTGCGGTTAAATCCTTCGTCACGCCCACGACGAACTGGACCTTGTGGTCCTCGACGCTGCCCAGGACGACAACCCCCGAGCGCATTTTCACTTTGATCGCATCGACCAGCCGCTCGAGCTCGTCTTTGCTGGCGTGCTCAACTGCTTCGGCCAGCACCTTCACGCCCTGGACTTCCCGAGCGTGCGCTGCGAGCTTGCCCGCCGAGTCGTTGGCGTTCTGCTGCTGGCGCCGCTGCACCTCTCGTCGCAGCGTCTCCACCTCCTGGAGGACCGCGTCCAGCCGGCCTTCGATCTCCTCAGGCGTACGCGCGCCGACGCGTTCGGCGAGCGTCTCGAGCAAAGCAAGCCGGTCCTCGAGGTGGGCCAGGGCGGCATGTCCGGCGTAGGCAACGATGCGCCGCTTGCCCGACCCGATGCCTGACTCGTTGGCAATCACGACAGCGCCAAGCTCGCCCGAATGGTGCGTGTGCGTCCCGCCGCACAGCTCGCGCGAGTACCCGCCGATCGACACAACTCGCACCTGGTCGCCGTACTTCTCGCCGAACATCATGATGGCCCCCAGCTGGCGGGCCTGGAGCATGGACATGATCTCCCAGTGCACGGGCAGATCGTCCATGCTGCGATCGTTGATGATGGCTGCCACCTCTTTGAGCTGGGCAGCGTCGACGGCGCGCGCATAGTTGAAGTCGAAGCGCAGCTGATCGGGCCCGACGTAGGAGCCTTGCTGGCTGGTTCCCTCGCCGAGCACGTCTTTTAACGCACGGTGGAGCAGGTGCGTGGCCGTGTGGTGGCGGCGGGAACGATCCCGCAGCACCGCGTTGACTTCGGCCTGCGCCAGCTCATCGACACGGACCACACCCGTTTCAACTCGACCATAGTGGACGATATGGCCGGCCGCATCGAATTGGGTGTCGTCCACGACGAACACCCCGCCGGGCGTACGTATCCAGCCGACGTCGCCCTCCTGGCCGCCGCCCTTCGGATAGAAGGGTGAGGCCTCGAGCACCAGGCGAGCGGCCGTCCCGGCGCCTAATTCGGGCAGCGCGGACCCGTCGGAACCAATGGCCAACAACACCCTGGCCTGTGCGTGCGTGTCGGTCCACGCCAGAAACTCCGTCGTCGGCAACTCGGCAAGCTCGGACTGCCCGGTGCCGCTGGCGTGCAGCGACGCGGTAGCCGACAGGTTTGCCTGCCCCACCGAGCGGGCGCGCTCCCGTTCTTGAGCCAACGCCCGATCGAAGCCTTCCCGGTCGAGCTCGAAGCCCTGCTCGCGCAGCATCTCTTCGGTAAGCTCCACGGGGAAGCCATACGTTTGGTACAGGTCGAAGGCACGTTCCCCGCTGATTTTGGGCAGGCCGGCGGAGGGGCGCGGAAGTACTTCTCCGCCGACACCAAAAGCGCTGACGCTGGCTGACTCGCTGACGGTCGCCGATTCCGTCGCGCTCGCGAGGCGTGCCTCGTCGACGAGTCGCTGGATCTGCATCGAGCCGGACTGCAGCGTACGGCTGAAGAGCTCCTCTTCATCACTCAAGACCTTCTTGATGCGCCCAGCCTCGGTCAGCAGATCGGGGTAGTGCGGCCCCATGCGCTCGACGACGGCCTGGACCATCTCAGCCAGGAACGGTCGATCGATGCCGAGTCGTCGACCGTAGCGGATCGCCCGGCGCACGATGAACCGCAGGACGTACTCGCGTCCGCCGGAGCCGGGGACGACGCCGTCCAGGATCAGGAAGGTCATCCCGCGGGCGTGATCGGCCAGCACCCGCAGCGCGAAATCAGTCTCGGCGGCGTGGCCGTAGGCGACGCCCGCGATCCGCTCGGCCGCCTTGATGATGGGCTGGAAAAGGTCGGTGTCGTAGGTCGAGTGCAGGCCAAGCGACACAGCCGTGGCGCGCTCGAAACCCATGCCCGTGTCGACGTTTTTGGCCGGCAAGGGCGTTCGAATGCCTTCTTCGTCCTCGTTGAACTGCATGAACACGAGATTCCAGAACTCGAGGCGTCCACAGTCACACCCGGGCGGGTCTTCGGGATACCCGCACTGGAAGCCAGGTCCCTGGGCGTAGTAGAGCTCACTGTTCGGTCCGCACGGTCCACTGGCTCCTGGCGGGCCCCACCAGTTGTGTTCGTCGCCAAAGCGAGCGATGCGCTCCGGCGGGATGCCCACACGCGTCCAGATCTCGTTCGCTTCGTCATCAGACTCATGAATGGTGATCCACAGGCGCGCCTGGTCCAGACCGAGGTGCTGGGTCGCGAACTCGAGTGCCCAGGGGATGACTTCGGCCTTGAAGTAGTCACCAATGGAGAAGTTCCCCAGCATCTCGAAGAACGTCTGATGACTGTCGTCGCCAACTTCGTCGATGTCGGACGTACGGAAGCACTTCTGGACGGAGACGTACCGCTTGTGAGGCAGCCGTTCTTTGCCCAGAAAGACGGGCACGAACTGCTGCATCCCGGCCGTCGTCAACAGGACGGTCGGGTCGTTGTACGGGATGAGGCTGGACGACGCCCGGAGCTGGCCGTCCCGCTCCACCCAGAACTGGACGAAGTCGGCCCGGATGTCGTCACTCGAACGTGGAGGCATGATCGCGTCTATAAGGATGCTCGAAGACGCCCGATTCAGGCGAATAGGGCGAGCTGGCGTTCGCGGGCGACGTTGCTCGTCCAGCGCAGGTCCGAACGGCGGTGATGGATGGTCTTCAGCGGGACGTGGCCCAGGCCATGTCGCTTGAGGACCCGTCCGACGGTCTGGATGGCGTGCTTCGGCGAATTGTTCTGCTCGCTCAGGTGCGCCAGCCAGACCGCGCGGGGCGCGCGATCGCCGCAGCCGGCGATTGCCTCGGCCGCTGCCCCATTTGACAGGTGGCCGTAGGTGCCTGAGACGCGGCGCTTGAGAAAGTGTGGATACGTGCCGGTTTCGAGCAGATGCGGGTCGTAGTTGGCCTCCAGCACCAGCAGATCGACATCCCGGAACTGGCGGGCGACGTTGTGAGGCACCCAGCCCAGGTCGGTGGTGATGCAGGCTCGGCCACTGCCGGCCTCGAAGCGAAAGCCGAGCGGCTCCCGGCAATCGTGGGGTACGGCGAAGGGCTTCACGTCCATCTGGCCAACGGGGTAGGTCCGGCCAGATTGCATCGGCCGCGCCAGTGCGCGGTCGGGCAAGTCTAGCGCGGCGAGCGTCCCGAGTGACGCATAGATCGGCACGTTGTGCTGCCTGGAAAAATACCGCGCCGAACGACTGTGATCGCCGTGCGCGTGGGTAAGCAGTATGCCGGCCACGTTTTCAGGCTCGGTTCCAATCGACTCGAGGAAGTCCTTGACCTGCTGGTAAGGCCGACCGCACTCCACCAGCAGCGTGGTGCCCTCGCTTTCGACGAGGTAGCAGTTGCCATCGCTGCCCGACGCGAAGCTCCAGACGCGCACTGTGATCGATCTTACAGTGCAGTGGGGCTTGACCGGAAGGGGCCGGTAACGCTCGGCGCTGACACACCCGGCGCTACTCTCCGCCGCTGCGCGGCTACTTCCGACAGGTTTTCTTTCTGTTCCCGGGAAACGCCGGCTGCGTCAGCGCTGACCGCCTGTTAGTGGTCGAAATAGTCGCGAAGCTTTCGGGAGCGCGTCGGGTGGCGCAGCTTACGTAAAGCTTTGGCTTCGATCTGGCGAATGCGCTCGCGGGTCACGCCGAACTCTTTGCCGACTTCTTCGAGCGTGCGCTGGCGGCCGTCCTCCAGGCCGAAGCGGAGTTGCAGGACACGCCGTTCGCGGCTGGAGAGCGAGTCCAGGACGTCGTCCATCTGCTCCTTGAGCATCTGCCGCGTGGCGACATCGGCGGGGCTCAGCGACGATTCGTCGGGCACGAAATCACCCAGGTGGCTGTCTTCTTCGGAACCGACTGGAATCTCCAGCGATACCGGTTCCTGGGCGGCCTTCTTGATCTCCCGCACGCGGTCGGCCGCGAGATCGAGCTCGGCCGCGAGCTCCTCGTCGGCGGGCTCGCGCCCGATGTCCTGCTCCAGTCGCCGCGAGATGCGCGACAGCTTGTTGATCGTCTCGACCATGTGCACCGGGATGCGAATGGTGCGCGCTTGATCGGCAATCGCGCGGGTGATGGCCTGTCGGATCCACCACGTCGCATACGTGCTGAACTTGTAGCCCTTGCGGAACTCAAACTTTTCGACCGCCCGCATCAGGCCGATGTTGCCCTCCTGGATCAGGTCCAGCAGCGACATGCCGCGCCCGACGTACTTCTTGGCCACCGACACCACGAGCCGCAAGTTGGCCTCGATGAGATCGCGCCGGGCCTTGTTCGACTCGTACTCCACCTGCGCCAGCGCATCGTCGAGCAGGTCTGGATCGACCGACGCCATGAACTCGACCTCGAAGATCGTGGCGTCGGGGAGCTCGCCCTCGTCGTCGTGGTCCGCGCACCAGCGCAGCACTGCGTCTGGCAGCACGTGGCTGATCATCGACGCTTCGACCAGACCCCGCTCGGTTTCCTCAGGCGCCGCTTCAGCCAGTTGGGCCACGCTGCGGAGGTGCTCGGCGTCGATGTCGGCCAGGCGCGCGGAGCGCACCAGCGCGTCATGGGCAGTCGCAGTGGGAATCTCGACGCGGGCGTCGGCGAGCGCAAACCGGAACACCTCGCGGAGCCGAAGGTAGAGCGCGCTGTAGATCGCTCGGACGTTCGGCGGGCCGCCAGCCTCAACGTCGCGACGGACGAGCAGATGCAGAAAGGTGCCGGCTTCCATCGCCCGCGCGAGACGTTTTTCACCCTCCCAGGTGAGAAGCGGGACGGTGCCGATCTCCCGCAAGTACATCCGAACCTGATCTTCGAAGGCATCTCCACCTTCGGTGCGCGTCGGCGCGGGCGTCGGCGGCTCGATCTCCTCGGCGACCTCGATTTCGGCGAGGGCCGCCGGATGCGGTCCGGTTACCCAGGCGCTGTTCAGAAATGTCTGGCCGATCTGGACCGACGAGTTTTCGACGCTGTCCGCGTCGCCCGAGGCGTCGGACTGTAGTTCGGTGGTCACCTGCTGCCTGCACTTTCCCGCTCGGGCGGAAGCTGCCGAGCCACGTTGCCCATCGCCTGGCCATACTGGTTAAGGAGTCGAGCCGCTTCTTCCCGGTCTTCCGATTCGTGGCGACCGCCAAGCCCGCCTTCGCTGAGCAGCGTGCTCAGTTGCCGTCGCTGAGCTTCGAGCAGCCGGCCCCGGATTCCCAGGCGCTTGAGCTCGATTTCTTCGAGAAGTCGGGGCGCCGGCAACCGTTCAACATCCGGCAAGCGCTGGCGCGCACGTTCGGCATATGGCTCGAGCTCTGGCGGGACCGCCGCCCCGAGCACGCGATACAGCTCGCGGCTCTGCGGCAGCATAAAGTCGACAACGCCTTCTATAGGGCTCTCCCCGGGCGGCTGGATGTCCAGTTCGCGCAGCCGCATGAGAAGCGCGAGCAGGTAGTCGTCATCGGTATCGCCATGGACTTCGCTAGCTTGCGTCGGCACCGACTCAGATCGCTCCGAAGCTGGTGACCGCTGGCGTTTGGACCGGAGCAAACGCCTGACGGCGCCCGGTTCGACGTTGAGTCGGGCGGCGGCTTCGTTGGTGTAGTGGTCCTGCTCGATCGGGCTGGCGATGCCCGCCAGGACCTCGGCGATCTCTTCGGCGGCGGCGGCCTTGCCCTGCGCGGTTTTCAGGTCGTGCCGCGCCTCGGCTTGCTGGAGCACGAAGTCGACGACCGGCATCGCGGCCCGCACGAGAGCTGGCCACGTCGTCGGACTCGAGCGGATCAACTCGTCTGGATCTTTGGCGTTGGGCAGCGCCAGCACACGCAGACGCACCGACCGGGCGGCGATCGAATGTTGCTGGCGGGGGCCGACGACGGGCGTCAGGCCGGTGCGCAGACTTTCGTCGGCCACCTGGAGAGCGCGCCACGTGGCGGCCTTGCCCGCGGCATCGGCGTCCAGGGCGAGAACAATTTCTTCGACGTGCCGGTGCAGGAGCCGCAAGTGGCGGTCGGTGACGGCGGTCCCGAGCGTCGCCACGACATTGCGGTAGCCATGCTGATGCGCCATCGCCGCGTCCATGTAACCCTCGACGATCACCACCTGGCGCTCTTGAGCCATGGGCTTGCGGGCCAGGTCAAAGGCGAACAGCGTTTCCTGCTTGTGAAAGAGGAGCGTCTCGCGCGAGTTGAGGTACTTGGGGGTCGCGCCATCGTCTAATGAACGCCCGCCGAAGGCGATTGTGCGTCCCTGCCCATCACGAATTGGAAAGAGCACCCGCTCACGAAAGAAGTCGAACTGGCGCCCATCGTCGGCAACGCCGATAACCCCCGCGGCCTGCAGCTCCTGTTCGGAAAAGCCGTCGCCTTCGAGGTACCGCAGCAAACCGTTGCCTGACGGCGCGTAGCCGATCCCGAACGTCCCCAGCGTCTCGTCGTTCAGACCGCGGACTTCAAGGTAGGCGCGGGCGCGCCCGCCGGTGGAGCCAAAGAGGAGCCCCTGGTAGTAGGTCTGGGCGCGCTCGAGGATCGTCAGCAGCCGTCGCGCCTGCTCATCGGCGTCCGGATCGCGACGCTCGGGTAGCGCGACGCCCGCGATCGCGGCCAGTGCCCGGAGCGCCTCGCCGAACTCCAGGTGCTCGCGTTCCATGAGCCAGTCGAATGCCGTGCCGTGCTTGCCACAGCCAAAGCAATGCCAGGACTGCGTCTGCGGGCGCACGTAGAACGAGGGCGTCTTCTCCGCATGGAACGGACACAGGCCTCGATAGTGCGAGCCGACGCGTTTGAGCGTGACCGTCCGGCCGATCAGTTCGACCAGGTCAACGCGGGCCTTGATGTCTTCAGTAACGGTGCTCACGTGACTCTACCGTTCCGTCAAACGGTATTCCGGTCGAGTGTGCGCGGCAAGGGCCGGTGCCGAACTGCTAACAGGACTACGACAGGACCGCCCAGGGGCCCGGCACGTAGAACCTTTCGAACTCCTGAATAGCGTATCGATCGGTCATCCCCGCGATGTAATCGGCCACGCGTCGGTCGGTGGGATCGTTGCGTGGATTGTATCGCCACTCGTCGGGGAGATCGTCGGGGTGCGCGCAGAAGTACTCGAACAGTTTGTGGACGACGAAGTGCGTCTTCGGATCGTCCTCCTTCGCCACCGAATCGGTGTACACGTGGCTGAACATGAACTCGCGCAGCTCGTCGACAACCTCGAGGACCGGCGGGCTCATCCCGATCGCCACGCCATTCCCGACGGCTTCCTGCCAGGACCCCGCGGCGCCGGTCGCGACTCGCCAGTTGAAGTCGACGACGTCGGTCACGAAGGCAGTGATCCGCGAGCCGGACGTGGTCCCAAAGACCTCGTTGGCCCGTTTGGGCAGATCGTCGGTGGAGATAACGCCGGCGCGGATCGCGTCGTCGATGTCGTGGTTGAGATAGGCCAGGCTGTCGGCGATCTTCACGATCTGACCCTCGAGCGTCCGGGCGATGCCCCAGCCTTCGGCAGCAATGCTCTCCCGCAACTTCGAGTGCCTGAGGATGCCGTCACGGACCTCTCGGGTGAGATTCAGGCCGCGGCCGTCCTTTTCGAGAATTTCGACCACGCGCACGCTCTGCTCGTTGTGCCGAAAGCCACCTTTCAGGCAGGAACCCAGCGCGTATTCGCCCGCGTGACCGAACGGCGTGTGTCCCAGATCGTGCCCCAGCGCGGTTGCCTCGGTCAGGTCCTCGTTCAAGTTGAGGCCACGCGCGATGGATCGCGCGACCTGCATGACTTCCATCGTGTGCGTCAGCCGCGTGCGGTAGTGATCGCCGACCGGCGCGATGAAAACCTGCGTTTTATGTTTGAGCCGACGGAACGCCTTGGAGTGAATGATGCGGTCGCGGTCGATCTGATACGCCGTCCGCATCGGATCGGCCTCTTCAGGCCGATCCCGATCGGGGCTCTCACGCGAGCGAGCCGCGAATGTGCTGAGCAGCTCCTCGCGGTCCTCGGTCCGTTGCCTGACCTCTGGATGGGACCGCGCGGTCCAGTCGAACGGATCGTTCAACGATCCGATGGCGTGAAGCCCATGGCAGCCTGACCTGCGGCCAATCGAGCGATTGGCACCCGGCCTGGCGCACAGCTGACGTAGTCGAGGCCAATCTCGTTGCAGAAGGCAACCGAGGCCGGATCGCCACCGTGTTCGCCGCAGATTCCGACTTCGAGGTCACTCCGCGCCGCCCGGCCGCGCTCGACGGCGATACGCATGAGCCCGCCAACACCCTCCGGGTCAATCGTCTCAAATGGATTGAAGGGCAGAATCGCTTCCTCGACGTAGTGACCGAGAAACTTACCCTCCGCGTCGTCGCGCGAGTAGCCATACGTCGTCTGGGTGAGATCGTTCGTGCCGAAGCTAAAGAACTCCGCCTTTTCGGCCAACTGATCGGCGACCAGGCACGCGCGCGGTAGTTCGATCATGGTGCCTATCTTGTAGTCGACCTCAAGCCCCGACTGTGCGAACACCTGGTCAACCGCCTGTTTGAGTGTGTCGTACTCGATCTGCATCTCCTGGCGCGTACCGACCAGGGGCACCATGATCTCAGGGATCGGGTGCTTGCCCTCCTTCTTGAGTCGGACCGCGGCGCCAATAATGGCCCGCGCCTGCATCTGCACGATTTCGGGAAACATGATGCCGAGGCGGCAGCCGCGCATCCCCAGCATCGGGTTCTGTTCGTGCAACGCTTCGACCGCCTGGAGCAGCTTTTCCTTCTCCTCTAACTCTGCGCCTGACTGACCGCGGACCCGCATTTCGGTGACCTCGACCAGGAGTCGCTCGTGTTTGGGGAGGAACTCGTGGAGCGGCGGGTCGATCAGCCGGATGATGACCGGCAGGCCGTCCATTGCCTCCAGAATCCCATAGAAGTCGCCGAGCTGGAATTCTTCGAGCTTGTCGAGTGCCGCGTTGTAGGCGCGCCTGGCGTCAGGCTCGCCGCGACGAGCGCCCGGCGCGTTCAGGATCATCTCCTGGACGAAGGGTGGCCGTCCCTCCTCACGGAACATGTGCTCCGTCCGGCACAAGCCAATTCCCGTTGCGCCCAGCATGCGGGCACGAGTGGCCTCCGCAGGGGTGTCGGCATTGGCGCGCACGTCGATCTTGTGTACGTCGTCAGCCCAACCGAGCAAGGTTGCCAGTTCTCGATCCTGCTCCAGATCCGGCTCCGAGGTCGCGAGGCGGCCGGCGAACACTTCACCGGTCGTACCGTCCAGCGAAATCCAGTCGCCCTCGTGCAGCGTGGTGCCGTTGGCCGTCAGTTTTCGCCCCTCGACGTCGATGTCGATCTCCTCGGCACCGGCAATACAGGGCTTACCCATCTGACGCGCCACCACCGCCGCGTGGCTCGACGAGCCGCCGCGTGAGGTCAGGATGCCGACCGCCGGCGCCATGCCGTGGAAGTCATCGGGAGACGTCTCTTTGCGGGTCAGGATCACGGGTTCACCGGCGGCTGCCATTGTGGCCGACCGGTCCGGATCGAACACGATCTTGCCTACCGCGGCGCCCGGTGAAGCCGCCAGGCCTTTGCCGATCGGTGCACCTGCCCGCTTGCGCGAATCTGGATCGAACTGCGGCACCAGGATCTGCTGGACATGCGTTGGCTGAATACGGCGCAGGGCCTCGTCTTTCGTGATCAGTCCTTCGGCGACCATCTGGACGGCGATCACCACGGCGGCTTTGCCAGTCCGCTTGGCGTTGCGGGTCTGGAGCATATAGAGCTTGCCCCGCTCGACGGTGAACTCGAGATCCTGGGCGTCCTTGTACGTCTGCTCGAGCCGTCCGGCGATCTCTTCGAACTGGTGGTAGACCGTCGGCCAGAGGTCGCGCATGCCCGAGATCTTGATCGGCGTGCGAATGCCGGCGACAACATCCTCGCCCTGGGCGTTGGGCAGGAACTCGCCGTAGATCTCCCGCGCGCCGGTTGACGGGTCGCGCGTGAAGGCGACACCCGTGCCAGAGTCATCGCCCATGTTGCCGAAGACCATCGTCACCACGTTGACGGCAGTGCCGAGGTCGTGGGGGATCTTGAATTGATTTCGATAGTCGACGGCCCGCTTGCCCATCCACGAGCTGAAGACCGCCTTGATCGCCAGTTCGAGCTGCGCCTTGACGTCAGTTGGGAACGGTTTGCCGGTGTAGGCCTCGACGGTGCGCTTCAACTGCTGGGTGATTCCGCGTAGCTGCTCGGCATTCAGCTCGGTGTCCTGCTGCACGCCGGCTGACTTCTTGGCTTCGTCGAATGCTTTATCCAGGCCTTCAACGTTGAGCACGATGCGACCGAACATCTGCGCGAAGCGGCGATACGCATCCCAGGCGAAGCGCTCATTGTTGGTCAAACGCGCCAGGCCGTTCACCGTCTCGTCGTTCAGACCCAGGTTCAGGACCGTGTCCATCATGCCTGGCATCGACTCGCGCGCCCCCGAACGGACCGACACCAGCAGGGGGTTAGCCGCGTCGCCGAGCACCCGTCCGGACTTTTGCTCGATGTGTTTCAAGGCCGCCAGGGTCTGGTCCCACAGACCAGCCGGAAACTGGCCGCCAGCCGCCTGAAATGCATTGCACGCGGCGGTGGTGATCGTGAAGGCCGGCGGAACGGGCAGGCCGGCCTGGGTCATCGCCGCCAGTCCGGCGCCTTTGCCGCCGAGGAGGTCGCGATTGGTGGCCGGGGCGTCCTCAGCCATGAAAACCCACTGATCAGCCGTGGATCCGTCGCGCTGGCCGTCAGTGGCTGCGCCTTGCTTGACGTCAACAGCCATAGTCTTCTTCTCCTTAAAAGCCGAGGTGCGTTGCTAGCCAGCCACGAAGCTCGGGAACCGGCACGCGGCCGAACCGCGCTTGATCCATGCTGTCGCGGTCACGGATGGTGACCTTGCCGTCCTCGAGTGTCTGGAAGTCCACGGTGATGCAGAACGGCGTGCCGATCTCGTCCTGGCGGCGGTACAGCTTGCCGATGTTGCTGCCCGAGTCGTACGTAATCATCCACCGCTGCCGCAGGTCTTCGTAGATCCCGCGGGCGGCTTTGACGAGCTCCGGCTTGTTGCGGAACAGCGGCACAACGCACACCTTATAGGGGGCCAGGGCCGGGTGAAGGTGCAGCACCGTGCGAACGTCATTCTTCTCAGCGTCCAGCAACTGGTCCTCGTACGCGTCAATCAGAAACGTCAGCGCGGCGCGCGTGAGACCGGCCGCCGGTTCGACGACGCCCGGCCGAACGTGCTGCTTCTTCTCTTCGTCGAACAGCATCAACCGCTGACCGCTCGCCAGCTCGTGCTGCCAGAGGTCCCAGCTCGTACCATCCGGACCTTTGCTGCGGTTGGCGACGCCTTCGAGCTCACCCCAACCGTCGCCGAACGGAAACCGGTACTCGATGTCGACGGTCCGTTTCGAGTAGTGCGACAGTTTTTCGGCCGGGTGCTCGTACCGCCGCAGGTTCTCGGGCCGGATGCCCAACTCGAGGTACCACCGTTCGCGTGCGTCGAGCCAGGCATCGAACCACTTCTCGTCCGTGCCCGGCTCGACGAAGTACTCGATCTCCATCTGCTCGAATTCGAGCGTGCGGAAGACGAAATTACCTGGCGTAATTTCGTTCCTGAACGACTTTCTAACCTGAGCAATGCCGAACGGAAGTTTACGTCGCATGGTCGTGGCGACGTTGGCAAAGTTGACGAACATGCCCTGCGCGGTTTCGGGCGGTAGATAGGCAACACTTTCTTCGTCCGGGACCGGGCCGACTTGCGTCTGGAACATCGTGTTGAACGGCCGCGGCTCGCTCAGCAAACCACCGCAATTGGGGCACTTTGCGCCGTTGACCTGGTCGGCGCGAAAACGGCTCTTGCACTCGCCCATGCATTGCACGAGCGGATCGTTGAATTCCTTCACGTGACCTGAGGCGACCCACACCCTGGGCGATGTGATCAGTGCCGCGTCGAGTAGCTCCATGTCATCGCGCAACTGCACGTTGGCGCGGATCCACGCATCACGCACGTTGTTCTTGAGCAACGTCCCGAGCGGACCGTAATCATAGGTATTGGCGAAGCCGCCGTAGATCTCAGCGCTGGCAAAGACAAAACCACGGCGCTTGCAGAGCGCAACAACCTTCTGCAGGTCGTCCAACTTGCCCGAACCCCGTGCTTCGGCGGCCGTGGTGGCCATGATGCCATGAGGGTAACAAACAGGGACTTAGCCGGGCCGAATGACCTCGGCGCCGCCCATATATGGCCGCAGCGCCCCGGGGATCACTACCGAGCCGTCCGGCTGCTGGTTATTTTCGAGCAGCGCGATCAGCGTCCGGGGCAGCGCCAGGCCCGAGCCATTCAGGGTGTGCGGGTACTCCGTCTTGCCGCCCGCTTCGCGACGGAACCGGATATTCGCCCGCCGCGCTTGATAGTCGTTGGCATTGGAGATCGAGGAGACCTCCAGCCACTCACCCGACCCTGCCGCCCAGGCGTTCAAGTCGTATGTCTTGGTCATCGCGAACGAGAGGTCGCCCGTGCACAGCAACATCACCTGGTACGGCAGCTCGAGTCGCCGCAGCACCTCCTCGGCGTCGCGCACGAGCTCTTCAAGGTGCTGCATCGAGCTCTCGGGCTCGACCACGCGGACCATCTCCACCTTATAGAACTGCTTGACGCGTTTGATGCCGCGGACGTCGCGACCGGCGGCGGCGCGCTCCTTCCGCCAGCACGGGCTGGAAGCGGTGGTTTTCAGCGGCAGCGCGCCCGCGGGCAGGATCTGGTCGTAGTACATGTTGACCAGCGGCACCTCAGAGGTCGGGATGAGCCAGAGGTCGTCTTCGGCATCGTGGAACAGATTGTCGCGGAACTTCGGCAATTGGCCGGAGCCGTGCATGATCTCCTCTTTGACCATGTAGGGCGTGTGCATCTCGGTATAGCCCTGCTCGTGGATGTGCAGGTCGAGCATGAAGTTGATCAGCGCGCGTTGCAGCATGGCGCCCATGCCCTTCAGGACGAAGAAGCGCGCGCCCGCTAACGTTGCGCCGGCGGGCAGGTCGAGAATGCCGAGCCGGTCTGCCAGCGCGACGTGATCGAGTGGCTCGAAATCGAAAGTCCTGGGCTCACCCCAGATGCGCAGGACCTCGTTCTCCGAATCGTCCTTGCCGAGGGGCACGCTCGGGTCGACCAGATTGGGGACCCAGGCCATCGCCTTCTGACGCTCGGCGCTGGCCACCTGCAGCGCCGTCTCGCGTTCCGCCAGTCGATCACCCAGCGTGCGAAGTTCAGCCCGCTGCGCGTCCGTCGGCGCCCCGCGCAACTCAGCGCTTCGCTGCTTGCGTTCGGCCCGTAGCGCCTCGACCTCGGCGTTCACCCGCCGCCACACCTCGTCGGCGGCCACCGCCGTGTCGAACGCCTTCGCCGCATCTTCGTCGCGCCGCGCGAGGATTGCCCGCGTACGCTCAGGCTCGCGTCGCAATAGTTCAACGTTCAGCATGAATAGTTAGTCCTTGGACTTGTGTCGGGGCTTCTCGTCGCTCGATAGCTGAAGGCGGCTGCCAGCAGTCGGTCCAAAGCAGGTCCCCGACGGCTGGCTACGAACTACTGCTGGTCGCCTGGGGTCGCAACTGGGGAAAGAGGATCACGTCACGAATCGTGTGCTGATCGGTCAGCAGCATGACGAGCCGGTCGATGCCCAGGCCCAGGCCACCCGTGGGCGGCATGCCGTGTTCGAGCGCCGTGAGGAAATCCTGATCGAAGGGCTGCGCCTCGGGATCACCGGCCTCTCTGGCGCTGACCTGTTCCATGAACCGCTCCCGCTGCACCCGCGGATCGTTCAATTCCGAAAACGCGTTGGCAATCTCGAGACCGCCCGCAAACGCTTCCCAGCGCTCAACTTCATCAGGGTTGTCCGGTTTGCCCTTCGCGAGCGTGGAGCCGGGGAACACGGTCGGATAGTCGGTGAGAAACGTCGGCTGGATCAGTTTCGGCTCGACAAAGGCCGTCAGCAGCTCGTCGAGGATCTTGCCGCGATTCCAGTCTGGCTCGGTATGCATACCCGCTTTCGCCGCTGCCTGGCGCAGCGCTTCGGTGTCCGGATAGTCGGCGTAGTCGACACCTGAGAACTCGGCGATCGCGGTCCGTAGCGGCATGCGCTGCCAGGGCGGGTTGAAGTCGACCTCTCTGTCTCCCCAACGCACCCGCGTCCGACCGATGGCTGCTTTGGCCGCGGTGGCCACCATATCCTCGGTCAAGCGCATGATGTCGGCGTAGTCGACATACGCCTGGTACAGCTCGAGCATCGTGAACTCGGGGCTGTGTTTGTACGAGACGCCTTCGTTGCGAAAGTTGCGGCCGATCTCATAGACGCGTTCGATCCCGCCGATGATGCAACGCTTGAGATACAGCTCGAGGGCGATGCGCAGATACAGCCGGGCGTCCATCGCGTACGACTCGGTGGCGAACGGCCGCGCGGACCCGCCGCCCGGAATGGGCTGTAAGACCGGGGTCTCGACCTCGACGAATCCGCGCGCATTCAGGTAAGCCCGGATGGCGCCGATCACCCGGCTGCGGGTGAGGAAGACCTGACGCGTCTCAACGTTGGACATGAGGTCGAGATACCGCTGGCGGTAGCGTGTCTCGACGTCCACCAGGCCGTGGAACTTCTCGGGCGGGTTGCGCAGCGTCTTGCCGTGGATCGTCAGGTGTTCGACGTCGACGCTGACCTCGCCGGTTTTGCTCTTGATCACGTTGCCGCAGGCGCCGACGAAGTCGCCGGGGTCGAGCGCGTCGTAGACCGTGCGCGACTGGGCGTCGAATGCGCCCGGGTGCAGGATGAGCTGCACCTGACCCGACTCGTCCTGGACGAACACGAAGGCGAGGTTCTTGCCCAGACTCTTGAACACGCCAATGCGACCCGCGACGCACACCCGCGTGTTTTCGAGGGTTTCGAAATTGGCGTGGACTTCGGCAGCCTTGTGGGTGCGCTCGACCTGGGTCGGGTACGCGCGAACCCCAGCGGCCTCGAGGCGCGCAAGCTTATCGAGGCGGGCCTGACGGATCCGATCGGCGCCATCCTGAGCGGGTTCGTGGGCGTCGTCGACGGGCGACTCGGGCATGTCGCCTTTAACGCTAGCAGCTAGCCCGTTACCTAGCTGATCTCCAGGATCTTCAGGTCGAACGCGCCTGCCGGCGCGACCACCGTCACCGCGTCGCCGACCCGCTTGCCGATCAATGCCCGGCCGATCGGCGATTCATTGGAGATCAGCCGCCGCCGCGGGTCGGCCTCGTGCGAACCGACCAGATAGTAGGTCTCTTCTTCACCATCGCCGTCGACCACCTTCACATGCGTACCCAGGCGCACGAAGTCTGCCCGCGTGGTCGGCTCCTCGATCACCTGCGCCGCTGCCAGCAACCGCTCGAGTTCCTGGATGCGGCCCTCGACAAACGCCTGATCGGTTTTGGCCTCTTCGTACTCGGCATTGTCGACCGTGTCGCTGAATTCTTTGGCCCGACGGATTTGCTCTTCGACCTCGTGCCTGCGCACGGTCACGAGCTGGTGCAACTCAGCGGTGAAGCGGTGCTTCCCCTCAGCTGTGAGATAAACGACCTTGTCCTGCATGCCTCCGCCTATTCTGGCCCGGCGGAGTATAGGTGGCCCGGTTCACCCGCGGTAGTGGTTACGTCGCGCAGACCCAGACCGGGCGGGCGCGATCTGACACCCTATACTGCGCACCGCGGGAGGTCTCACGACCTCGCCCCGATGTGAATGTCTCGCCTGCTGACCCTGTTCCTGAGTAGCTGGCTGTTGCTCGGCACCGCGTGCAGCGTTCCCACCCCACCGTCGCCACCCGCGAGTCCGCTCCCCAAGCCCGCGGCCCTTGCCTCGCCGCCGCCGCTGGTCGGCGGCCGGATTCCCACCACCGATCCCGCAGTGCACGTCTTCCTCTGGGGTAACTCCAGCACGACCGCCCGCGATCTCCAACTGGCCCGCAACGCCGGCTTCCAGTGGGTCAAGCAACGCTTCGAGTGGCGCTACATCGAAGGTAAGAGCCGCGGCAACTTCGAGTGGAACGAGCCGGACCGGATCGTCGACGCGATTTCCCAGTCTGGGCTGCGGATCATCGCCCGGGTCGACAACCAGCCCCAGTGGGCGTCGTCGCGAGTCACGTGGCCCGGTACGGGTCCACCCGACGATCCGCAGGCGTGGTCCGATTTTCTGACCGCACTCGCCACCCGCTACAAGGGCCGGATTCAGGCGTACGAGATCTGGAACGAGCCGAATCTGGATCGGGAATGGGGCGACGCAAAGCCGGACGCCGTGGCCTACACGAGCATGCTCAAGGCCAGTTACGCGGCCATCAAAGCCGCGGATCCACAGGCACTGGTGGTGTCGGCAGGCATGTCGCCGACGACGACCAACAACGCCCAGGCGATCCCGGACCTCGAGTTTATTCGGCAGATGTATGCCGCGGGCGCCAAAGACAGCTTCGATGTCCTGGGCGTCCACGCGGCCGGTTACAAGGCTGAGCCGTGCGCCGATCCCGCCCAGGTCGCCCTGAGCTCAGACCTCACCAACAACGACCCGAGCCCGGTGGACCTCAGGCGCATCTACGCGTTCCGGCACGTCGAAGACGTTCGCGACCTCATGGTCCAGCAGGGTGACGCGAACAAGCAGATGAGCATTCTCGAGATGGGTTGGACGACCGATGCTCGGCCGACCTCGAAATACGCCTGGTTCCACGTCGATCGCGATCAGCAAGCCAGGAATCTGGTCGGCGCATTCCAATGTGCCCGGCAACTCTGGGAGCCATGGATGGGCTTGATGACCGTTATCTACATTCCCGATCCGGGCTGGACGCAGCAAGAGGAGCAGTACTGGTGGAGCATCACCAACCCGGATGGGATGGTGCGCCCCGCTTACACTGCCTTGAGGGCGTTTTTCACGACGGGCCAATGACTATCGTTCAAGCGCCAATGATCCGCGATCATCTGGCTGAGCTCGTGCGCGCCGCGGTCGCGCGGGCTCAAGCGGCAGGCCAGTTGCCCAGGGTCGCCTTCCCCGAGGTGACGATCGAGCGTCCGTCGAAGCCTGAGCAGGGTGACTTCGCGACGAGCTTCGCGTTGCGGGCCAAGCGCGCCGTCGGGCCGCGCGGTCCCACCCCGGTCGAGATCGCCGGAGCGATCTCAGCGATGATCGCCCAGGATCCGCCGGCGTATCTGGCGGGCGTCGAAGTCGCGCCTCCTGGGTTCCTCAACTTCACCCTCGCCGACGACTGGCTCCGTCGGCAGGTCGACACGATCCTGGCCGAAGGGCCGGCGTTCGGGTCGGTGCCGCTCGGTGGGCAGCGGCGCGTGCAGGTGGAGTTCGTCAGCGCCAATCCCACCGGTCCGGTCCACATCGGGACAGCACGCAATGCCGCGCTCGGCGACAGCCTGGCGCGGGTGCTGGCGAAGGCCGATTGGCAGGTCCAGCGCGAGTACTACTACAACGACGCCGGTGCCCAGATAGAGCACCTGGCGCACAGCGTGTGGGTGCGCTACCAGCAAGCGCTCGGGCGCGACGTCAAGTTGGCCAAACAGGACTATGGCGGCGAGTACGTCGTCGAGCTGGCACAGGCGATCCGCCAGGCGCACGGCCAGCGGTTCGCCGACCTGCCGGAGGAGCGGGCCGAAGAGCTTGGTGCGCTGGCGGCGCCGCGCATCATGCAGTGGATCGAGACCGATCTCGAGCGTGCCCGGGTGCGTTTCGACAACTGGTTCTCTGAGGCCACGATCATCCGCGAGGGCGATTTCCAGCGCGTCCTGGACCTCCTCAAGGAGCGCGGCCTGGTCTACGAACGCGAAGGCGCGGTCTGGCTGCGATCTCAAGAACTGGGCGACGATCGCGATCGCGTGCTGATCAAATCAGAAGACGGCCGACCGACCTACACCGCCACCGACATTGCGTATCACTACGACAAGTTCTTCGTGCGCGCGTTTGACCGCGTGATCGACGTCTGGGGGAGCGATCACGAGGGCCAGGTGAAGTCGATGAAAGCGATCGTCAAGAGTCTGGGGGCTGAGCCCGAGCAGTTCGACATCTTGATCTACCAGATGGTCAACGTGGTGCGGAACGGCAAGGCCGTCACCATGCACAAACGCGAGGGCAACTTGATCACCCTGGCCGAGGTGCTGGACGAGGTCGGCATCGACGCGACGCGCTGGTTTCTGGTCAGTCGTAACCACAACACGACGATGGAGTTCGACCTCGAGCTGGCCAAGAAGCAATCCAGCGACAACCCCGTGTATTACGTCCAGTACGCGCACGCCCGCCTGTCGCGCGTCCTGGCCGACGCCGCGCCGTCCGTCGACTGGCGCGCCGGCGACGTCGGCCTGCTCACTCAGCCAGCCGAGCTCAACGTGATCCGCAGCATGTTGCAGTTGCCCGAGGTGGTCGAGCTAGCCGCCCGCACGATGGCGCCGCACCACATCCCGCACTACGCATACGAACTCGCGCGTGCCACGCAGGCCTGGTACGACATGGGCAACGACGATCACTCCGCCCGCATCCTGTGCGACGATTCGCGGGTGCAAGGCGCCCGGCTCAAACTGGCCGCGACGGTGCGTATCGTGCTCGCCTCAGCCCTCGACCTCATCGGCGTCCTGGCACCGGACGCAATGTGACCGTCCGCGGCGGCGGCTCAGCCACCGCCGAACCGGGGTGAGTCGTGTGCCGCCCGCCCCACGGCTGTGGCTGCGGGCCGTGGCGTACATGTTCGTCGTGGGCGGTATCCACTACGCGGCGCTCCCCCTGGTCTTCACTGTCGGTGAGCCGCGCATGTCCTTTCGACGCGGCTGGCCCATGGCTCTTGGAAGCGGGTTGGTCGCGAGCGGGGCCGCGCTGGCGTTCGCCGCGGCGCATGCCCTCGTCACCCGCGGGCAGGGCACGCCGTTTCCCCTGGAGCCAACGCGCCACCTCGTCGTCGATGGCCCCTACGGACACCTCCGCAATCCCCAGGCAGTCGCGGCGACGCTCATCGTCGCCGGCGAAGTGCTCGCCATCCGATCGCGCCGACTGTGGCTCTTGCTGCCGCTTACCGTGCTCTACCTCGAAGGACTGGCCGGCCCATTCGAGCGCCGCGAGATGGTCGCACGCTTCGGCCCACCATACCTCGCCTATCGGCATCGCGTTCCGGCCTGGCTTCCACGGCGAAGCCACTAGCTCCCGGTAGCGCCAGAGCTAACAGCGCAACGTCGAGCGACTGGCGGAGAGGGTGGGATTCGAACCCACGAAGGCTTGCACCTTACCCGCTTTCCAGGCGAGCGCCATAAGCCGGACTAGGCGACCTCTCCGTATGCCGCCGACGGCTCGGCAGCGGAAGGGGAGGGATTCGAACCCTCGAGGGCTTTCACCCTACCCGTTTTCGAGACGGGCGCACTCGGCCTCTATGCGACCCTTCCGGACGAATTGTACCGAAAGGGTGTGCACCCGACCGCACGCGCTCAATCGGCTTCGGCGGCTTCGATGACCCGGATGATGTGGGCTTTGTTGATCGCGATGAACGAGACCTGCGCGGTCCGCTCGCCGTGCGTGATGGTGGCGTGGGTCATCGCCACAAAGGACTCCGCCTGACGGTTCAGATAGTCGAGCGTCCGCGTGCCAGGCGCGCGGTGGAGCACGCCCCGGATCTCCGTGCCATCGACCATGACCAGCGCGACGCCCTGCAGGTCGCGCGGGCGCTCCTCGGTCCCGACCCGACCAGCGAGACCGACCGCCCGGTCGGACAGGCCGGTCATGCGCTCCGCCGCAGGAACCGCATCGCCGGGCCGCGAGTCTGGGTGCGCCCGACCACCGGCTGTTCGCGACCGGCCACCAGCTCCACAATCGCCGCCAGATCCTGGGTGATGCGCTCGCGGCGACTCGGATCGCGGGCAAACAGGGTCGTGCCTTCGTTGACGGCGTCGAGCATCATCCGACCAGCGCTGACCACCCCGCAGGCGACGCCGATGCCCAGGGTGCGCTGCAGGTCCTCGGCGCTGATCCCGCTGTTGGAGCGATTCAGCACCAGACTGATTTTCTCGGTGTGACCCAACCGCTCGGCGAGCCCGAGAAAGCGGGCGGTGTTGTGCAGTGCGCCCATCTCTGGCGTGACCACCAGCAAGATGCGTGTCGCCGATTCGAGCAGGTCCAGATTGAGCTCGTCCAGCGACGATGCCGTATCGACGATGACGTGCTCGTAGAGCGACCGGTAGCGTTCGATGGCGTCGACGAAACTGCGTGGCCTGATCTTCTCCACACTGAGCGGGTCGGGCGGGCGCAGGAGCACCGACGCCCCTGAGGCGTGCGGCACGAC
>Ga0070730_10001068_pt1 | contig 27317 bp, 27 predicted proteins | sample Coa_R1_3_FD_66447 | JGI IMG/M metagenome (GOLD analysis project Ga0070730, IMG submission 66447) | Surface soil microbial communities from Centralia Pennsylvania, which are recovering from an underground coalmine fire - Coalmine... | ecosystem: Environmental > Terrestrial > Soil > Unclassified ... | reverse complement strand
GTCTGGAGGAGGGAGAGAAAGGCTCCCTCCAGCACTACCCCGCTCTGCTTGACAACGAAATGCTCCCAGGTGACGCGCCAGGCGATGGCGAAGGGCGAGGCTCCGGCTTGGACGCCCAGCACGAGGTCGCGGTCGTGCAGCGGGAGTCGGGGGGCGGTCATCATCCACAGGGTGAGAAAGAGGACCCCGGAGAGGACGATGATGCCGGGAATGAGCGAGAGCACCAGACCGGCGAACTTGCCCAGGAGAAAATCGGAGCGCTGAATTGGTTTGGACAGCAGCGTGACGGCGGTGCGGTCCTCGAGTTCCTGGGTGACGACGAGCCCGGAGGTGACCACGAGGATGACGAATCCCCAGAAGGTGATGGTCGCCAGGCCCATCTCGCGGACCATGTTGATTTCCTGGTAGAACGAGAAGAGCGTGAGGAACTTCGAGCAGAAAATGGCGAGTGCAAACGTGAACAGAAGGATGTAATAGAGTGGGCGGCGGGTGATGTCGCCGTAGGTCGCCCCCGCGAGGACGCGGATATTGCGCATGTATTATGGGTGTCCGGTCTCCCCGGGACCTCCGGGTCTCATATTATAGCGCCAAACCCCGGCCACGGTGCTATAATCCTTTCGGTGCGGGTCTCCACGGCCCGCCGGGGTTTTAGAGAGAGAGGGGATTCACATGTCTCAATTCAAACGTCTCGGTATGGGTCTTGGCGCGCTCATCGGCGGAGAGTCCGAGCCCGCCGGTGCAACCGCCGTCAAAGTCGCGCCCGATTCCGTCTCCACCATGGAGATCAACACGATCCGGCCCAACCCCTATCAACCGCGCACCGAATTCGATCCGAAAGAGATTGAATCTCTATCCGAGTCTTTGAAGAAAGACGGGCTCCTCCAGCCGGTCGTGGTACGGCCCGCGGGCGCCGGATTCTATCAGCTCGTCGCCGGCGAGCGACGCTGGCGGGCCGCGAAACTTGCGGGTCTCGCGCGCATTCCCGTTGTCGTCCGCCAAGTCGACGATAAGAAGATGCTGGAACTCGCACTCGTTGAAAACATCCAGCGCCGCGACCTGAACCCGATGGAGAAGGCGCGTGCGTTCAAGCAGCTCATGACCCTCAATTCCTGGACGCAGGACCAGACCGCCGATGCGCTTGGCATGTCCCGGCCGAGCGTCGCCAACTTCATCCGGCTCCTCGACCTGCAGCTCGAAGTCCAGGAAGCGGTGTCCCGCGGAGCGATCACAATGGGTCACGCGCGCGCTCTGGCTGGCGCGAGCCAGCGTGCGAACCAGCTCCACCTTCTCAAGCAGATCTTGCAGGACGACCTCTCAGTCCGCGCGCTGGAGAAATTGATCGGGCCAAAATCCGGAAGCTCGTCGAAGTCGACGAAAAAGGCCGAGCCTTACCTGAAGGAGTTCGAGCAGAAACTGATGGACAAGCTCGGCGTGCGTGTCCAGATCCAGCCTGACTCGATCGTCATCAGCTACGCATCGAAGGAGGAGCTCACGCGCGTGCTCAAGCGCCTCGACGTCATCTGAGGATCCGGGCCAGAACTTTCTACCGTCCGGCGGATCGATTCCGCCGGACGGTTTTTTGTTTCTGGTCGAGCTTGTGAGCATCGTTGCGGCGGCCGTCTGATCAAGAACCTGGATGCTTCCGAGGCTTCCGGCTCAAGGATGTTTCAAGTCGTGTGATCAGCAACGATGCCCAGCGATCCTACCGCGATCTCCTGGCGCGTCGATTCCGGGTTCTGGTGAAGATGCCGGTGCTCGGAGCCGGGGCCCTCGGGTTCATTCGGGTGGCTGGGCCGTACCAGTGTCGACGCGGTGCTGTCGGGTCACTCGGCGATGGGCCGTCGCAGGATCGAACGGACCGCGGCGACGCTCGTGGTGACTTCGATGCGCAGTCCGACGCGGTGAGGCTCCGGGCAGATCGCGAGGATCTTCAGACTTGCAGTCCTCCACGGTCCGCGGGTTCGGCGATCTTGGAGGGCTGCGTCGGTCCAGAGTCGGTTCGAGAGCGAGGGATGACGAGGCCCCTCCAAATCCCAGAATCAAGAAAGTCTCCGACCCTGATCGCGAACAGAAGGTGAGGGGTCTGAATGGCCATCTCCGCTTCGACAGATCCGACTCTGGGGTTCAGCCTCGAGTCTCCTTTCCCGAAGTTCGATTCTCTGGAACTTCCCCGCCGATCGGTCGATCGCGGCACCGGGCACCGGCTTCTCGCCGTCGAATCCCGGCTTGGGGATTTCGATGATTGCGGTCCCTGGGATCGCGGGTTGTTCCACGTGGAACAATTCATTGGGAGGGCTGTGAAGGATGCCCGGCCGCCCTGAGCCAGGTCTCCGCTTCCGCGGCCGTACGGAAGACTCGCGTTTCCCAACCGGGGATTCCGACCAGCATCTCCCACATTCGCGACAACCCGAACAACTCATCCTTCGGGGCGACGATCGCGATGGCTGTCCGGGGAATCAGGCGCATCAGGCGCTTGTCGACTTCGCTCAGGCGGCGTACGTCGTCGGCGCTCACTTCTACCTTCGTCACCTGGTCGAAGAGCACGAGGGTGAGTCGGACGTCGCGTATATCGTTACCGCATTTCACGAGCTTCCGGGTGGCGTCGATGATTTCGGGCGCGGTCAGAACTCCGCTGCCGGTGAAGACGAGGAGACTGCCTTCGTTTCGCAGTTCGGTGGTATACACCCTGATCCTCCCGCTCCCCGGTCGCCGGGAATCAGGATACCTACCTCGGGTACCCGCTTCAACAACGGCGACGGATCGACGGAGCTGTCGTCCCACCTCTCAGGACGAAGAGGCTCCATGCACTGGAACACTCTTCGCGGCAGATCACCTTGGTAATGCCGCACCGATCTTGGAATCGATGCATTGCTGCGGATGGGAGAACAACAGCCAGGGATTGCATTTCCTTCTCAGTCGAACGGGGTTTTCCTGTTAGGCGAACCTGCCCTTCTCACGATCTCGTCACATCCAGTTGGGAACGAGCCCTGCGATGCAACCTTCGCAGAGATTGACGATTTCATGTGTCCACTGAAGAAGTCGGGACGCAGTCCCGATCTTCGTTCCTGGGCTCCGATTGATGCACCCTTTCCAACCGATTCCGCCCCACCGGCCCGATCTCGGGGATTTCGATCGACTTCTTAGAACTCTCCGGCTCGATGCTGCGATCGGCTGACATCGGCATTCAGGATCGGAAGGGGAAGGAGGCTTGGCAGTCGCTGAACCGCGGAGCTTCCGAAGGAGAGGGGGTTGGAGGCGGGATGTTCTCTGTGGAACAGCGGGCGGGATGGAAGCGGACAAGAACAACTCGCTGAGCCGGGGAACTCCCGAAGAAGTGGCGGTGGGGGGGCGGAATGTTCCACGTGGAACATCGAGCGGGATGGAAGCGGGCAAGGACAGCTCGCTGAGCCGGGGAACTCCCGAAGAAGTGGCGGTGGGGGGCGGGATGTTCCACGTGGAACATCGAGCAGGATGGAAGCGGGCAAGGACAACTTGCTTGCTGAGCCAGGGGGCTCCCGAAGGCGAGGAGGTTGGGGGCGGAATGTTCCCTGTGGAACATCGGCCGGGTGGGGCGAGTTACGAACAACTCGCTAAGCCGGAGAGCTCCCGAAGGAGACCGGGTTGGGGACGGGATGTTCCACGTGGAACATCGAGCGGGATGGAAACGGGCAAGGACAGCTCGCTGAGCCAGGGGGCTCCCGAAGGAGACCGGGTTGGGGGCGGGATGTTCCCCGTGGAACATCGGGCGGGGTGGGGCGAGTTACGAACAACTCGCTAAGCCGGGGAGCTCCCGAAGGAGACCGTGTTGGGGACGGGAGGTTCCACGTGGAATAACAGACTGCGGGGACTCTTATTTTTTCTTCGCGCCGGGGACCTGCTTGATGCGGACCGCCGTGTCGCGGAAGATCTTGGGATGGGAGGAGCTCTTATCGGGCTCGGGCTGCTTGCCGCCTTTCCACGGGCTCGACAGGAAGTAGTCGAACGGGAAGATCTCGTGACTGTACTTCCCAAGCGCGCGCATGAACCCGTTGGCGTGGATGTTCAGCCAGCCAAAATTGGTCTTGATGTAGATATCGACGTCGTCGCCTCCCTGAGGAAACGACTTCACGACCAAACCCAGATGTTCGGATCCGTCGGCGATTCGGACCACGGCGGAGATGAGTCCCACGTCCTCGCCCGCGAAGCCGACCGATTCTTTGACGTTGGGATTCGGTTCGCCGTCCTGGCCGGGCTCGATGATCCAGACCTTTCCGGCCAGCACATCCTCGGCGGTAATCTCGTTCAGCTTCATAGGTTCCCCGACGTTACGCAATCTTTCCCGCCGACGGACACTCCCCGGCGATCGGGCACTCTCCGCACTTCGGCTTCCGCGCGGCACAAATTCGGCGGCCGTGCCAGATCAGCCGATGGGAGAATGTGATCCACTCCTCCATCGGCAGAAGCTTCATCAGGTCTTGCTCAATTTTCTTCGGATCGTCCTCGCGCGTCAACTGAAGTCTGCGGGAGATCCGATGGACGTGAGTATCGACCACGACTCCCGAAGCTTTGTGGAACCAGGTCCCGAGGACGACGTTCGCTGTCTTTCGCGCGACGCCCGGCAGCTCCAGGAGCTCCTCCATGGTTGACGGCACTTGCCCGTCGTGCTTCTCGACGATCATCTTCGCCGCACCCTGGATGCTCTTTGCCTTGTTGCGATAGAAGCCCGTGGATCGGATGTCCTCCTCGAGGGCCTTGATATCGGCTTCGGCGAAATCCCTCGCGGTCCGGTACTTCTTGAAAAGCGCCGCCGTCACAATGTTCACCCGGTGATCAGTGCACTGCGCGGAAAGGATCGTCGCCACGAGCAGCTCCAGCGCGCTGCGATGGACGAGCGCGCACGTTGCGTCGCCGTAAACGCGGGCGAGCGTGCGGAGGATCTTCGTGAGCCTCTCAGGCGTTGAGGATTTCGAGGACTTCATCCAGCTCCCGGGTGTTGAGCACATCCATCTTTTCCAGCCAGGCCCGCCGTGCGGTCGCGATGCCGTACTCAATGTTCTCCAGGTCAGCAGTCGAATGCGCGTCCGGGTTGATTGCGAGCATCACGCCGAGCTCCTTCGCCCGGCGGCAATGAACCCAGTCCAGATCAAGACGATTGGGATAGGCATTTAGCTCCACGATCTTGGAGTGTTTTTGCGCCGTTTCAAGAACGCGGCCGAGATCGAGTTTGTAGCCGTCGCGGCTCAGCAGCAGGCGGCCCGTGGGATGGCCGAGGATGTCGAAGTGCTCGTTCGCGATGGCCTTGCATACGCGGTCGGTCATCTCCTTTTCGGACATCTCAAATCGGGAGTGTACAGAACCAATCACGAAGTCCAGCCGGCCCAGGATCTCCGGATTCAGGTCGAGAGATCCGTCCGGGAGGATGTCGCATTCCAACCCCTTCAGAATTCGGAAGTCATTCCAATTCCGATTGAGCCGGTCGATTTCCATCATTTGCTTGGCGAGGCGATCCTCATCCAATCCATTGGCATAGGCCGCGGCCTTGCTGTGATCTGAGAGGCCCATATAGCTCAGGCCCATGGAACGGGCTTTCTCTGCCATGGCGTCGATTTCGGCGCTGCCGTCACTCCATGTGGAATGAGTGTGGAAGACTCCTCTAAGGGATTTGAAGTCAATAAGTTGCGTTGGAAGCTGACGTTCGATTTCCCCGGTGTTTTCCCTCAACTCGGGGGGGACATAGGGCAGGCCCAGCGCCTTGTAGAGCCCCGCCTCGTCGGGAAGTTCAATATTATTGGCTCCCTCCATGAGGCCGTATTCATTGATCTTCAGGCCCTTTTTCTGGGCGAGCTGGCGCAGGCTGACGTTGTGCTCTTTGCTGCCGGTAAAGTAAGCCAGGGCGGCAGGGAACTGGGCGTCCGTGACGACGCGAAGATCGACCTGCATCCCCGACGTCATCCGCACGCTGGTCTTGGTATCGCCCTTCCCGAGGACCTCGGCGACTCCGTCGGCCTTGAGGAAGTGTTCCATCACGGCGGCGGCATGGTCGGAGCTGGCCAGGAGGTCAACATCCCTCACGACCTCCTTCCAGCGGCGCAGGCTCCCGGCAATGCTTACCCGCCGAACGGTCTCATGGGCCCTCAGATGCTCGACCAGGCGCCGCGCAACGGGGAGGGCGTCGCTGAGGAGATACTGTCCCGCGTTCTTCTGCAGAAACTGGATGCCCTCGAGGATCTTCTTCTCGGTCTTTTCCCCGAACCCTTTCAGGGAAGCGAGCCGGTGCTCCGCCGCTGCCTGCCGAAGCCCCTCGATGCTGCTGATGCCCAGATCCTTCCAGACGACGCGGGCCTTCTTTGGCCCGAAGTTGGGAATCGCGAGCATCTCGAGTACGCCGGGCGGCACGTCCTTGCGGAGGTCCTCATAGTAGTCCATCTTCCCGGTGGTAACGAGCTGGCTGATCTTCTCCTCCAGCGCCTTTCCGATGCCCTTGACCTCGCCGAGCTTCTTCTGCTCGATAAGGGTTCGCAGATCGCCGGGGAGGCTCTCGAGGGCGCGGGCGCCATTTTGGTAGGCGCGGACTTTGAAGGGGTTTTCGTCCTGGATCTCGAGAATGCGCGCGATCGTCTCCAGGATCTCGACGACCTGCGGGGTATTCATGGGCGCCTAGTCGCGATAGATCTCGTGGCAGACATCGCACTTCGCCTGCAATCGCTCGAGGAGATACTCGCGCTTCTCCTTGCCCTCCCAGGGAACGCCTTCAAAGTCCTGCTTGACCTTGAGGTCGAAGACGTCGAAGAGGCCCTGAAGTTTCTCCTCCTCGTCTTCGTCCCTGCGGTACTGGAGTGCCTTGGCCTTGACCATGGTCTCGCGGATTACCGCGAGCTTCTTCTTGATGTCGGCCTCGGGCTTCTCCTTCTCGATATCCTCCTTGATGCCCTTGAACGTCTTGCCGTTCTCCTTCATGAGGCCGGTGAATTTCTTGGTGAGTTCGGGGGTCTTGCCGCGGTCCTTCTTGTCCTGGGAGGAGACGGGATCGGAGAGGAGGGCGAGAAAACAGATCCCGCTCAGGAGTTTGTTCACGCGCGGGATCGTATCACAGCGCGTACGCCGAGTAAAGATCGCACGCCCGGGCGCTCAGATCTGGTACATGTCCTTGAAATGGGGCAGGTCAAACGTGATCGACCGTTTCGTGCCGCAGTCCTTGCACTGCAGATCCAGCCGGTCATAGGGTTCGCCCGCCGAGCTTTGGCAGAGGGCCTGCAGCTTGACATCGAATTTCTCTGCGCCGCACTGGCATTTGAGGCGCATGACGACACTGTATTCGCGGGCGACGTCGCTGAAGTGCCGCGTCACGGGCTTCTCCCGCGTCGTCACATAGCGTTCCAGGATTCCCAGCAGGTGGTGCACCATGGCGGTCTCGAGCGCGGGTACTTCGAACCCGTGGCCTTCCTCCGCGACGGGGTCGAAGGCCTGGATCGCAGAGTAGAGCATGAAGTGGACGACGTACCCCACCGGATACTGCGGCAGCTCCTTGGCGCCCGGTGTCAGCTTGGCTTCGAGCAGCTCCAAGGCCCGGGAGTCGGGCTTCTTCCTCGCGCGCTCCGTATAGGCGGAGAGAATGGTTTTCAGCGAACGCAACAGCCGTTCGTCGAGCGCGTCGACCACCTGGATGCCCTCGTATTCCTGCACGCTGAAATGCTCGCCGGCCGCACCTACGTAGCGCGAGCGGAGGTTCAGCACCGCGCAGGATGCGGCAATCACCGTCGCGGCGGAGGTCAGTTTCTTGAGGGTCTCGTCCGTCTGCGACTCGATCGCCCGCGCGTGTTGTTCGATCAGCTTTTTCGCCTGGGGCGACAGGTCCATCTTGTCGGCGGAGCGGCTCACCGGGGTGATTTCTCCTCGATCAGCTGTTTTACGGATGGCTTCAGGAAATGAAAGGGTTCCACGGAGACTTCCGGCTGGTCGAAGGATCCTTTCAGCACCACGGGCGTCAAGGCTCCCTTGAAGATGTTGGACAGCAGATCGATCGGAGCGCCGATGACGGGGATTATACTATTCCAGTCGCTCTTGCCAAGCCTCGGCACGAACACGATCTCCATCCAGTCGCCGGTCAGTCCGCAGATGCCGTCGCCGAAGAGGCTGACCGGGTATCCGAGGAAGTGCATCTTGTCCACCCGGATTTCGCCCTCGCCTGCCGTGAACTCCAGCACCGCCGAGTCGATTTTCCGGTCCGACACCTTCGTCAGCGTCAGGAGGTGGATAATTCCCGAGAACGCGGGGACCTCCCATAGATCGCCATCGGTCACCTCGCAGTGACCCGAACAGATCGGGCGGCCGGCCCGGCGCTCGTCGAAGGTAAGCGCGAGGACGCCGTTGAAGCGGCCGGTCATCGGATGCGTGATGAAGGGCGCTCCCTCGGCCATCCTGGAGACGTCGGCGTCGACGACGTCGACCATCAGCTTCCGGACGGTGAACGGATGGGTCTTCGGCACCTCGATGTCGCCGGTCATCTTTCCGCCATAGAAGTCGCCTCGGAAGGGATGCACGAGCAGGCGACCGTCGACGCGGGTGAGGCGCGTGTGCACGGACGTGATGCGCCACGTCACCTCCTTACCGGTGGGCCCCACGAACGTCACGTTGATAATGCCGTCGTGAATGTGCACCCCGTTTCGGGGAAAACCCTCGTCGGGCCGCAGGTAGTCCTTCCACGGGTCCTCCTTCGACTCGACCTGTTCGGCGGCGGCCCGGGGAGCCTGCTGGAAGGCCCACTCGACGTTCCACTCTCCGCCGGTTTCGCGCCGGACGAAGATCTCGGGCTGGAAGAGGTCGACGCGCATCACCTTGAGGTGCGGGTCGCGAAGGGGGATTCCGTCGAGCGATAGCCGCAGGCGCGAGGCGCGGAAGAAGAGGCGCCGCGTCCCGCCGTGATGGGTGTAGGCTTCGGCGTCGTGAAGGATGATATCCCCCTGGCCGTCCACGGTCACGGCGCCGATTGTCTCCACGGCCGCGCTCCCCAGGTCGTTGTAGACGCGCTGGGCGTAGCCGTGGACCAGGCGGTGATAGACGATGTCCCGGGCGATCCAGTAGGCGACCGCCAGGAAGAGGAGAGCGAACAGGAGGATCAGCCAGCGGGCCCGGTAATCGCGCTTTTGGGCCTGACTAAATTCGGCTCGTTCGAAGCCCCGGGATTTCGCCATAGTTTAATTATAGTCGACGTCCGCACCGCTATAATGGGGCGAAGATGGGGACGATACCCAAGTCCGTCGGGAAGTACCAGGTCCTTGGCGCCGTGGGCCGGGGCGGCATGGGCGAGGTCTTCAAGGCCTACCAGCCCGACTTGCACCGCCACGTCGCCATCAAGACGCTCCTCTCCGGCGAGCAGGCATCCGAGGAATTCTTGCAGCGTTTCCATCGCGAGGCCCGGATGGCTGCGATGCTCTCCCATCCGAACATCGTCCCGATCTACGACATCGGCGCCGAAGGCAAGCTCCACTACATCGTCATGGAGTATGTCGAAGGCCGCTCCTTCAAACAGCTCCTCGAGGAGAAGCGGCTCGACCCGGACAAGAGCCTCCGCATCGCCTACACGGTCGCCCGCGCCCTCCAGTTCGCCCACGACCACAAGGTGATCCACCGCGACATCAAGCCCGCCAATCTCATCCTCGACAAGCAGGGCCGGGTCAAGATCCTGGACTTCGGCCTTGCGCGCTCCCTGGACGGGAAAGGGCTCACGGCATCCAGTTCAATGGTGGGCACCCCGTATTACATGTCGCCCGAGCAGGCCTTCGGCGCCTCCGAGGAGCTGGATCATCGCACCGATTTGTACTCGCTCGGAGCCGTGCTGTATGAGATGCTGACCGGCCGGCCGCCCTTCGAAGGAGGGACGGTCCTGGCGATCCTCCGGAAGATCGAGGATGACGACCCCGCGCCCGCCGGAATATCCGCGCGGGTCGACGCGATGGTGGCCCGAGCGCTGGCCAAAGATCGCGAACGCCGATTCCAGTCCGCCGCCGAGATGGCCGAGGCCATCCGGGCCTGCCTTTCCGAGGGGAGCGCGCCCGAATCACCGGTGTCGACGTCGGCACAGGCTCCCGCCGTCTTCCAGGTCCGGCAACGGACGGTCTGGACAGCCGCGAGCCTTCTGGCCGCAGCCTTCGCCGGCATTGTCGCCTGGAGCTTCTGGCCGAAGCCTGCTCCTGCGCCTCCGCCTCCCGAACCGCAGAAGATCACGACCCGCGGGGCTCCGCCGCCCGACCCCGCGGTCGAGCTTCAGGCCCTCCTGGCGCGCAAGACCGATGTCCCGACCGCGGAATTGAAGAAGTTCCGCGACGATCCTCAGCTGCGCCGCCTGATCGCGGAGCACTACATGAAGCGCGGCCAGTTCACCCGCGCGCTGGAGGACCTCCGGGGCTACGAGAAAGCCATCATCGAGCTCGCCTCCGCCCGCGCGCTTCAGCGCTTCATTTCCCCGGCCCTTTTCAGGGTGTCGATCGCCCAGCCCCGCGATATGAAGGGCCCCGAAGCCTTCCTCATGGCCGCCTTGGGAAGGCACCTGGAGGGCAAGCAGGATGCCGCCCGCCAAAAGCTCAAGGCCGCGATCAACAACGACGCGCTTCCGGCCCACGCCTTGCTGGTCCGGGCCCACATCGATCTCCTCGATGTCCTTCAGAATCCCGCGGACGAGGGCTCAAAGAAGGTCCTGGCGGATCTTCGCCGGGAACTGGATCGGGCGAACGAGCTCTACCTCCTGCCGCTGCGGGCCATCGCGGCTCAGCTGGCGGGCGACGGGTCCGCGGCCCGGGACTGCGCGAACCTCCTGCTCCGTTCGGCGCCCAGCTCGGCGGAAACCTTCCTGACGAGCGCGATCCTCTTCCTCAAGGCCGGACGCATTGATTTGGCCGCCGATGAGGTCGAGGAGGCGGTCCGCATGGATTCGAAGTCCTGGGACTCGTCCATCCTCCGCGTCTACCTGCGCTGGCTGGAAGTGCTGAACGATCCTGAGAACGAGCGGCTGGAAACGTCGGCCGAGGGGAAGATGGATCTCGCCGAAATGCGCGAGGCCCTGGACGAGCGGCTGAAGCACGACCATTATCCGGCGGCGCTGCTTCTCCGCGCGGCGCTGTCGTCCCTGGACGGGAAGTGGGAACCGGCGGAGGAGGATCTGGGCCGCCTGGGGAGGCGCATCAACGACCGCTGGGATCTGATCACGGTGGACCACGAGCGCCTCGCCGCCTTCGCGTGGGCGGCAGGCTCCCGGAGCAAGCTCCTGTCGGTGACGGCGGACCTGCAGCTGCACCTGGGGCGGCGGATTCCGGCCCTGGCAACGTCCGAGCTGATCACCGGAGAGGAGCTGCCCGAGGAGGAGCGCCGTGAGCTCCTTCGGAACAACCACATGCGGATGGCGCGTCTGCACCGGAGCCGACTGGACAAAGCGCTTTGGCATCTCGAGCAGGCGCTCAAGCTCGGCCAGCCGCCCAAGGACGTGCGGGAAGACAACGAGCTTGGCGAACTGCGCCAGCGCCCGCCCTTCGACGCGCTCCTCAAGCGATATGAAAACTGAGGAGTTCGAGGCCGAGGTCGCCCCGCACCGCGACTCGCTCTCCCGGTTCGTCTCCATGATGGTCGGACGTGAGGCGGAGGACATCGTCCAGGAGGCGATCGCCACCGCGTTTCGCGATGCGGCCAAGTTCGAAGGCCGCTCGAAGTTTTCCACCTGGCTCTACGGGATCGCGCTTAATCTCTGCCGGAAGTACCTGCGGGACCGATCCCGCCACGCCTCCGCGGCCAGCCAGGAGGTGCTCGAGGCCCAGCCGGCGCGTGGTCGCGGGGTGCTGTCGAGCGTCATTCGACACGAGATGGCCGAGCGGCTGGAACTCTCGGTGGGACGTCTGCCCACCTCCATGCGGGAGGCATTCCTGCTCCGCTACGTCGACGCCATGGACTATCCGGAGATCTCGTCGATCACGGGCGTGTCCGAGGGGACGGCGAGGGTGCGCGCATTCCGGGCCCGGGCCCTCCTCCGGGGGGAGCTGGGCGCCGTGGTGGATACGGTCTGGCTCGAGAAGGACCCCGAGCCTTAGCTCCTTCGGGGAGCTGGAGCGTAGACGCAGGCGCGGCCGCCGCTGGCGAGGTGGTCGGTGCGGTCCAGGGGCCCGCCCAGGACGGCCTCGAAGAGCTTCTTCTCGAAGCGACAAACCTGCGGGAACTCCCGGGCGATCGCCGCGATGGGGCAGTGGTGCTCGCTCATTCCCTTGCCTTCCGCGCGGGCCATGTAGCCTTCGTCGGCGCGGATCTTCGCCAGCTCGCGCCATTTCTCGGCGACGGACATTCCCGCGAGCCGTTTCTTGTACGTGCCGATGAGGGCCCGCGTGCGGCGGTCCAAGAGCTGGTCGATCTTCTTCTCGCCATCGACGTCGCGGAGCTGTCGCAGGAGCGCCAGGGCGAGGGGTCCGTAGGCCTGGGGAAATAGGGCCTCGGCCTTTTCGCTCAGGGCGTAAAGATGCGTGGGGCGGCCGACCTCGCGCTTCTCGACGCGGACGCGGAGGAGCCCCTCGCGCTGGAGCATGGCCAGCTGCTGGCGGACCGCGGTCCGGTGGACTCCGCGAAGCTCAGCCAGGCGCGGGACGTTCAACGGGCCGTGGATCTTGAGCAGGTCGAGGATCGCCGGCCGGTCGGCCTCGGTAAATTCCCGCATGAATGGATTTTAGCTCGAATTCCGTTTTGGTGCAACAGAAGTTTCTTGAGTTTATCCAATATAAACAGTATATACTGTCTTAAGTGATTTCCGCTGCTGAGGAGGATGCAAGATGACGATCGAACTGCCCGCCCTGCCGTACGCGATGGACGCGCTCCAGCCGCACCTGTCGAAAGAGACCCTGGAATATCATTACGGAAAGCACCACAAGACCTACGTGGACAAGCTGAACTCCTTCCTGCCGGGGACGAAGTACGAGAAGATGACGCTCGATGAGATTGTCAGAGGCTCCGTCGGCGAGGCGAAGATCTTCAATAACGCCGCGCAGATCTGGAACCATACCTTCTATTGGAGCGGGCTCTCCCCCAGGGGCGGAGGCGAGCCGAAGGGGGCGATGGCCGACGGCATCAAGACGGCCTTCGGGTCGGTCCCCGACTTCGTGAAGAAGTTCAGCGAAGTGGCCACGGGGCTGTTCGGGTCGGGCTGGACCTGGCTCGTGCGGAAGAAGGACGGCTCGCTGGACATCGTTCCGACGAAGGACGCCGCCAATCCCATGACCGACGGAATGAAGCCGCTGCTGACCTGCGACGTGTGGGAGCACGCGTACTACATCGACTACCGGAACGCCCGTCCGAAGTACGTGGAATCGTTCTGGAAGCTGGTGAACTGGGACTTCGTCGAGAAGAACCTGAAGGGCTAGCGGCCGCCTCCGGGGGTTCGGCGGGGCCCGGCCGGGTCTCTTCTCCGGGGCCGCGCCCAGCTCATCGTTGCATCCCCGGCGCCCTTTCGTGTTTCATAGGGCCCGTGCAGGTCACGATCCGCCTGGAAAGCCGCGCCAAGGACGTCGAGCGCTGGAGCCGCGGCGATGCTCCCGCCACGCTCGTCAAATCCAACAACGGCCGCAGCGTCTGGCGCGTCGCCCTGGGCAATCCCGGACTCTTCGTCAAACGCTTCCCCCCCGAGCTCCTCCGGGACCGGGCCCGAAAGGAAGCAGAACTGCTCGACGCCCTCCATAAAGCCCGCATCCCCTGCCCGCGGCTCGTCGCCGTTGCCCGCGATGCCGAAGGCTCGTATCTCCTCACGGAGGAAATTCCCGACGCCCGGCCCCTCGGCGAGGTCCTCCAGCGGCCCGGCCCCCAGGCCCGAATCCTCCTCGGAGACCTCGGCCGCCTCGCCCGCCGGCTCCAGGACGCCGGCTTCGACCACCAGGACTTCCACGTGGGCAATGTGCTCGTCCGCGAATCCGACCTCTACGTCATCGACGTCCACCGCGCCACCCGGAAGACATCCCTTTCCCGCGATCGACGGCTCGACGGCCTGGCCTTCACGGCCATGTCCTTCGTCGAAATCCGTCCCCTCACCGACGTCCTCCGCTTCTTCCGGGCCTACGGACTCCCCTCGCGCCAGGACTGCGTCGAGGTCTGGAACCGGCTCCGGAAGCGCCATCATGAATACTTCCTCGGACGACAGAAACGGGCGTTCAAGGATGGCAGCGGCTTCGGCCGGCAGGGAACGGTCTTCTACCGCAAGGGCATTGACCTGGACCAGCTCCTGCGTCGGATCCAGGCCGGGAAGCGCGAAATCATCCGGAAGACCAAGAACGAGAGCCTCGAACGCGTGGACGGCACCCTCTTCGTGAAGACCACCACCGCCTCGCGCGCCAAGCGAATCTGGGAGAATGCTCATGGCCTGGCACTCCGCGGCATCGACACCCCGAAGCTCTGGGCCTGGGACCGCACCTGGGTCGCCGGAGAATGGGTCGACTCCGTGGATCTTCACGACTACATCCGAACGAGGTACGGCGGCCTCGGCCGACGGGAGCGGCTCGCCTTCCTCTTCCGACTCGCCCGCCTGATCCGCCGTTTCCACGATTACGGCTGCTACCATAGGGACCTGAAGGCCGGCAACATCCTGGTCGGGGAGGGGCGGATCCTGGTCATCGACCTGGATCCCGTTCGATTCAGCGACAACGTGCCCGAGAACGGGCGCCGCTACAACCTTGCCCAGCTGAACGCCGCGGTGACCCCGCCCCTCACGAAGACAGATCGCCTCCGCCTTCTCATCTACTACCTCGGGAACTGCACGTCCTTCAGGGAGCGTCGCGCGGACTGGGTCCGCGACATCATGGCCGCCACCCGGGAACGAATGCACCGGTGGCCGCCGACGTAGGCCTTGCTTTGTCTTCACCCGGAAGTATGGTAGGAGACTCTTCTGAGGGTCCGCCATGAAGATCCTGGTCACGGGAGGCGCCGGATTCATCGGCTCCCACCTCGTTCGCAGCCTCCTTTCCCAGGGCGAGTCGGTCGTGGTCTACGACAACCATGATCCCCAGGTCCATCGCAAGAAGGTCAAGCCGGCGCGGGCGCCGGGACTGAAGACCGTCATCGGCGACGTCCGCGATCGACGGACGCTCGCCGCCCAGGTGAAGAAAGTCGACGCCGTCGTCCACCTGGCGGCGGCGGTGGGCGTGGGGCAGTCCCAGTACCAGATCCGTCATTACGTGGACGTGAACCTGAACGGCACGGCGACGCTGCTGGACATCCTCGCCAACGACAAGCACAACGTGGGCCGCATCGTGGTCGCCAGCTCCATGTCCGCCTACGGCGAAGGCGCCTACGAGTGCGCCCGGTGCGGCCGCGTCCGTCCCGGCCTTCGCAGCGATGAAGCGATGCGGAAGGGAAAGTGGGAGCCCGTCTGCCCGGCGTGCGGAGGGGCGCCCAAGCCCGTGCCGACGAGGGAGAGCGACCGCTTCCTTTCGAACTCCATCTACGCGGTGACGAAGATGGGACAGGAGGAACTCGTCCTCAATTACGGCCTGGCCTACGGGGTTCCGTCGCTGGCCCTGCGCTTCTTCAATGTCTTTGGCCCCGGCCAGTCCCTTTCGAATCCCTACACCGGGGTCGCCGCCATCTTCATGGGCCGCCTCAAGAACAGGCGCGTCCCCGTCCTTTATGAGGACGGCCTCCAGTGCCGCGACTTCACGAGCGTCCACGACATCGTGCAGGCGATCGAGCTTTCGATCCGGAAGCCGATGGGCGAGCACCGCATCTTCAACGTCGGCAGCGGAGTGCCCACGCCCATCAAGTCGGTTGCCGAGACCCTGGCCCGCTGCTACCAGTCGGATCTGGAGCCGTCGATCGTGAGGAAGTTCCGCAGCGGCGATATCCGCCACTGCTACGCGGACATCGGTCGGATCACGGAGTCGCTCGGTTATCGCCCGAAAGTCTCGCTCGAAGAGGGAATGCGGGAGCTGGTGGATTGGGCGCGCTCGGTGGACGCGAAAGATGGCTTCGAGCAGGCCCAGCGCGAACTCGCGCGACGGGGGCTGGTCTAGACCGGGCGGGGCCTCCCCGGGCGTCTCCCGGCCAAATCCGCTGTCAATTCGCCGGCCCTCCCTATATAGTTGAAGCCCGGCATGGAATACGGCAGAACCCCGCGCACCGAGGTGGGGATCCCTCGTCCCCCTTCGGATGAGCTCTCGAAGGCTCTCCTCGGCGAGGATTCCCGCCTCGATCGGAGCGCTGACCCCCTCTTCCGCGTCTTCCCCGGTCCGGGACTCCCGCTCGGAGGGGCGGACCGCCTCCTCGAGCTCTAGCGCCCGGATTGTCCGCATGCGCGTGCTGATGCTCACCCATTCGTCGGACACTCCCAGCACCCGCCACCGCATCCTCCCGCTTCTTCCGCTCTTTCGACGCGACGGCGTCGACGTCGAACATCTCGAGATTCCGTCCGGCCTGGTGGACCGCTGGAGGATTCTTCAACGGGCGCCCTCGTTCGACATCATCGTGCACCAGAAACGGCTGCTTCCGGCGTGGCAGATGCGGGCGCTTAAGACTCATGCCAAGGCGCTCGTCTACGACTTCGACGATCCCATGGTCTACGCGCGACGGGGCGGGGCGATCGCGCTCTCCTCGACTCGCGTTGCCCGCTTCCGCGCCGCGATGGCGGCGGCGGACGCGGTCGTCTGCCATGCCGGCTCCGACGCGCTCGCGCGGGAATATGGCGCGTCAAGAATCGTGGTGATCCCCACGCCGGTCGACCTGGCGCGCTGGCCCATGAAGACCTCCTGGGCGTCCTCCGAATTGACGCTGGGCTGGCTCGGCACCGCGGCGAATCTTCCCAATCTGAAGGAGATCGCCCCGGCGCTGGCCGGTCGAAAGCTCCGGATCGTGGCTGACGCATCGGTCGACCTGCCCGGGGTGGCGGTCGAGTATGTCAAATGGAACGAGGCCAATGAGGCCCAAGAGGTGCGGGCTTTCGACGTCGGGATCGCGCCGTTGCCCGACGACGTCTGGAGCCGCTTCAAGATGCCCTTCAAGATCGTGCCCTACCTGGCCTCGGGAGTCCCGGTACTCGCGACGGCCCTGGGGGCGGTGTCAGCAGTGATCCGCGACAACGAAAATGGACTTCTGGCGGGCGACTGGAAGACCCAGATCGCGAGGCTGGAAGATCCCGCGCTTCGCGAGCGGCTGGGCCGCCAAGGCCGCAGGACGGCCGAGGCGGACTTTACGATCGAAGCGGCCTATTCGAAGTGGAAGGCCTTGTTCCGATCGCTGGCCGACCGCTCCTAACTACTTGGCGATTTGCCGGATCTCCCCGAGCAGGGCCTCGTCGGGGGTCCCCGACTTCAGGCGCTCCGCGAATTCAGCGACGCCCGGCCTCTTCGCAGACCGGTCCACCGCGTCGATCAGGAGCGGGCGCAGCCCGCTGCGGCGGAGATCGTTGGCGATCCACAGGTCAAATTCACGCCCCGCGACGACGACGGCTTCCTCGAGATAGCGTCGCAAGGCGTCGAATTCGAAGAGATCGCCCCGGAACGTTTTCCCACGCTTGTGATCCGTGTAGTAGCTGCTGGGGCCGTCGAACTTGCCTTCTCTCCAGGTGAACAAGGACATGGACACGGCAAGGTCCCCGGCCGTGAGGGCAATTTGGAGCGCGGCGGCCGGGAAGAGTCCCGTGGTGCTAAAGCCGTTGGCTCGTGCTTCCATCCGGCGCGCCTCGGCGATGAGCCCCTTCTCCCGGGCCTTGAAGAGCTCCACCGTGGTGCACGAGGCCTCGGCGCGGGCTACCAGGTCGCGCGCCTCAGCCGAAAGCTGGGTCAGCTCAGCCAGCTGAGGCTCAAGCCGCGACAGCAGGCCGTCGTCCCACAGGAAGGCAACGAACGCCCACTCCCGATCCGACTCCCTGATCCGGAACTGGTTCAGGACGGGAATCTCCTGAGCCTCGTCCGGAGCCCGGAAGACCACCCTCGCGATCCCCGGCGGAGGGGCATCCCATTCCACGGTGAAGCCGCCGCCTTCCAGGCGGGTCGGATTGGGGAAGGTCGAAAGCGGATTCTCCTCGAGGCGGCCCTTCACCAGGCGGTTCGCGGCCGGCACCAGCAGGGCGTGGAACACGGTCCCTTCCGGTAGAGGGGAATGTCCCTCAAAGCGGAGCCTCCCGACCGAATCGGCCCCTTTCGCGGTCTCCAGGACGCCGGTGAGAAACTCATTGCCGCCGGTCATCCGGACCGCGGTTGAGGACGGGGGGCGCTCCTGGGCCTCCTTCGAAAACGGGACCGGACGGGTCCCTGCAGGGAACTCGCTGCGCATGGCCCCGTACACCAGGGCGCAGACCAGCAGCGCGGCGGCGGCGATGGCAAGGCCACGGGAACGACCGGTGGGATTCGATTCCGCGGCGCGCAGGAACTCGGCGCGGGCGCGCAGGGTTCTCTGGCTGTCCACCGGCAACGCCGCCTGCCGGACCAGCCGGCCAAGATTCCTCTCGAAGAGATCAGAGCTCATCGTCGCCTCCTTCGATCAGCCGTTCGCGAAGGGCTTCGCGGGCGCGGTGCAATCTGGACTCGATCGCCTTCTCGGTCTCGCCCAACGCCCGGGCGATCATCCGGATCGGCATGTCCTGGAAGTATCGGCGCAGGAGGACGTCGCGCTGCCCGGCCTGGAGGGACTCCAGCGCCCGGCGGACCGCGCCGATCATGTCGGCACTCCGGAGGATGTCGTCGGGGAGTTCCTCGCGGTCGATCGACGCGAGCGCGTCCTGGACGCGGTCGCGGGTCCGGTCGGCTCGGCGCCGCGTGCGGACCCGGTTCCGGGCGATGCCCAGAAGCCAGGCGTCCAGCGGCGCATCGCCGCGATACTGGCCGCGATTGCGCCAGGCATGGAGGAGGGTTTCCTGGACGAGGTCGTCGACGTCGGCCGAGGAGGCGCCACTGGCGGAGGCGATGAAGCGGAAGACGCGGGGATAGAACTCGTCGAAGAACGCCGCCGGATCCGATTCCAATCGCAGGATCGCGAAGTTCAGCATGGCTAACCGGTAGTTGCGCGATTGGGCTCGATCCCTCGAAAAATCCGTCGTCCGACTGAATTCTACCCCGGGCGCCGGTCCGGGATGGCAAGATGGGGGTATGAAGAACCTGGGGGCCGCGGCTGTCATGCTCCTGGTCGGCTGCGCCGTTCCTGCGGAGCGGCGGGTGGACGAGGTGCGGCTCCGGGCTCTGGACACGCCGGACCGGGTCCGCCGGGAGCTGGCCTTCCAGGATCTCCTGCGCGGGGAAGGGGCGCCCGTTCCGCTCCTTCGCGCGGCCCTAGGCATGGGCGCGGAACACGGATTCCCGGCGGTGGCCCTGCTCTACGCGCAGGGCCGGGGCGACGCTGCGCCCCTGGAACTGCGGGCCCGGCATCTGGCGGCCTTCGAGTGGCCGGCCGATCCCACGGGGGAAAACGCCGTGGTCGAGCCGTACGTTCGTGCCGCGGTCGAGCAGGATCTAGCGAGGGCCGGAATCGCCGCGCTGCCGATTCTAGCGCGGGTCCTCGACGGCGAGGCCGTGACGGAGGCCGCGCAACTGAGGGTCGCCCGCGTGATGCTGAGAATCGGCGGCCGGTCGGCGGCGCGGGAGTTCGCTCGCTTGCTCGACTCGGACAACGCGCAGGAGACCGCAGCCTGCGCGCTCCTTTACATGGGTCGTCAGGAGCTGTCGCTTCGGCTGGCGTCGCCGGAGGCGAGGGTCGTCGCGGCGAAGAAATGGTGGGAGCTCGCGGCGGACTTTCCGGAGAGCGAATGGATCCGCGAGGCTGTCGACACGCTCGCTTCACGTTACCAGGCGAAGGATCCCGAGGGAGTGCGGCCGGTCCTCGAACAGCTCGTCGGAAAGCCCGTGGAGGATCCGAAGGCCTGGATGGAGGAGAATCGGGGCTGGCAGCCCGCGCCCGCTCCGCTCAAACCCGAAGAACTGCTCCCGTCGCTCTCCCTCGACCGGTCCCGCGCCTACGACGCCAACCGTCGGCTCGAGGAAGCCACGGGGATCCACGTCTTCATGCCGAAGCTCGAGCGGCTCTCTGATCTCTGCTCGGCGCTGCGCCTGTGGCAGCCGCCGGCCGACCTCGAAGCGCGCTGGCGCCGGGTGCTCCAGGCTCCGCTCCTTCGCCTGTCGATCGCCGTCATCGGGATGTCCCCTCGCACCGAAGATCACCGGATCCGCTGGGCTTATGAAACCCACTTCCATCCTCTGGAGGAGGATTCCGGCGAGCTACGGATCGAGACCGAGACAGAGAACTACACCCTCTTCGTGCAGTCGCTGGAGCTGGGGACGCGGATCCTGGCGAGCGAAGCCCACGCCTTGCGGGGGTCCTGGACCGGAACGGTGCGGGAGTTCCGGGAGAGCCGTCCCCTGGTGATGTTTTCCGAGCCTTTTCGGGCCGCGCTCGTCGCCGTGGTCGAAGAAGTCTCGTCCCGCCGTTCCCCGCCTGCCCCGTCGGTGGCGCAGGCGGAGTGGCGCGCCAGGCTATCGTCCTGGAAGGACTCGCCCGATGCGCTGCGAGCGCTGGCCTACTTCCAGGATCCCGCGGACCTTCCCTTGCTGCGGGAACGCAAGGCGGGGGCCGCTCTGCTCCTCCTGGGCGACCCGGCCGCGCTCGACCTGCATCCGGGCCTCCGGCCGCACGAAATTGATCTGGCGCTGCCGAAGGCCGAAGACCCCCGAGTCCGGGCCTACCTCGAGGCCCTGAAGCGCTAGAAGCGGACGCCGGCGGTGAGGAAGATGCCGCTGATGTCGAGGTGGATGTCGAAGCGGTTCGATCCGCCGTGCTGCAGGTCCACCTGGGCTAGCTTATAGCCCACGCCAGCGAAGACCCAGGGCAGCGGCTGCACCGTGGCCTCGGCGTACGCCTCCAGATAGTCCGCCTTGTTGTCTCCGTACCTGAAGGCCAGCCCCAGGACCTCCACTTCGGCCCGGACCGTGTCGAAGAACGTCGCGGTGACGTGAGCCCCCAGGGTCGGGAGTCCGACGACGCCGGAATCGCTCCCCCTCGAGCCGCCCCCCGAGATCGATCCATCTCCCCGAAGGATGCGGACTCCCGCCGAGGCTGCCAGTTCCAGCTTGACCAGGGGGCCGATGGGGATGGTGGGAAAGGCGAATTCGTAGGTGAGATAGCCCACATCGAGGGTGAAGGCGCTGTCGACCTGGGTGGCGACGTTGAAAGTCTGACCGGCGAAGTCCACGGTGCGCGTCAGGGTTTCGCTGCCCGAGTCGTGGGCCCGCCACCAGCCTGCATAAATCCGGCCGAGTACCGGGAGATGAAGGTAGGCTTGGACCTCGGTGGTCCAGTTTCGGTTGCCCAGGCCCAGGTCGTCAGCAAGGTCGACCTTGGTGAAGTTGCTGTTGTTGTCCTGCGCTTCGGCGGTGCCGGACATCCGGGCGAACCATTCCCGGACGCGGATGCCCACCGTTTCGTCCTGGGCCAAGGCAGGAGCGGCCGTCAAGAGCAGAAAGGCCGCCGTAGCGAAGGGTCTCATCCTTACCTCCCATACCCCCGAATTATAGCGCGGAATTCAGATTTGTTCAGCCCGGACAGGCTCCTGCCGTCCCGCAAGTCGAAAGGCGATCAAGCAGCTCAGGCTGGCCAGGAGCAGCGCGAAGGAGAAAATCGTATAGGCCAGCTGCTTGGTCCCCACGGCCTCGGAAACCCGCCCAAAGGCGGGGAGGGCGGCGGTATCGCCCAGGCAGTGAAGAATAAAGACGGCCAGCGCGTAGGCCATGGCCCTTTTCTCGGCTGGGACGGAATTGGCGATCTGGGTGTTGACGGCGGGCATGCAAAGGAAGTAGCAGAAGGCGCCGATGCCCAGGGCGGGAAGTGCGACGTGCATGTCGCGGACGCTGAATCCGACCAGCATGAACGGGAAGCCGACGACGAAAGCCAGGCCGGCCAACAGAGCATAGGCGCCCCGGGAACGGCTCGCCATGCGATCGCCGATGAATCCCGACGATGCATTGCCGAGCGCCCCGGCCACCAGGGCGATGCTGGCGAGGGACAGGGTGGCCTTGTCCTTGCTGAGCCCGCGCTCCACCTCGAAGAAGCCCACTCCGAAATGGAGAAAGGGCTGGAGGAACATCACCGCGAAGGCCTGCGCGAGGATGATGAACAGCAGGGTCCGGTTGGAAAGCAGGTCCAGATAGGGCTTGATGCCTTTGACGGGCGGAGGAGCTCCAGGGTGCGCTCCTGGGTCGGCGCCGGAGCTGGACGGAACGCCGAGATCCGCGATTTTGGCGGGCGGGACCTGGTCGGAAGTCGGGGCTGTCTGCGGCTGGTCCTCGGCCGAGCTGGGATCGACGAGCCTCCAGATGAGGGCGGCAACGATGAACCCCGGAGCACCGGCGATGTAGAACGCCGCGTGCCAGCTGAGATGCTCGGTGATCTGCGCGCCCGCGATGTAGCCGGTAGCGCCTCCCAGCGGCAGCGCGAGAAAGAAAATCGAGAGCACCCTCCCCCGCACTTCCCTGGAGAAATAATCGCTTAACAGCGTTGGCCCGATCACGAGGCAGCCTGCCTCCCCGACGCCGATGAAGAAACGGGTCACGTAGAGGACCCACTTGTTCGGCGCCAGGCCCGAACCCACGGTCGCCAGAGACCAGATCAGGACGCAGAGGGCGAAGACGATCGGCCGACGGACCCGCGCGATCAGGTGCCCGACGATCGGGGCGAAGACCATGTATCCGAGGGTAAAGGCGCTGCCGATGTAGCCGAATTCCGTCGCCGTGATTCCCAGCTCAAGTCGGAGCTGCTTCTCCATGGTCGCCACGACCTGGCGATCGAGATAGCTCAGGAAATTGGCGAAGAAGATGACGGAGAGAGCGTAGCGAAGGTAGCTCTTGGTCACGGGCCGAGAGTATGCCAGATGAGCCGCCGGTGCCACAACCTTTCCGCGCGACGGCGAGCGATTCGCCCCTAGCTCAGGGCGATGCGGCGGAGCTTCTTCTCGATCGAGGTGTCGATCTTTCCGAACTGGACGCCAAACACAGTGGACCCGTTCGTGAACAGCCGGACGATCTGGCCCTGGATCTCGATGTCGTCGACCGGTTTCTGCATGGGACGGATGCCGACCGTGAAGGGAGTCACGGGAAGGGAGCCGGTAGGCAGCGCGACATCGCTGAGCCGGGCGCCGCCGAGGGAGATGTCGCGGATGGTGGCGACGCCCTGGTCGTAGAGGGAGCCGTCCTTGTGGTAGACGTAGAGTTCGGCGCCGAGGGAGATGTCCTTTCGGGGAAATCTCCGGCGATGGGCGTATTTCAGGCGGCCGAAGTCATAGCCCATGTCCCGCGCGATCCTGAAGACCTTCTTGATCGTCTCCTTGCGGAAGACCGGGCCGGAGCGTCGGTTGAGGATTTTGTTGACGCTGGACACGTCGAGTCCAACGCGCTGGGCGATTTCGACCTGCGTGACCATCCCATTCCCTCCGAAGTAACCCCTCTCTCCGACTCTGTACCTCTGTACAAGGCCGCCCGCAAGATAGGCTCATCCGGAGGGGAAGTCAAGGAGTTCATGGGTAAATCTACCCATAGATCAGGGGGCAGATGGGCGAAATAAAAGAATCGATTTTGTTTGCGCCCGGGGAGCATTTCTATTGTAATCAATCAACTTTCCGCCGGTTGGCGGCGGCATGAATTTTGGGGTTGAGAGCATGTACAGCGACAAGCAGTTGACGTGTGTGGATTGTGGCACGGCGTTCACCTTTACCGCGGGCGAGCAGGAGCGGTTCGCGCAGCTCGGGTTCACGAACGAGCCCAAGCGGTGCGCCCCTTGCCGTGCGGCGAAGAAGGCCTCCGGTGGCGGGGGTGGCGGTGGCGGCGGCGGTGGTGGCGGCATGGGCGGCCGCAAGGAAATGTTCGACGCGGTTTGCGCCGCGTGCGGCAAGCCGGCGCGGGTTCCGTTCAAGCCGCGCGGGGACCGGCCCGTCTATTGCAGCGATTGTTTCGGTCAGCAGAGGAGATAGGAGGAGAAACGAATGGCAGCGAAAAAGGCGAACAGCGCGTTCATGAAGCCCCTTCAGCCCAGCGACGAGCTGGCGAAGGTGACCGGACCCAAGCCTCTTCCCCGCAGCGAGGTGGCCAAGAAGCTCTGGGTCTACATCAAGAAGAACGGGCTTCAGGACCAGAAGAACAAGCGCATGATCAACGCCGACGACGTGCTGAAGGCCGTTTTCAACGGCAAGAAGCAGGTCAGCATGTTCGAGATGACGGCGCTCGTCTCGAAGCACCTCAAGTAGTCTTTCGTTTCAACCGCATGACCCCCTCCGGGGTCATGCTCTACCCTGAACCGGAGAAAAGTTTTTGACCCCGTCCCCGGGAGGTGGTACAGTCGAGGCATGAGATACTCGCTGATCCTCCTCCCTTTCCTGGCCTCGGGCCTCGCCGCCCAGGACGATATCTGGAAAACCCTCACCAAAGGGGACCGGGTGGCCGTGACGTTCCGCAGCGGCAACTCGATCCAGGGACAGCTCACCTCCAAGCCCGCCGATCCCCGTCTCCCGGAAGGGACACTGGATGTCTCGCAACTGAGCGAAATCACCCTCGACGTGAGCCTGGAATATCCCGGTCTTAACGGCACCCTCAGCATTCCCCGCAAGGAGATCAAGGAGATTCGCAAGCTTCAGACCCTGGACAAGGCGACCCTGGATCGGATCAACGCCGAAATCGCCCGGATCCGCCAGCAGGCGGCGGCCGATGAAGCCGCGCGCCGGACGGCCGAAACCGAGAGGGACGCGGCCACGAAAAAGGCCCGGGCTGACCTCGAGAAGTTCGACAAACACAGCGCGGATGTGAAAAACAAGGGAGCCGCCGCGGTGAAGGATCTCGAGGATCTTCAAAAGGGACTGGACCTCCTGAAGAAGTTCCCGCCGGGACAGTTCGGGCCCGATACGGCCAAGGCCGTGGCGGACAAGGCTCTCCGCAAGCAGCCCGTCACCGCCGCCGAGTCGGAATTCCTCGATCCGGAGAACTATCGACTCTGGATGAAAGCTTACGAGTATCAGATGGCCCAGGATAAGGAGAAGAGCGACGGGAAATAGCGGCATCCAGCGCCCGGCGGCGGGCTAAAGGACAGGGATCCCGAGCGGATCTTTCTCCCGTACCCCGCCGTCCCCGATCTCAGGCTCATCGGGACGGCGTCTGTGCCACCCTCTTCACGTCCCCTGCCGCATGATCTACAAGGGCATTACCCTGGATCCCTTCCAGGAGCAGGCCGTTCACATCATCAACGACCAGGAGTCGCTGATCGTGGCCGCGCCGACCGGCGCCGGAAAGACGCTGGTCGCTGAGTATGCCATCGAGAAGTGCATGGCCGAGGGCGCCCGCGTTCTTTATACCGCCCCGATCAAGGCGCTTTCCAACCAGAAGTTCCGTGACTTCAGCCAGATCTACGGCGACCGCGTCGGCATCAAGACCGGCGACGTCACTCTCAACCCCGACGCGCAGGTCATCCTGATGACGACCGAGATCTTTCGCAACACGATCTTCGAGTCGCCGGAGGCTTTCCACGACGTGCGCTATGTCATCTTCGACGAGATCCACTACCTTGACGACATCGAACGCGGGACGGTCTGGGAGGAGTCGATCATCTTCGCCCCGGAACACATCCGTGTTCTCTGCCTTTCCGCGACGGTGCCCAACCTCGAACCGCTCTCGCACTGGATCCAGACCATCCGGCCCACGCCGAAGCTGCATGTCATCATCGAGCGAAATCGGCCGGTTCCGCTCAAGCACCAGCTGTTCGTCCCGGGGCTGGGCCTGAAGCACTTGAGCGACCTGAAGAAGTACGAGCAGGGAGACATCCGCCAGTACTATCAACGCGTCGATCCGAACGCGAATCCCAACCGCTGGCGCTCCTGGATGATCGATCATCTCGCGGAGGCGAAGCGGCTGCCCGTCCTGTGGTTCGCATTCAATCGCCGCGAGTGCGAGCAGTTCGCCTCCCTCGTCCAGCGGCCGCTGCTGGCGTCCGATGAGCGCGCGAAGATCCTGGGATTCTTCGACGAGCTTCTGCGGAAGTTCGACCTCGTGCCGGACGCCACCACCGAACACCTCCGCCGCCTCCTGGAGAAGGGCGTGGCCTACCACCATGCGGGCCTGCTCCCCACCCTCAAGGAGGTGATCGAAAGGATCTTCACGACCGGGCTGATCAAGCTCCTGTTCGCGACGGAGACTTTCGCGGTGGGCGTCAACATGCCCGCCCGGACCGTCGTCTTCAATTCGATCTTCAAGTTCGATGGGAAGCGGCTCGGGCCGATCAAGACCCGGGAACACCACCAGATGTCGGGGCGCGCCGGCCGGCGGGGCATCGACGAGATGGGCTACGTCTACAGCGTCGTCGAGTGGCCGCACATGCGGGTGTCGGACGTCGAGCGGGTGATCGAGGGAGAGATCGAGCCGATCCGCTCGCAGTTCAACCTGTCGTACGCCACGCTGCTGACCCTGTGGTCCCACCTGGGGAACAAGATCTATGCGGCGGCGGAGAAGTCGTTCGCGAACTTCGACCCGCGGCGACGCGGGGAGAAGCTCTTCCAGAGCAAAGTGACCCAGATCCGCAAGCGGCTCTCGCTGCTCAAATCGATGGCCTACATCCGCGACGGGAAGCTGACGCCCAAAGGCGAGTTCGCGCGGCAGATCCAAGGCTACGAACTGCAGGTCACCGAGCTGGTCTTCCGCGGCTTCCTGAAGGAGCTGTCCGAAGAAGAGCTCGCGGTGCTCTTCCACGCCATCGTGTACGAGGCGAAGAAGGCCGACTGGGCCCGGAAGTACGATCACGGCCGCTTCAAATGGCTGAGGAAGGCGGCGTACGCGATCGTCGACGACATCGGCCGTGCCGAGGAACGCGCGGAACTGGAGGACCGGACGAAATCCCTCGAATTCAAGCTGGCGGGGGCCGTCAACGCCTGGGCCAAGGGCTGCACCTGGGCCGAGCTCGAGGCTCACACCGGCGCCTCGGACGGCGACATGGTCCGCTTCTTCCGACTCGCGCTGCAGCTGCTCAAGAATACGATGTACGCCCTGCCGAAGGAGGATCTGCTTCGGGAGAAGCTGCGCGGGGCGGCGCGGAGAATCAATCGGGATGTCGTGGATGCCGAGCGGCAGCTGCGCATGGGAACTCAGGAAGCTCCCCAGGAAGCCCCCGCAGCGGGCGAAGCGGCCCCCCCGTCTCCCGCCCCGATGGCGGCCCCGCCGACGCCTCCCCCGGAGCCGGGAATCGACGGCGGCTTTCCTGGCTAGGAGCGTGTCTGGCTAATCGTTTTTGAAGGCCCAAGGACACGGAGTATCCTTGGGGTCCCTGACCCTCGGTTTAGTTTTTGGTCCAGCGACCGCGCATCCTGCCGAAGAGCTTCA
>Ga0070730_10001067_pt1 | contig 27345 bp, 27 predicted proteins | sample Coa_R1_3_FD_66447 | JGI IMG/M metagenome (GOLD analysis project Ga0070730, IMG submission 66447) | Surface soil microbial communities from Centralia Pennsylvania, which are recovering from an underground coalmine fire - Coalmine... | ecosystem: Environmental > Terrestrial > Soil > Unclassified ... | reverse complement strand
CGCTGCCCGTCACGTAGAAAAAATTGGCGGACTGATCATAATCGTTTTGCGGCAAGTCCCCATCCACCACTGTTTTCAGGCCTCCGCTCTTGGGATCCAGTGTGCCCACCACGAGGCTCAGTTTTGCTTTGGTTGCCGCATTGTCTTTTACCGGCGACGGAACGCGTTTGAACCGGAAGCTGCTGGTGGACTCCTTTAGGCTGTTGTGGTCAATGGTAATTTTGGTCTGTGGATCCTGCGCGAAGGTAAAGCTCGTCGTCACCAGGGTAAGAGTTAGAAGCGTCCGTTTCATTCGGCAGAAATCTCCCATTTTTTTACAAAATCTTGTTTCTTACACGCTTGCGTGAAGACTCGTAGCAGCCCTTTTTTACGAATTTATAATCTTATTTTCATTCATTATTAACTATCAGTCCATATGAATTAAGCATGCCACTTTGGACCGATTCAGCCAGTTCCGGCGCCGGCAACGGGCTGGAGCCTGTGAACACGCACAAGGCATTTCTGCCTTCACTGTTTCAGTCGTTCTTTGCCAGCCAGCTGAACTATATCTATTCCCAGGCCCGGAAGTCGGAAGGCCGGCCTATTCTTGAGAATCTGCTCGAGAACATGCGCGTCGCTCTCGACGTTGCACCCGAGGACATCGCCCGCGTCCCCGCCAGCGGCCCGGTCGTGGCGTTGTGCAATCATCCTTTTGGCATTCTCGATGGCGCGATCCTGATCACCCTGCTCCTCAAGATCCGGCCGGACGTAAAGATTATGGCCAACTACTTTCTTTCGGCCATCCCGGAACTGGCCCCGCACTGCATCTACGTTGACCCTTTCCGGCGCGGTGAAACCCAGAGCGCCAATCAAAAAGGGCTGCGCCAGGCCATTGCCCATCTTAAGAACGGCGGGCTGCTGCTGGTGTTTCCCGCCGGTGAAGTCTCGCACTGGCAGTTTCGCCGGGGCGCCGTCTCCGATCCGCAATGGAGCGAAATACCAGCGCGGCTCATCCGCATGACCCAGGCCACCACCGTCCCATTTCTTTGCATGGGCAGAAACAGCGTGCCCTTTCATCTTCTGGGCATGATTCATCCTCTTTTGCGCACCACCCGGCTTCCTCGCGAGCTCATCAACAAAGCCGGCAAGCAGGTGGAAGTACGCGTGGGCAGCCCCATTCCGGCAAAAAAGATCGTAAGCATCGCATCCGATACAGAAGCCACCCGCTATCTGCGCTGGAAAACCTATCTGCTCTCCAGCCGCCGCCAGCCGGAAATGCAGCCCTTCGCAAATTTGCCCCGGCCCGTCCTGCTCAAAAAGGCCCCGGCGGCCATTGTTCCGGCGCGGTCGCGGGACTCCATCGCCGCCGAAATCAACGCGCTCGATCCCGTCCAGTCCCGGCTCGTCGAGAACCGCGACTTCGCCGTGCTCAGCGCCACCGCCAATCAAATCCCCGGCGCACTCCAGGAAATCGGACGCCTCCGCGAAATCACCTTCCGCGAAGTCGGCGAAGGCACCGGCAAGGCAATTGATCTCGATTCTTTCGATTCGTATTACACCCATCTGGTCCTCTGGGACAAGATCAAAGAGGAAATCGCCGGCGCTTACCGCGTGGTCAGCACCCGCGAGGTGCTGCGCGATAAAGGCGTCTCCGGGCTCTATACCTCCACGCTGTTCAGCTTCGACCCCAAATTCTTCCACCAGATTGGCCCCGCCGCCGAATTGGGCCGCTCATTCATACGGCCCGAATATCAAAAGCAGTACGCGCCGCTGCTCCTGCTGTGGAAGGGCCTGGCGCGCTACGCCCTGGTCCAGGCCAAAGTCCCGGTCCTGTTTGGTCCGGTGAGCATCAGCAGCAGCTATAACCGCGCCTCGCGCGAACTGCTGGTGCGCTATTTCCGCTCCCATCCCGCCGGCCAGCTGGCCCGGATGGTGAAGCCCAAAAAATCCTTCCGCTCCCGTATGTTGCGCGACTGGGAACTCTCCACCGTGCAGCACCTTTTGGATATCGAAGAGCTGGGCGCATCCATCGCCGATATGGAAGACGACCGCAAAGGCGTCCCCATTCTGCTGCGCCAGTATCTGCGCCTGGGCGGCTCGATTCTGGCCTTCAACGTGGACCGCAAATTTTCCAACGTCCTCGACGGCCTCATCATGACCGACCTCAGAAAAACTGATCCCGCCCGCCTGAAACCCTATATGACGGACGAAAGCTGGGACGCCTGGGCCCAAATCACCGGCAAGCCCATAATTTAAAGCCCAATGATTTAAGGCTTGCCTTCCTGATTGGTTTTTTTATCAGTGTTCCTCTGTGTAAATCAGTGGTAAAAGCCCTGTTTTTGGAATCCGCCTACCCCCCTCCTGGTCGATCCCCATCACAAGATCTAAAGGGGTTAGCTCCAATCATCACAAGGGATATCACAAGTGATGAGGTGAATCTGTCCGCTGGGGGTACCCCCCTCCCCATTTTTTCGCCGACACAACCAGAAACAAAGGGTTTAGCGCCATCCGGCCCTTGGGCCACGCTTGGGCCACCCAAGCCCCACCCAGTGCCAGGAGGCTTTCTTTGCAACCCAAAGCCAGGAGCCAATGGCCAAAAACAAATTTTCAAATACCTAAGATCCAGCCTCGTCCTCAGGACAAGCTCCTGCGTGATACCACGAAAATGTGCGGCATTTCAATCGACATTTTTTGTCAACTTTTAGCTCGTGGTGGCAACAGCCCGTGGTCACCATTACGCGCCGATTTTGCGCGTAATGGGGCGGAGCAGCGCCCGGCTGTGTAGAAGTTTGCTTTAGATTTTATACAGCCTGCACTGCGGTTTCAGATCTCTGTCCAATGCTGTCCGTGGCTGTCACCTTGTCTATAACAATGACGAGCGAAGCGCGTGGAGAAGTATTTCCTCAAATGGGATTGACGGGCGCGAAGTCGAAAGGTCCCGGCACTGCATATACTGCAATGCTGCGTCAGGGCGTTCGCACGAAACAGCCTGCAGAGAACACCCTGAGGGTGCAAATACCTTCGATTCGCTACCCATCCCAGCGGATTTCCATCGTAGGAGCTTAGTTCTTTTCCAATTGCTGTCTGTGTAAAGAGTGCGCCAGCATATTGAGGTGGGGAAAATGCTGCGCATAACCTTGCTACAGTCCCGCACCTGCGGGACGGCTCGGAGTAGCCCGCCGTTTCAACGGCGTGGGAGCAGAAAGGAATCTTTTGAGTCCCGCTTTGCGGGACGGCTGGTAAAGCCGGGATTTCAATCCCGCCCAGCAGAGGTTTATTTTTGGCAGGCAGTGGCCGCATTCTCTCTATTTTTATTGCGCTACTATTATGCTCATATGTCACAAGTAGTCTTCATTGATGTTGATGACACGCTGGTTCGGTCCGCAGGAGCGAAACGTATTCCAATTCCCGCCGTAATCGCTCGCGTACGCCAGTTAAAGCAAGAGGGCGCGATTTTGTTTTTATGGAGCACCGGCGGGGATGAATACTGCCAATCTTCAGCGACAGAGTTGGGGATTGCGGATTGTTTCGCAGGCTTTTTACCGAAGCCCAATGTGTATATTGATGATCAGCCTGTACATGAATGGAAGTCCTGTAAGCATCTGTATCCATCACAGGCCGGAAATCTCTGAGCTAAAGTAGCCAGACGCCTCGGCATTTAAAATCGGAAAAGCATGCACACAAAGAAAGCCTCCATGATGTCCAAATTCATCGCACTTTTACTTACCATAGGCGGAATAGCAGGTGTTGCTATATGCGGGTGGACGTGCGTCAAGCTGGCTTTTTATCAAAGCCAGCCGATCTTCTCCCTGGCGGCAGGTCTCCTGGTGATATTTGCCATCATCTTCGCATTATGTATATGGATTGGTGTCGATCTCTGGAGAGGCAGACCGCAAGCGTACAAATGGGCTAAGGTTCTTCTCGCGCTGCAAATACCAGCCATCACCACTCCGGGCTTTGCTTACCAGTTTTATACGGGAATGTTGCTGCTGGCTTACTGGAATCATGGCGAGGGCAAGTTGGGGGCTGACTTTGAGGTGGCGTCTTCCTTCACGCTTACGATTTCCTCTCGCATAGAAGACTCCATTGTTGGCGTAAATCTGGTTGCGTTGGCCGCGTTCATTTACCTGGTGTACGTGTCCAGGAAAACTACGCAACAAGCCCCGGTGACTGCCCAATCCGCCGTAGGTTCAGATCAGTCGAACTGAAGGCTTGTGTGAGCGCGATAACCCGTCATGACCGCCTAACTACTGGCCAGCCTGATTGATTCTTCGCTGAACTCAATCTCTCTTTACAAAACCACATCAGCCTTATCCGACTTATGCCGCGCCTCCGGGTTCTCATGAATGTAAGGAAAATCAAAAATCGGGCCGGACAGCCTGAAGAGGCGCGGACGAGGCAAAACGGGAGGAAACTATGAAAAGCTTACGGATACTGGCGATGGGAGCCGCTCTAATGGCAGGCAGCTCCGCTTTGGCTTCGGCCCAGCCTTATGATGGCGGCCATGGCCGGCGGTTTGAAGACCGGCATTTTCAGAGTGATCGCGACCGCCATGAAGACCGTGACCGCGACGACCGTCGCTTTTACGGCGACCGTGATGGCCGGTTCGAGCGCGAACGCTACTTTGTGGGCCAGCATCAGTTCATCCAGGGCTACTACTGGACCTGGGATGGTGGCCGCTGGTACCGTCGCGACAATCGGGGTATCAACCTGTATTTCAACTTTTAAGCCAGTCGTCTCTCTGCGTTGATGGCTCGCAAGGGGAAGGCGGAACATGCGGCAACATGCTCCGCCTTTCGTATTTACAGACCGCCCCTCCAGTGATTGATCGCCGCGCTGTCCAGTCCGGAAATCTCTGAGGACGGGCTTGCCGCCTTTTCTTTATGCTTGTCAACTCGGCACGCCGGGTGTGTCCCACGACGCTCACCACTTGACCGGCCCTTCTTCTCCAGGCAAACTTCGCAGCCTGTGGCTGGTGGCGTGGCCGTCGTCGAATACCGCCTTCAGCAAAACCCGCGAAAAGTTGGAACTGGTTTCATTACCGGAAAAGTTGAATATAACTATCCGGTAAGGAAACCTCTAATCGGCAAGTCCTTGCTTTTCAATATCTTTAAAAACAGGCGAAGTCATTTATGAATGATTTTTAAAAAGCATGGAACATAGTTTGAGTACTAATCCTTAAGTAATTGATCCGTTCGTTGACAGGACGTCAGCTCATGGATAGCCTGTGATGTCTTAAAGAAGCTATGATTTTTTTTATATAAATCATAGGAATAAATTGGCATGGTGTTCTGTTTCGAATAACACTAAACCCAGAGCGCCATGTATTCCCAAAATGAAACTTCCCGCTTGTTCTTAAATCTTTCCAAACCAGGCGGCGACACGCTTCATACCTGCCCACGGCAAGGGCGCAGCTTCACACTTTGGCCTGAATGGCGAGTGTGAAACATGTGACAACTCAAAATTAATATTACGAGGGAATAAATGAGCAAGAAATGGCTGGCATTTTCTGCAGGCCTGTGTGCAGTCGCGCTGCTTTGTGCAGTTTCGCTGCAAGCACAAACCCAGGGCACTGCGACTCAGTCCAAGAGTGGCTTTACCGTTACCAACCCATCTACTTCGCCATCGCCTTCACCTTCACCTTCACCAACGCCCAGCCCAGGCGCCGGCGCTCCTGCCTTTTCCGATCCCGGGCCGCGTCCCGTGGGCAACGCGAGCAGAACCCTGACCGGGGCCAAGCTGCAGAACCAAATTGTGAACGGCTTGCAGCCCAAAGACCCGGACACCACCAGCAACAATGACGGCGCCGGCCAGGTTATTGCCAACGGCGGCCCCACAACCGGATTTTGGTTTCAGGCCCTCACCGTATTTGGCCAGGAAGCCACGCCCAATGGCGCCAGCAACGGAAACGGGATCAACACGATTACAGGCCTGGGACCGGCCTTCAACGGCAACAGCTGTTTCGTATGCCACTCTCAGCCCACAATCGGCGGCAGCAGCCCGGCCGTGAATCCGCAGATCGCGCTGGCTACTTTGGATGGCGCAACCAACACCGTGCCGTCATTTCTCCGGCAGAATGGCCCCATTCAGGAAGCGCGCTTTATTCTGGATCTCATCAACGATCCTTCCGGCAGCACCCTGGATGGTGGTGTGCATGAATTGTTCACCATTCAGGGCCGCACGGATGCGCCTGCTGGCTGCACCGTGAGCCAGCCTGATTTTGCTACCGCGATTTCTCAGCACAACCTGATAACCCGGCTTCCCATTCCGACCTTTGGCGAAGGGTTCGTGGAAAATGTTACCGATGCCGCTCTGGTAGCCAATCTCGCTGCCAATGCTTCCACGAAAAATAACCTGGGGATTTTTGGCCGCTTCAACACCAACGGGAATGATGGCACGATTACCCGCTTTGGCTGGAAGGCGCAAAACAAGTCCCTGCTGCTGTTCGCAGGCGAGGCAGCCAACGTTGAGCTGGGAGTCACCAACGAGCTCTTCACGAATGAGAAAGTGCCGGGAACGAACTGTGCCGGCGCCACTCCGGAAGACAACACGGCGGTCCTGGTCCCCACAGCTTTCCCGGTGGGAACAACACTTTCGGGAGCTGAGTCCGCATCTGAGATTTCTTCGGACATTGAGAACTTCGCATTCTTCATGCGCTTCAATGCTTCGCCGAGCCAGTGCGATTTCGCCAGTGGCCTGAATTCAACCGGCGGTGCGGCCTGCAACCCTCTCGGGAGCGATGCGCTCGCCGGTAAAGCCCTGTTCGGTACCTCGTCGAACCCCGGTATCGGCTGCGTTTTGTGCCACACCGATACTCTTACAACCGGTCCCGCTACGGTCCCCAAATTCAACAATGCCACTTTCCATCCCTTCTCCGACTTCGCCCTGCACCACATGGGATCCGTCCTGACCGACGGTGTCACCCAGGGGCTTGCCGGTCCGGATGAGTTCCGTACTCCTCCGCTCTGGGGACTTGGCCAAAGGTTGTTCTTCCTGCACGATGGACGCTGTTCGGATCTGGTTTGCGCCATTGAGGCCCATGCCAGCACAACCAATAACTGCACCGCGGTTGTCACCGGCGCGCAGTCGTTCATTGTTAACGGATTTCTCTTCCAGCCTGGAATTGAAACCATTGCCTGCGGTTCCGAGGCCAATGTGGTGATCAACAACTTCAACGCATTGAACTCCACACAGGCGCAGCAACTGCTCGACTACCTGCGCTCTCTGTAATCAGTACAGACAGTTTCCGGGCCGGTGTATTTCGCCGGCCCGGTGCTGTGTTTTCGGGATCACCGCCCTGGCACAACAATTGGCTGGGCTTACCGCAACAACTTCCTGCAAGACCCTTCGCGGACAATATACTTTGAAAGACAAAATAAACTTTGAGGATATTTTTACGATGTTCCGGACTCTAGTGACTTTCCTTTTCGTTGCTGGTATTGGCTGGTCCCAGACGCAGACCCCAATGATGCAGTCGCCAGCCCGGCAACCAGTGGCCGCCACCAGTGAAACTCAGGCTGCAAAGGCTGCGACGACAGGCGTGGCGGTTTCTCCCTCGGAAGCAGTCATTACCGTCCCCGGCGTTTGCGATTCGAGGAGCAGGAATTCAGATCCGTGTGTCACGGTCATTACCCGGGAGCAATTCGAAAATCTGCTGAGCGGCCTGAGCGAGGCAGGGCAACCTCTGCGCAGGGACCAGACGAAGGCCCTTGCCGAGGCTTACTCCGGTTTCCTGGCGTATGCCGCCGCTGCCCGCAAGTCGGGCATTGAAGATAGTCCGCAGTTCCGGGAGTTCGTTAAGTATCAAAATCTGCGTGTTCTGGCGGGATTGTACAAACACATTCTGGAAGAAAAGTACAAATCCCCGGCACAGGAGGACATAGCAGACTATTATCGGCAGCACACTAAGGATTTTGAAGAGGTCAGCCTTCGGCGCCTGATGATTCCCAAAAACAATCCGGGGGCGAAGGACAAGGAAGAGTATAAAAAACAGGCGCTCCAGCTTGCGCATGATATGCACGAGCGGGCCGCGAAAGGCGAAGATTTTGACGATCTCGAGAAAGAAGCCTACAAAACTCTGGGGCTGACTATAGCGCCGCCAGGGTCGCAGATTGGAAAGCGCCGCAGAGCTACCCTCGTTCCCGAGGAGGCCGAGGAGGTATTTTCCCTGAAACCGGGCGAAGCCAGCCAACTGGAGACTGAGAATTCAAGTTATGTGATTTACAAAGTGGACAGCAAAAGGACTATACCCCTCGACCAGGTGAAGGATGAGATTGCGCGCCTCTTGTCCAAAGAAAGAATGGATAATGCTCTTAAGGCGGTTAAGGAAAACATGCATCCCGAACTCAATCCGAAATATTTTTCCGAACCGACCCAGCCGCCATCAGGAAATGCGCCAGACTTTCACACCGCTTCTCCCCCGGCCAATTTGTTATAAAACGCCTGTGTGCCGCGCCCTGAATTATCGCTTCGACGTATAACAGAGCCGTAATGAGGATTGAACCATCCTCAGGCCGTTCAATCAAACCACGATTTCGAAGTTGCCGCATAAGTTCACAAAAGCCGGGTTACTCCGATCCAGCCGGCCAGTTTTGTTCAAGCGGGATGGCCATTACCATAGCCATCCCGCTCAAAGAGTTAAACCCTGCCGGGCCTTATTTGCTGCTGGCCGCGGCGCTGGTCATGGAAGTGGCCTGCAGATCATTTGCCGGGCGGTGAAAGAAGAAGACCGATCCCATCACAATCACGCTGCCAATAATGATGGCCGTGCTGCCCAGTCCGGTAATCTCCACCGAGTTGCTTAGATCAGGTGCTTCGCTCATGGCGACGTAATGCACCGCGGCCATTCCCATATAGTGCATCGCCGGAATGGCAAAACCCATCGTGATGGCAAACACGGCCTTCATCATGCCCTCGGAGCCGCGCCGCCCTTTCGCACTGATGGCCATATTTACCTTCAACAGGCCCAAACCAGCCACAGAAACCAGCCACGCTATTACCACCGAGGCAATCACCAGTTGCCGGTCCCAGTGGTGCATGGCTCTCATGCGCATGGCCGCCATTCCGGTGTAATGCATTCCGGCAATGCCGGCCGCCATCAGCAGGCTGCCCGCGCCCACGTGCAGCACGCCGAATTTCTGCCGGCTTACCGTATAGAGGGCCACGAAAGACGCGCCAATGGCATACAAAAGCGACAGCGCCACGGTGGGAACATGATAAAAAACCGGAATCGGAAGCCGGAACGCCAGCATGCCGGTATAGTGCATGGACCAGATGCCCGTGCCCATCGCCACGGCGCCACCCAGCAGCCACCCTGCCTGTGAGCCTTTTTCCATGCTGAAGACTCGTGCCGAAAGGTCAAGCGCTGCCCAGGAAGCAAACGCCGCAATCAAGACTGATAACGCTATCAGCCCGCTGTTATAACTTGTCTGGATGATCGTTGATTGGTCCATGCCATCCCCCCTTAAGATATTCTTCCAGGTCGGCGAAGGAACGAAGCGAATGTTACTTTAGTTTGCCGTGCCCGGCAAGTTACTGATGCGGTGCCCACGGTAATTATAAAACTGTAACTATCGGGAATATTCCAGGCAAATGAGGGGAAGAACATGGTTAAAGCTTGCTTATAAAAGAATCCCAATCAGGCCCAGGCCGTACATCTATAGCGACGGAATAAACTATTCAGTGCCGGCGTTGGCCTCTTTGCTTTTGCCGCTTCTGCTGCCGGAATGCGAAGCCGCCGTAAGCAGAGTCCACAGATACAGGAGAATACCCGCGGCCAGCAACAGCCCGCCCAGCCCCAAAAAGGCCACGAACGAGAGTGGATGGTTCCAGGCCAGACTGAGTGCTTCTACCAGCAGGCCGGCAATGATCAGCAGGCCCGCAGCCCGTAATTTTTTCGCGATGAAATGATTTTCTTTCATGGGACTGGCTTCCAGAATTTTTGATGGTCCAGCTGCGATACATTGTGCACCATGTCATGGCAGCCGGAAGAAACGCAGGAAAGCTTGTTGCTCTTGATATCGGCCATAGTTTGCGGGTCGGCCGTGTGCACCGCGCCCTGCTCGAAGCTGCGCGCACCCAAATGGCAGTGCAGACATTCCCGGTTATTGTAGGGACTATAGAGATGGACAGGCTGCGATGGCTTGCCAATATACTGGGCATAAAGATGATGCAGCCCGCGCAGTTTGGCCTTTACCGCCCCGGAATACAGCGTGTAGTCGGTGTGGCAGGTGTAACATGCCTCGGCGCGCGGCACGCGGTTGTTCTGGTAGTGGGCCGCGGGTATATAGCTGGCATCGTCTACCAGCAGGCTTTTCCCGTAGCCGCCCATTACATGGCACGACAGGCAAAAAGAGGTCTCCTGCGAGCGGTTGATGTGGTTTTCAAGGCCGGTGAATCCCGCGAAGACAGGAAGCACAAACAGCGCCAGGAAGGCCAGTATCTTTCCTCCCCGCCCTATGGTGACTTCCGGCCGGGCAATGATCACGGCAACGAACACCACTGTAAACGCCAGCAATACCAGCACAATCGCTGTCGGCATGGAGACCTCCCTCCGTTACTTCTCCCACGGGCTATTTCAGAGAATGGATGTATTGAATCAGGGATTTGATCTGGCCGTCCGTAAGTTTTTTGTCGTATCCCTGCATTTTTCCTTTGCCCTTGTGGGTGATGTCGATCAGCTCGGCGTCTGACATTTTGGCGATCTCCGGAGAGTGAAAGTCTTTCACTTCGAGCTTCTTTCCCGCCGGCGTATCGCCCTTGCCATCCGCCCCGTGGCACACCTGGCACTTGGTTTTATACAGAGCAGCCACATCGTCCTGCGCCTGTACGCGGGAGCCAGCGCCCAGCATCATCACAGCCACCAGCGCAACCGCTTCTTTTCTGATTAAGTTCATTTGTCTATCCTCCATGGATGATCGTCGTTTCATTTTTTACATCGAGTAGCGCAGTGACATGGTAAATACATTGCCCCGGAAGTCGCGCGGCAAAGTCGGTCCGGGGTTGGATTTTTCGTTGTAGTCATAGTAATTCCAGCCCGTTTTGTAGGTAAGAGTCTTTGTGAGCTCAATGGCCAGAGTAGCCAGAGGCAGATGGTAATTGTAGCTAAGCGGCCCGGTCGGAGCATTGGGATTCAGAATAAGCGTGTTCCCCGTGCTGCTGGTGACGGTGTATCCGGCCCCCAGCGTGACCCGCCGTATGGGTTTGGCATAGAAGGAAAATGTGCCGTTGTGCGCCAGTTCGCTGTATACCGACAGGCCGGAGAGGAACGGTGATCCGCAGGTCAGCGATCCGGCCGGCACGGGCGTGGCCACGAAGCAAATGTTGGTTTGCGAGAAGATGTCGTTGTAATCGTACGAGAGGTCCGCTCCCCATCTTCCATTTGGCGGCGCCAGAGCGCCGGTGAAGGCATAGCTGCGGTTGTGCTGCAGATTGCCTATATCGGCGCTGGTATTGCGGTTTTCGTGGATATTGATCGCACTGCCCAGGCTGAACCAGCCTCCCAGCGGTTTGTAGCTGGCGCGCGCTTTGTAAATCTGCACATGGCGCGGCGAGATGCGGGTGAACGCATTGTCGGCGGAGTACAGCTCCGTATCAAAGCTCACGCGGAGAGCGTCGGTTGGCCGCGCCGAGAATCCAAATATTCCCGAGTAGCCTTGAATGGGAACAAATACGTTCTCCTGCGTGGCCGGTGAAGCCGCCGGATTGGGCGGTACGATCAGCGTGCATCCCGCGCTGGTCGGGCATCCTCGCGCCACGGCCAGGGTTGGAAAGATAGTCTCGATCTGCGTATCGGCGAAATCGTGGGTGATTTCCCGGTCTTCATAGCGGAATCCCGCGTGTGCGGTGATGCGCCGGGTAAAGTCATACTCAAGCTCGAAGGTATTCACCTTTTCGTCCTGGCGCAGGAAATCGACAAAGTTGTCCTGAAGAATGTCCGGTCCGGAACTGGCGCTGTGCTGCGGACAGGTGGCCGCTGTAAAGGGTGGCGGACAAGTGGCCGGGCTAAATGCATTTGGATTGGAAAGCAGGGTGGCCCCAAACAAGCTGGTGGTCATCAGGCTAAACTCGCCCGGGATGCGGAAGTTATCGTAGCGGAAGCTATCCACGATCCGGAACCTGTCGGTGATCCGCACGGTAGCGCCGAAGTCGCCGTTCAGCGAGAGCCTGCGATTTACGGAGCTGCCCAGTTCGTTCTGCACCCGCGCTCGGGTACGAGTTTCAAGGCCGGTAAAGAGCTGGGTAAAGGCCGGCAGATCGGCTTCTGCATCCGAGTAGCTGATTCGTCCGGAGAGATCCACGCGACGAAAGTAGTTGCTTTGAAAGCTGAATTGCTCCGTGGGGAAGGAGTTGCGTGTCCGATCGGCCTGGTTCAAGCTGAAGAACCCGTTGCAGGCGGGATTGGCAAAGCCCGTGCCCAGCACCGGCGTGGCGCAGGGTTGTCCCGCGGGCGTATTGAAGGAAACACCGAAATTTACCGGAATGCCACCGGCCAGGCTGAACCCCGGCAGGCCAAACGAGCTGAGCGATGCCGTGTTGTCCCCTTTGAAATATGTATAGAACTGATCGTAGTTAATGCTGGTTCGGGGAATGAAGCGCAGCGAGACCCCGGCCGTATAACTATCCGTGGTGTTCAGTGTTGGCTGGGTCAGCAGCGCCTCTGTGCCCTGATGGAAGGTTGAAAATGTCGTGCCTTCATTCGCCACCCTCGACCATCCCAGCCGGAAGCGTACCGCGCCTACCGGAAACAGGTTGAGGTTCACGTCGCTCATTCGCCGCGTAAGCAGATACTCATGCGGTGAATTCGCAATGGGAACACTGGGATTGGAAACAGCTGGATTCAGCGGATTGGCCAGAAGGTCATAGTCAAAGATGTTCTGGTCACGCCGGAAAGTGGCGTTAAAGTTATACAGCGCTCCCTTGACTACCCGGATCCGGCTCAGATTGTTGGGGTCTCCGCCATACCCGAAGTTGCTGAACGAGAGATCGTCGAACAGAATTCCGGTATGCGTGGGAGAATGCAAATCGAGCGTATATTCGAGAAGCCTCGGCCCCGTGCCCAGATTCACAAAGGTGTCCCACACCCCGGTATTTCCGGTGAAATCGGTGACCCGCCCGCCGAATTCGGCTGACTGGCGGATTTCATAACCGCCCGCCGTCTCTCCGGGGTTGCTGTCGGTCTGGTCCTGGATCACCGGCAGGTCGCTCGACTTGCGGGTCGAGTCCACGGCGACTCCGGCAGCCACCGGCTTGCTGGAAGACGAGTCATTGCTCTTCTTGTCTCCCGCGCCGCCGCTGGTCTGAGCCGGCAAGGCTGCCCCCGACAGGCATGCCGCCATCACGACGAATATTCCGTATCCACAAAACGTCTTTACGAATCTGTTTGGGTATCTGTATCTGTCTGGCATTTCTCCTCCCACTCCGCTTACTGGTTGGAACAGAAGCTCATTGTTTGAAAAGAAGCTCACGGCTTGAACATAAAGTGGTCTGTATTGGACCCGTGTATGGCCGTATGGCACATCGTGCAGGCCTGATACTTCTGCGCCTGGTTATGGAATGAAGGTATGGCCGGCGCCGCCGAATCCACCGTCAGCGTGTGGCATTCCAGGCAAAGCAGATTCACCTGGCTGCGCTTCAGCAGTCGCGGATTCGAAGAACCGTGCGGAGTATGGCAGGCCACGCATCCCTCGGTCTTCACCGGAGCATGCTCAAAAGCAAAGGGGCCTGCTTTATCGGTATGGCAATTGAAGCACAGGCTGTCCTGCGCCGCCGTGGCCCGCAACTGGTGAGTTAGAAATCCCCCGTGCGGATTGTGGCAGTTCGTGCAGCCAACCAGGCCTTCGTTCACGCGATGGTGGAAAGGTTTGGAAAAATCCGGCTTTACTTCCAGATGGCAGCTATAGCATAGCTGCGGCTGCGTAGCTTTCAGTAACTTGCGTTCCACTTTGGGAGCATGGATAGAATGGCAGTCAATGCAGCCCACATTGTTTTTAAGGTGTTCAGACCGCAAAAAGTTGGCGTGCTCTTCACCAAACTCATGGCAGGCCAAACAGCGCCGGGAAGACTCTTCCCGCGACAATTTGCCGAAGCGAATGATTTTTGTGGGATCAGTCGACTCGGCGTGTTCTTTGCCCGGGCCATGGCAGGCTTCGCATCCCTGCCACTGCGGCCCCTGATGTTTGGCCAGGGTAGTCTTCCAGTGCGGGCCCCGGTCAAAGCTGTGTGAAACTTCTTCATGGCAGGTTTTGCACGTCTCCGCGCCCACATACTGCGAAGGGTCAGCTACCGCCTGGTCCGTACTCTTCTGCCCGCCATCGCCGGAAGCATTGTTTCCGCTTCTGGGCTTTGAGTCCCTGCCGGACTCGCCTGCTGGCTGAACTGCCATTGCTCTTCCCGTTGTCGCCAGCATTCCTGTTAATGCGATTACTGCTACTGCTCGACGGAACCACCTTGCTGTTTCGTTTCGCATCGGCTGCCTCTTGCTCTTCGAATTGTCGAAGCAGAATCTTTACAGAGACTCGAAAGGCTGGCTGTGATTGAGGTCACATCGGGTGATTTATGGCTGCTTCGGAGGTACATAGACCATCGTAAGAATGTTCACGATGCTCGCCTGGTGCTGCTGATCGTTATTTCTTACTGCTTGCCGCACCACTATCCGTACTTCTTGCCGCACCACTATCCGTACTTATTGAGGTGAAAATGAACGATTCGCAAGAAACACAGCTTTCCAGGGATACGAGGGGTGCATCTTGCGACTTTTGAAAAATAGCGAACTTCGTAAAGCCGAAAGCATGCGGGTGCTTTCTCCGTGATCCTCGGTGGCGGGAGCCCGTGAAAACAAGTGGTAACTCTTTGGATATTATTACGTCCGTAATCTGGCGATCAGGTGAGTGAAAAGGCTCTAATTGTGTCATGAAAACGGTTCTTCCCCAGACCGTAAGTGCTGTGTTTGTGTCTGAATCGGGTGCGGAAAAAGCTGATGGCACGCAAACCTCCGCACGACTGACCGCCACCGACATCCGGGCGGCTGTTCACGATTTTTGGGAGCGATGGCGCTCCAAATCCATGGAGGAATTTTCCAGCGCTTATGCCACCAGCAGCCTTTGCTTTCGCGCAAATTCGGTGACTGCGGAGGCGGCATTTCTGGGCATTGCCCAGCGGTCGCGGGAGTATTTCCATGAAGCCTGCATTATGGAAATGAATCTGGGGCCTGTTGAGGTGATTCTGCTCAACGAGACCACCGGAATCGCCGTGTATACCTTCCATTTCCGGGCCGTCAACCGTGCCATGGCTGCAGGCGGCACACTGGCGGCAGAGGACATGCCCCAGGGCCGGGCCACTCAGGTTTTCTGCCGTAACAGCGAAGGCAAACTGAAGATACTGCACGAGCACATCTCCAGCGCTTGCGGGTGAGAAGTGCAGCCAGTTTGGGCCGCTCGCCAGCGGTCGCTTGCTGGCTGGACTGGTCTGTATTCTTTGTATTTCAAAGTACTTGACTTGTAACTGGCTTCTGGCTAGGCTGCTTCCATGCCCGAGCATCGTCGGCCACGGCAGCGTCTGCACGCCCTGAGGCGTCCTGCGCAGCCCATACATACACTGCCGGTAAATGCGCTCGACGATATCCGCTTCATTCGCGAGACCATGGAGCGTTCGTCGTCGTTTACCGCTGTCCCCGGCTGGGGACAGGTGGCTATGGGCGTGACTGCTCTTGTTGCCGCATGGCTGGCCGCGCGGCAGAGCACACTGCATGACTGGATGGCGGTCTGGCTGGGCGACGCGGTGCTGGCGCTCTCCATTGCTCTCGTGGCCACCCACAGAAAAGCGCTGCGCGCGGGCGTGCCCCTCACCAGCGGCCCGGGAAGCAAGTTTGTCCGCACTTCTTTGCCGCCGGTTGTGGCCGGCAGCATTCTCACCGTGGCGCTCTGGTATGCGGGAATGGCCCGGCTGCTGCCCGGCATGTGGCTGCTGCTCTACGGCACCGGAGTGCTCACGGGCGGAGCGTCTTCCGTCTCGATTGTGCCCGTCATGGGCGCTTCGTTCATGCTCACCGGCGTGGCGGCGCTGTTTCTTCCCGCGTGGGGCAATGTCTTTATGGCAGCCGGCTTCGGTGGGCTGCATCTGATATTCGGCGTGCTCATCGCCAGGAGGTTCGGTGGCTAAGCCCAAACTGGCATCGCGCGAAGAAAGGACTACCGGCAAGCCAAGCCACGCGCCAGCTCAGCGCCTGCCGCGCGAGTTGCCGGAGCTCGACCGCCTGATCTACGAGCGCATACGCCTGGGCATTCTGAGCGCGCTGGCCATCAACGAGTCCCTGACCTTCAACGACCTGAAGCGGGTACTCAAGACCTCGGACGGCAATCTCAGCGTCCACGCCCGCAAATTGGAAGAGGCCGATTACATCCGCTGCAAAAAGTTCTTTGACGGTCGCGTCCCTCGCACCGAGTACCGCCTTACCCCGCACGGCCGCCGGGCCTTTGAAAAATATTTGCGGCAGATGGAAGAGTTCATCGCCGTGGCCCGAGAGACTTAAAAACCGCTTAATCACAGAGGACACGGAGGAACACTGAGTTTCTTCTTGTGATTTACTTCTGCGCGTGTTCCCTTTGCGTCTAAGTGCGACTTACCTCTGAAACCCCGTAACCACAAAGGACACGAAGGAATACGAAGGTGAATGCGGTGGGGATTCGAAGTCTTTATCCTCGTGTCTGGGTGGCTTGATCTGTACCGTATATTTCTACGGTTCCAGCGAAAGGCTAAAGGCATCGAGCGAGAGCGAGCGCAGCACGTTGCGGCGCATGCCGCTTTGGACCTGGCCTAACTGCTGGGCTGCCTGGGCTATCCAGGGGAAACTGGTGCTTTTGGCCATGGAATTGAGTTCGGTGGTGATATCGATATTGCGGACCAGCTCCGGTGTTCCGGAGATCAGCGCCATGATGTCTTTGAGTAACGAGTAAAGAGCGCCCATGAGTTGATCGGTTTTCTCTTTGCCCTCGCCTCCGGCTTTGTAGGTCTCGGTGGCGCGGAAGAGAGCGGAGTGGTCGGCGGGCTGCAACGCGCTGTTGAGCATGGCCAGGGCGTCTTTTCTGGCGGTGATGTACTCTTCCAGATTCATGTTGCGGGCGCGGCCTATGCCTCCGCCGCTCAGGCGCGCGGCCAGTTGGCGCTGGCGGGGGTTCCATTCCGGGCGGTGCTTTGCCAGATACTGCTCGATCTGCTCGGTCGATAGCTGGCCCAGCGAGAACGGGACGCAGCGCGAGCGGATGGTGGGCAGCAGTTCGCCGGAATTGCGGGCCAGCAGAATGATATTCGCGTAGTCCGGCGGCTCTTCCAGAATTTTCAGCAGGGAATTGGCCGCTTCCTTCATGAAAGCGCCATCGGTAAAGATAAAAACGCGCCGCCGGGCTTCCGCCGGCTTGTAATGGATGGTGTGAATTACCTGCCGCACCTGATCGACCTTGATCAGCATCTGCGGCGGATCGGGTGGGACCACGATTACGTCAGGATGGGTCTGGACGAGAATGCGGGTTTCGCGTTTGTCGGTATCGCGCAGGTTCTCGCGGGCTTCCACGGCTTCCGCGAAGCGCTTGTCCAGCTCTTCTGACTGGCCGATACGCTCGCAGTTGCTGCACACGCCGCAGTATTCCGGCAGTCCGTCGGTCTCTTTGGGCTGCAGGCAGTTCATGGTGCGGGCCAGCATCAGGGCCAAAGTGTACTTTCCCGCGCCCTGCGGGCCGGAGAGGATTACGGCATGGGGAAAGCGGTCGCGCGCCAGCATCTCGCGCAGGCGGCGGACAGTTTCAGTATTGCCATGAAAATCGGCGAAGGCCATTCCATCATCAGCGTAACAGCACTGGCGTTGTCAGGCGAGTCCTGGTGCATTTTGGGCAGGGTGAATGGCGCGAGAACAGCTGTATTGCTTAAGCGGATTCGAGCTCGGCGTAAATGGTGTACTCGCCGGCGGACATATCCCAGACCACCTGCAGCAGATTGGGTTTGCAGCAGACCTGGCAGTCTTCCACGTAGCTCTGCTTGGTTCCGGCGCTCGAATCCACGAAGGTTTCGTTCCATTCTCCGCAGCCGGCGCACTGGAATCCCGAGGTCATTTGGACAGGAAGGTAGGCTGCTGCTCTCAGGCCTTGCCGCGCATCTTGGCCATCCACCAGCGGACGCCCACCAGAAGAAAGCGCCAGTCGTGAAAAAACTCCGGAGCTTTGTGTTCGAAGGCGTGGCCGACAAACTGGAGTATCCAGCCCAGGGTGAACAGACCAGCGGCGTACATCCAGAGTCCGTGGATGAAGATACTGACGATGCCCAGGGCGAGCGAGAGAACGATCATGGGAATGCCAAAGGTGTGGCACATCCGGTTGACCGGATTTTGGTGGCTGCTTGAGTACTGTGAAATCCACTGCTCGTTGGTGCGTCCACCCATCATGACAGCGGGATTATACATCACGGACGTTGCATGGGTTTAGAAATACGGAACACGGCGAGTGCGCAGGCCGTATCTTGGAATATGGGCAGAGCGCGCAAACTTCTCAAAGTCTGCATTGCCGTTGTCGCGGGCTACCTGTTGTTCACGGTGATAGCTGGAATTGCGGTCACGGAAGGCAGTATCCGGCTGGTGCATCGTCCGCTGGCGCACAGACGCGAAGCGGCTGCGTATGTTCGTGAGCATTATCAGGCAGAGTTGCAGGAAGTCAGCATACGGGCAGCCGATGCAGTGGTACTGAAGGGCTGGTATGTTCACCCGCGTGTTTTCAATGGCAGCACGGTGCTGCTGTCGCATGGAATTACCGACAATCGTGAGGGAGTCGCCAGTTATGGCAGGCTCTTTCTCGATCACGGTTACGCGGTGCTTCTTCCGGATACGCGAAACCATGGCGAGAGCGGTGGCGAGTTTGCGCTCTATGGTCTGAAGAAAGCGGACGACATTCATCAGTGGGTCAGCTGGCTTTATGAGTATGATCCGCCGCAGTGTGTTTATGGTTTTGGCGAATCACTGGGAGCGGCGCTGGTGCTGCAGTCGCTGGCGCAAGAACCGCGTTTTTGCGCGGTTGCAGTAGAAGACGCATTTTCCACGGCACGAGAGATGAGTTACGAGCGTGTTTCGGGCTTTCTGCATTTGGGCGGCTGGTTTGGCCGTAGTGTGGGCATGCCGATCATCGCCAGTGCAGTCGTATATGCACGCCTTCGCTACGGCATTGATTTGCTCAAGCCCAGCCCGCTGGATGCTGTGAGGCATTCGTCGGTTCCAGTACTTCTGGTGCATGGAACTGAAGACCACAATATCAGCCCGCGGCATTCTCACATTTTGTCACAGGCCGCGCCAGACCACGTACAACTCTGGCTGGTGCCGGCTGCTGGCCACACCATGGCCTGGGCAGCCGCTCCTAAGGAGTTTGAAACCAGAGTGGTGGGTTGGTTTGAGTCACATCAGAAACGCGGGGTTTTCCTGAATACCTATATTCCGAATCTTTCTTCCACCACGCCGACGATCTTTTTATGAACGGTTTCCACAGGCTCGTGCGCGTCGATGGTGATGACCCGCTGCGGCTCCCGGCGTTGAATCGCCATAAAAGTATCGAGGACCCGCTGGTAGAAAGGCTGCTGTTCGCGCTCAAAGCGGTTTTCGTCCTCATCGGCATCTTTGGCCTTTTCGAGGTTGCGGCGGCGGGCTCGGGCGATGCTGGCAGCGAGATCGGAGACCATCAGAAGCGTGAGGTCGGGCTGAAGATTGTGGCAGAGCGTGCGATGAAGCTGCAGCACAACGTCGCTGCCCAGTTCGCGTCCGCCACCCTGGTAGGCTTCGCTGGAGTCGGTGAAGCGGTCGCAAAGCACCCATTGTCCCCGGTCGAGCGCAGGCAGTATCTTTTCCTGAATGTGCTGCACGCGGTCGGCAAACATGAGAGCCAGCTCCGCCATAGGAGTAAGGCCGGCGGTGCGGGAGCTGAGCAGGACGGCGCGCAGCCTTTCGCCAATCGCGGTGCCGCCGGGTTCGCGGCTGGTGATTACGTCCAGACCGCGTTCGCGAAGGTGGACCGCGAGTTTTTCAAGCTGCGTGCTCTTGCCCACTCCGTCAAGGCCTTCAAAGGTGATAAATTTGCCGCGCGGCTGGTGTGACACTCTGAGATTTAATCACAAAGGAAGATACCGCCGCGAATGCCTGGCAGGGAAAGCCGAAACACTCGCATTTTCGTCGATTCGCGGCGCGAGTTTTGCCATGATCTTCTAACATTATGTGGAGGAAATACCTATGCGACTGGGCGACGACATTGACGACCATTGTTCGCGTTGTAAACGCACCACCGATCACTCCGTGGTCTCCATGGCGGGTGACGAGGTGCTGGTTACGCGCTGCCGCACCTGTAACAGCGAGCATAAATACCGCAGGAACCAGGGCGGTCGGAAAGAGCTGACGGCGAAAGAGGCCTTCGACAAAGTGCTGGCCAGCGTGGAGGGAATGCAGCCGAAGACCGACAAGCCGGACAAACCGTCACGCGGAAAGAAGTAGAATTTCTTTTCTGCGGGTCAGATTTGCCTTTGCCGGGCACGTGCCTTTAAGCTGGTGCGCTTATTTTTTTGGAGGAATTTTATGACTGCAATTCTCAGGCGCGCCTGCTGCCTGCTGCTGTGTGCCAGCATCGTGGCGGCTTTCGCGCAAAAACACAAGGCGTCCGAGGCGCCGGCCAGCGCTCCCGCGCAGCCGATTATGATCCTGCTGGATGCGACCCGCGCGCCGGAAAAAATTCTACATGCCGAGCTGCAGATCCCGGTCCGGCCAGGGCCATTAAAGCTGGCTTATCCCGAGTGGATTCCCGGCGAGCATGGTCCCACGGGGCCGGTGGTCGATCTGACTGGACTACAGTTTTTTGCCAATGGTCAGCGGCTCACGTGGCGGCGCGATCTGGTGGATATGTACTCCTTCCATCTCACCATTCCGGCAGGCGTGGACAAACTGGAGGTCCGGCTGGATGAAGTGCTGCCCGCGCCGCCCGAGGGCTTTTCTTCCGGAGCTTCTACCACGGCGCAGCTTGCAGTGCTGAGCTGGAACCAGGTGCTGCTGTATCAGCCGGGCGCGCACACTGACGATATTCCCATTACCGCGTCTCTCAAGCTGCCTGCGGGCTGGCATTACGGAACTGCCTTGCCGGTGCAGGGTGAAGGCAACGGCGTCATCAACTTTCAGACGGTTGCCCTGACTACGCTGGTGGATTCTCCGGTGCTCACGGGAGCGCACTTCCGCCGCATTCCGCTCACTCCCGAAGGTCCGATCCAGCACTATATTGATGAAGCTTCCGACAGTGACTCGGCCCTGCAGATGTCGGCTGAGGTCATCGATCAGTACAAGCACCTGATAGCGGAAACCGGGGCGCTGTACGGCGCGCGGCACTATCGCGATTATCACTTTCTGCTCACCCTGAGCGACCACACGGCCCACTTCGGACTGGAACACCACGAGTCCAGCGATGATCGTATAGGCGAGCGCACAATCGTTGACGATCATCAGCGCTGGCTGGCGGCCAGTCTGCTGCCGCATGAGATGACCCACTCGTGGAATGGCAAATACCGCCGTCCCAAAGGTCTGGCGACCAAAGACTACCAGGACCCCATGCAGGGCGATTTGCTTTGGGTCTATGAAGGGCTTACACAGTATCTGGGAGAGATTCTCACCGCTCGCAGCGGCTTGTGGACTCCGGAACAGTTTTTCGAGCAAACCGCCGACACCGCCGCCAAACTGAACACGACTACAGGCCGGAGCTGGCGTCCTTTGCAGGATACAGCCGATGCCGCGCAGATTCTTTACGGCTCCGCGCCGGAATTTGAGAACTGGCGCCGTTCGGTGGACTACTATCCCGAAGGCTTCCTGATCTGGCTGGATGTGGATACTACGATCCGCCAGCAAACCGGCGGCAAGAAAACCCTCAATGATTTTTGCCGCATTTTTCATGGCGGAGGGAACACGCCGCCCAAAGTCGTGACGTATGACTTCAATGACGTGGTCAATACGCTGCAACAGGTGGCTCCCTATGACTGGGCAAAATTCCTGCGTGACCGGCTGGATACTTATGGTCCGGACGCGCCGCTGGGTGGCATCACCAATGGCGGATGGAAGCTGGTGTACGACGAAAATATGAGCCAGCTGGAAAAAGACGCGGAAGATGTCCACCACGCGGTCGATGCCCGTTACTCCATTGGGCTTGCGCTCACCGACGAAGGCGGCATCGTGGATGTGATCATGAACAGCCAGTCGCAAAAGGCGGGCATTGCGCCGGGCATGGTGCTGGTGGCGGTGAACGGCCGCAAGTACACGGCGGAGATCCTGCGCGAGGCGCTCAGGGCAGGAAAGGGCAACGGCCCGAATACCGAGTTGCTGGTGCGCAACGGCGACTTCTATAAGAACTATGTGCTGAATTACCACGATGGGGAGAAGTATCCGCATTTGGTCAGAGATCAGTCCAGGCCGGATATTTTGAGCGAGATCATCAAGCCGCTGGCTGGGAAATAGCCCGTGCTGGCATTTATCAACAGAAAACAAGCTGAATTGAGGCGTGGCAGCCGCCACGCCTCAAATCAGCTGCATCTCCCGCTTTAAGAACGTCTTCCAGTGCCCCGCAAAAAAATTCAGCTACCCTGACATCTTTTTAGGTCGGAAGTCTCTCTCAATAAGACGACAGTTCCGGCACAATTCAGGCAGCAATCCGCGCCGGACACATCATCAAGGCAAATGTGAAGGTGATTGCGCGAGGGGTTCTTTATGAAGATGTCCCCGGTCGCCGCAGGGTGTTTTTTTGCCGTGCTGGCAATGAGCTGCGCCGGTAGCTCGGGCCAGCCTGCCGCCGACTCGCCCATTTTTCATTCACCCACTCCGGCGGGATACGAGAACTTTACTCTGAACCCTTCGGGTACGGTGATGGCTCTGCTCGGATTGATTGAATGCCCGGAGATAGAGGGCGCGCAGCGGGTGTCGGAAGGCATGGCGGCGAAGGTGCTCGCGGCGGATGGGACCGTCCTAACCACATTTCCCAGCCATTTCAGCTTTCGTATCACCGCATCGCTCAGAAAAACGCTTACGCTGCCACCCGAGGATTCAGTTACCAGCGCGCTCGAACCGGAAGAACTTCTGGCGAGACTGAAGTTTCGGATGCGGGCCTATGACGGGATTCGCGTCCGCGAAGTGGAGCCGGATGCCGTGCAGATCATCGGCCTTCCCGCGGATGTGCCCTCTGATGAGCGAATTTACCGCGTTCAGTTTGCGGTCAGTGGGCTTCCGATTACCGACCGCCTGGTGCTTGACGTGCTCACGCCGGAGGGAGCGCAGCTTACTCACTTCACGTTTTCGCTGCTCTGAACTTTTCTGATTTCAACCCAGCTCACTTGGCCAGCACCGGCGATACCGGCTTGACCACGGGAGCACCGGAGAAAGCCGCCACCGTCTCAGGGCGTGCGGGCAGAAGCGCGCGAATCTGCGGGAGCGCGGCGCGGGCCGCTTCCGCTCCGGCACGCACCAGTTCGGGCGCGCGGGCAAAATCGTCATAGCTGAATTCGCCGATGGCAGGTTCGATCAAAACGTCCGAGATGGGTTTCCATTCGGTGGACATTTTTTGCTGGGCAATGGAGAAGCACTGCCCGATCACATCAAACACGTGGCGCGGACCGCCGGCCTTCACCCAATGCGAGCTGAGATGAATGGAAATCACTTTGTCGGCGCCCATGTCCCGCAGCGGACGAGCGGGGACCGAATGGGCCAGCAGGCCATCCACCAGCAACTGCCCGTTGATGTTTACGGGGTGAAACATGCCGGGATAGGCGCAACTGGCGCGTACCGGGTCTACAAGGTCGCCGGAGGTAAAAACTTTAGGCTCTCCGGTCATGATATCGGTGGCGGTCACGGCCAGGGGGATCCGCAGATCTTCAAAAGTCCGGCATTTCAGGACCCGGGAGAGAAAAGCCGCCATCTTGTCGTTACTGAAAAGACCAAAGCGCGAGAAAGACCAGCGAGAGAAGTGCTTAAAGCGGACCAGCGCGGCGATCTCTTCCAGTTCCTTCGCGGAAATGCCGCTGGCATAGGCCGCGCCGACTACCGCGCCCACACTCGTGCCGGCGATGAAGTCGACGGGAATATTCTCTTCTTCCAGCACCCGGAGCACGCCGATATGCGCCAGACCGCGCGCGAAACCGCCGCCAAGGGCCAGGCCAATCCGGACTGGCGGCGCGGGCAGGGCCGCCAGTTCCTGGGATTGCCGCTTAATCTCGCGTCCAAAAGCCTTGACCGAACGCAGAATCCTCCGTACCGGGTTTTTCACAGGACACTCCTCGCGTGCGCGGTTGTGGTACTTGCGACCGGCACAGAACGTTTGATGCTGATAATGCAAACCGTTCTTTCCAACGCAAGTTGCACATATTTTTGATTCATCCGCCGTAGTTGAGGATCGGCAAATTGTCCTGGTTTCGCTGGCCGAAGGGGCAGGCACCTTCGTAAGCTGGTCAGGCTTTGGGCGCGGCCGGCTTTACCATTTCAACGTCGATGGTGATCTGCACATCATCGCCGACGCCGCCGGGAGCACCGTTGACGCCAAAATCCCTGCGGTTGATCTGGGTAGTGGCGGAGGCGCCCATGTGCATGTTGCCCTTCGGGTCGGTGGTTGGGCCGTTCGGACCTTCGACCTGGAGCACGACTTCCTTCGTGATGCCATGAATGGTCAGATCACCGGTGATTTTGAGTTTGCCCGCTCCCTCGGCTTCCACGCGTTTGGATTTGAAGGTCATGGTGGGGAATTTGGCCACGTCGAAGAAGCTGGGGCTGCGCAGGTCCTGGTCGCGCGGCTCAACCCGGGTGTCCACGGAGTTGACGTCGATGGTGGCTTCAATCACGGTTTTTGCCGGGGCGGCGGGATCGTACTGCACCGTGCCGCCGACCTTGCCAAATGCGCCGCGAACGGTGGAGATTCCTCCGTGGCGTATGGCGAACTGTGCCGCCGAGTGATAGGGATCAATCTGCCAGGTTTGGGCCTGGACCGATGCCGGGATTGAGAGCAGTAATGCCGCAATGAGACTGAACAAAGATGTTTTCATGGATATTTCCTCTCCTTGAGAACTGCGGGAAAAAGTATAACTGCTCCGGCAGGTTTTCCATTCGCGATTCCCTGCGAGTTTGGCGTTGCGTTTCCTCGCGTCCAGAGTGAAGATGGATGGTCTCCTATGATTCGTGAATTTTCGGCGGGTGCGGTTGTGCTGCGCTACATGCAGGATGAATGGTGGGTGGCGGTGATTGAGCCGGGAAGGCACGGCGAGCCCGAAGACCGCAAAAATCTGGTGGCCCTGCCCAAAGGGAACATCGATCCCGGCGAGAAGGCGGCGCAGGCGGCGGAGCGCGAGGTTTGGGAAGAAACCGGCGTGCGCGCCAAAATACTCAGCAAACTGGCCGACATTAAATATGTGTACGTGCGCAAGTGGTCCGATGGCGAGAGAGTATTCAAGGTAGTGAGTTTTTATCTGATGAAGTATGAGTCGGGCCGGATTGGCGACATCACCGAGGCCATGCAGCGTGAGGTCCGCGCGGCCCACTGGATGCGGCTCACCGAAGCGGCCAAAAAACTGAGTTACAGCGGGGAAAAACAGATGGCCAGGGCCGCCCTCACGCATATGGAGGCCCATCCGGAAGAATTTGCAAAGCATGTGGCGGCGGAATGACTGTGTTTTATATCCTGTGACACAGTTTTGGGAAATGATCTAGAATCTTCGGTCACCCTTAATTCAGAGCATTTTCCATTTACATGCCAACAGGCCTTCCTAATCAGCGTATCGATATCGTGAACACGCTCCGCGCTTTTGCCGCTCTTTGGGTGGCGTGGGGGCATCTTTCCTACGGCCAGACAAAATGGCTGAACTGGAGCGGCCGGTACGGATATACCGGCGTCTACATATTTTTTGTGATTTCGGGCTTTATTATTCCGTACAGCCTGTACCGCAGCGGATATCATCCGGCTGATTTCGTGCGCTTCATCGGAAAGCGCTGTATTCGCCTGTATCCGCCATATCTGGTGTCCATCCCCATTACGCTGCTGGCGGCCAACGTCATACTGCCGCCGATCTTCCACCGTGGGGAAATCCATGTGACCGGCCGCCTGCTTTTCGATCATTTGTTTTATCTGAATGATTTTGTGGGAGCGCCGTGGATCAACACCGTTTACTGGACGCTGGCCATTGAATTCCAGTGGTATCTGGTGGCGGGATTGCTGTATGGGCTTTTTGCCAGCCGCAGCGCGCTGGTCCGTTTTGTTCCCGTGGCGCTGGCCATGGCGGCCTATTTTCTGACCACGGGCGACCGGGTGATATCGCACACGCTGCCGATTTTTCTGATTGGCGTCTTTGTGTTTCAGTACAAAGCCGGACTGATTGGCTGGCGGCGCCTGCTCTGCCTGATTGCCGTGATGGTGTGGGCCATGCGCTGGCCTACCGGATGGCTGGTGGCCAGCCTTTCCGCCGCAACCGGCCTGTTGATCGCGTTCTGCTCGTTCCGCCACCGTATCGCCGATTTCCTGGGCAACGTCAGCTATTCGGTTTACCTGCTGCATCTGCCGGTTGGCGTGAGCATTGTGGGATGGCTCTCGCATTCCATGTATGGTTCCGGCTCCTATATTGGCGTTTTGGATATGGTGGGATTGCTGGCGTCGATTGGCGCGGCGGTCGTGCTGTATCGCTGGGTAGAGAAGCCGGCGCAGGAGTGGTCTTCGCGGATTCGCTTCGTAAAGGGCCAAAGCCGGCAGGTTGTGCCCATCCTGCGCGAAGGGGTGTTTCCGGTGCTTACAAGGGAATAGACGATATAAAGTGTGGTGTACAAAAGGCTGAACTCAACGGGGACGTTGATTCAGAGAACAACCACGGAGGCTGGAGGAAATTGCCATTCGGATACTGATGATTGGTGGTACACGCAACCTGGGTTTATCCATCGTTGAATTGCTGGCGCAGCGCGGACACTCGGTTACGGTGTTCAACCGCGGAATCACCGCGGGCAATCTTCCTGCTGGTGTCGAGCGTTTATTTGGCGACCGAGGCAATCCCAGGGACCTGCAAAATGCATGCCGCAATCGTACCTTTGATGCCGTGGTGGACACCACGCTCTACACCGGGGCCGACACCAGTCCGGCGATTGATGCGTTGAAAGACAAGACTGGCCACTACATTTTCATCAGTACCGGGCAGGTGTATCTCATTCGGACGGCAGTGCAGCGCCCATTTCGCGAAGAGGATTACGCAGGCGAGATCATGCCCGCTCCGCCTCGGGACAATGTTTCCGATTACAGGAATTGGCTTTACGGTAAAGACAAACGCGACGCGGAAGACCTTTTGTTTCAGGCATGGACGCAG
>Ga0070730_10001065_pt1 | contig 27355 bp, 21 predicted proteins | sample Coa_R1_3_FD_66447 | JGI IMG/M metagenome (GOLD analysis project Ga0070730, IMG submission 66447) | Surface soil microbial communities from Centralia Pennsylvania, which are recovering from an underground coalmine fire - Coalmine... | ecosystem: Environmental > Terrestrial > Soil > Unclassified ... | reverse complement strand
ACTCTGTTCACTCTAACCCTGCTCAACCCGTTTCTAGACAGCCAATTGACCACCCTAAACCTGGCAAGCGGCCGGGTGTGGGTACTTCTCAACGGCGGCGCCCTGGATGTCCAAACCCCATCCACTGCTATCGCCTCAGCCCGCAATGCCTATCTTAGCGTGGAGGTGCAGCCCCAGAGTCACGTGGTCAACGTAACCTGCCTGCAAGGTGTGTGCGGCTACGGCAGCATCCTGATCCCCAGCGGCTATAAGCTGCAGAACGCGGACAACAACTCATCGCCGGAACAAATGCAGATGGCCGATTACGGCGCCTGGGGGATCGCGGTGCCGGAGGCCACCCAGTTGGCATTCCTGGCGACCGAAGCCATCGCCCAGGGCAGCGCCACCATCCCAGCTGTGGCCAGCTTCACGCCTACGGCCAGCCCCATCCCGACTTCCAGTCCGGTGCCCACCGCCACGCCGCGGCCCACCAGCACGGCCACGCCAACCCAGTTGCCAACCCAGACCGATACGCTGGCGCCCAACAACCCATCACCCACGCCCCAACCCCCAACCGATACGCCCACCCTGGCGCCGCCGACCGACACCCCCACCGACACACCCGAGCCCAGCTCTACCCCGTTGCCGTCGCCCACATTTCGGGCCACCGTGACGCCGGTGCCCTTCACCCCCATTCCGCCGGCGCCCATCATCGGTCGCCACGTCGTGCAGCCCGGCGACACAATCTTTTGCATCAGTCGAGCCTATGGGGTCTTGCCGGGCGCCATTGCCCAGGCCAACGGGCTGTCGCAAACATTCTTCATTTCAACCGGCCAGGTTCTCCAAATCCCAGCGGTGCAGTGGACCAATATACCGGATGGCCCGGTGTGCGCGGCGCAATTCCAATCGCCCTTCCCTGGCCTGGTCGTGCCCACCGCTACCCTGGCCGCCAGCCCCACGCCGGCCGGCCCGCCGCTCATTATCAGTGTGAACGTCAACTGCATCGGCAATTGCGGCAGCCAGGACGGCGACTATGAGCTGGAGATTCAAGTTTCAGCCACGGGCGGCGTGGCCCCGTATATGTTCCAACCTGCCCAGAAGTACGATGTAAGCGTGCATCACTGCACGACCGGCCAGGGTTTTGCCAGCGTCACATCCCAAGATGGACAAATGGTGCAGCAAAGCTGGAGTTACAAAGACACGGCTTGCCCAAATCACTGACGACCCAAAATCCGTCCACTTGCGTCACACGCTAAATTCAAAGCATGACAGCCGATCCGGATTCCCCTGCCCGCCCGCGCTCAGCCGGCGACAAGCCCATGACACGCCGGGGTTGCCTGGTGGGCCTTGTCCTGTGGCTGCTCATCGTCACCGTCCCGTTTTGCGTCGTCCTGTTTGCCATCCGTGGTGAGTTCACCTGGCACCGCGGCCCAATCGTCGAAGACCGGCTGTGGCTGGTCAACCTGAATGGGGCCGCGGGCGAAGAATCGGCCAGTGGGCTGGCCTATTCCTCCACCCGTTTGGTTGGCAGTCCCACCCCCACGGGCCGCGTGTGCGCCCAAACGCATGTGGTCTTTCTGCTGTGGCGCGGACAGAGCGCACCGGCCGATTACTGCGAGTGTTACCAGCCCCGGCCGGGCTCGCCGGGCAGCTACGATCCTGTCGGTGCCTGCGCTTAAACGAACCCGCTCGACCCAGCCCCAGATTTCGGTGTAAACTAGTCCTAAATTTATCCAAATTTCGGGAGGCGTTGGGATGACCACTCAGTCCGTCAAGTCCAGCGGGGACCACGGTTCAGCGGCGCAGGCCATGACCGGCGATGTCTACTGGCCGTCGCAAGACGTGGTACGCCAGGCCAATGTGCCCGACTGGGAGGCCCTGGCCCGCCGGGCGGCCAGGGACCTGCCAGGATTTTGGGAAGAGCAGGCCCGCGAGTTGGACTGGTTCGGTCCTTGGACCAGCGTGCTAGATGAGTCGCAGAAACCATTCTACAAATGGTTTACCGGCGCGCGTGTCAACATCATCCACAACTGTCTCGACCGCTACCAGAATTCTGCCGCACGCAACAAAACCGCTCTCATTTGGGAAGGCGAGAATGGCGATGCCCGTGAGTTTTCGTACGCCACCCTGCAGCGCGAAGTCTCACGCTTTGCCAACGTTCTCAAGAAGCTGGGCATCGTCAAAGGCGACCGGGTCACCATCTACATGGGGCGCGTGCCTGAAATCATCGTCGCGATGTTAGCCTGCGCCAAACTGGGCGCCATTCATTCCGTGGTCTACGGCGGCTTCTCGGTCGACTCTCTGGCCGGCCGTATCGACGACAGCACCTCCAAGGTCGCCGTCACCTGCGACGGCGCCTTCCTGAACGGCAAGATTGTCCAGCTCAAGAAGATTATGGACGAGGCCCTCACGCGCTGCCCCACCGTCCAACACCTGGTGGTGGTCCGCCGCACCGGCGCCGACGTGACCATGGCCGCCGGGCGCGATCATTGGTACCACGACCTGATGGCCGACCCCGAAATCAGCGATGCATGCGCCACCGAGGTGATGGATGCCGAGGACCCGCTCTATATCCTGTATACCTCCGGCACCACCGGCAAGCCCAAGGCCATCCTGCACACGCACGGTGGGTATATGGTGGGCACGTACGCCACGCTCAAGATGGTGTTTGACCTCAAACCCGAAGACCGCTGGTGGTGCGCGGCTGACCCGGGCTGGGTGACGGGCCACTCCTATATCGTCTATGGTCCCTTACTCAACGGCGCCACCAGTTTCATGTATGAGGGCGGCCCAGCCTACCCGCAGCCAGACCGCTATTGGGGACTGGTGGATAAGTATCAAATATCCGTGTTTTACACGGCCCCGACTGCCATCCGTGGCCTGATGGCCAAGGGCGAAAGCTGGCCGGCCAGGCACAACCTGTCCAGCCTGCGTTTGTTGGGCACGGTCGGTGAGCCCATCAACCCCGAGGCCTGGAAGTGGTATTACCACAACATTGGCCACGACCGCTGCCCGGTGATGGACACCTGGTGGCAGACCGAAACCGGCATGTTCATGATCACACCCACCCCGGTGGTGCCGCTCAAACCCGGCTCAGGCACCCGCCCCTTCTTTGGGCAGGTGGCCGAGATCCTGGACGATGATGGCCGCCCGGTGCCCGATGGCGAAGAAGGGTATCTGGTGCTGCTGCGCCCCTGGCCGGCCATGCTGCGCACGGTCTATAGGGACCCCGACCGCTATGTGCGCCAGTACTGGAGCAAGTATCCGGGCAAATACATGACCGGCGACTCTGCCAAGCGCGATGCCGACGGCTACTATTGGATCATTGGCAGGGTGGACGACGTGATCAAGGTGTCCGGCTACCGGCTCGGCACGGCCGAGATCGAGAGCGCGCTGGTCAGCCATCCGGCGGTGGCCGAGGCGGCCGCCATCGGCCTGCCACACGAGATAAAGGGCACCGCCATTCATGCCTTCTGCATTCTGCGCCAGGGCTTTGTGCCGTCGGACAAATTAGCCGCCGAGCTGCGCGACCACGTGGGCCAGCACATGGGGCCCATTGCCAAGCCGGAAGAAATCACGTTCGTCGACAAACTGCCCAAGACCCGCTCGGGCAAGATCATGCGCCGCGTGCTGAAGGCGCGCGCCCAGGGACTGCCAGAGGGCGACATCAGCACCTTGGAAGAGTAATCCAAGTTGGCCGGTATATCAGCTCAACGGTTGGCTTCAGACCAGGAGGAACGGACGGACGGCAAGGCGCTAAGAACCAGCGGGCGCTCCCCGGCCCGCATGAATTGCCCCAACTGCAGCGCGCCGATCACGGCCGATGCGGTCATCTGCCAGGCCTGCGGCGCCGATATCGCGCTGATGACACTGGTGGTCGAGACGGGCCTGCTGGAAACAGCCCTGAACGGCCCCGAGACCGCCCGCCCCATCAGCCCCGAACAGTTGGCGCCGCGCCTGGGCGACTACCTGGTCCAGCATGGCTATGTTTCGGGCGATCAATTGCGGGCGGCGCTGGCCGAACAGGCCCGTACCCCCCAGGGCGAGCCACGGCGGCTCATCGGTCAGACCCTGATTGAGCTCGGCTTCTTGACTCCGCGCGACCTGGACGAAGCCATCGCCCGCCAGTTGCTCGAGCTGCAAACGGCCCTGATCGAAGCCAACCGCAGCTTGGAGCGCCGCGTGGCCGAGCGCACGGCCGAGCTGGAGACTGCCCTGGCGCGGCTGACAGAGTTCAACCAGCTCAAAGCTAATTTCGTCGCCAACATCAGCCACGAGCTGCGCACGCCACTGACCCACATTAAAGGTTATAACGCGCTGCTGCTGGAGGGCACGCTGGGCAAGCTATCGAGCGAACAGCAAGACGCGGTCCGCGTGTCGGCCGGGGCCATCGGACGCCTGGAAGGCCTGATCAACGACTTGATCTCGTACGCCGCCGCGGCCCGCGGCGAGTTGACCGTTAACCTCCGGCCGGTGGCGGTGGGCACCGTAGCCGCCCAGGTGCTGGAGCGCTCGCGCCCCAAGGCTGCGCGCCAGCGTGTGACGATCGAGGCTGATATTCCCCTCGATCTGCCCCCGGTCAGCGCCGACGAAGAAAAACTCATCTGGCTGCTCCTGCAGTTGGTCGACAACGGGATCAAGTTCACCCCGGCCGGCGGCCGCGTGGTCATCGCGGCCGAAGCCGGCGAACAGCGCGTGACCATCCGTGTCATCGATACCGGCATCGGTATCCCGCAAAACCGCCTGGAAGACATTTTCGAGCCGTTCCGCCAGTTGGATGGTTCATCCACCCGCCGCGCTGGCGGCACCGGCCTGGGCCTGGCCCTGGTCCGGCGGATCATCGACGCGCATGGCGCCAGCGTCGAGGTCACCAGCCAGGTGGGCCGTGGCAGCAAGTTTTCCATGCAGTTCGCGCGCTTCGCCCCAAAATAGGCGTGGCGCGCTTGCGAGATTTTTCACTCCGCCGCATAATCACCAACATGCGCTGCAGGTGCCAAAACCAGGTGGCGCACTAGCCTGGGATCCCGGGAGGCCGGCATGTCGGTTCGCATTGACGCCAAAGGCAAGACGTACACTGATATCGTCCATAAAGACGAGGTGGCCGCGCTCATCCAAACCACGGCGAACCTCATTCACGGGCACATCTATCTGCGCGCCGGTCTGCGGCTCAAGGACGAGCTGAATGGCACCGCGGAGCAGTTTATTGCCGTGACCAACGCCGAGGTCTACAACGCCAATGGCCAGGTGCTGGTCCGCTCCGATTTCCTGACCGTCAACAAGCACGAGATCATCTGGGTGCGGCCGGACGAAGACACGGTTGAGCCGCCTGTCGACGAAAGCGGCAAAACTTGAACAACCCGGCCGGCCCGGGACGTTTGGCCACCCTGGCCCAAAACCTCCCAGTCCGCGAGACCACCGCTGCCCAGGCCGGTGGATCTTCATCGGGCGCCCTCACCAATGAGGCGATTGGGCGCCTCAAACAATGGCTGATCGGGCGGGTTTCAACTAGTTTTGAGAACCCGGCGGCGGTCGCCAACAATGAAACAACTCGCCACGAGGTTGAAACCCGGCTGGCCGAAGCCATTGCCACCGCCCACCTGACCATCTCCGAAACCCTCAAAGCCGAGCTGCAGCGCGATATCCTCAATGAATTCTTTGGCTTCGGCCCAATTCAGCCTCTGCTGGAAGATGCCAGCATCACCGAAGTCATGGTCAACGGACCGAACCGTGTCTATGTCGAGCGCGCCGGTAAATTGACCCTGACCAACCTGCGCTTCGACGACGACGCCCATGTGCGCCGCGTCATTGATCGCATCATCTTGCCCTTGGGCCGCCGCATTGACCCCGATTCGCCGCTGGTGGACGCCCGCCTGCCCGATGGCTCGCGTGTAAATGCAGTCATTCCACCGGTCGCCATCGACGGCCCCTCCATCACCATCCGCAAGTTCAGCAAACATCGGCTGACCGTCGAGGACCTGATCCAGTTCGGCTCGCTCACACCCCAGATCGGCGAGTTTCTCAAAGCCTGCGTGGTGTCACGTTTGAACGTCGTCGTCTCGGGTGGCACCGGTTCTGGGAAGACCACCCTGCTCAATGTGCTGTCGGGCTTCATTCCCGGCAGTGAGCGCATCGTCACCATCGAGGATGCCGCCGAGCTGCAACTGCACCAGGATCACGTGGTGCGGCTGGAGTCGAAGAAGCCGAACCTCGACGGCAAGGGCGAAGTGACCGTGCGCGACCTGGTGCGCAATGCGCTGCGCATGCGACCCGAGCGCATTATCGTGGGCGAGTGCCGCGGCGGCGAGGCGCTGGACATGCTCCAGGCCATGAACACCGGCCATGACGGCTCGCTGACCACCCTGCACGCTAACTCTCCGCGCGACTCCATCTCGCGCATGGAAACGATGTGCTTGATGGCTGGGCTGGAATTCCCGCTCAAGGTTGTGCGCGAGCAGATCGCCTCGGCCGTCGAGTTGATCGTGCAGGTCAGCCGGCTGCGCGATGGCTCGCGCCGCGTCACCCAGGTGACCGAGGTAACGGGCATGGAAGGCGATACCGTGGTGATGCAGGACATTTTCAAGTTCACCGAGGAAGGCGTCGACGGCGATGGCAAAGTGGTTGGCCAGATGCGCCCCACCGGTCTGCGCCCGATCTTCACGCCCAAACTGGATGCGGCCGGGTTCAGGCTGCCGGCGGAAATTTACTCCACCGGCCTGCAAACACGCGAACCGCAGCGGAGGCGCTAACAGTCTTGTTTTAGATGACACCCGAAAAACTAGGCTTGCGACTGGGGATTGATTTGCGCACCCGCCTGTGGCTCATGATGGTGTTCGTATTGTTGCCGGCGGTGGGCTATATCGCGGTGACTTCCGTGCTCGAATACCGTCGAGCCCGCGCGCAGACTCAAGCTGATTTAATGTCCGAAGCGCGACTGGCCGCCGGCACCGAACAGCTAGCGGTGGATGAGATGGGCCGCATCCTGGCGCTGGCCGCCATGCTCCCGCCCGTGCGCGATGCCGCGCAAACAGGCAGCCCCGGCCTCTGCCAGGCCAGCCTGGCCCAAATTGCCGGCCTCACTCCCCAAACGCTTGGCTTCACCCTTTGGAATTTGAAGGGCGACGCCCTGTGCTCCGCTCAGCCCGCCTCGGCCTCCGCCAATGTCGCTGGCACGTTATGGTTTCGGATGGTGCTCGATACGCGCGCGCTGGCCGTCGGCGAGTTCGAGCTTGCCGCCGCCGCCAGCCAACCGACCCTCACGTTCGGCTACCCGGTCACTAGTTCGGCCGGCGCCTTTGTGGGCGTGGTCTCGTCCGGGCTGGACCTGACCCATCTCACCCAACCCGCGTCAGCCGTGGCCTTGCCCACGGATGCGCTGCTAACCGTGTTTGACCATAACGGCATTGTTTTGGCCCGCACCCAGGCGCCGGCCGCCTGGCTGGGCAAACCCGAGGCGGCCGGGCTGGCAGCGAGTCTGAACCAGTCCAGCGGCGTAAGCGAGCAGCTTGGCTCAGATGGTGTTCGGCGTGTATACGCCTACACGCCCGTGACCGGTCCGGGCGGCAGCCTGGTGTACCTGGGAATTGCCCGCCCGTCAGTCGCCGTTTTCGGGCCGTCCGATACGGCGTTGGCCACCAGCCTGGCAATATCTGGCGGACTGGCGGTGTTGGCCGTGCTGTTGGCCGGCTGGTGGGCGCGGCAAACCTTGCTGCGACCGATGAATGGTCTCCTGGCAGCCGCCGAGCGTCAGGCGCGCGGCGACCGGAAGGCCCGTGCCCAACCCGAGCCAGCCGGCAGCGAGCTTGATCGGCTGGCCACCGCCTTCAACGGGTTGGCCGCCAGCCTGGAACAGCTCGAAACGGACCTTAAGCAGGCGCAAGACAACCTGGGCGAGGCTGAGGGCCAGGCGCGCGCGGCCGCGGAACAGGCGGCCCGGCAAGCGCAGCAATCCGTCGCACGGGCAGCGCAACTGGAAACGGTTACTGCCGGGTTGTCCCAGGCGGTAACGCCGGCCAACGTCGCTGACGTGATTCTGCGCCAGGGCGCCGGCGCGGTGGGCGCCACCGCGGCCACTCTCCTGGTGCTCAGTGAGGACGGCGCCTGGCTGCGGCGCGCGGCCGGGGTGGGCTATTCGGATCAGATTGGACGGCTATTTCAACAATATCCGGTGTCGTCGCCTCTACCACCCGCCGACGTCGTGCGCATGGGCGAGGCCGTTTGGCTTGAGTCAGCGGCGGCTTATCGCGCTCGTTACCCACAGTTGACCGAAGTGATCAACTCAGCCGATTACGAGGCCGCCGCCGCCCTGCCCCTCCGCTACGCGGGCCGCATCATTGGTGTGCTGGCGCTGAGTTTTCCAAACGCGCAGGCCTTCAGCAGCGACGTCCAAAGTTACCTGGTGACACTGGCCAGCTTCTGCGCCCAGGCCTTGGAGCGGATACGTCTGTTTGAGGAGACCCAGCGTCTGCGCTAGCTGGCTGACGCGGCCGGTGGCGTCACCGCGGGCCATTTTTGCGCCGCTTCGACCAGCCTTTTTGGGTCCGTGACATAGTTTTCATAATAGCCACAGGTGGTACATAGATAGGACTGAACATCAACCGCGCTATACATGCCTTCAAATCCGATATATTCTCGGCGGCCACCCGGCGCGAAGCCATTGGTCTGCACGTGCACCGTTGTCGAGCCGCACTTATCACATTTGCCGTTTTTCATGCGAACCTCCCAGGTTCGACCGTATCTTACTCGTGATCCCCAAGCCGCGCGAAAGCTCTGATGCTATAATCCCGCGCTAGGAGAACTGCCATGACCGAGGCTAATCCAGCCCAGACCGTCCGATCCAAAATCGTCGGCGTGCTCATAAAGGATGCCCGGCAGGTGCGCGGCCAGAGCCTGGAAGCCTGCGCCGCTGCCGCCGGCAGCACGCCCGAGGCGCTGGCCGCCTTTGAGCTCGGCCAGTCCAGCCCGTCCCTGCCCGAGTTGGAGATGTTGGCCTATGCGCTGGACCTGCCCCTCAGCTACTTTTGGGGCGATAAGGTGTTGTCGGAGCAACCGGCGCCCGAGCGCGCCGCCCTGCCCGCGGCCGATGTGGCCGCGCTGCGCCAGCGCATCATAGGCGCCTTGCTGCGACAGGCGCGCCAGTCGGCGCGGCTGGAGTTGGCCGAGGCGGCCCAAAGCGTGGGTCTAACACCCGCTCGCTTGAGCGCCTATGAGTTGGGTCAAGATCCCATTCCCCTGCCCGAGCTCGAAGCGTTGGCCGCCCGGCTGGGCGTCCCCATGGATCATTTTCTCGAAGAGCAAGGCCCGGTCGGCGAGTGGGACAGCACGCGCCGGGCCTTTGAGCGCTTCAGCCAGTTGCCCCCCGAGCTGCGCGAATTCGTCAGCCGTCCGATGAATGAAGGCTACTTGCGCCTGGCCCAGCGCTTGAGCCAGATGCCCGCCGGCGAGCTGCGCGGGATTGCCGCCAGCCTGCTCGAAATTACCTATTGAGCCTCGCCGCCATGCCCAGCCCGAGCGAGCTCAAGCAGCAAGGCCTGGCCTTTTACCAAAAGGATCAGTTGGCCGAGGCGGCTGATCGTTTTGCGCAAGCCGCCGTCGCTTACGACGCCCAGGCCGAGCCACTTTCGGCGGCCGAAGCGCGTAATAATTTGGCCGTGGTGCGGCTGGCTCAGCAGGATTGGCCCAGCGCCCTGGCTGCCGTGGAAGGCACACCGCAAATCTTCGCCGCGGCTGGCGACCGGCTGCGCCAGGCGCAGGCTATTGCTAACCTGGCCAATGCCCACGAGGGCGCCGGCCACCTGGACCAGGCCGGCGAGTATTACGAGCAGGCCATCGAGATGCTGACTGAGCTGGGCGAGACCGACACGCGCGCGGCCTGTTGGAAAGCCTTGAGCGGCGTACAGCTCAAACAAGACAAGAAACTGCAAGCCCTGGCCTCCATGCAAGCCGGGCTGAAACTTTCGCCCAAACTCTCCCCGCGTGAGAAGACCCTGAAGGGATTGCTCGACCAGGCGATCAAGCTGATGGGCCGCTGAATTTGAATAAATTGCTCTTGGCGCTGGCAGCCGTGGGGCTCGCGGCCTGCGGCACCGGCGCGCCCAAAGTACAACCGCTCGTCAACACCCCCAGCATGACGGCCACGCTGGCGGCGCCAGCAACGTTGGGACCCACCCGCCCCACCCCCAGCGCTGCGTTCACCGCCGCGGCAACTGCCGCGCCCTCCGTCACTCTGCCGCCGCCGGCCACTCCCACCCCCATCCTGGCCACGAGTCCGACCGCTGTACCGGAAACCGATCTATTGTTTACCGGCGATATCAATCCCGCGCGCTGTGTCTATTCCGCTGAGAAGGCCGCCAACGACATGGACCTGCCCTTTCGGCCGCTCGCCAGCCTGCTCCAGGCCGCCGATATCACCATTGGCAGCCTGGATGGCGCCATCTCCGACTACAACCCGCCCACCCCGTGTATCGATACCACGCGCAATTTGTTGGCGCCGGCCGAGGCCGCCCAGGGCCTGGGTTTCGCGGGCTTCGACGTCATCACCGTGGCCACCAACCACATAAAGGATTGCGGGTTGGTGCGCGGCTGTACCAACAATTCCATGCTCGACACCCTGTCCAACCTGCGCGCCCAGGGCATCCAGCCCACCGGTGCCGGAATTAACCTGGCCCAGGCTACCACACCCGCCCTTGTCACCGTGCACGGGGTGCGTTTTGCCTTTCTGGGCGTGTCGGCCGTCAACAACCCCATCTGGGCCGGCGACGCCGCTCCGGGCACCATGCCCTTCCAGGCCCAGGTCTATCTGGATGCCATCCGACGCGCAAAAACGATTGCGGATGTGGTCGTGATCTTGCCGCATTGGGGCCGTGAATATACCGGCGATATCTCGTATGAGCAGCGTCAGGCCGCCGCGGCGATGGTGGCGGCCGGCGCCACCCTGGTCATCGGCAACCACCCGCACCATGTCCAGGGGGTCGAGACGTTCCCAAACGGCGCCGTCGCGGCCTACTCGCTGGGTAATTTCGTTTTCGACCAGGCCTGGTCAGATGGGACTGTGTATACGATTCAGGGGTTGCTGCTGCGGGCCAAGTTTCAGGGGAGCAAGTTGCAGGGGATCGATCTGATCCCGATCCACATTGATAACAACTTTCAGCCCCGCCTGGCCGACGCAACCGAAAGCGCCCAGGTCCTGCAAGTCGTCGCCGACTCGATGGCCCACGCCCCCCCGCCGTAGCGTTCGATACAATCTTCTTACCTGGCTTAGTTGAGCCTCGCCAGTTCTTCCCACAGCCGGTCGCGGCCATTGCGCACCGCCTCAGCGTCCTGCGCACCCGGACTCAGCGCCAGGTATTCCGTCAACAGCTGCGAAGCCCGCCGGACCGCGCCGTTGCGATAATGCAGCACGCCCAGGTCACGGACATGGGCCGCCTGGTCGGGCTGCAAAACCAGCAGCCGATCCACGATACCAATCGCCATCGGCCAATCTTCCACTGACACGTAGAACCCGCGCAGATTATTCAGCATGCGGGCCACGATTTCGCGCGGCGGCGTCGGGCCGAGCCAGAGCGGGTCAAAAACGACCGCCGGCCCCAGGCTGCCTTGTACCAGCTCAACGCATTCGGACGTCGACAGGCGCCGGCCGGCGTTGAATGGGTCGAGATAAACCGGCCCCGCCTCGCTTTCCACGCTGACAATGAAATGGCCCGGCATGCCCACGCCTTTGGCGGGCACCCCCAGCCGCTCGGCCAAATGCAAAAAAACCACCGATAGCGTGATCGGCAAGCCCAGCCGGCGCTCAAGCACCTGGTTGAGATACGAGTTGCGCGGATCCGTGTAGTCGGACCGGTTGCCGCGGAAACCGGCTGTTTCGAAGAGAAACTCGGCCAGCGCCGCGCCCCGGGCCTCGCTATTGGCGCAGCCCTGCAAACGCGGCTGGGCGTCGGCGGCCATATCCTCCAACCGGGCCAGGTAGTCCGAGGGCCGCAGGTCAGGATAAGCGCATTCGCGCGCCAGCAATAGCCCTAAGCGAACGGGGGACAAATTGTCCCCCGCGCGGTGAACTTCCGACTCGAATGTGCTGGCGTCAATGTCTGTCATGGCGTAGCAGACGGCTTCGGGGTCCCTGTAGCCGCGGCCGTGCCCGCCGCCGGGCCCGCCGGCGCTTTGGACGTATTGGTCGGCGTTGCCGTGGCGATATTGACCCGCACTTTCAAGGTCTGGCCGATCTGGATGCTCAGCGGGTCCTTGATATTGTTTAGTTTGGCAATATCGGCGCCAGTGCTGTTGAACTTGGCGCCAATCGTGTCCAGCGTATCGCCGCACTGCACGATGTAATTGAGTATGGCGCCGCGCGGCAAACCGGTTGGCAGCGGCGTGGCGGTCGGCAATTGGGTATCGCGCCCTGGGATGAGCAGCTTTTGCCCCACCGCCAGCACCGACGGGTCGACGATATTGTTTACGGCCATCAGGGTGCAGACATTTGAGCCAAATTTGGAGGCAATGCTAAACAGGGTGTCACCCGCCTCAACCGTGTAAATGTTCTGGGTCGCCGTCGGGGATGGGCCGGGGCTGGGTGTAATGGTGGCCGTTTCAGCCTCCGTGCTAGTGGCCGTAGGCACAGTGGGTGAAGGGGTTATGCTGGCGGTCGACGTGGCGGTCGGCGTCGCCGTTTTCTGCAAGCCCAATCCGGGCCCATTATTGATGGCCGCCACCACCACCAACACAATGCCGATCAGGATCAGGCCGGCAATGGCCATCAGGATCGCAGGCACAATCCTGGCCCGCCGGCGATTAATCAGCGCTTGAACCTCTTTTTTCATGGAAGCTGATTCTACCACACAGGTTCTGCGGCTCTTCTTTCGCGAGTTTTGGGAAACAGTAACAGCTATGTTACAATCCCGTCTCTAACGCGTTTCAAACAATCGCCCAGGACCGGCAGGTGAGTATTCACAGGCGCGAACCGTGTTTCAATGACGTTTCACCGGTTAGCCTGACCTAACCGCTCATTTCGCTCGACGGGACCCGGCTTATGACCCCTTCCTTTTCGAACAAAGCGCTCCCCAGGCTGCGCCGGCCAACGGCCCTATTACTCGCGGCGGTTGTGGCCTTGGGCCTGGCCGGACCAGCCGCTGCCTGGCCACCCGGCCCGGTGGGCGCCGCCCCTGCCCAACCAGCCGCGCTCCTCTACCCTATTCTGTTTGTCACCCAGGTACCCATCGCCGGCGATTTCACGACGGTCTCATCGACCTTTGGCAACCAGCAAGCCACCCTGGAGGCGGCTGGCCGAGGCGGTGATCTGTGGATTCGTTATACTAACGGTACTCTCAAGAACCTCACCGCCGCCGCGGGCTTCGGCGGCACGGGTGTCCTGACCGGCACCAGGGGCATCGATGTCCGTGACCCATCTGTGTATTGGGATGGCACCAAAGCCGTCTTCAGTATGGTGGTGGGCGCACCGGTCGCCCTCAATGACGACAGCGGCCACTTTTTTTGGCAGTTGTACGAGATCACCGGCCTGGGTGTGGCAGACACGCCCGTGATTACCAAGGTGCCGCATCAGCCGGCCAATTTCAACAACATCAGCCCTACTTACGGCTCGGATGACCGCATCATCTTTACCTCCGACCGGCCGCGCAATGGCCAGCCGCAGCTCTATCCCCAGCGTGACGAATACGAGCTTCAGCCCACCACCACCGGGGTCTGGAGCCTCAACCCAACCAGCGGCGACCTGCGCCTGCTGAACCAGGCCCCCTCGGGCGACTTTACCCCCAGCGTCGACTCGTTCGGCCGGGTCATCTTCACCCAGTGGGATCACCTTCAGCGCGATCAAGAAGCCGACGCCGACGCCAATGCCACCACGCCCGGACAGAATTGCTATTATGGCAACCCGGTCGGCCAATTGCCTTTCGGAACTTTTAACTATTCCGACGAGTCCGCCAGCGCCACTTACGTGCTCACTGACCGCACCGAAGTCTATCCCGAGCCCCGCGGCTGCCGCGGCGACCTGCTCAACGGCACTAACCTGGTCGGCCACGCCTTCAACCAGTTTTTCCCCTGGACGATCAACCAGGACGGCACCAGCGGCGAAACGCTCAATCACATCGGGCGCCACGAGCTAGCGGGTTACATCCCGGCCAGTATCACAGGCGATCCCAACGTCTATGACTACTACGGCCAGGTGGCGCGCTTCAACCCCAACCCGGTCGCCAACCTCCTACAACTCAAGGAAGACCCGCTTCACCTGGGCACTTACTATGCCGTGGATGCGCCCGAGTTCACCAGCCACGGCTCCGGCCAGATCATCAGCCTCACGGCGCCGCTAGGCCTGAGCGCCGATCACATTGCCGTCACCTACATCACGACCCGCACCACCGCCACCGGCCATTACCGCGAGCCGCTGCCGCTCTCCGATGGCACACTGGTTGCTGTTCACACCGCGCAAACGGGCGACGCCACCGGCTCGGGCTTCAATTCCAACTATGCCTTCCGCCTGCAGATGCTCACCAAGGGCGGTGACGGATTTTGGACGGCGGGTGCATTTTTGACGGGCGCGAGCGGGGTCTCCAAGTCTTTTAGTTACTATGACCCCTACAGCCTGTTGAGTTATTCCGGCCCGATGTGGGAGCTGGATCCCGTAGAGGTGCGCGCCCGCACGCCGCCGGCGAGCCCCACCTCGAACCTGCCCGCGCCCGAGCAGCAGATCTTCGGCCAGGCCAATGTCTACCTGAGCGACTTACAGCTCTACATGCGCCAAAACAACCTGGCGCTGCTGGTGAGCCGCAACGTGACGACACGCGACGATGCCGACCATCAGCAGCCTTTCAACCTGCATGTGTTCGGCTCCAGCACGGTGACCACTGGCACCACCGGTACTATCTACGACGTGGCAGCCTTCCAAATCTTCGAGGGTGACCAATTGCGTGGATTCACGGGCGGCTATGGCAGCACGACGCCGCGCGAGGGCCGGCGCGTGCTGGCCGAGCCGCTGCACGACACCTCGTCCCTGCTCGCCAACCTGCCCAGCGCGGGGCCAAACTTTAGCGTGGTGGTTGCGCCCGACGGCTCGGTGGCGGCCTTTGTGCCCGCCAACCGCGCCATGACCTGGCAATTGCTCAGCCCGACCGGCGTTCCGGTCGTTCGCGAGCGTTACTGGATCACCTTCCAGCCCGGCGAAGTGCGTGTGTGCACCTCGTGCCACGGTCTTAACGACAAGGACCAGGCGGGACAGGCAGCGCCCACCAATCAACCGCAGGCCCTGCTCCAGTTGCTGGCGCATTGGAAGGTGCTGGGTACTGAGACCCAGCATGTGTTCCTGCCCAACCTGCTCCATTGAAAGCGCGCATGAAAGCGCTCAAGCATTCTCTTTCGCTCATGTTGCTCGGCGCCGGGCTGGCCTGTTCCAGTGGCCTGGCGGTGGCCCCCAGTCCAACCGCGCCGCCGGCGTCTGCGCCGGTGCCGTCGGGGCTGCCGCCAACGGCCCCCCCGCCGGCCCCCCCTGCCCAGCCCGCCGCGCCGCCCACCATCGGCGGCTGCCAGGTGTTTCCGGATGACAATGTCTGGAACGCGCGCGTCGACACGCTCCCGCCCGATGCCCACTCACAAGAATACGTGCACGCCATCAGCGAAACCGCCCACATGCACGCGGATTTCGGGACCGTTTACAACGGCGCCCCCAACGGCATCCCTTTTATCGTTGTGCCGGGCACCCAGCCCCTGGTGAATGTGGCGTTTGACCCCTGGGGCGCCGAGAGCGACCCCGGTCCGTACCCGATCCCGGCGAACGCACCCATTGAAGGCGGTCCGAACTCCTCGGGCGACCGGCACGTGTTGGTGCTTAATCAGGGCAACTGCACGCTGTATGAGCTCGGCAACGGCTACCCGCAGAACGATGGCAGTTGGACTGCCAATTGCGGTGCTGTTTTTCATCTGAATTCGGATGCCCTGCGGCCCGCTACTTGGACCTCGGCCGACGCCGCCGGTTTGCCCATCCTGCCCGGCCTGGTGCGCTACGATGAGGTGGCCTCCGGCGCCATCACCCATGCCATCCGCTTTACGGCGCCCCGTACGCAAGACACCTTCGTCTGGCCCGCCCGCCACCAGGCCGGCCATCCCGATTCCAGCTTGCCGCCCATGGGCGAGCGCTTTCGACTAAACAAGAACTTTGATATTTCGGCCTTCGACCCGCAGGCGCGCATCATCCTCCAGGCCCTCAAGACCTATGGCATGATCCTGGCCGACAACGGCTCGTCCTGGTACATTTCTGGCGCTCCCGACCCGCGCTGGAGTGACGACGTCCTGCATGAGCTCCACAGTGTGCCCGGCTCGGAGTTCGAAGCTGTCGACGAGTCCTCGCTGATGTCTGACCCCAACTCGGCCCGCGCCGGGCCGCCGGTCGTCTACAGCCACTTTGTCTTTTTGCCCAGCGCGGCCAATTAATCGTCCTTTCCGATTCCTCCGTCCGCCAATTGGCGCTTGGTAATTGGCTGCCGCGTGCTACACTTCTGCTATGTCCCCTGACAACCGCGACCTCGTGCAGCAGCAATTCGGTCCGCATGCCGAGCAGTATGTGGCCAGCATCCATCATTCCACCGGCGAAAGCCTCGACCGCCTGTTGGAGTTGGTTGCCCCTCCACCCGATTGGCGCGTGCTCGATGTCGCCACCGGCGGTGGCCACACCGCTCTGGCCCTGGCCCCGCTCGTGAGTGAAGTGGTGGCCACCGACCTTACCCCCGAAATGCTGGCCGCCGCCGAGCGCTTTATCCGCGCCAAGGGCTTCACCAACGTCAGCTTTCGGCCGGCCGACGCCATGGCGCTGCCGTTCGCCGAGGACGAATTTGACCTGGTCACCTGCCGCATCGCGCCGCACCACTTTCCCGATTGCGCACAATTTGTGCGCGAAATGGCGCGCGTGCTGCGGCCGGGCGGCGTCGCCGCGCTGATCGACAACGTGGTGCCCGACAACCTGCTGGCCGCCCGGCACATCAATGCCCTCGAAAAACTCCGCGACCCTAGCCACAATTGGGCCTACACCGTCGCCGATTGGCTGAGTTTTTTTGCCGTGGCTGAGCTCACGGTCACGCAGTATGAGACCTTTCAAAAGACGCGCGACTTCGACTATTGGAACGACATGATGGGCGTCGACGAGCGCGTCCGCGCCCAACTGCGCGTGCTGCTGCTCCAGGCGCCGGCGCCGGCCCGTGCGGCGTTGCAGCCGCAAGTCGTCGGGGGCGCGCTCAAGTTCAACCTCACCGAGGTGCTCGTCATCGCGCGCAAACCCGGTTAGCAAGTCCTCGACAGTACTTATCGCCTTTATTCGATTTTGCTGGTCGCGCCCAACCCCTATGGTAGAATCGGCCCGATGAAGTATCACATTTGGACCGAAGGCTGCCAGATGAACGTGGCCGACTCGCAGCGCGTGGCGAGCGCCCTGGAGAAACTCGGCTATCGCGCCGAGCCGGACATCGAGCAGGCCGACGTCGTCGTGCTCAACACCTGCGTCGTGCGCCAGAGCGCCGAGGATAAGGCCTACGGCCGCCTGACGACGCTGGCCCCCCTCAAGCGCCACCGGCCGGGCCTGGTCATCAACTTGATGGGGTGCCTGGTGGGCGTACGCGGCGCCGACACGCTGCGCGCCAACTTGCCCTACGTGGACGTATTCTCGCCGCCCTCCGAGCCTGGGCCGCTGGTCAAATTCCTGCTGGAGCGCGACGGCCGCGACCTGCTGGAGGCCGAAACCGCCCAACGGTTCGCTTTCCAGGACGAAGTCACCAGCGTCCTCAACCCGGCGCTCGACGGCGACCTGGTGCTGCCGGCCGCCGAGCGTGGCCGGCTGGTGGCCGCGCACGTGCCAGTGGTGTACGGCTGCTCGCATGCGTGTACCTTCTGCATCATCCCCTTCCGCCGCGGCATCGAGCGCTCGCGACCGGTGGGCGAAATTGCGGCTGAGGCGCGCGCGCTGGCGGCGCAGGGCGTGAAAGAGATCACCCTGTTGGGGCAGATTGTGGACCGCTACGGCGCCGATGTGCCCGATGGCCCCACCCTGCACCAACTGCTGCGCGTGGTCCACCAGGTTGACGGCCTGGAGCGCATCCGCTTCCTTACCTCGCACCCGAGCTATATGAGCGACGATCTACTGCGCACGGTCGCCGAGCTGCCCAAGGTGTGCGAGCACATCGAGGTCCCGGTCCAGGCCGGCGACGACGAAGTGCTCGGCCGCATGAAGCGCGGGTACACCCGCGATGACTATCGGCGGCTGGTGGACCGGATCCGGCGGCTGGTGCCCAACGCCTCCATAGCCACCGACATCATCGTTGGCTTTCCCGGCGAGACCGCTGCGCAATTCCAGCGCACCTACGATCTGCTGGCCGAGCTTCGCCTCGATGTGGCCCACCTGGCCCGCTATTCTCCCCGGCCGGGCACGGTGGCCGAGCGCCGTATGCCCGATGATGTGCCCGAAGCTGAAAAGATGGCCCGCTTTCGCGCCCTGGAGGAGCTCCAGGCCGAAGTCGTCGCCGGCATCAATGCCGGCTACCAGGGCCGAGAAGTGGAAGTCCTGGTCGAGGGTGACCACAAGGGCAAGTGGAAGGGCCGCACGCGCACCAACAAGCTGGTCTTCTTTGAAGACCCCGACGCCGATTGGGCCGGCCAGGTGGCGCACGTCACCGTCACCCATACCAGCCCGTGGAGCCTCCAGGCCGAGTTACAGCCCGCTTCGTATTTGCTCTCAGTCGTTTAGCACGTTTCGCTTTTGTTTCTAAGCCACTGCCCATTTTTTGTCAGTAAGTGTTCGCCAGGCCCGTCCCCGGAGCCAGGCATGGCGCCTTTCGGATCTTGAAATAGTTCCTAGGGCTTGGGACGCTTGAAAACCCATACCTCCTCAGTCTCCAGCCCTGACTGACCGTCGATAGAATAAGTTGAGGTCCTTGAGCTAATGGCAGCCAATTCCCATCCCTCGTTACCTATGTCGGGGAGCATTTGGGCAATATCTACATTCCACTTGTTCAGACCGGGCATACCACTCAGATAGTCTTTGCCTTTCTCGCGTTCTGGACGCAAGGTCCGATACGCCCGAAGCATAGTCCGATACTCCCACTTCTGACCAATCATGTTGTTCCTCCTCCAGAAGGCAGCGAGTTAGCGAAGTATACAATTGAAGCCATCTGTGCGAACCCTGGGCCAAGGTGGGATCTCCTCCTCACGCTTTCACCCGGGCCTGTTTGCCGTTAAAATAGCTTCTATTCAACCGTTGCCCCGCGGAATGATGCGGATGGTTCAGCCGCCCACTCCTGCCAGGATGTTTACCCCAATCGTCTAATGCCCACCAAACGCAAAACCCTCTACCTCATCGACGGACACGCGCTGGCCTACCGCACCTACTTTGCCCTCACCAGCATCGGCGGCGACAACTCCCGCTGGCTCACCAAAACCGGCGAGCCCACCGCGGGCACCTATGGCTTTGCCTCGGTGCTGCTCAAGATCCTCCAGCAGGACAAACCCGACTATTTGGCCGTCAGTTTTGACGTGGGCCGCACCTTCCGCGACAAACTGTTCCCAGACTATAAGGGCACGCGCGACAAGATGCCGCCCGATTTGTCGATACAAATCGGCCGCATCATGGAGCTGGTCGAGGCGTTTAACATTCCCAGCCTCACCGCCGAGGGGTTTGAGGCCGATGACGTGCTGGGCACCGTGGCCCGACTGGCCGTGGAACAGGGGGTAGAGGTCAAGATCATCACCGGTGACCGTGACCTGCTGCAGCTGGCCGATGAGCACGTCACCATCAACCTGTCGGGCCAAAAGCTGTCGGAGGCCGTGGATTATGGTCCAGCGGAGGTAAAGGCCCGCTTCGGCCTGGGGCCGCGCGAGTATATCGACTATAAGGCCCTGGTGGGCGACAAGAGCGACAACATCCCCGGCGTGGCCGGCGTAGGTGAGAAGACCGCCGCCGAGCTGTTACAGAAATACACCTCGCTGGACGGGATCTATCAGCACCTGGAGGAAGTCCCCACCCGCTTCCGCACCAAGCTCGAGGCCGGCCGCGACTCGGCCTATCTCTCGCTCAAGCTGAGCACCATCGTCACGGATGTGCCGATTGACTTCGATCTCGACAAGTGCGTCGCCGGGGCTTATGACCGGCAGCGCCTGTTCGAGTTGTTCCGTGTGCTGGAATTCAACTCCTTGCTCAGCCGTCTGCCCGAGGGCCAATCGGCCGCGCCCGAGGCATTAACAGAAGAGGCCGCGCCGGCCCCCGCCAGCCAACAGATGGCGCTGTTTGGTGCGCCAGCCGCCGGCACCCTCACCGGCGGCCTGGTGCCGCCAGTGCCGGCGAGGCTGACCACCGGCCCAATCCACGTGACGGTCGTCACCGACGAGGCCGGTCTGACCGGCCTGGTGCAAGCTCTGGACGCCGCCTCGTTTATCACCTTCGACGTCGAGACCACCGGCACCGATTCGATCCGCTCGAAGCTGGTCGGCATCGCTCTCTGCGTCAAGGAAGGCGAGGGCTACTACATTCCGGTTGGCCACACGGTTGAGCCCGGTCCCCAATTGCCCGTGGCGCAGGTCATCGCCGCCATCGCTCCGGCCATGACCAATCCGCAGATCCCCAAATACGGCCACAATCTCAAGTTCGACTTCGAGGTCCTGGCCCGCAGCGGCCTCCGCGCCGCGCCGCTCACCTTTGACACCATGCTGGGCGAGTGGCTGTGCGATCCGGCCTCTCACAGCCTGGGCCTGAAGAAGCTCGCCTTCGTCCGCCTGGGCATCGAGATGACCGAGATCAAGGAGCTCATCGGCACCGGCAAGAAACAGTTGACCATGGACCAGGTGGCGGTCGCGGCCGCGGCGCCCTATGCCGCCGCCGATGTGGACATGACCACCCGCCTCGTGCCCATCCTGCAGGCCGAGCTGGAGCAGAAGGGCCAGACCCGGTTGTTAACCGATGTGGAGATGCCGCTCATCCCCATCCTGGCCGAAATGGAGCTGACCGGCATCACCCTCAACGCCGAGCACCTGCAAGGCATGTCAGCCCAGTTGGAACAGCAGTTGGCCGGCCTGGAGAAGAAGATATACAGCTTGGCCGGCTACGAGTTCAACATCAACTCCACCCAGCAGTTGGCCGAGGCCTTGTTCGAGAAGATCGGGCTGCGGCCGGCCGATCGCTCGCGCAAGACCGCCGCCGGCAAGTTCTCCACCGCCGCCGACGTCCTGGAGGATCTGCGCGGGCAGCACCCCATTGTCGATCTGATCCTTGAGCAGCGCGAGCTAAGCAAGCTCAAATCCACCTACGTCGATGCCCTGCCGCAAGACATCAACCCCGCCACCGGCCGGGTGCACACCTCCTACAAACAGACCGGTTCGGTCACCGGCCGCATCGCCTCCGAAGACCCGAATCTGCAAAACATTCCCATCCGCACTGAGCTCGGCCGCGAGGTGCGCAAGGCGTTCGTGGCCGCCCGCGGCCGGCGCCTGGTGGCCGCCGACTATTCGCAGATCGAGCTGCGCGTCGCCGCCCACGTCTCCCACGATGCCACCCTGCTGGAGGCGTTCCGGCGCGGTGAAGACATTCATGCCGCCACCGCCGCCGCGGTGCTGGGTGTGCCGGCCGACAAGATTACCAAGGAGCAACGAAGAATTGCCAAGACGATCAATTTCGGAATCCTCTACGGCCAGGGCGCTTTCGGCCTGACGCGCACCACTGGCTTCACCCTGGCCGAGGCTGAGAATTTCATCAAAGCCTACTTCGAGCGCCTGCCGGGCCTCAAGCTGTATATCGACAACACCAAGCGCTTCGCCGCCGAGCGCGGCTACGTGGAAAGCCTGCTGGGGCGCCGGCGTTATTTCCCCGGCCTCACCCAGGCCGGCGGCACCCGTGAGAGCGCCATTGCCAGGGCCCGCGCCGAGCGTGAGGCCATTAACGCCCCCATCCAGGCCACCGCCGCCGATATTATCAAGCTGGCCATGCTCCGACTGCCGCAAGCCTTTGGCGATGCGGGCCTGACGGCCAAAATGCTGCTCCAGGTGCACGACGAACTGGTGGTCGAGTGTCCCACGGCCGAGGTGCCGCGCGTAGCAGCAATCATGCGCAAGGTGATGGAGAACGCGTTTACCTTGGATATTCCGCTGGGTGTGGAGGTGCGCGCGGGCAAGAACTGGGAGGAGATGATATACTCTCCGAGCACATGATTGGACGCCGCGATGTTTTCGACCAGGCGATGCGCCTGGGCCACTCAGCCGCGTGGGACCAGCAGTGGGACCGCGCGATTACGGCGTATCGCACCGCGCTCAAAGAGTTCCCCGACGAGCCGCTCGCCCTATCCAGCCTAGGATTTGCCCTGCTTCAAGCCGATCAACTCGATAGCGCCCTGCAGCTGTACCAGCGCGCTGCCTCGTTCAACCCCGGCGACCCGGTGGCGCCGGAAAAGTGTGGCGAGATCTTTGAGCGCCAGGGCCGCCTCAACGAGGCGGCCCAAACCTACCTGGCCGTGGCCGAGATTCACTTGCGTCGGCGCGATGTGCAAAAGGCCATGGACAATTGGAACCGGGTGGCGCGCCTGACGCCGGACAACCTGGCCGCCCACTCGCGCCTGGCCCTGGCCGCCGAGCGCACCGGTCAGACGCACCAGGCCGTGCTGGAATATATTGAGGTCGCCCGTATTTTTCAGCGTGCCCGCGACACGGAAAAGGCCGCTGCCGCCGCCGGCCGTGCCTTGCAATTGGACGCCAAGTCCATCGAGGCCCGCGATGCGCTCGACAAGCTTCGGCGCGGGGTGCCCCTGCCGGTGCCCGAGCGCGCCAGGCCTGAGGCGCCAAAGCCATTTGGCGACGAGGCGCCCCGGGGCCCCGATGACAACGGGCAGGCAGCTGCTAGTAAACCGGCCGACAAGAACGCCTCGCCGCTGACCGATGCCCAGGACCACGCCCTGGGCGAGCTGGCCGAGATGCTGTTCGAGGAGGACGCCGAGCTCGCCAAAAAATCGGGCTCGGTGGACGCTCTGACGCGCGGCACGGGCAAGCTGCGCGGCGACCAGGCCCGGCGCTCGCTGGCCATGAGGTACCTGGGCCAAGCCATAAGCCTACAATCGGGCGGCGAGACCACCGCCGCCATCACCCAGTATGAGAATGCACTCAACAACGGGCTCGAAAGCCCCTCCGTCAACCTGGTCCTGGGTGCGCTGCAGCTTGGCCGGGATAAACCCGCCGAAGCCATCCGCCGGTTCAATGCGGCGGTGCAGCACCAGGTTTATGGCGTCGGCGCGCTGTTCGGCTTGGGGCAGGCCGAGAACCAGCTCGGCCAGACGCGAGACGCCGTCAAGCATTTGCTCGAAGCGCTGAAACAATTGGATCAGCGCTCGGTGCCGGCCAACCAACAAGACGCGCTGGCTGAAACTTATGAAAGTCTGTGGGACGGCCTGCAGAATGCCCCGCCGGCCGAGCTGGCGCCGATCGCCGCCAACGTCATTCAATTTCTGACCGGCCAGGATTGGCATGAACGCCTGGCCCAGGCGCGCCGCCAGTTGGACAGCAGCGCCCTCGACGCGCAGACCGCGCCCCTGGCCGATTTGTTGGCCGTGCCGGGCGCCAGCGAAGTGGTCGAGAGTCTGCGGCGCATTGAAACCTACATGAGCCAGAAGCGTCTGGCGACGGCCATGGAGGAGGCGTTCTTCGCCCTATCGCAATCGCCCACCCATCTGCCGATCCACATTCGCATGGCTGAGATCCTGACCGCCGAGAACAAAACCCAGGCGGCCATCGACAAATATGCCATGATCGCCGAGACGTATCGGGCCCGCGGCGAGCTGGTGCGCGCGGCGCGCATCACCCAGCAGGTGCTGCGGCTCAGCCCGCTCGACGTGACCATGCGCTCGTGGTTGATCGAGTTGCTGGTCGAGCAGCACAAGACCGAAGAGGCGCTGCAGCAATTCTTTGACCTGGCCGACACCTATTACCAATTGGCCGACCTGGAGTCGGCTCGCACCACCTATGCCGACGCCCTGATCATGGCGCAGCAAAACAATGCCTCCGCCACATGGAGCGTCAAGTTGTTACACCGGATGGGCGACATCGACCTGCAGCGCTTGAACTGGCACGAGGCCCAGCGCGTCTACGAACAGATCAAGGCCCTGGCGCCGGATGATGAGCCGGCCCGGGCCACGCTGATCGACCTGCTCTTCCGGCTCGACAGCGGCAAGCAAGCCCTGACCGAGACGGACAGTTACCTGCGCCAGTTGCTCACCGCGCACAACACGGCCGGCGCCATTACTTTGTTGGAAGAAATGGTCGAGACCCACGGGCATGAAGCCGGCCTGGTGGCGCGCCTGGGCCGGCTGTACCAGGATACCGGCCGCCGGACCGAGGCCATTGCCCAGTACGATCGGCTGGGCGAGCTACAGTTGCAAGCTGGCCAGACCGCCCAGGCGGCGGAGACCATCCGCGCCATCCTAAATTTGAAACCGGATGACCCCGCGGCCTATGAACAGCTTTTGAACGAGCTGCAGCATTCCGTGCCATGAGGCGCACTCGCTGGCTCCGGAATCTGCTGAGCCTCGTCGTTCGTCGTTGCGCATGTCAGACCTAGAGTACACGCTCCGATTTCTCGTTCTTCACCTCGACTGGCTGGCTGTCCTCGATATACTGCTTGTCACCCTGGTCATCTACGGCCTGCTGGCATTGGTGCGCGGCACCCAGGCGGTGGTCTTACTGCGCGGTATCATCATTCTGGGCGTCGCCACCGTTATTCTGACCGCCTTCCTGCGGCTGCCCGCCTTCTCCTGGCTGCTCAGGAATTCGCTGCCGGCGCTGCTCATTTCCGTGCCGGTGATCTTCGCCCCCGAGATCCGGCGCGCGCTCGAACGGCTCGGCCGGGCCGGGGCCGGCATCAACATCAACACGCGCGAGGCCGAGCAGGAACAGGTGATCGAGGCCATCACCACCGCCGCTGTGCGCCTGTCGGAGCGGCGGCACGGGGCCCTGATTGTCATCGAACGGCAAGTTGGGCTCAAAGATCGGGCCGACACTGGCGTACACCTGGACGCGCTGGTATCTGTTGAGCTGCTGGTGCAGATCTTCTATCCCAACACGCCGCTGCATGATGGCGCCGTCATCTTGAAGGGCGCGCGTATTCAGGCGGCGGCCTGCATCATGCCCTTGACCTCGGGCGAGACCATTACCGATCGGCAGATGGGTCTGCGTCACCGGGCCGCGCTGGGCATCAGCGAGGTCAGCGATGCCGTGGCGGTCGTCGTCTCGGAGGAGACGGGCTCAATCTCAGTCGCCCACAACGGACGCATGATCCAGCGCCTCGACCCAGCCCGGCTGCGCCACATTTTGTCGGCCTTCTACCGCCCGCGCGGCGGGGGCGGGGTGATGCGCAGCTTGAAACGCGCGTTGAGCAAACCGGGCCCCTCGGATGAAGCCCCGCGCGCGGTGGGAGATTAGCGCGCATGGGACGGCGCATTGGGGACATCCTGGGGACGCTGTTCGTGTCGCTGGTGCTGGCGATATTGGTGTGGGTCGTCGCCCTGAATGAAGTCAACCCGATTCAGGAGAAGACGTTCGCTCAATCCGTCCCCATCACCCTGATTAATTTGCCGCCAAATACCATCCTGGACGGGAATGTCAGCAATCGCGCGACAGTCACCATCAAGGCTCCGCAGCAAGTCTGGCTGACGCTCACTGCTCAGCAGATCCAAATCGTCGCGGACCTGGGCGGTCTGGCGCCCGGAACGCATGCCGTCGACCTGCTGAGCACCGTTAGTGCCGACAGCGCCGAGGTGACGCACACCGATCCGCCCTCCATCACAGTCACCCTCGAGCAAAGCGCGTCACGCGTCTGCCCGGTCATCGTGCAGCCAATCGGCACACTGGCCCTGGGCTACGAGGCCGATGCGCCGCAGATGACCCCTGCTCAAGTGACCCTGCAGGGCCCGGCCTCAGCCGTGTCGGATGTCTCCTTTTGCCAGGCGCGCATTTCGCTCGACGGCCTGCGGACGGATTTTTCTGGACAGGCGCCAATTGTCCCAGTGGACGCCAGCGGCAATGTGGTCTCGCGCGTGACCCTGACGCCCGCCAATGTTCAGATTAAGATCCCGGTCAACCAGAAGCAGGGCTTCCGCGACGTGGCCGTGACAGTGGTCATTACCGGGCAATTGGCCTCCGGCTATCGGGTGACCAACATCAAGGTCACACCGCCCATCGTGACCCTGTCGTCCTCCGACCCGGCGCTGGTGCAGCGCCTGGCCGGCTTTATCGACACCGCTCCACTCGACATCAGCGGCGCCAGCGCCGACGTGGTGAAGCGTGTGCCGTTGGAGTTGCTGCCCAACATCGCCGGCGCCGATAGCGTATTGGTGGAAGTGAATGTGGCGCCCATCGAGTACAGCCTGACCGTGCACCGGGCGCTGGAAATTCGCGGCCTGCAGCCGGGCATGGGGGCCATCGCCTCTCCGGATTCCGTCGATATCCTCGTCTTGGGGCCACTGCCGCTGCTCGACAATCTGGGTCTGCAGGATGTGCGCGTCGTGGCAGATATGACCGGCCTGGCCCCCGGCCGGTATCAGATCACGCCGCTGGTGATCTTCTTGTCGGACCAACTGCGCGCGGAAAACGTGCTGCCGAGCCAAATCGAGGTGACGATCGGTGCCGTGACGGCCACCCCAACGGTGCCTACCCCGACCGAGACCTCGACGCCTACGATCACCCCCACCCCCACCCGGACACGCTTTTTCCGCCCGACCGCCACGCGCACGCAGATGCCTGCCGCCTCGGAAACCGCCGCCGGCGATGAGACCCCCTCGGCCGTCGCCACGGCAACACCAACACCCAGCCCGACCGGCACCCCATAAGGCCCAATTCAAATGCCAAAACCGCTCGTTGCGATTGTGGGCCGCCCCAACGTCGGCAAATCAACTCTTTTCAACCGGCTGGTGGGCGACCGGCGCGCCGTGGTCGACGACCGCGCCGGCACCACGCGCGACCGGTTGGTGGCCGAGGCCGATTGGAATGGGGTAACGTTCGACCTGGTGGACACCGGCGGCATCGAGCCCCTGATGCGCGCCGATTCGAAAGCCGATCCGCTCTCAGTGGACTCGGCTCAATTTGTGCCCCAAATTCGCGCCCAGGCCGAAATGGCGATTGCCGAGGCGGACGCGGTGATCTTTATGACCGATGTGGCCGCCGGCCCCACCGCCGCTGACCGCGAAGTAGCCGATATCCTGCGCCGGCGCCAGGTGCGCCGCGGAAGTGAGATGTTTCCGCCGATCGTGCTGGTCGCCAATAAGGCCGAAAACGTCGAGCGCGAGGCCGAGGCCGTGGCCTTGTACGAATTGGGCATGGGCGATCCGATCGCAATTTCCGCCTTGCACGGCCTCGGCATCGGCGACATGTT
>Ga0070730_10001064_pt1 | contig 27400 bp, 22 predicted proteins | sample Coa_R1_3_FD_66447 | JGI IMG/M metagenome (GOLD analysis project Ga0070730, IMG submission 66447) | Surface soil microbial communities from Centralia Pennsylvania, which are recovering from an underground coalmine fire - Coalmine... | ecosystem: Environmental > Terrestrial > Soil > Unclassified ... | reverse complement strand
AGTGGCACAGGCATTCCTGCCGGTGCTCTTCACACCGCGCGGGTCCTCAACGAAGAGCCTCCGTAGGGGAGGGGCTCGCCCCTCACGTCTTGTCCCTTTTCGTTCGGCTCCCCGCACTCCACCCATTCGTCGCGCAGTTAATCTCCGCACTTCTCGTCTCGTCCAGATATGTGGGGCGTTTCTTTTGAGAATCTCCAGGCGCTCCCATTTGTTCAAGCTAGAAGAGGTATTTACAAGGTGAGTCGGTGATTTTGAAATAGGCCGGCGATATGAAACCACTTGGACTATTTCTCTTGCCACTTTTTCAACTCACCGTCTTTGTGAGCCAAATCTTCGCTCAACAAGCGCCCTCCGGCGACCTTCCTTCGCCTTCGCCGCAAATTCGCGTCTCCTCGAACCTGGTTCTCGTCCCGGTAGTTGCCCTCAATCTCAGCACTGGTCTTCCCGACCAGACTCTGAAGCGGGAGGACTTCGCTGTCTTTGACAATGGCCATCCCGTTTCCATCAGCTCATTCGATTCCGGAGCCTCCGCGCGTCCTCTGACGCTGTGGTTCGTGGTGCAATGCAGCATGCAGGACTTCTCCGACTCGGAGGGTTCCGGCTTCTTTCGCGGTCAAATCCATTTGTTCGAGCCGGCTTTCAAGAGTGTGGACAGACGCGACACCGTAGCCGTGGCACACTGGTGCGACAACGGCGATGCCATCGTCGATCTTCCGCCTACCTCCAGCGTGGACGACCTCTCCGTCACTCTGCAACGCGTACTTGCCCCTTTCTACGCTGCCGCCGACCATGACCGTACTGGCGAACTCGCCTTGCAAAAGACCTTGCAACTTATTGTCGACGCCACACGCTCGCTCACTCCCGAATCAGTCCCGGTCATCATTTTCCTCTACGGCGACCATAGCGGCATGCCCAAATCCGAAGCCGACCATTTCATTGGCGAACTCCTCGAAACCTCCGCCATCGCGTTTGGTCTCAAGGATCGCCGCTCTCATTTCGTGTTGCTCTTCATGGGTGAACAAAAGGAAGTAGCTCATTACATCGCGGCGCAAACTGGTGGTCAATACTTCGCGGTCACTCCGGAGACCTACGCCTCCGGCCTTCAGACCATCCTTCAGCAGCTCCATTTCCGCTACGAACTTGGCTTTACTCCCGCTGCCCTCGACGGCCAGCGCCACAACCTTCGCGTCCAACTCGTCGATTCTGCCAGGCGCCAGCACCGCGGCTTGCGTTTGCGTTATCGCCTCGCCTACGTGCCGGCGCCACCTCGGTAGTCTCTCCCGTCTCGTTTTTCATTCCCGCCGTTAATTTTTTCCGGCCTGCCCCGTCTATAGAGAGAACGGTCTTTGTGCGAAACTCATGCCGTTCTATTGTGTTTGCCAGGGTAAGCCTATGACTCAACTCGTTCGTCCCCTCGCCTCTGCATTTGCAGCCTTCGCAATTCTTGGCTTTTCTTCCACCACCGTCCACGCCCAGGACCCCGGCAAAATCGTCAACGAATACGTGAAAGCCGCCGGCGGCAGCAAAGCCCTCTCCAAAATCCGCACCGAAACTCTCGAAGGCGCCTTCACCAACCCTGCCGACGGCAAGCCTTCCACCTATACTTTCAACACCAAGCTCCCCAACCGTCTCTATTCCGAATTCGTGCTTGGCGACAAACCCGTCATCTACGCTTACAACGGCAAGTCCGCCTGGCACGAAGCGCCCTCCGGCGAACTCTCCACTCTCATCGGACCGCAGGGCCTTCAGCTTGAAGCCGCTTCGCTTTACTACAACACCCGCCTCCTCAATCCGAAAAAGAGCAAACTCGCCCTTGCGTTCATCGGCCACGCCCAGGTTCGCGGCAAAGACGCGCTGCAACTCGAAATCACCACGCCCACGAACATCCGCCGCGAAGTTTTCTTCGATCCGCAATCTCACCTCATCGTCGAGGAATCCGGCGCTCTCGGTGGCGTCGAGGAGGAAATTCTTTACGACGACTACCGCGACGTGGATGGCGTCAAGCTTCCGTACAAACTCGAGCTGCATCGCGGCTCGGACGTCTATTCCATCAACATCAACCGGGCCGCCATCAACGATACCGTGGGTGAGCGCACTTTCGATTTCCCGATCAAATCTCAAGTCAAGCTGCCCGACCTGAAAGCGCTCTTCAAAGAGCTAGACGACAATCAGAAAGCCATAGATAAAATCCGCGAAAATTACGCCGGAACGCGCGTCGAAGAGGATACCGAATTTGAGAAAGACGGCAAGGTAAAGAAAACCGAAACTTCCGAGTACACGTTTTTTTATTTAAGCGGCGACGAAGTTTCCACGCTCGTCAAAAAAGACGGCAAGCCGCTCAGCGACGCGGAGCAAAAGAAGGAAAACGAAAAAACGCAGAAGGAAATCGCCGACATCCAGAAGCGCGAAGCCAAAAAAGAAGCTAAAGAAGAAAAAGCCAAGGAAGAAGGCAAACAGAAAAAAGACGACGACGATCCCGACATCGAAACTTTCCTGCGCACCTGCCAGTTCGTCAATCCACGCCGCGAACGTTTCCGCGGCCAGGACGTTCTCGTTTTCGACTTCGAGCCCAATCCCGAATACAAGCCGAAAAACCTGGTTGAAAAAGTCGTGCAGAAGCTCGCCGGCGTCATCTGGATTGACGAGCAAGCGCACGACGTCGCGCGCCTCGAAGCTTATTTCGTCGGCGACTTCCGTTTCGCCGGCGGCATCCTCGCCAATCTTCAGAAGGGCACTAGCTTTGTTTTCGAGCAGGCTTACATCAACAACGAAGTCTGGCTGCCCACCTACATGGAAGCGCACATCGGCGTGCGGGTGTTGATGGTAAAGGGCTTTACCGCCAACGTCGCCACGCGCTACTCCGACTACAAGCGCTTCAACGTCGAGACACTCTCCACGATTTCCAAACCCAAATCCGCCGACCTGCCCGCTGAAAAGCCCACCGGCAACTGAACCGCAAGAGCAGCTTCAAAGCAGGTTCGTGAATTCTTCTACACTGACTTTCAAATCCTGAACTATTCCCCGCAACGTTTTACGCTTCAATTCTCCGCGATGCATCGGGATGACTACGCGCGCCTGATCGTTGGTTCGTACGTAGATGGCGTGACTACCGGTCTACCGGCGGAATACGAACCCCAATTTTTCGGCGACCCGGATTAAGTCCTTCGCTGACGCCGCCGGTAATTTCGGCGTCACGCCGGAACTTCTACGGGCTTAATCAGAATGTCCTCCGTCGGAATCGGCAGGCCGTCTTCCACGAGGCTTTCCAAATAAAGTCCGATGGCTTCGCGGATATTCTCGACGCCTTCTTCGACGGTTTCACTTTGCGTGTGGCATCCCGGCAAGGTCGGGCAAAAAACGTGATAGCCGCCTTCCGCCTCTTTCTCAAAAATTACCGTGTAACGATGCGCCATCGCCGGCCTCCGCTTCCTCTATTCTAGGCGATGCCACGCCGTGTGAAGGCATTGCAGTCGCGGATTGCCAACTATTGCGCGCGCGCGATCTGAACGGGCCTATCGAGCTTGAACGTCAGCAGTGTTTCCGGCGGCAGCTTGATGGCGCCGCCCTTTGTCAACACCTGCGTCAACGCGCCCGCTCCTGCTCCCGCTCCGGCTCCAATCGCCGCGCCTTTGCCGTGGCCGGCGATGGCTCCAATAATCGCTCCGAACGCGGCGCCCCCGCCGGTGTATTCCGCCGTGCGCTTGTTCGCGCCGATGCCCTGCTTGCCCTTTTCCGCAAGGTCCGTCGTGCTGACGACGAACTCCTGCCCTTCCACGCTCACAGATTGCAAATCCAGCACCAGGTCGGATTGTCCGTGGAAGCGGTTGCCCTTTGACGCCGAGCGAATAATGATCTGCGCGTTCGAGCCGTGCGGAATCACCACGTTTCCATCGGCATCCACGACGTCGTCGGTAATTTCCGCCGCGTACGTTTGCCCTTCCGCGGCCGTCGCGGAGTCAATCGTGTCTTCCGTGCGCACGGCGACTTGCGTTCCCTCCTGGAGCCGGTACGTCTTGGTATGAATTTCCGCTCGCGTCGGGTGATAGTGATGTTCGTGGATTCTGTCTTCGGAAGCCTTTGTCGCGGCTGCCGAGTTACTTCCCGCAGCGCCGCTTGTGGCGTCCGGCGCGGCGTCGTCGTATTCGATCGACTTCACCTGCGCCATCGGGTAGGTCTTCTCGGTCTTATCGTCGGCAATCAGCGTGATTCCCGTCGGAGAACTGGACTTCACCTGCCCCGCGACGCTCGTGCCGTCACGCAACAGGACGGTAGCATGCGGCAGATTGGCATTCTGGTTCGCGCACGAGCACAGCAGGAGCAGCGCGAGAACAATCGGCAATGCCAGCAGCTTTCGTTTCATAGAAGAACCTCCGTTTTGTAGCGGCGGCTTTCCGCCGCCGTCGTTTTGAGGAGCCGCGGCTGGCTGGAGCCTGCGCCGGGCTCTCCGTCTTGACCTGACCTGCTCCATCCTAACTCTCCACCGGCTCGCGACTCAACGCGTTGCTCGCGGGACGTGATCCGCAATCCGTGGACGGCGGTCTGTGTCCAGTGAGCCAAGAATCTCCGTGGAATAAGTCCTTTAGAATGATATTCTTCGCAGACCCCTGGGGGTTAAGTCCTTTGTTTTGATATTCTTCGCAAAAAGGGGGAGGGGGTGGGGTCCTAAGGACCGCGGAGTCGGGGGCTGTGGGAAAAATAGAGAGCTGCGAATCCTTGCTGCGCGACCGGACAAGCATCGAACTGAGGGGAAGGATAGCACGGAAATGGCGAAGAGCTAAGTACTTTACAGCGAACGGTCGAAAATCGGGGTTGAACTGCTATTAGCGGGATTGAACTGCGCCAAGGAGGAGCGGACAATTCAAAGTCCGCACCCTTTGATGAAGCAAACTCAAAGGGATGCGGCACCCCAAGCGCCTGCCACCCGCCAGGCTCGTTCGTCATGAGCGCAGTCTACACACTACTCATCATCCACGCTCCAATTTCTTAACACGTTCCTGTCCCCGAGTTTCCCCGAGTTTCCGAGTTTCCCCCGAGTTTCCCACAAACAACTCGCTGTCATCGCAGAGGAAGGAAGTACAGCATTGCACCAAGGAATAGCACGGTTAAGATGACAGCGAGCAGAATAAGCGATCTCTGCTTTATCTGATTCACAACGGTCGCCTCGCCCCCGTTGAGTCCGGAATGTGGATTTGGACCCGGCTGGAAGAGCATGCTTAAGCTCACAAGTAGACCCAATGCCGCCAAAGAGAGCTCGCCGGTTCTTATCAGCTCGGCGTACGGTCTTTCGATAGTCGCGAGGTATCCGTAGGCCTCCCCGACCACGATGTTGGCGATAACTAGAGCAAGAAGTAGACGCTCACGAAAGCATTTAAAGATGACGAATCCTTTAGTGCAGAATGTCACCGCGAAAAGGGCAAAAGGAAGATCAATGAGGCTGGGGCGCTGGAAAGCTTTGTGCAATCCGGTCCAACCCACAAAAACCAGTATCGAGAAACAACCAACAAGAATCAGCGCTATCCTCTTATTTCTGGCTGGGCAATATTGCGGATGCAAATTCTGAGCCGACGTATAGATACTCACTGGTACCTCCCCCTAGCGGGTGGAGCAAAGAATTTAGATTTTTGTTGACGACGCGGCACGAGGAGAGCATACCACTTCTGCACTTCACCGCGGCAGACAACGGTGGGGTGCCGCACCCTTTGGTTTCGAAGGGTGCGGGTTTTTCTGGCCTTTGCGGTCCATAGCTATGCGCAATCCGCTCAAGCGCCTCTACGGGCAAAGCGACCTGCACTTCGTCACCTTCAGTTGTTGCCGGAGAAGACCGCTGCTCGGAACAGCACGGGCGCGCGACTGCTTCGTCAAGATTCTCGATGAAGTGCGCACGCGGCAGGATTTCCGTTTGCTCGGCTTCGTGGTCATGCCCGAGCACGTCCATCTGGTGATGAGCGAGCCCGCCGGGAGAACGTCCTCCCAGGTATTGCAGGTACTAAAGCAAAGAGTAGCGCGGGCGCTATTGAGAAAGCGCGGCCGCGCGAACGAAACGGAACTCCGGTTGCCGTTTGCGGAAAATCCGACACAGGCGAAGCATTTCTGGCAGCGGCGGTTCTACGACTTCAATGTGTGGAGCGAGAAGAAGCTGCGAGAAAAGCTGGAGTACATGCACGCGAATCCGGTGACGCGGAAACTAGTGCAGCATCCGAGGGATTGGAGATGGAGCGGTTGGGCGCAATACTCGGGAAGAGGCGAAGCAATGATCAGGATCGATCCGGTCGAAAAAGAGGAAAGGCGATAGCTAAGCGAGATGGTGGCAAGATGCACAAGTCGAGCAGGAGAACAAAGCAACACCCGCACCCTTGAAAATCACAAGAGTGCGGCACCCCGCAGGGTGACGCGATGCCTGCGACGGTTGCATGACGGAAAAGCGGCGTCGCGCCGCCGCAGTCGATGACTACAGAAGAAAGGACGGGCACGATGTATCGTGCCCCTACAACAGTTACGAGCAGAGGCTATACTTGCGCGACGGTGGTTGCTGGGATTACTGCGGGCTGGAGAGGGGGAGGCCGAGAGCGTCGAAGGCGTCCTGGCCGTGGACCCAGCCCTCTTTGCCGTCGATGCGGGTACGCAGCCAAACGTTTCGGAAGGAACAGGAGACGTGCTGATCGCGAGATTCGAAATTCCAATCTACGATCGCCTGCATCTCGAGAATTTCCACCGGCGTGTCGGGACTTACGGGAACATTCTGCGAGTTGTCGGTGTTGCCGTCAGGAGCCGCGAAAAGGTGGACATAGAGCGCGTCCGCGTTGGGCGGATGCGGCTGCGGCTTGGCCTCGACGGGAAAGATGCAGCCGCGTTCGGTCAAATTGCCGCTGGCCGTTTGATAGCACTGCGAGCCCTGGCCCCATTGGCCGTTGGCCCAATCGAAGCGCACCGGCACGTCGGCATAGAAGTTGCCGGTCCAAGCGCGGAACGAGAGAACCTCGGCGGTGCTGGCGATGGGCATAACCGCGATGCCGCCTTTCATCATGACGGCAGCCATGGTGCCGTTGACGGTGATGTTTGATCCCTGGCCGAGGGCGAGCACGGGGCCGAAGGACGCGAGATGGCCGTTCACGATGCCGAAGAGTTGCCAGGATTCTTTGGCGAGCTCGGGAGTGGCGCCCGGAGAAGGCACGCGTTGGTCGAGAAAGCGGATGACGAGAGCGGTGCCGCCGGCTCCGGAGAGAAGCGTGGCGGAGGCGGTGAGTGTCTCCGTGAATCCGCGTTGCGCCACCGTGTACGGGAAGGTCTGGTCGTTGACGGGATTGCGGTGGGCATCGAGAATTTGCAGACGCGACAGTGTGGATGTGGTTTTCGCGGAGGGCGAGGCGCTTTCGGAGAGCATCCTGTAATGAAGAAGGACGGTGTAGGTCTGGTCAGCGACGGTAAACGGGCCTTCCTGGGTGAGGGTGTCTCGGAGTTGGGGCGTGGCCGAAGCGGAGGCTTGCGAGTGGGAAGAGAGCGTGCTGGGGAGTTGCGCGGCGGAACTCGCCGAAGTGCACGCCGAGATCAACGCGGCCACGAGCGCGGGGATCGCGAGCTGGGGCTGCGTGAGTTTTACAGCGATGAATCGCGCCAAACGGAACAACATGCTTATATTGGATGCTACAACAGCGTAACCGGGTGGGTGAGGATGAACTAGAAATGTTAGGATGGCACCGCTTTCAGGAGAAATCCATGGCCCAGGTATATGTTGCTCGCATGCATCAATTCTTGCTTGCTGCGCTGCGGCGGATGCTAGTCGGCGGCCCGCGCCAAGCCCTGCCGATGACGCTGTTGCTGACATTGGCGACGGCCGCGGCGATTCCGCCTGTGGCGTCGGCAGAGCCGACCCAAGCTACGACCGCGTCCACCGCGCCGATACGCGTGGGCATCGCCGGACTCGCTCACGGCCACGTCAGCGGATTCCTGCAGCAGAGTCTGAAACGCGCGGACATTCAAATAGTCGGGATCGCGGAAGCCGACAAGCAACTAACGAGCTTCATCGCACAGAAATTCAACCTCGCGCCGGAACTTTTCTACACGTCGCTCGAAGAGATGCTGGACAAAACCAAGCCGCAAGCGGTGCTCATCTTCACGAACACGTTCGAGCACCGCGCGGTAATTGAAACGTGCGCGCGGCACGGGATCTCCGTGATGATGGAAAAGCCGCTGGCGACGACAGCGGAAGATGCGCGCGCCATCGAAGCCGCGGCGCAACGCGGCAAGATTCAGGTGCTCGTCAACTATGTGACCACCTGGTATCGCAGCAACCACGCGGCCTATGATATCGCGCACGACAACTCCATCGGCGAAATCCGCAAAGCCGTCTTTCACGCCGGCCATCGCGGCCCCAAAGAAATCAATGTCGAGCCGTGGTTCCTCGCCTGGCTGAGCGACCCGAAACTCAACGGCGGCGGCGCCCTCTTCGATTTTGGGTGTTACGGCGCTGACCTCATGACCTGGCTCATGGACGGCCGCCGGCCGGAAACGGTGACGGCGGTGACGCAACACATCAAGCCAGACGCCTATCCGCGCGTGGACGACGAAGCCACTATCGTGCTCGCCTATCCGAAAGCACAAGCGGTCATTCAGGCTTCCTGGAATTGGCCTTTCTCTCGCAACGATGCGGAAGTTTACGGCCAGACCGGCTATGCCATCACCGTTGGGCGCGATTCGCTGCGCGTCCGACTGAATGAGAAAGAACCGGAAAAAACGATTGAAGCGAAGCCGCTCGATCCGCAAGAAGCCGATTCGGTGAGTTATCTGCGCGCGGTGCTTCTCGACGGGAAGAAGCCGGAGGGACTGTCGTCGCTCGCGACGAATGTGATTGTGACGGAGATTCTGGACGCGGCGCGACGTTCGGCGGAGACCGGGAAGACGATTCGGCTGGCGGAAGGGAAACACTAGAGCGGACACCTGTACGATCGTTGCGCATTGCGAGGAAGCAAGCTGGTTGTTCAGCGAAATCTTATCAACAGCAGTTTCCTCGCGGCGCTCGGCATGACAGATTAGAAGCTTCCGCTGCGCACGTGGAAGGCATGCAGAAGATCGGCAAGGTTGGCGACGATGGTGAATTATTTCGCGGCGACGGGAGCGTCGAGGACTTCGCGGACTTTTTGCGTCAACATGGCCGGAGTAAACGGCTTTTGCAGGAACGCCACGCCTTCTTCGAGCACGCCGCCTTTTCCGAGAACATTGTCGGTGTAGCCGGACATGAAAAGGACGCGCGTGTGGGGGTGCCGCGCGGTGACGCGACGCGCCAGCTCGGGGCCGCTGAGTCCGGGCATGATGATGTCGGTGAGCAGGAGATGAATCTCGCCGCGGTGGTTCACGGAAAAATGTTCGGCTTCGTGCCAGCTTTGCGCGGGCAAAACGTGATAGCCCTTGCCGCTGAGGATCATGCTGACGAGGCTGCGCACGGGCTCTTCGTCCTCGACGAGTAAAACGGTTTCCGTGCCTTTGCGCGACACGGGAATCGTGGCAGGTTCCGACTTCTCCTCCGGCTTTTCGTCAATGCGCGGCAAATAAACTTTGAACGTGGTGCCGTGACCCGGCTCGCTGTACACCCAGATGTACCCGCCGCTCTGTTTGACGATGCCGTAGACTGTCGAGAGGCCGAGGCCCGTGCCGCGCCCGCCTTCTTTCGTCGTGTAAAACGGCTCGAAAATGTGCGCCGCGGTTTCCGCGCTCATGCCGATGCCGTTGTCGGAAACCGCGAGCATGACGTAGCGACCAGCATTGACGGTAACGTGTTCGCGCACGAAGCTCGAGTCCAGCTCGACGTTCATGGTTTCGACGGTGAGGCGGCCGCCATCGGGCATGGCATCGCGCGCGTTGACGACAAGGTTCATGAACACTTGCTCGATCTGCGCGGGGTCGGCGCGGACCGCGCCAACATCGGCGGCGCAGCGCGTGACTTTTTCGATGTGTTCGCCGAGCAGCCGGCCGAGAAGTTTGTCGAGGCCGAGGACGATGGCGTTGAGATCAATGAGCTTGGGCTGCAGAACCTGGCGGCGGCCGAAAGCGAGTAGCTGGCGAACGAGCACGCTGGCGCGCTCGGAAGCGTTTTCAACTTGCATGACGTCGGCGCGAGCGTCGTTCTGAAGTTCGGGGCGCTGGAGCACCAGTTCGGTGTAGCCCTTGATGACGGTGAGGAGATTGTTGAAATCGTGCGCGATGCCGCCGGCGAGGCGGCCGACCGCTTCCATGCGGCGGGATTGCTGAAGCTGCGTTTCCAGGCGCTTGCGCTCGGTGATGTCCACGATGATGCCTTCCATCACCGGCTGACTGTCGCGGCCAGCCACAACAACTGCGGTATCGCTGACCCAAACGGTGGCGCCATCCTTGCGGACGATGCGGTATTCCGCTTGAAATCGCTGGCCGCGCATGCTGGCGTTTTCCGCTTCTTCGATGAAGGGGTGATCTTCGGCGGGGACGTGGCGCATCCATTCTTCGGACTTTTCGAGCCACTCGTCGGGCGTGAAACCGGTGATGGCTTCGACCTGCGGGCTGACGTAGAGCCATTTTCCCTTGATGCCGACCTCGGCGATGTAGCTGATGGCGGCGACCTGTTCGATGAGTTTGCGATATTTGCTTTCGGCTTCTTCGCGCGCTTGCTCGGCGGCTTTTCGGGCGCTGATGTCGTGACCGATGCAGGCGGTGACACCGTTGGGCAACGCTGCGATCGACATTTCGACGGGAATCACGGTGCCGTCGCGGCGACGGAGCATAATTTGCCCGGACCATTTGCCTTTGGAAGCCAGAGCTTGGCTGATGGTGCGTTCAAGCGACTCGACATCGCGGACGTCGTAAATCTTCCTCCAGTGCAGGCCAAGCATGGATTCCGGCGAGTCGTAGCCCATCATTTTGGCGAAGGCGGCGTTGGCGTAAATCTGATCTCCCGCTTCGCTGAGGATTGAGATTCCGTCCGCGGCAAAATCCATGGCCAGGGTCTGGCGCCGCACGGTTTCGGAGGTTTCCGCCTCGCGGAACGCGCTCATGCCGAGGCGCACGGCGAAACAGAGAATCGAAATTGCGAGAAGCGAGAAGCGGAGCACCCGCCATCCGGAAGGGAATTGCGCGATCTGAATCAAGACGACGAGCGGAGCCACCACGAACAAGCCGTTGTGAATGACAACATCGGCAAAAGTTCGTTTGCGCAAGTGGCCCCTCTCGGGCGGCGCGGGCTGCCAGCCGGAAGCCCACAGAGCTACCCACAAGAAGGGGACGGTCCAGCAAAGATCGAAGAGCGTGCCGGTGTTGCCGCCATGGGCTTCGTGGTAATCCGCGAGGACCATGCCGACAGTAAAGATCGCGAGATAGATGGCGAAGCCAGAAAACAGTTTGCGGATGTGGTTCGCGCGCGCGCGAATAACCTGGAGGCAGCTAAGGATGAGAATCGTACCGACTTCGCCGAACTCCACCCACAGGCGGCGCGTTGCGCCGTTGGCCGGGGCGAGTTCAGCGGAGGGGAGATAGTAGAGGCCCAGGTAAACGAAGAAAAAGACGATAGCGATTTGCGTGAAATCGAGAAGAAACTCGGGTTCAAAACGGGACGAATCTTTTTCCTGATCGAGAAACAGAACGATGGCGAAGAAAATGGCCTGCGCGTTGAACAAGAAGCGGATCACGGAGCCGGGAGGCGGCTGCTGGTGCAAGGCGAGTTCGTAATACATCCAACCGAGATTGGCGATGGCCCAGACAGCCATGCCGCAGGCCAAGAATGACCAGAACGGGCGAGCCATGCCTTGCGCGCGGCGCGAAGCGGCGAAGCACATCGCAGCGGCGAAAAGCGCGGCAAAAATCTCGAGGAGGTTGGCGAGAAGTGTGCCAGGCGGAGACACTCCGAGGACCACCACCTGAGCAATCTGCGCAGCGAGGACAACGGCAGCGACGATTAGGACTTTTCGAGGCATTCCGATCGGTTTATCAAACGAACGAGTTCGTTTTCTCTAGAAAAACAGATTAACCGAATCAAATTGTGGGAGCGCCGGGAATATGATAGAGGTGTCCTGGCAAGCAAGGCTTGGAACACGAACTCAAGGGCGTGCAACACCTTGCGAGCCGTGCCGCATTCCGGCGGTGGGCGTTCGCCCGCCGTTCGCCAATGGTCTGTTTTCCGAAAGTTTTGAATGTAACGAAACGAAAACAATTTCGCAGCGAAGGCACCTTGCGACCTCCTCGCAAGCATCCAAGTAACATGTCCACCGCCAGCCCAAATCCAAGCATTACGTCGAGAGAAATCTTCAGCGCGTGGGGCAAGGTGCTTAGCGGCAAGGCGCCCATGCTTTCCATCGAAGTCACGCGCGAGTGCCCGCTGAGTTGTCCTGGTTGTTATGCGTATGGCGATGCGCACCTGGGTGAGGGGAAGCTGCTCCGCGAATTGAACGATCTCCGCGGAGGTGCGCTGGTGGACGGCGTGCTGGAGCTGGTTCGCAAGCACCGACCGATGCACGTTTCGCTGGTGGGCGGCGAGCCCATGGTGCGGCATCGCGAATTGAGCGCGATTCTGCCGGCGCTGAGCGCGCAGCGGATTTTTACGCTGGTAGTGACGAGCGGCATCATTCCGATTCCTATGGAATGGATGGACCTTCCGCGAGTGCGCGTGACGATTTCAGTGGACGGGCTGCCGGAACATCACGACGTGCGGCGCAAACCGGCGACGTATGAACGGATTCTGCAGAATATCTCCGGGCGAAAGGTAAATATACATTGGGTGATTACGCGGCCCATGCTGGAGCGGCCGGGATATTTGGAAGACTACGTTAAGTTCTGGAACGCGCAACCGGAAGTCGACCGTATCTGGGTGAGCCTGTACACGCCGCAACTGGGAGAGGAGAGTGCGGAGCGCTTGACGCCGGCGGATCGCCAGACGGTGGCCCGGCTGCTGCCGCCATTGGCGCGAACCTATCCGAAATTTCTGATGAACGATGGACTAGCGCGAGCTTTTGTTCGGCCGCCGGAGAATCCGTCGGATTGCCTTTTTGCGAAAATGTCCGCGAACTATTCCGCGGATTTGCAGACGCGCGTGGAGCCGTGCGTCTTTGGCGGAGAACCCAACTGCGCGGAATGCGGATGCGCGGCGAGCGCGGGGTTGCATTGGATCCGAAGCGTGAAAGTTGCGGGGCGGGTGCGCGTCGGACATTTTGTAGGCGCTTCTGTGAACGTGGGATCGTTCGTGAACCGGTTGCGGAAAAAAGCGGTGCGTCCATCGCGGTGGGGACCGCAGCGTCCGGGGAGTTCGGGCAAGCCGGGCCTGGTGCGAATTACAACCTAGATTCTTGGAGGCGCGACGCGCCGTTCAGCGGCTTTCGAACGGATAGCGGTCTTGCGATTGCACCGCGGCAGCGACTTTGCGCCGGAGCGCGATAGTATCCACCGGGGCGCGCTTGCCGAAGCGCTTGAGAACGGCGAGCTGCGTGGTAAGCATGTCCCCTTCATTGACCGCGTTGAGCGCGCGGCGAGCTTCGTGTTCGACGCGCTCGGCGGCGTCGGAGATGAACACCCGCGCGGCGTCAATCATGGCCTGCGTGGCAGCCTCTCCCTTATTCGCGGCGGCTTTCTGCGCGCGCAACAAGCAAGATTCCATCGCGTAAACTTCCATCACGATATTTGAGAGCGCTCCGATAAGCTCTTGTTCTTCGGCGAGCTTTTCGCGGAATTTCTGGACCGCGCCGCCGGCCGCCTGCAGAAACATTTTCTTGGCGTTGGCCACTACGCGCGACTCGTCGGCGAGCACGCCTTCTGGCGCTTCCTCGAACGACGGGCCGGCGAGGATTTCGTCCGCCAACTTCATCGCTGCGGGGATTAGCGCTAGCTGGCCGCCCATAGCGCGCTTCATGAGCATCTGGATGATGAGCATGCGGTTGATTTCGTTGGTGCCTTCGAAGATACGGTTGATGCGCGAATCGCGGTAAGCGCGGCAAACGGGATATTCTTCGTGGAAACCGTAGCCGCCGAAAATCTGCACGCCCTCATCCACGACGAAATCGAGCATCTCGCTGCCATACACTTTCGCGATGGAGCTTTCGATGGCGTACTCTTCGAGCACTTTCATGGTGTTCTGGATGTTGTCGCCGGAGCCGGCCGCCGCGGACATCGCAGCGTCAATGTTTCCCGCGGAGCGATAGACCATGGATTCCACGGCGAAAATCTGGATGGCCATTTCCGCCAGCTTTTCCTTCATCATTCCGAAATCGCCGATGGACTTGCCGAAGGCCTTTCTTTCTTTCGCGTACTTCGACGAGTCTTGCAGGACGTGTTTCGACCCGCCGACGCAGGAAGCGCCAAGGGTAAAGCGCCCGGCATTCAAAATGTTGAACGCCACGATGTGGCCGCGGCCGATTTCGTGGAGAACGTTTTCCTTTGGAACTTTGCAGTTTTCAAGAAAAATGGGCGTCGTGGAACTGCCGTGAATGCCCATCTTGTGCTCTTCGTTGCCGGGCTTGAAACCGGGGAAAGTTCTTTCGACGATAAACGCGGTGAACTTCTCGCCGTTAACTTTCGCAAACACGATGTAGACGTCGGCGAAGCCGCCGTTGGTAATCCACATCTTCTGGCCGTTGAGGATGTAATGCGTGCCCTCGGCATTTAGGACGGCGCGCGTCAGGGAATTCTGCGAGTCGGAGCCGGCCTGCGGTTCAGAAAGGCAATAGGCGCCGAGCCACTCGCCCGTGGCTAGCTTCGGAAGATACTTCTTCTTCTGTTCTTCGTTGCCGAAGTAAACGATGGGCAGCGTGCCGATCCCGGAATGCGCGCCATGCGTGACGGCGAAGCCGCCGTAAAAGGACAGTTTCTCGGTGAGAACGGTAGTGGCAATTTTATCGAGGCCTGCGCCGCCGTACTGTTCGGGAATGCCGCCGCCAAGGAGTCCTACCTCGCCGGCTTTCTTCACCAGTTGCGGCATCAAGCCCGGCTTCTTGTTTTCCAATTCTTTTACGAAGGGCAGGACTTCCTTAAGAACGAATTCTTCAGCAGTCTGGCCGATTAGTTTCTGGTCGTCCGTTAGATCGGCGGGGGTGAAGACGTCCTGCGCCTGCGGACTTTCGAGAAGAAAGCTGCCGCCCTTTGCGGCGGTCTTGGCGATGGTTGCGATGGCCATGATGGTCTCCTCGCTGGTAGCGGTATGGATCCGGTGCTCGCTGGCGTAACGGAAAAGGCCTAGATGCTCGCTCGCGTAAAAGAGAAGCTTAGTTGCTGACGCTGGAATAAGGACCGGGAAAACGGCACGAGCGTTCTATTTTACCCCGCAGGCGGGCGAAGGTAAACAGGGTTGCGGAGAGGTGGCGAGTTGAGCAGGCGAGGGAGAGTTCCGCTGAAAAAGTGGTGCGAGAATAGACATATAAAATGGTCTTGACAAATAATATGGTCTATTCTATGCTGGCCGCGATTAGAATCCGAAAGAAGGCGGAAGCCGAGTTTCATGGCTGGGTTTTCGAACTGAAAGCGAAAGAAAAAGCGCGCGGAAGGAGCCGTTGTGCGCATCACGCGAGGAGAAAATTGGCGGTTGCCGGCCGCACGTTCGAACGCGGCGGAAGTAGATATTCTCGGGGGAGAGGGATCCGGTGAAGCCGGAAGTGTTGGCCTGAGCGTCGTTCGTGAAGCGAGCCAGGCGGCTGCGCTATTGTATCACCCGTTGCGACTGCGCATTCTCGCGGCGCTGCTGGAGCCGGACTCGGCAACGGGCGTGGCACGGCGGATGAATTTGCCGCGGCAAACGGTGAACTATCACGTCCGGGAGTTGGCGCGAGCCGGGCTGCTGACGCGAGCCGGGCGGCGGCGCCGGCGGCACCTGTACGAGCAACGGTACGTGGCGACGGCGCGCGGCTACGTGCTTTCGCCAGAATTGTTGGGAAAGCTGGCGGCGGATCCGGCGCAGGTGGCGGACACGCTGTCGGCGCGATACCTTTTGGGCCTGGCGTCGAAGGTGCAGTCGGAAGTCATGCGCGCGGCGGACTTGGCGACGGCAGCGGGAAAGCGGCTCGTGATGCTGTCCATGAATAGGGAATTGCGCTTCGTGTCGCCGGAGCAGCGCGCGGCGTTTGCCGAAGATCTGCAACGCGCAATTCTGGAAGTTACGGCGCGGCACAGCGCACCGTTAGCGAAAGCCGATGGATCGGCCGGCGACGGGCGGCCATACCGGCTGGTGGTTGGGTGCTATCCGATTCCGCCAGCGCGCGAAGACGGATCCGAGCAGAAAACCACAGACACGACGGAGAGCCATCCATGACGTAAGCACGAAAAGCGGAAGCGCCGAAAATAGCGAAGCGGCTAGGGCTAGAAATTGAGATTGCTGCTCCAGTGGACGAAGTTTGGCGAGCTCAGACGGATTCAAACGAGAAGGCGCGATGGTTTCCGCTGGAGGTGAGCGCCGAGGGGAAAAAGCTCTAAGCGATGCCGCCTTGCCGCGCTGTCGAAAATTAATTCGGAGGGGGCGCGGCGGAATCTTTGAACGAAAGCAGAAGAAAACTCGACTGGGTGCCGAGAAAGTCGACGACGCGGCGTGAAGTGCCGGCCGGAAGCCAAAGCACGTCGCCCTCGTGCAGAAACGCGGTGTGCTGGCCGCCCAGGGACACGTCGAGGTTTGCGCCGCTCATGGCTACCAGGAGAGTGGCGGCACGCGGCGCGGCATCAGAGTAATCCTTGCCGCCTTCCACGTGGACAAGATCAAGGCGGACCTGGTCCGTCTCGAAGCAAGAAACAGAGTGCTCGCCGGGGATCTGGTTGTTGGCGGGCTTGGTACTCGCTGCAACCGGTGGACAGGAACCGAGAGGACGATCGTTGGCGCCCGGCGGAAGATTGCGCGGCGAAGTCTGCGGTTTTTCGAGCTCAATCGTAATGTTGTGAAACGGAATTCCGGCGTCGGTGCGCGCAATGTGCGCGAAACCGCCAGGAGTATAGCGCGTAGCGCCGTCTGCGAACTGAAGGCGCACTTCCGGCTTGCCCTCGGCGGCGTTAACGACATCGGCGGTGCCTAGAATAAGGTAGATGTACGGCCTATCGTGCTGGTGGAGCAGCGTGGCGTCGAGCGGCGGGATGGTCACATTGTAAACGCGAACGAAATCGTTCTGGAACACATGCGCGTGATGCGGCTCATCGGCGACGGGCACGGCGGCGAGCGGATGGATGGGGCTTTGAATGTTGATCTGGATGTCCTTGTTCAAATCCGCAGGATTCGCGGGAGGATTTTGCGCGCGAGCGGCCGGCGCGACGAGCAGCAGGATGATGGACAGATTTGCAATCTTCATCGCGACGAATCCTATGACGGGTACAAGAGCACTGGCAAGTTAAACGCCTGCGCCTGAAAAATCGTTACATTTTATTCGAACGGGGAATTTTAGCGGCGCGTCAGAGGCGCTCGAGGATTCCGGCCGCGCCCATGCCTCCGCCAATGCACATGGTGACCATGCCGTAGCGGCCGTTGCGGCGCTGCAATTCGCGCAGGATGGAAGCGGTTAGTTTCGCGCCGGTGCATCCGAGCGGGTGGCCGAGCGCGATGGCGCCGCCGTTGGGATTGACGCGCTGCGGGTCAAGACCGGCTTGTTGGATGACGGCGAGGGACTGCGCGGCGAAAGCTTCGTTCAATTCGAACACCGCGATGTCGTTCAGCGTCAGGCCCGCGAGTTTGAGGGCTTTGGGAATGGCCGCGACCGGCCCGATGCCGAACTCTTCCGGCAGAACGCCGGCGGTCGCATACGCAACGAAGCGCGCGAGCGGCTTCAAGCCGAGGGATTTCGCGCGATCGTCGCTCATGATCACGGCTGCTGCGGCGCCGTCGCTCATCTGCGAACTGTTACCGGCAGTGACGGTGCCTTTCACGTGGAAAGCGGGCTTGAGCTTCGCGAGCGCATCGAGGGAAGTGTCGCCGCGCGGGCCTTCGTCGGTGTCGAACGTGAAGGTTTGCGTGGTGGGCTTGGGCGCGGCTTTGCTTTTGCCGCTGGCGGAGGATGCGCCGTTGCCGTTGGGAAGCGAAGTGATTTTTACTTCGACAGGAACGATCTCTTCTTTGAACTTGCCGGCGGCGATCGCGGCGACGGCTTTTTTGTGCGAATCGAGCGAAAACTGGTCGGCTTGTTCGCGGGTGATGCCGAATTTGCGCGCGATATTTTCCGTGCCGAGGCCCATATTGATGTACGCGTCGGGATTGTGGTCCACGAGCCAGGGATTAGGAGAAACTTTGTTGCCGCCCATGGGAACCATGGTCATGGACTCTGTGCCGCCCGCGATGATCACCTGGGCGGAGCCGCCGCGGATGCGCTCGGCGGCGATGGCGATGGCCTGAAGTCCCGACGAGCAGAAGCGATTGACCGTCATCGCGGAAGTTTCGATGGGCAGGCCGGCGCGAAGCGCGGCGATGCGCGCGACGTTCATGCCTTGTTCGCCTTCGGGCATCGCGCAGCCAAGGATGACGTCGTCAACTTCTTTCGCGTCGAGGCCGGGAACGCGAGCGAGCGCTTCTTTGATGGCGAGCGCGGCGAGGTCGTCGGGGCGCGTGGCGCGTAGCGATCCCTTGAAGGCTTTTCCGACCGGAGTGCGGACCGAGGAAACAATCACAGCGTCTGGCATAGCGACCTCACGAGGCGGGCATGTAGCTTACGTATTGTTCGCCGAGCCGAGCGGAAAATCAAATCGGCTGGATATGGGCGAACGCGAGGGCGGGGCAAGTGTGTTGATGCCTGCGTGAGAGCGGGTATCTTTGCGCGAACCTATTTTTTAATCGGCGCGCCTTTGCGCGGGATGAAAATCGTGCCTGGGGGAGTGAACTTGTAGACCTGCGCGAAATTGCGCTGGTTCAGCGCAATGCCGACGCGTCCGCGCGAATCGATGTAAAGCAGCGGATCGCCGACGGGGACGTCCATAAAGGTTTTGGCGTACGGCAAAGTGAACGGTTTTTTGTCGAGTTGCACGATGATTTTGTCGCCGAGCGAGTAGCCGAGTTTTTTGAAGTCGTCCGCAGGAATGTTGGTGATTAAGGAGCCGTACGGGTCGTCGAGGCCGATGATTTCGCCCTGAATGCCGTTCTCGGAAACGGTTGCGAGTTTCGGGTTGAGTTGAACGAGACCGGTGACGGGTGGACCCGCGAGCGCGAAATCCCAGCCTTCCGCGAGGTGCGCCGCGGCTGGCGAGAAGATGTCGCGGCCGTGGAACGTCGAAGAAACCTGCGGAGCGCGCATCCAGGCGGTGTTGGTAATCTCGCGCGCGGAGTCCAGGCCGTCGCGTTCGATTACGGGAGTGATCAAGCCGTTGTCCGGCAGCACGAAGTACTGCGCTTTCTTTGATTTCACGATGACGGCTTTGCGGGAAGTCCCCACGCCGGGATCCACGACAACGAGAAAAATGGTTCCTGCTGGATAGTAGGGAGTGACTCCGGCCAAAAATCGCGCGCCTTCTTCGATCTGGAAGGGCGTCACCTGATGCGTGATGTCCATGACGCGCGTGTCCGGCGCGATTCCGGCGATGACCGCTTTGCAGATGGCTACGGCGTCGTTCGCGGTGCCGAAGTCGGTCATGAAGACTATCGTTGATCGAGCGGCCGCACCCGCTTGCTCCCCTGCGCCTCTGCCGGCCGGCGTTCTGCCACATCCGGAGAGAACCAGAATTGCCGCCAAGAGGGGAAAGCAAATCCGTTTTCGCAAATGCATTTCGTCTCCCAAGTTGGATTGTGTCGCGTGCCGTTCGAGAGTGCCGGAGGAACGCAAGGAAGTATACAGGAAGGATTTTCGGGCTGACGAGTCTTTGCCGCGATCACTGCCGCGAAAGGATGCGATCGGCGGAACGAACGAGTAATGCATTGGATTCGGCGAGGCGTCCGATAAAATAAGCGGACTTCGCAATGGAAGTTACGCAAGACCCAGCCGCTTGCCGACCTTCAAGGAAACTGCCCTGCTGCTTTCGACAGGGGTGCGGTTGACTTTCGGCACGGGAGTGTTCTAAACAAGCCCCCCTAAACCCCGCTCAGCTTGCGACGAGAAACTTCGGAGGCAGTGCATGATCACCTGGCTGATAACAGGTCTGATTGCTGGCTGGTTGGCTGGCATGGTGATGAAGGGCGGAGGGTACGGAATCATCGTGGATCTCATTTTGGGAATATTGGGTGGCATTATAGGGGGCTGGGTGTTTGGCTTGCTGCACCTCATGCCGGGCGGGGGAATCATCAGCTCTATCGTAGTGTCGTTTGTCGGCGCGGTGATTCTGGTTTGGATCACGAGGCTGATCAAAAAAAAGGCGTAGGCACGTCTTCGAAACGATAGATTTGTGCTGTCCGGGTTGTCGAGCAAACCTGGCTTGTGTAATTTGTCATTCCTACCCACTCGCGTAGCGTGCGCGCGCGCTCGAATCGTAGAAATTGGCTTGCCGAACTAATGCGTTGATACGATTCGCGGTCTTCCGTCACCACTATGGGAGCCGTATTCTGACTGTACGAAGGGTCAGGCCGGAAGGACCCGGTACAGGGAAAAGCAGGCGAAAGGACGGGCGAAAGGCTCTCATCTACGAAGCTTTGTGTTTTCAATTACTTGGGAGACAATTTGGGGAGTAATGGTAGTACTTATCTACTAGTTTCAGGTCAAAAATGTGCCTTCTGTACCATCGCATCTGGGACAGGTCTGCTGTCAAATAGGACAGGTGCAGCGGGTTAGACCGAACGGACAGGCTGGCGCATCTAAGTACAGGTGGATGCGAAGCGAGACAGAACAAAGCGGGTTAAGAGGGGATAAAGCTTTGGGGAAATTGAGCAGGGGTTCGATGAAGATCAAAGACAGCAATCGGAAATGGATGTGGTGGTTCCTGGGAGTCGTGATCGCCCTGCAGCTGTATTTTGTGCGGGAACTCCTGGCCGCGTTCGCGCTGTTCGCGCTGGCTTTTGCAGGCATCGCGCTGGTGATCATGAGCCTTTACATGGCGCAGAAGGTTTGGGAAGCGGGTGTCCAGCGGTTGGCGGCCAGCCGTCATCCGGTCGTGGATATGGCGCGACGCGGAGTGAACGCGGTAGAAGACATGGCGCGGCGTCCGTTGCGCCGGCCGGGATCCGCGACAGCGCGGTAAGTTGTTGGAAAGTTTTAGGTTTTTGCCAGAGCACGCAGAAGTGGTTCACGCTGCCTCCTTCAGCCTGAACCAGTTCTGAAGAAAGACAAAGAAAAAGGCCAGCCGTCCTGAGAGAGCGGCTGGCCTTCTTCTTTTTTGATCCGCGCTTTGGCATACCTGTACCCACCTGAAGATAAAGGCCTTAAGCGAGAGTTGGCGGTGATTCTCGGCTGTCGGTAAGAGGCGGATAAGATTTTTATTTTCAGTGAGTTAAGCAGGATTCCCGCCTGAATTCCCGTCTTGCGTGGCAGGGCATGCGACAGGACGCGATGCGAAAGTCAAGGCTTGTACTTAAAGAGGTTTTTAAGTATACAATCATATCACATTGGTTAAATGCGCATGGCAGCCGACCAACTCAGTGCAACGTTTGCAGCGCTGGCGGACCCGAGGCGCCGGGATATTCTGGCGCACCTGATGTCCGGAGAAGCCTCGGAATCCGAATTAGCCGAGCCACTCAATCTCAGCTTGCCAGCAATTTCCTGGCACTTGAAAGTGCTGGAGCGGGCCGGGCTGATCGAGCGCAGCCGCGAGGCGCAGCGGATATTGTGTCGAATTCAGGGCGACGCACTACAGCACGCCGCAGAATGGCTCGAGAACTACCGCATGGCGTGGGAGCGCAAGCTGGGCGGCCTGCACGGGTATTTTCGCGAGTTAAAGGTCAAGGAACTGAAGGCGAAGAGGCTGAAGGCGAAGGAATTCAAAACCAAAGAATTGAAGGGCAAAGAATCCGGGCAAACTTGAGCTACTGGGGTTGGTGGTGATGGTGCTTCTCGGCCCAGTGGCGATGGATGTTGGCGTTGAATTCAGCTTTTCCGGCACGCATGAGGCGGACGAGGGATTGGTTGCCGGTATCTTCGTGGCGGGCGGCCCAGAGAACCATTTCCGTTAGAACAGGCGCGAGGTCAATACCCTTAGCGGTCAACTGGTAGATCAGCTTGCGGCCGTCGGCGGGATCACGCTGGGAAGTCAAAATGCCGTAGCCTTCGAGGCGACGCAGGCGATCCGTCAGAATGTTGGTGGCAATTTTTTCGTCGGAAGCTAAAAACTCGTTGAAAGTTTTGTAGCCGCGCAGCATCATGTCGCGAAGAATGAGGAGGGACCAGCGGTCGCCGAGCATCTCGACGGAGGCGTTCAGCGGGCAACCCGAGCGGCGCTTCGGACCGGCCCTCTTTTTCGGCATTTCATCACACTAGCACATTTTCACTTGCAAGGTGCAAGTAAACTTTGGCACACTGTCGGCCGGAAACGGAACGCGCCGCGTTCCGTCAAGGAAGTGTCGCCGAGTCCCGAGTGATTTGGAGAGTACGCCATGAGCTTGCAACCCGGATTATTCCTGAATGATTTGAAGGTGGCGATTCGTTCGCTACTACGCGCCAAAGGATTGGCGCTCACGGTGATTTTGACGCTGGCGCTGGGGATCGGGGCGAACGCGGCGATATTCACGCTGGTGCGCGGAATTCTGCTGCGGCCGCTGGTGAATCGCGGCGAAGACCGCCTCATTTATATCCAGCAGAGCGCGATGGGCATCGGCAGTGCCGACACGGCCTTCTCGGTGCCCGAATACAAGGACATCGAAGCGAGCACGCACACGATCAGTGAGTACGGCGATTTCTCGGTCATCAATTTCACGATGGTGGGACTTGCCGAGCCGCGCGAGGTGCAGGCTGGCGTTGTGGGTGGTACGTATTTTGACGTGATGGGATTGCATCCAGTACTTGGCCGGCTAATTGGCCCGCAGGATGATGGGCCGAAGGCGGCGGGCGTCGTGGTGCTGACGTACCGGTTTTGGTCGTCGGCGCTGCACAATGATCCGAATGTGCTGGGCAGGACGGTAAGGCTGAGCAGCCCCGGTGCGCTGGGGACGCGCACAGGTACGGTCATCGGAGTGCTGGAGCCGTCTATTCCCTATCCTCAGGAGACGGAGATCATCGCCAACATAGTGACCAGTCCGCACCATCTTTCAGCGACGATGCAGGACGGGCGCGTGCATCGCATGACGGAACTCTTCGGGCGACTGGCGCCGGGCGCGACGATCGATCAGGCGCGCGCGGACTTACGCACGGCCTACGGCTCGATGGTGAGTCAACATCCGGAAGCCTATGCCAAGCAAGACGATTTTCAGATCGGCGCCATGCTGCTGCGCGATCAAATCACATCCGGGGCGCGGACGGTGCTGCTGGTGCTGCTGGCAGCATCGGGCCTGGTGTTTGTGATCGCGGTATCGAACGTGGCGAACCTGATTCTGGCGCGCTCGGTGCGGCGCGAGGGCGAACTCGCCGTGCGTGCGGCGCTCGGAGCGAGTACAGCAACGCTGCGCCGGACTTTGCTGGCGGAAAGCGTTTTGCTTTGCGGGGTGGGCGCGTTACTCGGCGTGCTGAGCGCGCGGCCGATGGTGGCGGTTCTGGCGCGGTACGCTTCGCGGTTCTCGATTCGCGCGAATGACCTCACCGTGGACTCGAGCATGTTGTGGGTGGGCGCGGGGCTGGCGATTCTGGCGGCGGTACTGCTGGCGTTTGTTCCGCGGCTGCCTTCGGCGACGTCCTCGCAGGGTTTTGGGCTGGCGACGGGGAGCGTGCGCATCACGGGCGGGACGAATCGCCGCCTGCGGATTTTTGCGATGACGCAGATTGCGGCTTCCTTCATGCTTCTGGCGGGAGCAAGCATGTTGCTCAAGACGTTGATGGACATGCAACACGCCCGCGAGCCGCTGGACACGCACCGGGTGCTGGCGGTGAACCTGCCCATCGACTCTTACGGGAAGACTCCGGACCAGATCAACCATTTTTATGAAGAGGTGGTGCGGAGAGTGGGGCAGTTGCCCAGCGTGCAGGCCTCGGCGATCGGGAGTTCGGTGCCCTGGCGCGACACGCTGTTCGACTTGCGACTGCAATTCTCCGCCGACGACCATCACAAGGGACCGGGGGACGAAGATCCGCGTTCGCAACTGCGCGTGATTACGCCGGGATTCTTCGCTTCTTTGGGCGTGCCGGTACTGGAAGGACGGGATTTCAACGAGCTGGATCGCAAGGACAAGGAGCAGGTGGTCATCATAAGCCAGAGCCTGGCACAGAAAATGTTTCCTGGGCGCGATCCGCTGAACCGGCATGTGTGGTGGACGGATCCGGTGCTGAAATTCATCGGCATGGATTCGACGCCGATGCGAGTCGTGGGAGTGGTTGCCGACATTGACGATCAGCACGTCATCCAGATGCCCACGATGACGATTTACAGCGCGATGGAGCAGCAGGGGCTTTTTGCGGCGCGGCTATTCGTGCATACGAATGGCAACCCGTATGCGCTGGTGACACCAATCACGCAGCTTATCCGCGAGATGTCCGCGGATCAGCCGATCGAAAAGGCCGCCACGCTCGAAGACGTCCGCGCGGAAGTGCTTACTCCAGACCGTCTCAACTCGCTCGTCTTCGGTGGCTTCGCCATCGTGGCCTTGTTGATTGCCGTCGTCGGCGTTTCCGGCGTCCTGGCTTTCTCCGTGAGCGCGCGGACGCGCGAATTCGGCATTCGCCTCGCGGTCGGTTCGCAGCCGGGGCATTTGCTGGCAGGAGTGATGCGCGAAGGCGCAGTGATGGCCTTGGCGGGGATTGTTGCAGGCGCAGTGTTCGGCTTTGTGCTGGCACGCTTCGCCGGCAGTCTCTTGCTGGACATGAAGATGCCGAGCGCGCTGCCGGTGATTGCATCGGCCTTGATTCTTTTGATTGCAGCGGTGGCGGCATCGGCGCTTCCCGCGGCGCGTGCGGCGCGCGTGGATGTGATTCAGGCGCTGCGCTCGGAGTAAGCTGCGTTCGAATCGCATTCGTTCGAACGGCGATTGTTTCTGTAAAGATTCCGTAGCGATTTCAAAAGATTGAACGCAGAAGTTGTGTGCGCGTCGAGCGCATGCAGCTGTGTTACCCTTTGCCGCGCAAGTGGATTGAATTTGCAAAGGGAGGCTCGCATGAAGCGACGACCTCGTTTTTCCCCCACTGTTTTTGGCATCGTGACGCTATTTTTTGCGCTGTGCCCCGCAATCCGGGCGCAGGAAGCGCAAAAAGCGCCCGCCAAGAAAATCGCGATCCGCGCTGGCAGATTGATTGATGGAAAGTCCGACGCGGCGATCTCGAACGCGTTGATTCTGATTGAAGGCGACAGAATCACGTCGGTATCTGCTGGAGGAACGCCGCCCTTCGGCTACGAGGTCATTGACCTTTCGAAAGCGACGGTTCTGCCGGGATTTATTGACGTGCACACGCACGTGCTGCTGAACGGCGACATCACCGCCGAGGACTACGACGCGCAACTGTTGAAGGAATCCATCCCTTATCGCGCGATCCTCGCGGCACGCAACGCGCGTATCGCGCTCGAAAACGGCTTCACCACGATCCGTGACCTGGAAACCGAAGGCGCGATGTACGCCGATGTGGACGTGAAGACCGCCATCCTCAAAGGCGAAGTGCCGGGGCCGCGCATGCAGGTTTCAACGCGCGCGATGACGCCGACGGGGATGTATCCGCTGCTTGGCTATTCGTGGGAATTGAAAGTGCCGACGGGCGTGCAATATGTGGACGGCGCTGATGGCGCGCGAAAAGCGGTGCGCGAGCAAGTGATGTATGGCGCGGACTGGATCAAGTATTACTCCGACCGCCGCTACCACTTCGAGGATGACGGCGTGCTGCACAGCATGGTGAACTTCACGGATGAGGAAGCAAAAGCCATCGTGGATGAAACGCACCGGCTGGGCAAGAAAGTTGCGGCGCACTGCATCGGTTCGGACGGCATCGCGGCCGCGCTGCGCGCGGGAGTGGACACGATTGAACATGGCGACGGATTTACCGACGCGCTGCTCGACGAAGCGGCGAAGCGCGGCGTGTACTGGGTGCCTACGATCACCGTGGGCGCGTATGTTGCGCCGGGACGCGGCGGCAACTGGGTGAAGATGGTGGATCTGGAGAAAACCGCGTTTCAAAAGGCGCTGAAGAAAAACGTGAAAATTGCGCTGGGCACCGACGCCGGCGGATTCGACTGGAAAGAACTCAACGAAGCCGAAGAATTTGTGTACTACGCGAATTACGGGATGACGCCGATGCAGGCGATTCGCGCGGGCACGGTGGTTCCGGCGGAACTTTTGGGATGGAGCGATCGCGCGGGCAGCATCGAGCCGAAAAAATGGGCTGACATTGTGGCCGTGAGCGGCGATCCACTGAAGGACATCAGCGAGCTCAAGCGCGTGAAATTCGTGATGAAGGGCGGCGTGGTGTACAAAAACGAATTGCACTAGTTATCGTGTGGCGCCGCGCGATGGATTCTCGCGAGTTAAGGGGGTATGTTCTAGGGAGTAGTTCCGCAGTGGAGGTGTAACGTGAAAGCGAGATTTTTCGTGGTGTTCTTCGCGACTTTCCTTTGCGCGCCAGCCATGCCGGTAAGCAGCCAAGACGCCGCATCCCAGACGGTCGATGCCGTCCACTCACGACGCTGGATTGCCATCACGATTTTGCGCAAAATCAACACGATCGAAGTGAGCTACAAGTTTAAACATGGCGGACAATACGCTGCATGGCCCACGCTTCTGGCGAGTGAGGACTTTCAAGACAAGAAAATCATCGAGTATCTTGCGAAGGTGGATCCGCAACTGGCCAATGCGCAGTTCTCAGACGGTCCCGAAATCCTGCCAGGGTGGTCACTCCGACTGAACCTGACGGCCGACGCGCAGGCCTATGACCTGGTGCTCGAGGATTTGGCAGACAAAACGTGCGGTTACGCTGCGGTCACGGATGAGCGCGGCGTGATCCGTCAAAGCAAAACGATTGACTGCGATATCTAACGCGAAGACCGGGCCTCGGTGAGCCAAATCGGTGGTTCTCAACGTCTAACCGACAGGCGTTAGCAGACAATTCGAACGGTTCGATGCATTCCCTCACTCAGGACTTGAAGTTCGCGCTGCGAATGCTGCGGAAAAATCCGGGCTTCACGGTAGTCGCCACGCTGACACTGGCGCTCGGCATTGGCGCGAACACGGCCATTTTCAGCCTGGTGCACGCCGTCTTGCTGCAGCCGGTCCCGTACCCAGATTCCGACCGGCTGATTTCGGTCCTGCAGTACGACACGCGCTCCGGGGCGAGCGGCGTATCGCTTTCGCTTCCCAAGTTCAAACTGATTCAGGAACAGAGCCGGACGCTGGAGAGCGTCGCGGTCTACTACTTGCGCGAAATGAGCCTCGAGACGCCGCGCGAGCCGGAAGTGGTGAGCGCCGCGCGCGTTTCAGCAGATTTCTTTCATGTGCTCGGCGTTACGCCGGCTCGCGGCCGGA
>Ga0070730_10001059_pt1 | contig 27480 bp, 22 predicted proteins | sample Coa_R1_3_FD_66447 | JGI IMG/M metagenome (GOLD analysis project Ga0070730, IMG submission 66447) | Surface soil microbial communities from Centralia Pennsylvania, which are recovering from an underground coalmine fire - Coalmine... | ecosystem: Environmental > Terrestrial > Soil > Unclassified ... | reverse complement strand
GGGGAACTTTTCGGCTGCAGTTTTCGTTCCATACTCTGACAGGCCGAGAGACCTTTAGGATTCGAGGCTAATGAAGCGTTGGAGCAGGACGTCCAACTGGTCCAGCAATGCCTCCAGGGAGATGGCTCGGCCTGGGAGGAACTTGTGCGTCAGCACAATCGGCGCGTCTTCAACATCTGTTACCGCTTCACCGGTAACCGCACCGAAGCGGAAGACCTGACGCAGGATGTCTTCCTCCGCATTTACAAGACTTTGGCGAGCTACCGGTCCGCACACGGCGGTTTCGCCACTTGGATGACCAGCGTGACGCGTAATCTCTTGATCGACCACTACCGCCGCACCAAGCGCGACCGGGCAACCGACTCGCTCGACGATGCCATGCCCGTCGTGGAAAACAAAGAGTCCAGCGCGAAGCGCCCGGACGAGCAAGCGCTTCTCGGCGAATTGAGCGGCCAGGTGCAATCGGCGCTCACCAAGCTTTCGCCCGAATTGCGCGAAGCCGTCGTCCTGCGCGATTTGCAGCAGCTGGAATATGGCGAGATTCAAAGAGTTCTCGCGGTCCCCGAAGGAACGGTAAAATCGAGAATCAACCGGGGCCGCATCGAATTGGCTCGCGTCCTGCAACAAATGGGGGTGCGACCGTCCTGAGTTGGCAGTGGGGCAATTTGAATTTTACGGTTCGCGACGCAATGAGCCGAAAATTCAAATTGATATGCCGATCGTGAACTTGGATGTTTCGCCGGGTGCCTTATGAACTGGACTTGTGAACAAACCGAGCTGCTCTTGACCGATTACCTCGACGGCCTTCTCTCCGCCGCCGAACACCACGAATTTGACGCGCACGTGAACTCTTGCGCGCGCTGCACCCCGCTTGTCTCCAGCGTCACCCACGCGCTTTCCGCTCTGCACGCCTTGCCGCAAATTGATCCGTCTCCGCGCCTTGTCTACAACATTCTCGATAAAACGCTCGGCCCGCGCGAAACCCTCACCGGTTGGGCCGCCGTTCGCGCCTGGCTCCGCAACTTTAATCCGCAGCGCCTCGCCTACGGCGGCGTTTCGCTCTGCGCCATGTTCCTGGCCTTCGCTTCCTTCACCAGTTTCTCGTGGAAGAAGCCGCACATCGCCGATCTCGCTCCCGCCAAGGTCTATCAGGGCACCAACCGCCAGGCCCATCTGGTTTACGCTCGCGGCACCAAATTCGTCAGCGACCTTCGCGTCGTCTACGAAATTCAATCTCGCCTGCAACGGGAAGATCAATTGCAAAACAATCAGGATTCCACCACTCCGCAAAATTCTCCCGACAAAAATCCGGGAACGACCGATGGCTCGACGCCCGCTTCGCCCAAGCAACAAAATCGCGCCAATGATTTGGCCTCGCGCAGCCTCGTTCTCGCTGCCGCGTGTCCCGCCTGTTCCGAAGGGAGATTGCAATGAAGTGTGCCGTCCATCCTGAGGTGGATGCTACCGGGTTCTGCCGCAACTGCGGCAAAGCGATGTGCCCCGTTTGCGCGCGCCCCGTCCGCGAAGTTCTTTATTGCGAAAATTGCCTCGCGCTCGGCATGGGCGTTCCCGCTGTGATTCCTCCGCCGCCGGCAGCAAATCCATACGCCGCGCCCGGCTATTCCGCGCCCGGTTTTGTTCCGCCCGCTTCGCCTCTTCCCGTTTCGCCCGGCCGGCCCAGCGGCGCAGTGGCCTTTATGCTCGGCCTGTTCCCCGGCTTGGGGGCCGTTTACAACGGCGAATACAACAAGGCGCTGATTCACCTCGTCGTTTTCACCGCCATCATTTTCGGCCTCGTCGAGGCTTCCAATGCAGACGACTTCAGCGTGGGCCCGGTCATTGTGCTCGCCTTCATGCTGGCCGGCTTCGTTTTTTACATGGCGTTTGATGCCATGCGTGTGGCGCAAGCCAAAGTCACGGGCGAACAAGTTAGCGATCCTTTGAACGATTTCAGCAAGAAACTTCCCGTTGGCCCAATCATTTTGATTGGCGTCGGCGGCATGTTGCTCCTCGGCAATTTTCGCGTCTTCCAGCTTCTCCACATCAATTTGTGGAGATTGTGGCCGCTGGTTCTGATTGGCGTGGGGTTCATGATGTTTCGCAACCGGGCCGGGCGCTCGTAGTTTCCGTCGAGTTTTTTTGCAAGGAGAAAATCGAATGAGCGATAGAGCTCGCTGCACTTGCCGCCGATGCACCATTCGCGGACTGATGGGTCCGGCGATTATAACGACGATTGGAATTCTCTTTCTTCTCGGCGAATTCAGCGGTGGCTGGCTGAGCTTTTGGAATACCTTCCCCGTCATCTTGATCGTGATCGGCGCGATTCTGCTTGCTTCGTCCTTGTCTCCCATGGATGGCCACATCGATCCTTCCGCGGCACCCGGCGTTCCGCCTCCGCCCGCGCCGCCCGCCAATCCTTATCAGGGTCCGCAAGGCCAGGGGCAATAATTCGCAATGGCAAACGGCTCTCCCGCGCAACCTCGCTCCAGTGGCCTCTTCAGCGGCCTCCTTCTCGTCGCGCTCGGCATTCTCATGCTCCTCTGGCGCTACGAGCACATCAGTCTCGGCGCTTTCCTTCGCCATTGGTGGCCGCTCCTGTTCATCGTCTGGGGCCTCGTCAAATTTTATGAGCGCACCGTCGCGCAACGCCAGGGTCGCGGCGCCGGCTGGATCACCGCCGGTGAAATTTTTCTCGTCGTCGGCGTCTTTTGCCTCATCGGCATGGTCGTCATCGTTGATCTTGTCCGCGAAAAAGTGACGAACCACGGCGGATGGCCGCGCGGCATCGAAATTGGAGAGCCCTATTCGTTCGATCTCGACGTGCCGCCCTTAAAAGTGCCCGCCAACCCGCGCATACAAATCGCGCTCGATCACGCCGATGTTTCCGTCCATGCCTCGGACGAGCCGCAAATCGCCGTCACCGGAAAAAAACAGATCCGCTCCTGGAACGAAGAAAATGCCTCCGCGCTGGCGGGGAAGCTGAATCTGGAAGTAACAAAAGACGGCGAATCGTACGTCGTTCGAAGTTCCGACTCCGCGCGCGACATCGGCGGCGCAAGTTTCGATCTGGACGTCTCGCTTCCGAAAAAGGCCGACCTTTCCATCAAAACGCAGAAGGGCGGCATCAAAGTCGCGGACATCGCCGCGCCGCTCTCGGTAAGCACGCAAGCCGGCGACATCGAAATTTCCGACACCGGCGGCAGCGTCACCATCGATACACAGAAGGGCGACACCACCGTCACCGATACCAAAGGCGACGTCAAAATCGCCGGTAAGGGCGGAGAAGTCAGCGTCGTCAACGCCACCGGCGGCCTCACCCTCAATGGCGAATTTTACGGTCCCATTCGCGCCGAAAAAATCGCCAAAGGCGTCCGCTTCATTTCCCATCGCTCCGATTTCACGCTCACTTCGCTCACCGGACACATGTCCGTCGAGTCCGGCAATTTTGAAGTTGTGGACGCGCCGGGCAATCTCACGCTTCGCACTTCCTCCGCCGACGTCACCGTCGAAAATCCCGGCGGCAAGGTCAATATCGACAATCGCAACGGCAATATCGACGTCCGCTATTCCGCCGCGCCCAAGGACGAAATCGAGCTCACCAACTCTTCTTCCGGCGTCACGCTCAGTCTTCCCGCCAATACCAGCTTCGAAATCGTTGCCGACTGCCACTCCTGCGACATCGCGTCGGACTTTTCCAGCTCCTCTCTCAACCGAACCACCGCAAAAAACGGCGATACGCACCTTGAAGGCAAATACGGCTCCGGCCATCCCATCAAGATCGTCATTCGCACCAGCTACGGCGCCATCAACATCCGCAAGACCTCCTAGTCGCCCCGCTCCCCACGTTGCGCCTCTCTAATCTCGCTTCACGGCTTTCTCACTAGCTTTTCACATGCCAGCAATAAATCTCATGTCTATTGCTGTGGGGCAGTTCTCCGTTGGTGTTTTCAGGTCAATCATCGGCTTTCCCCTTTTCCCGGTTCGGGCTTCAGCGGGAGTCCGCCCGGAGTTCACTGAATTTGAAGGAATACACATGAAACGGTTTTTCATTCTGCTTTTGATTCTCAGTTGCTCGTTTTCCGTGGCCTTGCCTTCTCGCGCTCAATCCGGCAAAGGCACAATCAGCGGAACGGTGAAAGATTCCGGGGATTCTGCCCTGCAAGGCGCGCTCGTCGACCTTTTGCCCTTGGGCCGAAGAGTAGCCTCGGACGATCAGGGCCAGTTCCGTTTCACCGACGTCCCCGCCGGTGAGTACACCATCAGCGTCTCCTACGTCGGCTTGGCCGTTTCGAACGTGCCCGTCGTGGTTACGGCGGGGCAAGACGCTAAAGCAAACGCCGTGCTGCAGGTCGCTTCGCAAGTCGACCAGGTTTTCGTCACTGCCGAACGCCTGCAGGGCGAGGCCGAAGCCATCAACATCGAACGCACCTCGGACAACATCGTGCAGGTGCTTCCCGAAAGAGTCATCTCCAGTCTGCCGAATACCAATATCGCCGACGCCGTCGGCCGCGTCCCCAGCGTTTCGCTCGAGCGCGACGAAGGCGAAGGCAAATACGTCCAGATTCGCGGCACCGAACCCCGCCTCAGCAGCGTCACCGTCAACGGCGTCAATTTGCCATCTCCCGAAGGCGCTGTCCGCAACATCAAGCTCGATGCCGTTCCTGCCGATTTGGTCGAGCGCATCGAGGTCTTCAAAACACTCTCCGCTAACCAGGACGCCGACGGCGTCGGCGGAACGGTCAATTTGGTCACTCGTACCGCGGGCGAGAAAGCAACCTACACCCTGGGCGGCACCGGCGGCTACAATCCACTTCAGAACGGCTATGGCCGTGGCGGCTTCTACGGAACCGCCGGCAAGCGCTTCGGCGTCGAGAAAAAGTTCGGCTTTCTGCTCAACGGTACCTTCGACCAAACCAATCGCGGCATCGACGACCTCGAACCGGGTCAGACAACGGGAACCGACCCGCTGACCGGCAAGAACGTCGCGTTCGCCAACACTTACGATCAACGGTCTTACAGCTACTACCGCACGCGGTATGGCTTCTCCACCGGCATCGATTACAATTTCAAGCCGGGCACGAACTTCTACGCAAAGGGCTTCTATTCCGACTTTCACGATTTCGGCGAAACCTGGGTTTTCACTCCGAACGCCGGCAATCTTGTAGCCGTCAACGGCTCGCAATATACCTTCGACAACACCGGATCGTATCAATACCGGCACTACATTCGTCGGCCCGATCAGCAGCTCTACAGCTTCTTGACCGGCGTCAGGCACGATCTCGCGTCCACGCTGATTACCTACGAGTTTGCGGCTTCGCGTTCGCACAACATCGGCGGCCAGGATTTTGCAACGACTAACTTTAACGGCCCTTCGGCGACACTGAGCCTCGATCAGAGCGATCCCTTCCGCCCCAAATTCACCGCCCTCGATGGCAGCAATATCTACGACACGACTGGGACGAACTACTTGCTCGCCAATAGTTCGATCACTCGCTACATCGCTCAACAGCTCAATTTCCAGGGCGCTGCCTCGATCGCCCGGCGCTACAGCGCGCACTCTCACATTGGAACCTTCGAAATCGGAATCAAAATTCGCAACTCGCACTCCGTCCAAAACGAAAACGATCTCTTTTACGATCAGGGATCCAGCAATATCGCTCTTTCATCCGTTTTGGGCACGTATACCAATCCCAGTTACTACGATAATTCCTACCGGATTGGTTCCCAATCCTATGGGCTAACCTCCGACTACAATCTCATTCAGCAGGCGGTTCAACAGGGCATCTCGGCCGGCCAGCTCACTCTGAATCAACTCACCAGCGACCGCCGTTCCAACGGCGCCTTCTTTGACGCCAATGAACGCATCTACGCAGGCTATCTGCAAAACGTCATTTCCTTCGGCAAATTGCGGCTGCAAACCGGCGTTCGCTTTGACGCAGCGGACACCGGCTTCGCGGCGAATCAGTTCCTTGCTCAGGATCCGGGCAACCCGACAAAAGTTTTCCAGAGCACGGGCTATTTCAATGCACTGCCGAGCGTACAGGCACAATACCTGATCGAGAAAAACACCAATATCCGCGCAAACTACAGCCAGGGCATTGCGCGGCCAAACATTGGAGACCTGGTCCCGACCACCGTTGTCGATCCGAATGCCACCCCCAGACCCGGTCTCGTTCAGGAAGGCAATCCCAATCTCAAGCCGACCAAGGCCAACAATTACGACCTCCTCGTCGAGCACTTCTTCCAGCCGCTCGGCATTCTGCAAGCCGGCTTTTTCTACAAGCAGCTTTCCGATCCCATTTACCCGACTACTTCCACGATTCCGCAGGGCCAGCCCAACGCCGGACTCTTTCTTCAGCAGTCGATCAACGGTCCTAACGCCCATATCACCGGGTTCGAGGCGGCTTGGGAACAGCGGTTCTCGTTCCTGCCCGGCATGCTAAACGGCTTGGGCGTCGCCGCAAACTATAGCTACACTTCCTCTCAAGTCACCTTCCCGGCCGGATTCAATGGTGGCCGAACCGACCATCCCGCGCTGGCACGGCAGGCTCCAAATACCTGGAACTTCAATCTCACCTACGACAAACGCCGGCTTTCCATGCGTTTCGCCATCAGCCACAATGACGCCAATATCGCGGCCTATAACTTCCAGGCAAACTCCACACCAAACGATCCGATCCTCGGATTGAAAGGACCCACTGGTGACAACTACTTTTATGCCCACACGCAGTACGACATCCAAGGAAGCTATCGTATTCGCAAGGGCTTGCAGCTCGTCGTTTCCGGGTTGAACCTCACCAACGAGGTTTTCGGTTTCTACAACGGCAGTCCCATTTACCCCGTTCAGCGCGAATACTACAAGCCGACCGTTTCCGTCGGCTTCCGCTGGACATCTTCAGCGGAGTAAGTTTCGGCGCGCCCTTCCGGCATACCGAAACGAACTTCACGGTTCCTCAATTCGCGGGGCGCGACCAAAATCCGGTCGCGCCCCGCATTTCATTTTGAACACGGTGTCGGCGTCAGTGCCTCCGTTCCACGGGCTCCAAATTCCATCCTTCGGCGTCTAATCCATGGACCATGCGCCGCCTCTCTGCTTCCCTCGCCTTGTCGGTACTCGTTTTCTCCCGAGTTTGCCTTGCCCTGCCCCAAACTCCCTCAGCCGCGGGACACTCCTTCCTTGAAAAACTATCCGCCGCGGCCGTCGCGCGCGCAACACTCGACGTTCGCTACGATTCCGCCTACGTCAAAATTCCCTATCCGAACGGCGACGTGCCACCCAACACCGGCGTCTGTACCGACGAGGTCATTCGCTCCTATCGCACCCTCGGCATCGACCTGCAAAAAGAAGTCCACGAAGACATGCGGAATAATTTTTCCGCGTATCCCAACCAGCGCCGCTGGCGGCTCTCGCACACGGACACCAACATCGACCATCGCCGCGTGCCGAATCTTCAAGTCTTCTTCTCTCGCAAAGGCCAATCGCTGCCTATCACTTCAAACAACGCGGACTACCTTCCCGGCGAACTCGTCACTTGGGATCTCGGCGGCAACATCCCTCACATCGGCATCGTCGTAAATCAAAAATCGCCCGCCACCGGCCGCTACCTCGTCGAACACAACATCGGCGCCGGCCCCAAAATCGAAGACGTCCTCTTCTCCTGGCGCATCACCGGCCACTACCGCTACTTCGGCCCGGCAAGTGACGCGCGACCTTAGCCTTTGGTTTTTCTAGTTTTGAATTTGTAGTGGCGGGTCTTCAGACCCGTTCTTTGCATTTTTCTTTCTTTGTTCTTGCTTTTTTTCCGGGCGAACCCCTGCATTCGTTCTTTGCTCTTTGAAAGCTTAGCGTTCGGCAATGCGATTCAGCTCTTCGTAGAACGACGGAAACGAAACGCCGGCGCATTCCGCATCGCGGATGGTCGTCGGCCCATCGGCCGCAAGTCCCGCAATCGAAAACGCCATCGCGATGCGGTGGTCGCCGTGCGGCTCGATCTCCGCGCCGCGCAGTTTTCCCGCGGAGCGCCCTTCCACTTTCAATCCATCGGGCCGTTCTTCCACTTTGGCGCCCATCCTCCGCAAATTCTCCACGAGCACGGCGATGCGATCGCTTTCTTTTACGCGCAACTCGCTGGCATCGCGAATCTCGATTCCTTCTTCGGTGAAAGGACCGAGCGCGGCGAGCATCGGCAGTTCATCGATGACCAGCGGAATCGCGTCGCCGGAAACGAGGCCACCCTTGAGCGCCGCGCCTTTCACCGCCAGATCGCCAATCACTTCGCCGTGCGAACTTTCAACCGAATGAATCTGAATGCTCGCGCCCATGGCGGCAAAAACGTCGAGAATCGCCGTGCGCGTCGGGTTGAGGCCCGCGTTCTGAATCAGGATGCTCGATTCCGGAAAAAGCGAAGCCGCCGCGATAAAAAATACCGCCGAAGAAATGTCGCCGGGAACGGCAAGGTTGCGCGCGGCCAATCGGATGGAGCCGTTCGCGCCGGCGCCGTGAATTTTCGTGACGCGCGCCTGGCGTTCCACCGGAGCGCCAAATTCCTCGAGCGCCAATTCCGTATGATCGCGCGTACGCGCCGGCTCCGCGACAATCGTTTCGCCTTCGGCAAACAGTCCGGCGAGCAGCACCGCGGACTTCACCTGCGCGCTGGCCATCGGCATTTTGTATTCGATGGCGCGCAATTTTCCGCCGCGGATTTCGAGCGGCGCAAAATTGTCTTCGCGCGCCTTGATCTCCGCGCCCATTTCGCGCAAAGGCCCGACGACGCGCTTCATCGGCCGCTTTTGCAAACTCTCGTCGCCGCTGATCGTCGTCTTGAAATCCTGGCCCGCCAGAATTCCGGAAAGGAGGCGAATCGTCGTGCCGGAATTTCCCGCGTCAAGCGCGCGCCAGCTGCTTTTCAGTCCGCGCAAGCCGTGGCCGGTGACGCGAACGGTTGTGCCGTCCACTTTTACGTCCGCGCCGAGCGCTTTCATGCAGCCGAGCGTGCTGTGGCAATCGGCGGCGGCGGCAAAATTGCGCAGTTCGGAAGTGCCTTCGGCCAGCGCGGCCAGCATGGCGTAGCGGTGCGAGATGGATTTGTCTCCCGGCATCTGCACGCTGCCGGAGAGGGCTTTTGCGGGATGAATGACCTGTTTGCTCACGCGTCAAATTTTAGCATGAGGGGTCTGGCATGCGCCGCGCGGCAACCTGTACCGCCGGACAGTTTGCAAACCTGCATCGGCCGGCAAACCGGTTGAAACAGGAAAAGAGGCCGCTGCGTATCATGGATAGTGGAAGTTTTGAGGAGAGCAAGAAATGTCAGCCAGCAGTGAAGTTCAGAGAATCGCCGTCAGAACCGGCGTTTTGATCGCCGGCGTGTTTGTATTGGCGGTTTTCCTTTCGGCGATGCCGGGGCATCGCGTGCCGGTCGTCGACGCGCAATCGGCGCAGCAGGATTCCGCGCCGGCGATGGACCACGGCAAAATGCAGATGCCGGACGCCGACGAACAATCGAGCGAAAAAGACGCCATGGCCGACATGGCGCACATGCACGGATCGAACGCGCACATGACGATGACCGCGATGCGCGCGCAAACCCCGGCCGATTTGCAAAAGGCAAACGAGATTGTTGCGGAATTGAAAAGCGGAATCGAAAAATACCGCGACTATCGCGCCGCGCTCGCGGACGGCTTCAAAATTTTCATGCCGAACGTTCCGCAGCCGGAATATCACTTTACGAATTACAGCAACGGATTTCTCGCCGCGACGAAGTTCGACGCGTCGCGCCCGACTTCCCTTCTCTACAAGAAGACCGACTCCGGCTATGAACTCGTCGGCGCGATGTACACCATGCCGAAGCGCGCCACGCCCGATCAGCTCGACGAGCGCGTGCCGCTCAGCATTGCAATGTGGCACTTGCACACGAATTTATGCCTGCCGCCGCAGTCCGCATGGAAGACGGCCGACTGGACCAAGTTCGGGCTTAAAGGCTCGATCGCAACCGAAGAAGGTTGCGACGCCGCCGGCGGCCGCTTTCGCCCTTCCGTTTTCGGCTGGATGGTTCACGTTTATCCGTACGAGCCTTCGCTCGACAAAATCTTCTCGATGCACCACCACGACTGAGCTTTTGCGGCGGTGAATTCCCCGCACCAGCATCCTTTTTCCATGCAAACGACTCCAATGGCATGACTTGACGGGAGGCGCGGGCTCTCTTTTCGGACCAAGCGCGTCCAATCTAGTTGTAGGACTCCTAAGCCGCGGGTCCCATCTTTCGGGCGTCGGTGGTTCGATTGCGCCCCCGTACCCCGGCAGGTATCATTGCCAACCCATGACCTCGGGCCTCTTTGATTCTCAACAAGTTGCACGAATTTTTGCGCTTCTCACGCTTGCCGCCGCGCTGCTCGCCTGCGTCATCTCGCCTGCGCACGCACGCGGCCAATCGAACGACTTCCTGCCGCTAGACCAGGTAAAGCCGGGGATGCAGGGGTATGCGTACACGATATTTTCCGGAGACGAGGTCGAGAAGTTCGATTTGGAAGTTCTGGGCGTGATGCCGAATTTTCTTGGGCCGAAACAATCGATCATTTTGGTTCAACTCAAGGGCCAGAAGGTGGAGCGCACCGGCGTGGTGGCGGGAATGAGCGGCAGCCCGGTTTATCTGGAAGGAAAATTGGCGGGCGCGCTTTCGTTGAAGCTGGGAACGTTTACGAAAGACCCGATTGCGGGCGTGACGCCGATTGCGGACGTGCTCGCGGGCGGAAGTTTTAATCCTCCGGCGATGCTGGCGGGAAATATGCCGTTGCCGGCGGAAAACGCGTTGCGAACGGGCATGCAAAATGGCGCGGCGCTGCAGTCGATTGAAACGCCGCTGATTTTTTCCGGATTTCAACCGGCGGCGATTGAAAAATTCGCGCCGCAATTGAGCGCGTACGGATTTGTGGCGGCGCAAGGCGGAACGACGGCGGCGCGGGCCGACGATTCTAAACTCGCGCCGGGCGACATGGCGGGAATGGTTTTGGTGCAAGGCGACGCGTCGATCAATTCGGCGTGCACGGTGACGGCGATTCAGGGCGACAAAGTATTTTTGTGCGGGCATCCGTTTCTGAGTCTGGGCGACGTGCAGATTCCGATGGCGAGAAGCCGCGTGGTGACGACGCTTTCATCGGATTTGGCTTCGACCAAAATCGTGAATGTGGGCGGTTCGATCGGAACCATTACGGGAGATCACCTGACGGCGGTGACGGGAAAACTGGGCGCGGCGCCGGCCATGATTCCAATGGACCTCGGCGTAAAGACCGCCATGGGCGAAAAGAATTTGCATTTTGAAATCGTGAACCATGCGAAGCTGACGCCGCTGCTGGTGGCGCTTACGGCGTTCAGCGGGCTGACACAAAATATAGTGTATGGCGAAGGAACGACGCTGCACATGAGCGGCGAAATCAAGTTGAAGGGACATCCGGCGGTGCAACTGGAAAACACGTTTGCGCCGGGGGATACATTGAATCCCGATGCGCTGCCGATTGCGCTGAGTTTGCTGAACGATTTCACGCGAATTTTTACAAACACGTTTGAAACGCCGGCCGTGGAACACGTCACTTTGCACGTCGAGAGCGTGGTGGGGCGGCAATCGTACACGATTGACAGCGCGTGGCTGGAGCGCGGCGAGGCGATGCCGGGCGAGACGCTGCGGGTGCGCGTGCTGCTGCGGCCGTATCGCGGCGCGGCGCGAGTGGAAGAGACGACGGTGCGCGTGCCGGAACAGATTGCGCACGGCACGATGCTGCGCGTGCTGGTGAGCGATGCGGACTGGCTGAATCGCGCTTCGCGCGGGTTCGGATTTTCCGGAACTTCGAGCGGACCGGAAGGACTGGACCAATTGATCGGATTGCTGAACCGCGAGCGGCACAACGATCGATTGTACGTGGCGCTTTTTGCTCCGTCGCCGACAATGCTGTGGGACGACAAGGAGATGCCGAACGTGCCTCTTTCGCAAATCAACATTGTGGATGGGCGTCCCGGGCCGGGGAGCGTGCAGATTCTGCGCGAATCGCTGGCGAGTGAGATGTCCGTGGCGATGGGCGGGCCGGTGGGCGGAGTGATTTCGTTGAATTTGCCGGTGAGGTAGAAAAAAAGTTTTCAGTTTTCAGTTTTCAGTTTTCAGTTTTCAGTTTTCAGTTTTCAGTTTTCGGTTGTCAGTTTTCGGTTGTCAGTTGTCAGTTTTCAGTTCGAGAAATCTCGGGAGCGGGGCGCGCGAGTCGTGACAATGAACGAGAAAACGAAAACGAAGAAATGCATTGGCGCGGCCCTGGCTTTGGCGATTGGCGCGATTCTTGCAACGGCGAGCGTGGCGTATGCGGAACATACGCGGCGGTGGAAGCAATCGACGTATGAAGAATTCTTGAAGGGGACGACGCGCGGCGTGGCGGTGCGGAGCGATGGGCGGCTGGAATTGGCGCCGAAATTCACGCAATTGGCGGATGCCGATGCTTCGTATTTGTGGGCGGTGAAGCTCGATTCGAAAGGCACGCCGTACGCGGCTGGAGGATCGCCGGCAAAAGTGATTCGCCTCGATGCGAATGGGAAGACGGCGACGGTGTTTCAATCGACCGACCTTTCGGCGCAGGCGATTGCGTTCGATGCGAAAGGCGCGCTTTACGTCGGCACTTCGCCGGACGGAAAGGTTTATAAAGTTTCGCCCGGTGGAGAGAAAACGGTCTTTTTCGAACCGAAGACAAAATACATTTGGGATTTGGCGTTTGCGGCGGACGGAACGTTGTACGTTGCGACGGGCGACAAGGGACAGATTTACGCCGTCGCGCCGGACGGAAAGAGCGAACTTTTTTATTCGAGCGATGAAGCGCACATTCGCGTGCTGGCATTTGATGGGCAAGGGAATTTGATCGCGGGAACGGAGCCGAGCGGACGCGTGCTGCGCGTGACGAAGAAATCGGCGAAGCCCGCGGCGAAGGAAGCGGCGGCGGACGGATTTGTTTTGTACGAAACGCCGAAGCGCGAAGTGACGGCGCTGAGCGTGGGCGCGGATGGAACGATCTATGCGGCGGCGATTGGCGAGCGGCAACACAACGCGGCGGTGAGCACGCCGCTCGGCGGAGCGGGACAAGGCGTGACGGTGACGACCACCGGCAACGTGACCGTGATCGGCGCGGCGCAGGGCGCGGCGGCGCAAGCGGCGGCGCAACAATTTGGATTTACGCCGCAGGTTTCCGGCGGGATTTACAAAATTGCGGCCAGCGGCGCGCCGGAAGAGATTTGGAGCTCGCGCGAAGACGTGGTGTACGCACTGGGAATGGCCCAAGACGGAAGATTGCTGGCGGGCACGGGGAACAACGGCGCGCTGCTGGCAATTGACGGTCGCGGCGTGTTTGCGCAGCTTGCGAAGGCGGGATCGTCGCAAATTACCGGCATCGCGCGCAACGCGGCGGGAAAGATTTTTTTGTGCACGGCCAATCCGGGAAAAGTGGTGACGCTGGGGCCGGAATACGAGCCGGAAGGAACGTACGAATCGCGCTCGTTCGATGCGCAGCTTTTTTCGCAATGGGGACGAATGGAATGGTGGAGTCCGCCGGCGACGAACGGAACGAAGGCGCAAAGCGGCGACCAAGCGCGTCTGGAATTTTACGTGCGGACGGGGAATACGGAAGATCCGGGGAAAGAATGGTCCAAGTGGTTTGGACCGTACAGCAAGCCTGGAACGCCGGTGGAAGCGCCGGCGGCGCGGTTTGTGCAGTGGAAGGCGGTGATTCACGATGGGCGGCCGGGCGACGGGATTGACTGGGTGAGCGTGGCGTATCTGCCAAAGAATGTGGCGCCGGTGATTGACGGCATCGCCGTGCAGGAGCCGGGGATCAAAGTGAGCGGCGCGCAAATTATTTCCGGCGGGCAGCCCGCGCCGGTGAGCTTAAAGATGCCGCCGACACCGGGAATTGGCGGCATCATCCAAAGCCAAAACATCACGGCGAGCAACGTGAAATTCGATGCGCCGCCGCAGGGATTTGCGCAAAAGGGATTTCAGTCGGTGCTTTGGACGGCGCACGACGACAATGACGACGATCTGCGATACGCGGTGTATTTTCGCGGTGAAGGCGAGAAAGAATGGAAGCTGCTGAAAGATAATCTCGAACAGCGGTTTTACGCCTTCGATACCACCTCGCTCGCCGATGGCGCTTATTATTTGAAGATTGTGGCAAGCGATGCGGCTTCGAACGATGCGGCACGCGCGCTCGCGGCGGAAAAAGAGAGCGAACGCTTTGAAGTGGATAATACGCCGCCGGTGGTGGAAGGGCTGCATGCGACGGTCGCCACTACGTGCAGCGGCAGCATTTGTGTACACACGGCGGTGATTGATTTTACCGCGCGAGATTCGGCGACCGCGATTGAAAAAGCCGAATACAGCCTCGACGGCGGAGAGTGGAAATTAATTTTGCCGGAATCGGGAATCAGCGACGCGCCAGTGGAGAAGTATCAAGGCGGGTTGCCGGCGTTGGCCGCGGGAGAACATACGGTTGCCGTGCGGGCGTTTGATCGCTTTGAAAATGTGGGAAGCGCGAAGGTAACGTTTCAGGTTGCGGGTGGGAAGTAGTTGACTGCTTGTGCGACTGAATGCGTTTTAGCTGCGCTGTGTTGGGTTTAGGTAGGCCGTCTATAGATTTGAATCCTGGTTAAAATCTGTAATCGTAAGAGCTCAGCGAGGAGTGGCTCAGCTGCTGGTTCTGCGTCCTTTAATTTTACGCTGGCGCTACTTGCCGTTGGGGGCGGAGAGGAAAGCTTCGATTTCGGCGCCGAAGCCGATGCGGCCGTCGCCATACGGTTGATTGCGGACGTGCACGACGCGGGCGCGGCAATAAGTGTCTTCCTGCGGCTGGCCGGTGAGGTCGGTGGGCATGCGAAGCATGGCTTCAATGGGCGTGCCGATCTGGAGCGGAGCGGATGTGGCGAAGTAAAAGCCTCCGCGCGAGACATTCAGAACTTCGGTGAAATGTTCGGATTTGTCCGCGGCGAGCCCGACCGCCCTAAACCGCAGCGGTGTGCGAAGGTTGAAGCGCTTCAAATGCCGGCGTTCCGAAATATCCAAGGTAACCTCCTCCGCGCTCAGGAAGGACACTGCGGGTCGATCAAAGCGGAAGGGCAACTTCAGAGTAGCAGAAGGAAAGCATTGGTCAAGGGTAAAGTTGTTGAAAATGGAGGTTTTGGCGCGGGAGATCTCGATTTAGGGCGGCCGGTTTCGCCTGTAATTCGAAGGTGACAAACCAGTTACGCGGCAAACCGGAAAGCAGATTTTAACGCCGAGACACAGAGAACGCAGAGACGAGCGGAAACTGGACTAGACCGCATTGGATGTTTTGCGGAGTCAACGGAATTGGTAGGCTGGACGGGATGCGAAGGAGTTGGGTGACATAATGGGCGGAATGGGAAGCATGAAGGCAACACCGGAATTGACCATTGGCGCCGTGCCGCGGCAGAGCGAGCCAACCTGGGCCGAAATTGCGGAGGCGCACGCGCGGATTGCGGCGCGCATTCACCGGACGCCGGTGATGACTTCCGAGACGTTTGACCGGATGGCGGGCGCGCGGCTTTTTTTCAAGTGCGACAATCTTCAAAAAACGGGTTCGTTCAAGATACGCGGCGCGGCAAACGCGATTCTTTCGCTGTCGGAGGAGGAAGCGCGGCGCGGGATTGTGACGCAGTCAAGCGGAAATCATGCGGCGGCGGTGGCGTGCGCGGCGGCGTGGCGCGGGGCGAAGGCGTGGATCGTGATGCCCAAAAATGCGCCGCGCGTGAAGTGCGAAGCGGTGGAAAGTTACGGAGGAAAGATCGCGTTTTGCGAGCCGACGATTTCCGCGCGGAAGGCGATGTGCGCGAAGGTGCAAGCGGAGACGAGCGCGGTGCTGGTGCATCCGTATGACGACGACCGGATTATTGCCGGGCAGGCGACGGCGGCGAAAGAGCTACTGGAAGAAGTGGCCGACCTGGACGCGATTCTGGCGCCGGTGAGCGGTGGCGGTTTGCTGAGTGGAAGCTGCTTGAGCGCGCGGCAGTTGCGGCCGGAGATTCGCATGTTTGGCTGCGAACCGGCGGCGGCGAACGACGCGTATCTTTCGATGAAGTCAGGCGAGTTACAAACACTGGAAGCGAGCGACACGATTGCGGATGGTCTGCGCGCCTCCCTCGCGCCGCGGACGTTTGCGATTTTGCGGCGAGAGCTGGCGGGCGTGCTGCTGGCGAGCGAAGCGGAGATTATTGAAGCGATGCGCATGATTTGGGAGCGCATGAAGATTGTCGTCGAGCCGTCGTCGTCGATTGTGCTCGCGCCGCTTTTGCAACCGGGCGGAGCGGCCAGTTTGCAATTGACGGCGCAGACGGACGGCAAGCCCGCGAAGATTGGGCTGATTTTGAGCGGCGGTAATGTGGATTTGCGCGCGTTGCCGTTTCGAACGGCGTAATTCCCTGCCGTACGCCTTGGACGCGCAGACTGAAATTCCTTCCTTTTTGGCGTTGTGCTAACCTCGTTAGCAACCTTCAGGTATGTCTGGCAGGTAAGTTGAGAACGGGCGCGCGCCGGGCGGAGGCGCGAAGCAACCCGGCGGGGAAAGTTGCAATCGTAGATAGGTATGTTTGGCCCAGCCGGTCCTTTGCAATAAGCGCTGTTCGCGAAAATCTTGAACCATTCGGGGCGTGGACTTCCATGAACAATCTGAGACTGAGGAAGCTGCAGGCATTTTGTGTCGTTGCGGCGGCGCTGGCGTGCGGCCTGGTTGGGGCAGAAGGTGCGAGCGCCCAGGCGGCGAAACCGCGTCTGGTGACGCAGGCGGTGGACGAATCAAACCGCGTGACGCTGCGCGGAAACGTGCATCCCTTTGCGCGGGCGGAATTCGACCAGGGCGCCATTGCGGACACGCAACCGATCAACCGTATTTATTTGTTGTTGAATCGCGGCGCCCAGCAGCAGGCGGCGCTCGATAAATTGATGCGCGAGCAGGTGGACGCGAACTCGCCGAATTTCCACAAGTGGCTGACGCCGGAGCAATATGGCACGCAATTTGGCCCGGCGGAAGAAGACGTCGCGGCGGTGAAGGACTGGCTTTCCGCGCATGGCTTTACCGGAATCAAGAGTTCCGCCGGCAAAACGATCGTGGAATTTAATGGCACCGTCGGCACGGTGCGCCGCGCGTTTGCGACGGAAATTCACAAACTCAACGTTCGCGGCGAAGAGCATTTCGCCAATATGAGCGAGCCGCAAATTCCCGCCGCGCTGGGCGCCGTGGTCGGCGGCGTTGTATCGCTTCACAATTTTCGTAAGCGTTCGCACATGCACACGTTCGGCACGGTTCTTCGCAATGATTCCACGGGAGAGATCCGGCCGCAGTTTACATTCACGGACGTGAACGGGACATTCTTCGGCATGGGTCCGGCGGATTTTGCCAAGATTTACAACATTCCTGCCACCGCCAATGGTGCGAATCAATCGATCGCGATTGTCGGCCGCACAAATATCAATCAGCAGGACGTGACAGATTTTCGGAAAATTTTCGGATTGCCGGCTTACCTGCCCTGCGATCTCACGGTGAATCAGCCGCAGTTGTGCGTCATCCTGAATGGCGCGGATCCGGGAATCGTCTCCCAAGGCGAAGAAGGGGAAGCGGATTTGGATGTGGAGTGGTCCGGTGCGGTGGCGCAGATGGCGACAATAAAATTTGTCGTGTCGGAATCTGAACAAACGGACGGCGTCGATGGCGTGGACGCCTCCGCGCAATTCATTGTGGACAACAACATTGCCCCGGTTATGAGCCAGAGTTTCGGGCTCTGCGAAGCGCTCGTCACTGCCGCGGGTAACGCATTCCAAAACGCATTGTGGCAGCAAGCGGCCGCGCAAGGCATCACGGTTTCAGTCTCGGCGGGAGACAACGGATCGGCCGGGTGCGATGACCAAAATGCGGCGACGTCAGCTTCTCACGGTATCGCCGTAAGCGGTGCCGCTTCGACTCCCTTCAATGTCGCGGTGGGCGGAACCGATTTCGACGACGCCAATTCCCAAGCCACCTTCTGGAGCCAGACTGATACGAACACGACGCCTCCCGTTCTCGCTTCTGCAAAAGGCTATATTCCCGAAATTCCGTGGAATGATTCCTGTGCGGCGGGCGCCGTCGGATTGTCCGGCTGCAATACCGCAACAGGCAACACCCTGAATATCGTGGGTGGTAGCGGCGGCCCCAGCGGCTGCGCCACTGGCGCCACTGCGGTTCAGGGGTCCGGAATAGTGAGCGGCAGCTGCGCCGGGTATCCGAAGCCGGCATTCCAAGTGGGAATTACACCTGCCGACGGCGTGCGCGATATTCCTGACGTTTCTCTTTTCGCATCGGACGGCGCATCGAGCCATACCTTTTACGTTATCTGCCAATCGGATCAGGACATCGCCGGCGACACCGGATGCAACCTGACGAAGTTCGTTGCGACGAGCCCGTTTCACGATTTTCAAACCGTCGGAGGAACTTCCGCCTCGGCACCTTCGTTTGCCGGGATCATGGCATTGGTGAATCAGTCCACCGGGCAAAGACAAGGCAACGCCAACTTCGTGCTCTACGCGTTGGCGAAGGCGGAAACCTTCTCGACGTGCAATTCCAGCAGCTTTTTAGCCGGGCCTGGTACGCAGCCGACAAATTGCGTGTTCATGGACATTACAAAGAGCAACAACGCCGTGCCGTGCGTCGGCGCAAGTCCAAATTGCAGCAAGACGACGGCGGGCGGCAACGGCGTATTGCAATCAAATAATCAGCCGGCATTTTCCGCAGCTCCACCAACGCCAGCAGGCTACGACCTCGCAACCGGCCTCGGCTCGATCAACGTCACGGCCTTGCTTGCGAATTGGAGCGCGGCGGCCACCACCACAAAAACAGTGGCCGTTACGCTGGCGCCGGCGACCGTAAACACCACGGTTGGATCGACGGTAACGCTCAATGGCTCGGTGACATCCACAACCACGGGCACGCCGACGGGCATCGTCGTGATTGAAGACGTCGCAACCGGCGCGCAGATCGATACGGCACCGATTACCGGCACGTCCTACAGCGTCTCAACTCCCTTCTTGCCCGGTGGCAACGGCGCCGCCTACACGATCAAGGCTCACTACAGTGGCGACTCCGTCTTTGCCGCAAACGATTCCGCGCCATCTACGGTGACTTCCGCCAAGCAAGCGAGCAGCGTCATCGTGAGCTTCGTCAACGCGAATGGCCAAATTGTACAAGGCGCTCAGTCCGTTCCGTATGGTTCGCCGTATTTGGTGCGCGTGGACGTTGGGAACAGCGCCGGGAAAACGTGTGAAACCATCACGAACGGCACCGTTCCTTCGTCCGCGATCAATTTCCTTTGTCCGACGGGCACGGTGACGCTCCTCGACAATGGCACGGCGCTCAACGACTTTTTCAATGGGACGGCGGCGAACGCGTCGAACAAAGCGAATTTGAACAATCGCGGATTCATCGAAGATCAGCCGATTCAGCTCAATGCCGGCACGCACAACCTCACCGCAACTTATCCCGGCGACGCAAGCTATAACGCCGGCACTTCGACCCCGTTATCCATCACCATCACGCAGGCCGCAACGCAAGTGCAGGTCACGCCGAGCCTGGGCATCGTTGCGCGCGGCGGAATGGTCACGTTGACGGCGATCGTCACGTCGGCAAGCAATTCGGCACAAGGGCCAACCGGCACGGTGCAGTTTTCAAATGGCGCCGCGAATCTCGGTGCGGCCGTCACTTGCACGCCGGCACCGGCAGCGGGCGCGAACGGAGCGTCGTGCACGGCGACGCTGTCCACAACCATTGCGGCTTTTCCGCCGCTGGGCGTGGGAGACAACCGCTGGCGCTGGACGCCGCTCGAATGGTTCGCGGCGTTGCTCTCTGCGATCGCGCTCGCCCTTTTCGCCATGTCCACGCGGATGCGCGGGCCGCGGCGCGGCTATGCTTACGGCGCGATTGCGCTCTTTCTGATTGCGTCCGCAACGCTCGCGGGTTGCGGCGGCGGAAGCAACGGCGGTGGCGGCGCGTCCACGCGAACGATTGGCGCGAAGTACAGCGGCGATGGCAACTACGCGACGTCGGCGGGCAGCGCCACGGTTACCGTGCAATAGGCGGCGCGGCGAAACTCATTCCTGGCGAACAAAAGCGGATTCCGGCAGCACCGTGTGCCGTCGGAATAACAATGCCGTGCGTTTTTTTCCTGGGTTAATTCACAACGGGCGGAAAAAAGATATTCCAGAAGTTCGGCGAAACGGCGGCAAATTCCACCGGAATAAGCGAACCATCCGGGCTGAATTGCGGCGGACGAACCACCACCGCTTCGACCGTCTTTTGCGCCCTCACATTTTCAATGGAAATCTTGGTTCCCTGCGCCAGCGCTTCCGGAATAATGATCAGCGCGCCATTGGCGCTGACGGTGTGCGTGTGACCCTCGAAAATCTGCGTCTTGCCGGTGACGTGGACTCTTACCGGGATCTTCAAGAGCACGCGTTGCGCGCGGCGCCGCTCTTCGCTCGTCAACGGCCGCGTCAACCCCGGCTTGACGTGATGCGCATGGCCTGCTTTTTGCGGTGTAGAGGGCTTCATAGTTCCAATCCCCAAAAGTCCATATCCGGCGCAACCAGTTCGATGCCGTATTCCCAGCCTTCCGGACGGGGATTGCCTTTCCAAACGACGACGGCGGCGTTACTGGAGCCGGTGGCGAGATTCGTGAGGGCGAGCCGGTGTTCGAGCGTAAACGATTCCGGAAGAACGATCATGCAGCCGTACGGATTCACCACCCGCGTATGCGCGTCGAGTCCGCGCCGCGTGCCGCCTTGCACATCCCATTCCAGGCGAACCGGCACGCGGGAATTCATGCGCGTGCCGCGGCGTTTGTCGGTGTGACGTCCGCCTTCCACCACGATTTTCGAGACTTTTGTCTTCAGCTGCATCGCTTCCTCAAAAGTTCCGGCACCAGGGCTTCTGCCGCAACATGGCCATGCTAGAGTTGGTGTCGGTGCCGGTCAATGGTACAAAACGGCTGCGGGTTGCAACTAAATAGCTGTACGAATGGACAGGCGCGGCGGGCGGCGCAGTACAGGTGAAATGAAGAATCTAATCGTCAATGCGGATGATTTGGGATGGACGACGGGCGTGAATCGCGGCATCGCCGAAGCGCATCGCAGCGGAATTGTCACCAGCACTTCCCTGCTGGCCAACGGCGTCGCATTTGACGATGGCGTGAATGTTTCGCGCGCGCTTCCCGCATTGGGCGTTGGCGTTCATTTGAACTTGAGCGATGGCGCGCCGGTAAATCATGCGCGCAAAGTGCCCAGCCTCGTGGACGCGCACGGCAAACTTTCCGGCGGCCCGGAGCAACTGCTGCTCAAGCTGGCGCGGCGCAAGCTGAAACTCGGCGAAGTGGAAGTCGAATGGGAAGCGCAGATTGAAAAAATCCGCGCCGCGGGCATTTCGCCCACTCACCTCGACGGCCACAAACACGTGCACATGCTTCCCGGCCTCTTTTCCATTGCATTGAAGCTGGCGAAAAAGCACGGGATCGGTTCGATACGAATTTCCAGCGAAGCCTCTTCCCTGCGCGCCGCTCTCTCCGGAAAATCGGGCCGCGACGCCGGCGTCAAACTGAAACAAGGGATTCAGGCGCGGGCGCTGAAGCTCTTGTCCGGCGACGCGCGCAAGCTCGCGGACCAAACCGGGATCGAAGCGGCCGATTTTTTTTGCGGCATCGCGCAAACCGGCGTCCTTTCGCGCGACGGCGTGCTGGAATTGCTCGGCGCGCTCCCCGAAGGCACCACCGAGCTGATGTGCCACCCGGGTTACGTCGACGACGACCTCGTTGCTTCCTCCACCCGGCTGCAGGCCTCGCGCGCAACCGAACTCGAGATTCTTACGGATGCAGCGGTGCGAAAATCTGTCGCCTCGCATGGTATTCGCCTGATAAACTATAGTCAGATCGCGAATTAAGCATGGAAACCGAATCCTTAGTCCGGTACTCGATTGTCATTCCGTTCTTCAACGAACAGGAAAACATTCCCGCTTTGTACATGAAGCTCACCGAAGTGATGGACGCGATCGGCGAGCCGTATGAACTGGTGTTCATCGATGACGGCAGCAAAGACAATTCCTTCAAGGTTTTAAGCGATATTTACGAACACGACCGGCGCGTGAATTTGATTCGCCTTCGCCGCAATTTTGGCCAGACTCCGGCTTTGAAGGCCGGCTTCGATTTTGCGCGCGGCGACGTGATTATCTCCATGGACGGCGATTTGCAGCACGATCCCGAAGAGATTCCCAAGTTTCTTGAAAAAATCGAAGAAGGCTTCGACCTCGCCAGCGGCTGGCGCTACGCCCGCAAAGACCATTGGCTCATGCGGCAGATTCCCAGCCGCATTGCGAATTGGCTCATGGCCAAGCTCAGCGGCGTCGATTTGCACGATTTTGGCACCACCTTCAAAGCGTATCGCCGCGAAATCATTCAGGAAATTCAGTTATACGGCGAGTTGCACCGCTTTATCCCGGCGCTCGCCAGCACCACCGGCGCGCGCATCGTCGAAGTGCCCATCGAGAATCTGGAGCGCAAAGCCGGCAAATCCAATTACGGCATCAGCCGCACTATTCGCGTTTTTCTGGATCTGCTGATCGTAAAGTTTTTGCTCGATTACTCCACGCGCCCGCTGCAATTTTTTGGCTTGCTCGGCATGGCCGGCGCCGGCACCGGCTTTTTGATCGGCCTCTACGTTGTCTTCGAGAAATTCTACTATCACATGTCCGTGATGCAGCAACACGGGCCGCTCATGCTGCTTTCCATCGCGCTCCTCGTCAGCGGCATTCAATTCATTTCCATGGGCTTGCTCGGCGAAATCATGGCGCGCACGTATTACGAATCGCAGAACAAGCCGATTTACGCCCTCCGCGAAGTAAAATCTCACCGCAAGGAAATGGGCGACTCCGCCGAACCCGCCCGCCCCTCCGGCAACACCGAACGTTAATCTTTCCACGCTCTTCGCTTCGCGTTACCTGCGGTTACTTGGCGGGCGGCAGGCTCTCCGCACGCTGGACCGATTTTGCGTGCCGGGCGCATGGGAAAAGGGCGTCGGCCCCTCTCGCAGAGTAAACTTGCTTGCGATAAACGACCTAGGCTCGGAAGGATGGAGCCGACGCTCTCATCCAACCAGCCTATCGTCGTTGCTGCTACTCGTTCGACCAGTTGGCCTTCCTCACCACGCCGTGAATCGCCTGGAGCCCGAAGTGGTTTGACGCCGGAGCGCCGAATACCAACGTCACGTTGGAATATGCGTTGTCGTCTCCTCCATCGATACAAACCTGCAGTTGCGACGCTGCCGGGGTGGCGGGCGGAGGCGGAAACGGTCCCCCATTTGCCGAAACGATCGCCGAGCCCTTTACCTCAAAGCGGGCAGTGTAGGCAGGAGTGCCGGCCGCGTGTGCAGGGCAGTCGGTCGGGTTGAAGGTGACGATGCCACCCTTCAACTTGATGTCGTGCGTATGCTGCGACAAGGCGACGCCTGCCACATTCGTCGAGCTCTGCCCAACGGGCGACAATTCCATCGTCAAGCTGGCTGAGAAATTGGCACTGCCGCTTTCTTCATCCAACGTCATGCTCCAGGGTCCACGAACTTCCCACACCGTCGTACCGCCAGTGATGGGGGTATAATCGTTAATCACGCCCCCGAAGTGCGCTGGAGTTCCATCCTGAGCCAAGGCTCCGATGTCTGCCGTCAACGCCAGTACCGCCACCACACCGAGTACCCACAAACCTTTGTTCTTCATGCAGCCTCCAAAATTTAAGATTCGCGCCGCCGCCATACCGCTCTTAGGGGACGACATGGGAGGCTTTCGCCGGAAACCATGCCCAAAAGGATCGTTGGCGATTTCATGAGCGCTCCCTACTAATCAGGCTTCTCGGCCCATTTCGTCAAACAGCAATGCGCGGATTGGCAGCCATAGCTCGATTTGCCGTGGAATGCCGTGCCTTGCGGTCTCCGTGTTACCGACGTTACCGGGGCCTGATTGAGTGGCGGAGTCGGCTTTTGGCTCCGAGTAAACTTAGTCGCGCAAAACGACCGAGGCCCGGAAGAAAGGAGCCGAGCCCGCCGCGGCGGGTCGCTTCTGGGTTGCGATTTTCACATGCGCTACCAGCCGATTTCCATCGCCAACCACGACAACCCAAGCTAAGTCTTTTTCTTTCATCCACATACATACTAATAAAATATCTATTGACTCCGTAAGCAAAGCCATGCTACACTGACAAGTGTAAGCAAGCTCCATTCGAACTATCCGTCCTCACTTTTCCCCGAATCCCCCCGCGGCCATCCTCCACGCGCAAACACTCTGCCCCGTTTTTCTATCTCCTTTGTTTTCCTACTCATGTAAACGCCTTCTCCCGCAAACCCTTTCTTTTTATACTCATACAAACTCCCCGGGGGGTGTGGGTACCCTTTTCTGCTTCCCCGTCTCCGCTATTTTTCCCTTGCCTTCACTCCTTTGCCGTCCGCGCCATACCCCACCGCCCACTTCCCAATCTCCGCCAATCTTCACCAGTCACGAGTCACCAGTCACGAAACGCCCGTTCGATTCCTCGCCCCACTTGCGCTACGCTGTATCGACCGCATTTCAAAACGCTTACCTGCACATTTCGGGAGGACGGCCGTGAATCGTGAGCAGTTCTACGCAATGATGAATGGGGACAGCACGCTCGATTACGAAAAGTATTTGAATACGAAGGCGCTGCTCTCGTGCCAGTCCGATTTCGCGGACCTTTGCAACCGCGACGAGATGCAATTCCAAATCGTTCATCAGGTGGAAGAGCTCTGGATGAAACTGATTGCGTACACGCTGCTCGACATTGACGACTACCTGCAGCAGGAAAATACCAATCGTGTGTTGACGCTTTTCCGCCGCATTCACGCGGCGCAACGAATGATGATCCAGCAGATTGCGTTGCTTGAAACCATGTCGCCGAAGGAGTATCAGGACATTCGCCGGCGGCTTGGCAACGGCAGCGGTCAGGAATCGCCCGGTTTTCGCGTGCTCCTGAAAATGTACCAGCCAATCTGGAATTCATTTGCAGAACACTACTTGAAAAAGCACGGCCTCACCGTCGAACGGATTTACGATTCCAAATACGATCACGGCCCGGCCTACGTGGTGGCGGAAGCGCTGGCGGAATTCGACGAACTCTTTCAGAAATTCCGCTACGAGCACATGCAACTGATTCACCGCACGATCGGCTTCGGCTCGAAGTCGCTGAAAGGCCGCCCCGTGGAAATTCTGGAAGACGGCATGCGCCACAAATTTTTTCCGGAACTGTGGGAAATTCGAAACGAGATGACGGATCGCTGGGGCGCGCAATACGGCGTGAAACGCGACCCGATCGGCGGATTGCACTAGCCGGGCAAGAGAGGCCTACTTCTCCAAAATGTTGTGATACCGCCCGCGATAAAAAACGAGCGGCTCACCCTCGGACAATTTTGCCGATTCGACTTCCGCGATGACAATCGTGTGATCGCCGGCAACGTGCAGGCCGGCCAGCTTGCAGGAAAGCTGGCAAAGCACGCCTTCGACGAGTGGGATGCGGTCTTCCGTCCAGCGGAACTTCACGCCGATGCGCTCTTGCGCTTCGCTGCTTTGTTCGAGTCCCGCGAAAAATTCCGAAAAAGCCTGCTGCTCCTGTTTGAGCACGTTTATGCCGAAGCGTTGCTTTTCTTTCACGAGGGGCAAAGTGCGCGCGCGATGATCGACGCAAACGCAAACGAGCGGCGGATCGAGCGAAACGGAAGCGAACGAATTCGCCGTCATTCCATGCACGTGGCCGGGTTCCCGCTCGACGGTAATCACGATTATGCCCGTAGCGAAATGCCCGAGGGCGCGGCGAAACTCCAAAGCGGGAAGCGGACTGGCAGCCATGATTCTTTTTCAAGATAACACAGCGGGCGGCGCCGCGCCGAACCGCACAAAGCGCGGGTAGTGAAAAAGGAAAAGGCGCACCGGTTAAACGGGTGCGCCTCGTCCTCGATTCCGCAACTGGCGTTAGCGATGCGGCGGTTTGTCGTTGTTGTTCTTCGGATCTTTCGGCGGTTTATTTTCCGAATGCGGCTTCTGTTCTTCTTTTTGTTGCTTTTGCTCGAGCTTCTGTTGTTGCTGCTCGTGTTTCTGTTCCAGATTCTGAAGCTGCTTCTGCTGGCGCTCCTGCACCTGCTGCCGCGCACGCTCGTCATTCTGTTGCTGTATTTTCTGCTGCTCCTGCACGTGCTGTTGTTCGATTTTCTGGCGTTCGCGGTCCTGCTGCTGGCGCAAGTTCTCGATCTCCTGCTGATGCTTCTGATCGAGTTGCGGATTGACGGGTGGAGTCGCCTGCGGGCGCGCCGTGGGCGGCCGGTCGTTGTACGGGCGCGAGTTTGCATTGTTCTGATTGGGGTTTGGCTGGCCGGAATTCGGCCGTTGCGCGTTCTGCTGGATCGTGTCGTTGGTCACGGTGGCCGGGCGGTTCGGATTGTTTTGAACGGGCGGCTGGTTCGGCCGGTTTGCCGGATTTACTTGCGCCGGCTGATTCGGACGATTGGCGTTCGCGTTTTGCGGCTGCACTTCGCGCGCGGGCGGCGCAATGTGAATGTTCGGGCGCGCGGCCGGCGGCTGCATCTCGCGTTGCTGCGCGACGCTGATGGGCCGGCCACCATTGGCCTGGATGGCTTGCTGTTGCCGCGCAAACGGCACGGGCGGAGGCGGCGGAGCCACTTTTGCCACCACGGGTCTGCTCGCGACGGCTGCCGGCGGCCTCGCCGTTGCGGCGGCACCCGCTCCCAAGACGCTGCGCTGCTGCGGCACAACGGAGGGGCCAGTGGGCGCGACGCCGGCGGAAATATCGCGCTCGTCGACGCGCATCATGTTGTTGTGCACGGGCTGCGCGGAAGTGAAAGCGGTTTGCGATGTGGCGGTGACGGCGTTGTTGATGTGCTGATTCTGATAAGTAATGTTGGTCACGTTCACGGTCTTGTTCACGTAAACGTTGTTGTAGACGTTCGTCACCTGCGTGCGATTGACGATGGTGGTGTTCGAGATGTTTACATTTTCCACGTACCGCGGGCTCACGTGATACGACGGACAGTAAACGTCGCGCGGTCCAAGCGGGAACCACGCCACGCCCACGGCGGGCGGCCCGCCAACGGCAACGCCGACGCCCCAGTGCGCGCCGCCGACCCACGCGACGAGCGCGGGAGCGTAAACGGGACGGACATACGCGACGGTGACAACCGCGGGACGCGGAGCAACCGGAACCCAACCCCAAACTCCGCCGACAACGACCCAGCGGCCGTAATGAAACGGAGCGAAGCCCCAGGCCGCATCATCGACCCAAGTCCAACCCCACGGCGCGACGTAAGCCCAGTGGCCGTAGCGATACGGCGCCCAACCGACGATGGTCGTGTGCGGGAACCAGACGGT
>Ga0070730_10001057_pt1 | contig 27501 bp, 20 predicted proteins | sample Coa_R1_3_FD_66447 | JGI IMG/M metagenome (GOLD analysis project Ga0070730, IMG submission 66447) | Surface soil microbial communities from Centralia Pennsylvania, which are recovering from an underground coalmine fire - Coalmine... | ecosystem: Environmental > Terrestrial > Soil > Unclassified ... | reverse complement strand
GCCCTGGTGCGGCGCACGCGCGAGTGGCCATCGCTCAGCTTGGGGGCAAGCCCGCGCGCAGCCATCAGTCTGATGATGGTGGCCAAGGCCATGGCTGCGATGGATGGGCGTGGGTATCTCATCCCCGATGACGTGAAGTCGGTCGCGCCCCCAGTTTTGCGCCACCGCATCATGCTCAAACCTGAGGCCGATCTGGAAGGCATAACCGCCGATCAGGTGGTCCGTGATGTAACCGCGGCAGTAGAGGTCCCGAAATAAGAGCTTGCAGGATGTGAAGACATGTATCAGTACGGAGACATGTATCAGGGACGTGAAGACAGGTATCAGGGCCCGACTTTAGTCGGGCCGTAAGGCGCTAAATTGATCGGGCTTTAGCCCCTGTTATGGCAAAACCCACGCGAAACTCCGAAGCGAACTCGATCCAGGCTGGATTGCGCACATTTTTCGTCAGCTCAAAAACCTGCCAGGGAAAGGCGCTGCTTCAATCCGAGCGCATGGCGACGTTGTTGATCGATGTAATGCGATCACATGTTTCTGCAGGACGATTTAAGATACATGATTTTGTTGTGATGCCCAATCATCTGCACTTGACCTTGACACTTGATGAAGCACTGAGCATTGAGAAGGCTGTTCAGTTGATCAAAGGCGGATTTTCATATCGGGTAAAAAAAGAATTAGGATTTGCAGACGAAGTTTGGCAGCGTGGTTTTTCCGAGATCCGCATTTTTGATCGGGGAAGTTTTTTGAAGCATAGATCGTACATTGACAACAATCCTGTAGAGGCGGGATTAGCGAAGACGGCTGAGGAGTATCCGTATTGTTCAGCGTATTTCCGGAAAAAGAAGGCAGCGGCTAAAGCCGGTTCATAGAACCGTTCGTACGGCACGACTCAAGTCGTGCCCTGATACATGTCTTCTCGAAACCGACATACAGTAATTGTGAAACGGCTAAAAATATTCATTCATGAACCCTAACCCTCAACTCGTGCCTGCAACCGTTTCCAATCGGGCATTTCCCGTGACTCGTTGGCCGGCGGCTTTTGGCGCACGCTTTTACACGCTGCTCATCGTAGGTCTGGCATGGATTGGGCCGGGATGGATCGATCACCGTTTTCTCTATGGCATGGTGTTGTGGGACGCGCTGGTTTTGGCGGCATGGTTGTATGACCTGCGCCAGATGCCGCGCCCCGGCGCTCTGTTCGTAAGCCGGGTATGGAGTGCGCCGGTGAGCCTCGACTGCAACGGCACAGTGACCATCAAAATTCTCAACCGCGGACGCGCAGGAATTCGCGCCTGCGTGACCGACGATATTCCTGTTCAACTGCGCCGGGTTCCTGCCGAGATCGAAGTTAAAGCTGCTCCTGGAAAGGAAGGCGAAGCAAGCTACACCATCCACCCGCGCGAACGCGGAGACGCGCAACTGGCCGGCGTGTTCGTGCGCTATCAAACCGCCTTACATATTGCCGAGCGCTGGGCCACAGTGAAGCTCGACCAGACGGTGCGGGTTTATCCCAACCTGGAAGAAGCCAAAAAGCACACCATCTTTCTGTTGCGCAGCCGGCAGGTCGAGCAGGAGCGGCGTTTGCAACGGCGGCGCGGGCTGGGGCGCGAATTTGAAAGCCTGCGCGATTGGCGCGACGGCGACGAGCTGCGCGATATCTGCTGGACCGCCACGGCGCGCCGGGCCAAGCTCATCACCAAGATCCACCGGGTGGAGCGAAGCCAGTCTGTCTGGATCGTCGTCGATGCCGGCCGTCTGCTGCGTGCGCGCGTAGGCACTCTCAGCAAGCTCGATTATGCCGTGAATGCCGCCCTGACCCTGGCCCATGTAGCCATGTTCTCCGGCGACAAGGTTGGCCTGCTGGCCTATGGCCGCAAACCGCAGCAGCATCTGAACGCCGCCCGTGGCTCCGCGCACATGCGTGATTTTATGGAGCGGCTCGCGATGGTGAAGGCAGAAGCGGTTGAAGCCGACCACTTTCGCGCCGCCCAGATGCTTTTGCGCGACCAGAAACGGCGCAGCCTGATCGTCTGGCTGACCGATCTGGCCGAAACCGCCATGACGCCTGAAATTATTGATAGCGCTTACCAGATGATGCCACGACACGTTGTACTCTTTGCCGCTCTGGCGCAGCCTGAACTTGGGGAGTTGGCTGAGAGCGCTCCTCAGACTGTAGAAGACCTTTACCGCCACGTAGCCGCGCAGGAGATGGTCCAGCGCCGCGATCTTCTTCTTGCCCGCCTGCGCTCTCGCGGCGCGTTGGCCCTGGAGATTACTCCTGGCAAGCTTTCCACGGAACTGGTGAATCATTACTTGGATATTAAAGAGCGAAGCCTGATTTGACGGCGAGTCTTAAACCAGGCCCTTTCACCACGGAGGCACGGAGGCACAGAGTAAAACTAATTGATTTCTCCGTGCCTCCGTGTCTCCGTGGTGAAAAACAGCTCCTCAAGATGAAGTACACAATCATTTTCGTTTTACTTCTTTTTCTCCGCGGCCAGCAGAGCTGCTTTTCTTTTTACACCCCAGCGGTATCCAGCCAGGCTGCCATTTTTCTGCACCACCCGGTGACAAGGGACGACCAGCGAAACAGGATTGGTCGCGCACGCTCTGGCCACTGCCCGGACCGCACGCTTATTGCCCACGCTCGCTGCAACCTGGCTGTAGCTGCGGGTTTCCCCATATGGGATTTGGCGCAACGCCTCCCACACGCGTCCCTGGAAAGCGGTAGCCTGCACATCGAGAGGGAAGTCGAGGCGCACTTCAGTGCCTTGCAAATAGGCGCCGATTTTGGATGTCACCTGCTGCAATCCCTCATCGTCGCGCGAGACACTGGCGCCGCTGAATTGATTCCGCAGTTCACGCTCCAGATGTTCTTCGATTTCGCCGAATTGAATACTGCACACTCCCTTGTCGGTCAGCGCAACCAATAGCTTGCCCAACTGCGTATTCATGATTGCAAAGCGAATGACGGCCCCTTCGCCCTTGCGCTGATAGGTTGAAGGCGTCATCCCCAGACGAAGCTGCGCCTTCTCGTAGAGGCGGCTGCTGGAGCCGTAGCCGGCTTCGTAGATGGCGTCTGTAACTCTGGAGCCGCGCAGCAGCGCGGACTTAAACTCTCCCGTTCGGCGCGCCTGCTGGTATTGTTGCGGGGTGACGCCGAGAGTGCGCTTGAAAAGCCGCTGCAGGTAAAAAGGGCTCAGCCCGACTTTGTTGCCTATGGCAGAAAGCGTCAGGGTGACGTCAACGTTTTCGTCAATCAGCCGGCAGGCAGCTTCGATCTTGCTGGCTTGGGGATGCGATTGGTTCGGACGGCAGCGCTTGCAAGCGCGGTATCCCGCCCGTTCGGCCTCGGCCGGGGTTGCGAAGAACTCCACCAGCTTGCGCTTGGGCCTGCGGCTGGGGCAGGTAGGACGGCAAAAAATTCCGGTCGAGCGCACGGCATATACGAATTTGCCGTCTGCATTGGTATCGCGCGCCAGCACCAGTTGCCACTGTTTTTCAGGGTTCATGATTTCACCTCATGCTCACGATACCTGCCGCGATTGCTTGCTACCATCCGATCCTTGTCTTCAAAATCAAAAAGTACGTTGTTGCTATTCTAAGAGCAGCTTTTGCCGGAACGCCAGGCGCCGCCAATCAAGAGCCAATACAAAGTCCGTGACTTTAAAGCAATGCCGCGAGATGATCAAATGAAATGACCTTAACCCCAGCCTGGAAAATATAGATGACTGAACTTCCGCCGCCGACGCAAGAGGAACGATCGATGGGAATGCTAGTGCATATCCTGGCGATCTTTTCCGGCATTTTTGCCCCGGTTATTATTTACGTAATCAAGCGCGATTCCAAGTTCGTCTCCTTTCATGCGCTACAGTCCTTGTTCTGGCATCTGCTCTATGGGATAGGGGTGGCCATGCTGGTCGTGCTGTTTTTCTTCATTGTGATTTCACAAGCCGCGTTTTCGGTTGCTGCCAGGCATGGCCCGCCATCGCCGATGATTTTCATGGCGTTTCCGCTGTTATGGCTCTCATTGATCGTCTCCTGGCTGATTAATGTTTTACTGGGAGTGGCCTTCGCCGTGAAAACCAACGCCGGCGAATGGGTAAGCTACCCGCTGGTAGGTCAGTGGGCGCGAAGCTTGGTCGGAATCTAGCTCGGCATTGGAAATTTTGCAGTTTGGATATCCATCCCCGAGGATGTGGGCAAGATACCCCCGGCACGCCGGGGCAGGCACACCCGACAGCCAGCGAGACGTTGGCCCTACTTGCAAAACAAGACCCGCTCAGGGATTTTTTGCCCAAAGCGGGTCCTTCTCCACGGGCTTGCCATGCGGCGGGGACGTTCCGCAGTTCACACGCCGGCAGTCGGCCTGCCGTGAGGCGCCGGCGTGTCGAGGGTCGATTGAACCAAGCGGATAACCGGCGCTGGAAGGCGCAGGTTTGTGCCGTAAGGCCTGCCCACATCGTTATTGATGTTCACGGTAGTCCGATCATCAACGACCGTGTAGAGTCATAAGATTAGTGAATCTGGACTGCAGGCCGTTTCAGTTCACAAGAGTGGAGGCGCGGGTCGGAATCGAACCGGTACCTCATATTGAAAACACGTAAGTTGTTGCGCGACGTTGATCGCCCGAACGGTCGAGGGCCACTCCATAGGCGCCGATAATGAAAGGAAAACGGAAAGACTCCGGGTCATAATAAGGTGCTAGGTTCTTAATAGACTCAATTTGACGAACATCGCTACGAATCATTCTGAGGGAGAAATTAAAGAAGTCGCTTCCAGGGGGCTCGCTGAGAATATTCTGGAGTGCAGCGTTCCACCCAGAATCCTGCTCTTCGAGCGGATTCACCTCCAGATTCACCTCGCTCCATAGCGTGCCTATTTGCTGTCGCAAATGTTCGTCCCGGATCTCGCGGGTCATTGTCATTGCCGTAGTGATTTTTTTGGCAACACCTCTCTCGTTTGTTGATTTATATACTTGAGCTGCGTGCAGTAGGGCTGCACAGACTCCCTTCAGGTCGCCTTTCACGTAAGATCGATTGCGGCTTTCGTTGAGATCAACAAACACGCCGTCCATCTCTGCTGCAGAAAGTGAATATGTGCTAGCTCGCGAAAAACACTGCTGACGCGCGAAGAATAATATGAAGTTTGAGCAATTTTGAATCCGGCGTTCGCCCTGGCTAAACTGAGAAAGAACGAATAATTAAACCGGTCAAAAAAAGGCGATTCGCGTTTTGCGAACCGCCCGAAGAGATGGTCACAAATTTAGCTAAGTGCTGGTCATCGCTGAGGGTTGATACGAGCTGCAATTGCCATAACGACAAGACTCTGTTGTGCTTGTAGTCAAGAGCAAGTTCGTGGCTGTACACCCAGGCATTGACAACGGGCCGTTTGCCCCTGGTTGTTCGACACAGTTGCGGTTTGGAAATTTGTGAACTTCTACGGAACTGCAACTACACGCTGCGAGGACGGTGGTGTTACTGTAACCTGATAAGTCACGTCGAGAGAATTTCCAGACAACACGCCACCAAAGTTAATGACATGCTGTCCAATGGGAAGCGGCCTCAACATCAAGTAGAATCCGTCGGCCACCACGGGAAAGACAGTACCGCTAAAGTCCAGGGTTGTTGGAATTTGGTTGGATATCTCCTGCAGATTGTCCGTCAGTTGCAGTGTGTAGCTGAATACGGGAGAACTCTCCCGATGCGAGAAGAGATCACCAATCGAATGGCCATCAATACTGGCGTGGAGAGCCGTAACTGCGGGAATACCGTGGGGGCCGTCGAATGGCGCCTTAAGGGCATCAATATTCTGGCGGTTGGCACAAGGGATGGAAGATGGTGCGCTGCATCCATTGCCTACGTTATCATTGACAAAGTTTACTAAGGGAAAGAAAACGAATTTGTTGCCTGGAATCGTGACCGTACGTGTTACAGTGGCGCTCCCGGAAGGGTTGAATGTTCCAGCGAGGAAGAAGACTGGACCAACATCACCGAATTTTGATTTCTCACCCGTAGGATCCAGGAGCGGATTGTCATTTGCCGGGATAGCAAAGGCCCACTTCCACCAGACAGCCGACCAGTCTCCCAGAGTCTTGCCGGCGACAACGGAATGAGGTGGCAAAACCCGGGTAGGATGCTCCTCCCGCTCTTGGCTGCGGAGCCTCGTACTGGATATGATTAACAGGATTACAACACCGGCGATAATCGGTTTTTGCACAAGTTTTTCTCCTATCTTTCTGGTCTTGGCGACATTAGCGGCGATCCGCATGATGTCTTCCACAAACTTCAGGTATTTCATGATCATGACCCTTTCTTTGCTGACATGGTTAGCTACGCGGTCTCGGTTTGGCTTCTCTTTACCGATATGGTTAGAGACACCATTCCGGTGTGGCGCTGAGAATGTTTATAGCGTGTGGAGATTAAAAACAGCGTAGGGCTTTCGGAACAGTTGGTGTGCCAACCTAGAGTGTCTCAAGGCCTGGGAGCAAGGTTTATGTTCGACTTATTTGTTTTGTCTTGGGCTAAACTAGCAGAGGGATTACCAGCAGCCTCACTATCTTTGACAGGTGGTGCGACATCGGCAAGTGCGTACCTTTGTTGATTGCCAAGGTCGGCGACTTTGATAAATAATCGACGTATTTCTACATCAGATTCCTAAGCACCACCTCGCCTTTGCAAGGCACTCTCGGAGATGCACGAATGAAGTTGCAGAAAAGATTCTATTTGCACGGTGCACTAGTTCTGCTAGCGGTTACCTTTTTCGGGGCAAGCATCGCAAGTCCGCAGGATCCTGGTGACCGACCGGTTCACCTGGAACTGGGAAAAGGCGTTGTAACCGATGCCATCAATAAAGATTCTGAGGCTAAGAGAGCAGGACTTCAAGCTGCAGACATTCTGCTGAGCTGGACCCGCGGCGACGCCAAAGGGGATATTGAGTCGCCTTTCGACCTGCCAGAGATTGAGGTTGCAACAATTCGATCAGCCATTGGCTATTTCCACACGCCTCGATCCCAATCAGCGATGGAACCGGCAACCCCCGGTAGAAGGTCTCGGCCTCTCCGTTCCCGTTCAGCAGCCTAAGCTCCTTGAGTTCTCCCGTTTCTACATCCACCGCTGCGACTTGTTGCCAACTCGGATGAAAATCGCACCCTACAATAGTCATGAAGGTTCCTCCTGACCCAGTTGGTCTTGGTCCTCAGCCAAAGACGATACTGGATCGTTGGAGCCTTCGTTCTTATCTAATCAGTTTTGAAGTGATCACTGAGGCGATTGAACTGTTATTATAGCCCAGCCGCGGAAGCGCTGGGTAAGCAAGAAAAATCGAAGCGAGCCCCGGAGGGGCGACACCTACTGCTGCCGATACAGCAGTCCTTAAAATGGTTTAAGTAAACCGTAAGTCTGCTCTAAGTTATCCGCCCGATTGTGGCCTTTCCTGTTCTCAGCCAGCATTCCCTAATCAATTTCAAGTATCAATTTCAAGTCTTAATCCAGCCAGAACGGTTCAACTCCGGCAAGTTTGAGACGCCCAGGGAGGGACTCTTGCGTTTGAATTCTGTCTTCAGTTTCTTTTCTCTGTTGCTGGTCTTTTCGTGCGCCGCCCTTGGCCAGGCGCCGGCAAATTTTATCGCCTCTTCGCCCACCCCCGGGCCGGCCACCGGGCTGCCGGAAGCTGCTGCGGTGATGCCCGCAGCGGTGTTGCCTGAACCTCCGGTCGTCAAGCAGGCTATCGCATTGCCGGAAGCCCCCAGTCATCGTTTTTTCGACAAGACTAATCTGTGGCTGCACCTGGGCGCTGTGGCCGGAGAGACTGCGGATTTGATCACCACCCGCCGCGTCATCCAACTGGGCGGCCGGGAAGGGGACCCACTAGCCAAGCCTTTTGTACGGGCCGGAATCGGAGGGCAGATGGTGGGTACCTACGCGCTGGGCGAAGGCAGTTCGTTGCTGGCCTCGTACCTGCTGCACCGCAGCGGACACCATAGGCTGGAACGTTTCGTACCCATTGCCGTCTCAATCGTCGAGAGCCTGGCGGCAGCTTCCAACATACGCACGGAGCAACGCATACGAGCCCGCTCGGCATTGGTCCATTGAGAAAAGGATTAACCACAAAGGGCACAAAGGTTCGCACAAATGGCACAATAAGGAAATGAGGATAGCACCATAAGGTATGCGGGCGCTAAAAAAGGAAAGCAGTATGGGCACGCAGCCACAATTCCTCATTTCCTCATTGTCTGTGCTGTAACAACCAAAAGCGAACTATCGCCAGCGCCGGAAACAAAACCCAAACTACGACGAACCAACCAAATCACCACCGTCTGCCAAAATTCTTATTCATAGGCCAGCGCTGTAATAACATCCTGCTTTATCGCCTTCCATGCCGGAAGAATGACGCCCAAAAGCGCACCCACTATGGAAATGCCCGCCGCTATGGGCCACCACTCGTACACAATCTCTTGCGTCAAACTGGCGGGAACAGCGTGCATCATCAACCATTGCGTGCCGTACGTCATCAGAATTCCGGCGAGGGTGCCGACGATCGCAATTAACAGAGTTTCCCTGATCAGCAAATTCAAAATATATGCGGGTGAGGCGCCCAGCGATTTAAGGATCGCTATTTCGCGCGTGCGCTCCAGCACGGCGGTGTACATTGCAATGGACACAACGATGAAGCCTACAACCACTGCGATACCAATCACGACACCGATAAAGTCTTTCAATAGACTCACGCTGCTGATCGACAGCATAGAGGTGAATTCTTCCATGGTGTAAATGTGGTACTCCGGTAATTGCTTGTGAAGATCGTCTACTACCTGTTGCGCATGGCTGGGATCATCTACTTTTAGATAAATTTGACTGTATTTTCTGGGATTTCCGGTAAGGTCCCGAAGAACGTCTAATTTCATGCAGATACGCGTAAGCTTGCCGGATTCGAAGATCCCTGAGACATGCCAATCATGATTCATTAAATTGATGATGCTGCCGACGTGGAGCTTCTTCTCCCTCGCATAGTACTCATCCACCATGATGTCATTGTCGGCTTGAAATGGGCCACCGTGTACAAGGTGGAAACCGCCACTGAGCCTGGCAAATTGAGCCAGATCAAGACCAGTTGCTGTGTCCAACCCACCCAAGGGATGAACGATTGTCCCCATTGCAAAAGTGACGTGGGATTGCTTGGTGAAGAAAGGCACCAAATCCTCGCTCATGGGAGCAGAACTTACGTCGAAGAGAGAGCTTGAGGGCGGACGGACCACGATATCGGCGCCTACGCCGCGAGCACGCCTTGCGCTCTCATGCAAGGTGCCATAACTAACACCCACGAGCGTCAATATCATTGTGACTTCGACCGCAGTGGCGAACACGCTCAGGAATGTACGTACAGGGCGGTGGCGAACATTTTCCAAAACAAGTCTATTTAGCAAGTCAACATTATAGAATTGCCGGACTGCGAAAGGAATAAGACTTCAACTGAATACCTAAGCGCTCTTGGGCTTCCTCGACGCGCTTTTGTGCCGCGAGTGGGGAGCGGATTTCCTGCTTCGCGAGGTGGTGTTTATCTTGCCTTCAGATATCACCCGCACCTCGCGCTTTTTCACCGGCATCACTGCCACTTCGGTTATCACGTCGCTGGGTACGGTGTCGCCAAACAAACGAGACATGTAGTCCTGTTTGCAAGGTGCGGAGCAGAAGTGGACTGCGAGCCAATCGACGGCCTGGTCTTCATCCCACTTGGAAAGAAATGTTATCTCGCGGCGGGCCGCGGTGACGCCGATGTTCTCCGCCGCGAAGCCCAGCATCCATTCTTCGTTTTTTTCTTTGAGTCTTCGGCAGTTATCGCACTCGTAACGCAGCATAAACACCCCGCACAAATGATTAGAAGCCGCGAGGCCTATCCGTAGTTGGCCGGGAGGCCCTGCAATTGTTTCCTAACAAATTCTTTGTTCTCAAAGGATTGCACCGTTATCCAGACATTTTCCAAACATATTTGCCGCGGCATTGCCCTTCTGCGCACCATGTCCTAACTTGAGGCACTTAACAGGAAGAAGGCAATAGGCGCTTGCAGAGACTTGAACCTTGCAGAGGAGCAAGTAACTGCAGGCGCCTGTTAAAAGCCGGCATACAAAGCAGATTTTTTTGGGCGAATCGCTGGAGGCGGAGATGAGATACCACCGGGCTGTAGTGCTTACCACGTTTTTTATCCTGATAGCAGGAATCAGTTTGCGCGCCACCGTTGCATTGAAGCCCCAGCCTGAACCGATTCGGATCGAAGTAATACCAGGGAACTCCAGCATCATCATTGGCACCATGCAGCAGATGACCGCTTTGCTCGAAAGCTTTCGCGGATTTCAGCAGCCGCAGAAGCTCCACGTGGTGACAGCTACCTGGACATCTTCGAATCCCGGCATCGCGAGCATTGACCCTGCCACCGGGATGGTAACCGCGGTCGCCAAGGGCGTTGTCGTGATCACCGCTCGGAGTGGGCCATTTCGTGGGTTCACATTCCTGACCGTAACCCCGCAGTTGAATTCCATTACGGTGACGCCTGCGAATCAAACCATCCCTGAAGGCGCCCCGCTGCAATTCGCAGCCACGGGGAACTATTCGGACGGATCAACCGCCGACCTTACCGCGCAAGCGACATGGAGTTCCACAGATCAGACTATCGCCACCATCGTTCCCGGTGGGTTGGCAACCGCTTCCAACGTCAACACGGGCGGTGCCACAATTCAAGCCACATATAATCCCGGGACGGGTAATGTGACAGGTTCGACTGGTCTGACGGTGGGGCCGGCAGCGTTGGTTTCCATCAGCGTGACCCCGCTGAATCCAACCGTGCCCAAAGGCAGCTTTGAGCAGTTCACAGCCACCGGAACTTACACCAACAACGCACAAATCGACATAACGAATTCGGTGACCTGGGGCTCTTCGGATATGACCAAGGCCACTATAGGCAACACCGGCCTGGCCACCACTCTGGCGCAGGGTTCAACCACAATCAGCGCCATGCTGAGCGGGAAGACAGGCAACAGCACATTGACCATTGGCCCCGCGGTGGTTAATCAGGTGCAGGTGAGCCCGCACAGCGCGGGCACAATTCCTCTGGGGAACACCTTCCAGTTCACGGCCACCGCATATTTCACCGATGGTTCCAACTTGGACGTGACCGGCAATGGCGGCACATTGTGGAGCTCGAACAACCAGGCGGTGGCCACGGTCGGCGCCGGGCTGGTAACCAGCCAGTCCCAGGGCAACAACGTGCAAATCACGGCAAGCTACAGCGGCTTCAACGATATGGGGACGATCAGTGTCGGCCCGCCGGCATTGAAATCAATTGCGGTCACACCGTCACCGGTGACCATCGCCAATGGCTTGACCCAGCAATTCACAGCTATCGGGACCTACACCGATAATTCAACCCAAGACCTCACCAATTCGGCCACCTGGAGCGTAAACAATCCTGGCGTGATTTCGGTGAACAATACCGGCCTGGGCACCTGCAAGCAGGTCGGCGACGGCTCGTCGGTCATTGCTGCTTCAGGCATCGTGAACGGCTCGGCCACATTGAACTGCGGACCACCGAACCTGACTTCCATTACTGTCACGCCGGCAAATTCCACAATCGCTAACGGCACCAATCAAAACATGGTGGCCACCGGTCATTACACCGATAACACGATGCAAGACCTGACCGGGCAGGCAAACTGGAGCTCGTCGAATCCTGCGATTGCGACCATCGTCAATGTTCCCTTTTCGGTGACCAACGGACAGGTGACAGGAAAGGCGCAAGGCGGTCCGGTGACTATTACGGCCAGCTTTAACAGCGTGAATGGCACGACAAACCTGACCGTAGGACCGCCGAACCTGGTTTCCATCGCCGTCACTCCAGCCAGTCCGATCGTCAGCAAAGGCAACACGCAGCAATTCACAGCCACCGGCACCTACACTGACAACAGCACACAAAATCTGACTAACACAGCTACGTGGAGCTCTTCCGCCGGAGCAGTAGCTACCATCAACGCGAGCACTGGCCTGGCCACGGCGGTTTCGATTGGCATTACCACCGTCGCGGCAACACAGAATTCCATTTCGGGAAACACGAATATGCGCGTCATTGGGCCGCCCTCCAGGTTCGCTTACACCGCCAATTTCAGCGACAACACCATCGAGGAGTACACGGTCAGCGCCAACGGGCAGTTGCGCGATAACGGCTACGCGTTCAACGGCGCGGGTACCGGGCCGCAGGGCATCACGGTCGATCCCGGCAATAATTATCTTTATGTCGCCAACAGCAACCTGAATACGGTTTCCGCTTACACCATCACCGCGAACGGAACGCTTGCGCCCATTGCCGGTTCGCCCTTTGCCTCCGGTACAACTCTGACCTCGGGCCCGTCCGCCGTTACGGTTTCCTATCGTGGCAACGGCGGCAAGAGCGCCTATGTGGCCAACTTCGGCGAGAACACCGTTACCGCGTTCACCATCGCCAACAATGGAGCCCTGACCTCACCCAACACTCAGGCTGTAGGAACAAGTCCGGTCGGAGTTGTTGCCACTTCCGACGGACTGAATGTTTATGTCTCCAACAGCGGCGGCACTCCAGGAACCATCTCAGAATTTTCCGTCAGTCAAAACACCGGTGCGCTCACACCCAATGGGACAATCAGCGCTGGGACGTCTCCGGAAAACATGGCGGTCGATCCCTTCAATCGCTTCCTGTTCGTAGCCAACACCGGCTCGAATAACGTTACCTCGTACCAGATCAGCGGCATCAACGGAACCTTATCGAACCCCAACACCACGGCCGCGGGCAACGGCACGATTGCAATCGCAGTTGACCCCAGCGGGCACTTCGCCTATGCCGTCAACTATATCGGCAACACAGTTTCCGAGTACACCATCAACCAGAGCACAGGACAGCTCACCGCCATCAACGGCAATGCTTTCATCGCCTCCGGATCTGATCCGCAGGCGGTGAGCGTCGATTCCACCGGCCAATATGTTTATGTCGGCCACTTCAGTGCTGATGAGGTCTGGCAGTACAGCATTAATGGCGGCACCGGAGCGCTGACGTTCCTGCGCAAGATTCGCTCCGGCAAGGCAGTTGACGGAATGGCCATCACCGCGGGCGCAACGCCTCAGTATTTCGACTTTCTCGCCTTTGACGTCAACAGCGCCGGCGTAGGTGAGACCAGCGCAGATGCCAACACGGGCGCGCTGGGCACGCCCTTCAACAACTTCACACCCGCATCCCCATCCGCAGTGGCCGTCGACCCGTATGAGCGCTTCGTCTATGCGACCAAGAGCGCAAACAACACCGTGGAACAATACAGCCTGGTGGGTTGCGGCTTCTTCTGCCTTACTTTGCAGGACAACGGCAGCGCCAGTACAGGAAACTTCCCATTCAATTTGACCGTGGATCCTTCCGGACGCTTCCTCTACGTAGCTGCCAATGCTGGCGTATTTGGGTTTACCATCAATCAAAGCACAGGTGTGCTCACGGCAATCTCGGGAGGGGCTGCCTTGGGCACGGCAGGAAATCTGACCCAGATCACAACCGATCCTACAGGGCGGTTCCTGTTTGTAGGAAACAGTGGACCAACGCAGGTTTTCGTTTACAGCATCAATCCAGCCACAGGCGTTCTGACGGCGGTGACGGGCTCGCCCTTTAGTACCGTTGTGGGCAATGCCATCGCCGTGGATCCCACAGGCAGGTTCCTTTATGTTAGCGGGGGGAACTTGGGAACACATTACATCCTGGTATGTCCGATCACGGCCGGCAACGGGGTAATTTCCTGCTCCGTAACCGTCGCTACCGCAGCGTTCGCGATTGGAATCGCGGTAGAACCTACCGGTCAATACGCCTATGCCACATTTCTGGATGGCACCGTGGCCGCATATACGATTGATTCGAGCAGCGGCGGTCTGTCGATCATAGGGTCGCCCGTGGCTGCGGGCGCCAGCCCCAATTCCATCGCTGTAGATTTCCAGGGACAATACGTATACGTGACCAACAGCGGTGCGAATACGATTTCCGGTTACAGCATCAACCCCAACACGGGCGCGCTCACCGAAATCACCGGTGCTGGTTCGCCGTTCGCGGCAGGAACCAATCCGGGTTCGGTGGTGATCAGCGGAATCATACAGTAGCGGGGTGAACTGTTGTGTATTGTCATTCCGAGGAGCAACGCGACGAGGAATCCCTATGAGCTTTTAGGTTCGTGGGCCGCACGACATAGATTCTCGACACAATAGGGATTCCTCCACTTCGTGTCGGAATGACAAACAATTAACTTTTTCGGCAAACTCTGAAGCCATTGTTTTCACAACAGCTTGCAGGCTTCCTCAAACGCCAGGCGAGGACTGCGGGGAAATAGCTTCGCCGGGTCGCCGTAACCCAGGTTGCACAGGAAGTTCGATTTCACCGGACCGTTGGGCGCGGCCTCGTCGGGAGTGGAGACCGGAAAGAATTCTTCGTCTACCTTGGCGTTGTCGAAGCCGGACATGGGGCCGCAATCCAATCCCAACGAGCGCGCGGCAAGAATGAAATAAGCGCCTTGCAAAGTGCCGTTGCGAAAGGCAGTGACTTCGGCGAGTTCGGGCGAGTTGGAGAACCACTCCCGCGCTCCCGGATTATGAGGAAAAAGCCGGGGTAGCAGTTCATAGAACTTCACGTCGTGAGCGATGATGGCCGTTACCGGGGCCTTCATGGTCTTTTCCACGTTGGGCGGCGAGAGCGCCGGTTTCAATCTTTGTTTTGCCTCCGGCGTGCGCAGAAAAAGAATGCGCGCCGGGGAACAGTTGGCGCTGGTAGGCCCCCACTTCATCAGGTCGTAGAGCTGGCGCAGAAGATCGTCGCTCACCGGTTTGTCGAGCCAGCTATTGTAGGTCCTGGCTTTGCGGAAGAGGATGTCGAGGGCTTGGTCGTTTACGCGATCGCTCATTCGGATGGTTCCTTTCTCATCGTGGAGAATAGCGGTTTTAGAATCTTGCAGCAGTTGTTAGATTCGCAATTGCGGTTTCAGGGTCAACTTTTTTAAGGCTTCGTCGGCACTGCTTTGGAGACGGAGCGAGAAGTGTGACTTTTGGGAATTCAAAGCGGCAACTTAGCCCTACCTCTACACAATGAGCTTAGGGTGTTTCACTGCCGCTATCCGCTGTCCTGTAATTTGAAACAAATTACGGCAAAGCCTTGGTTGTAACGGCAGGAGCAGCCGCATAAATCATTGCGTAGCCGATTCGTAAAGCGAAGAAGACATAGGCAAAGGCGAAACAGAGTAGGCCTCCGAAACCAAGAGCGTGGACAAGCGCATATTTCCAGGCTTTGTACGATTTCGAGTCATAGAGGAAGCTCTCATAGAAATATGTCAATGCCACCATGAACCCAATGCCATAGAACACGCAGAGTCCAAGAAGTATCAGCACAAATGCGCACGAGTGAGGGTACACACTCAGTCTTGAGCCCGGTATGAATATTAGCGAAGCTGAAGCGAGCGCGATCAGAACCTCGGCAATTTTGGTGTAGCGTTCATGCCGCGGCTCGAAGGGCAGAGGCTCACCCTTGGAATCGTTGGGAGTGAAAGTCATTGGACTGTTACCCCACAACTTGATCGTATCGCGCCAGACCCACCACCAAATTGCGGCAAAGATTCCCGCGCCCAGAACGATCGCGATTGATATAGTAACCATTCACATGCCTCCGAATCGTTAGCGTGAACGCCCCGCGTCGACTACGAAGCAATACCCCCCGGCTCACCACACCGGACGCATGTCGCTGGACGTTCCGCCTGCTGCGGGGACATAGCATTTCAGGGTGTAATCCATCACCATGCGATCGGCGTTGAAGCGCCAGCCCAGAGTACGGATGGTGCGCTTCATGCGCTTAATCCAGCCGCGTGGCAGGCCATCATGGTCGCGCTGGTAGTAGAGGGGAATTACTTCTTCGCGGAGCACGCGGTACAAGTCTTCTCCGTCGCGGGTATCGTGCATAGTCATGTTGGAGTGGGTCCTGCCCGTTCCGATGGCGAAGCCGTTGAGGCCGTCGTAGGCTTCGGCCCACCAGCCGTCGAGCACAGAGAGGTTCAGGCCGCCGTTCAAGACCACCTTCTGCCCACTGGTGCCGGAAGCTTCCAGCGGACGCCGGGGATTGTTGAGCCACACGTCAACGCCCTGGACAAAGTGACGTCCAACGTTAATGTCGTAGTCTTCTACGAAGATAAATTTGTCGGCAAATTGCGGATCACGCATCATTTCGGCAATCTGCTGCAATACCCGCTTGCCGGGTTCATCACGCGGGTGGGCTTTGCCGGAGAAGACGAATTGCACCGGACGCTTGGGGTCATTGACCACAGAGGCCAGCTTTTCGATATCCGCCAGCAGTAAATTGGCGCGCTTGTAGGTGGCAAAGCGGCGGGCAAAGCCGATAGTAAGAGCATCTGGACTCAGCACGCGCGTGAGTTTTTGCAGTGTCTCCAGCGGCTCGCCGCGGCGCTCCGCCTGTTCAATGGCGCGGCGGCGGACGAATTCCAGAAGCCGCGACTTCAGGCTGAGATGGGTTTCCCAGAGCTCGCCATCGTTGACGTTCTCGATTCCATCCCAGGTGCGCGGTTCGCTGCTGTGCATGTGCCAATTGGTTCCCAGATGGCGGTCATAGAGGCGGAACATCTGCGGCGCCAGCCAGCTCGGGACGTGCACGCCGTTGGTGATGTGTCCGATGGGAACGGCGTCTTCGGGCTTGCCAGGATACAACCCGGTCCACATGGCGCGTGAGACTTCACCGTGCAGCGCCGAAACCGCGTTGGCGCGGCGCGAGAATTTTAAGCCCAGCACCGTAAGACAGAATTCCTCGTGCGGGCTGCCGTTGGCTTCACGCCCGAGGTCCATGAGTCTTTCGCGGGAAAGACCCAGCAGATCGCGCAGCGGTCCAAGGTGCTCCTCGATGAGTTCTGCGTTAAAGCGGTCGTGGCCGGCCGGCACCGGCGTGTGGGTAGTGAACACCACTTCGCGCGAGACGCGAGATACGGCCTCGTCAAAGCCCAGGCCCTCCTCCTGCATACGGTTGCGGACGGATTCGAGCACGGCAAATACGCTGTGGCCTTCGTTGAGGTGAAGCACGCCGGGGGTGATGCCCATGGCCTTCAGGGCGCGGAAGCCTCCAATGCCGAGCAGTAGCTCCTGGCGGATGCGGATTCGCCCGTCGCCGCCATAGAGGCGCGAGGTAAGCTCACGGTCTTCAGGAGAGTTGCCTTCGACGTTGGAATCCAGCAGAAGCAGATCGCAGCGTCCTACCTTCATGCGCCACACCTTGGCGCGAATGGCGCAGCCGCGGGTTTCGATTTGCACCATCACAGGTTCGCCGCTGGTGCTGATAGCGGGTTCCATGGGCAGTTGGTTAATGTCGGTCTGCAGATATTCTTCCTGCTGCCAGCCATTGCGATCGAGCCGCTGGCGGAAGTATCCCTGGCCGTAATACAGTCCGATGCCAATCAGTGGGATATCCAGATCCGATGCGCTCTTGATGTGATCGCCGGCCAGAACGCCGAGACCGCCGGAGTATACCGGAATAGATTCGTGCAACCCGAATTCGGCGGAAAAATACGCCACCGGACGAGGCCGCAGCACACCTGCATAGCGCGCACCCCAGGTGCGGTCGGCCTCAAGATACTCGCGCTGGCGGCGATAGGCATAATTGATGCGGCCATGCAACACCTGGTCTTCGGCACGCCGTTTGATTCCAGCCAACGGAATCTCTCCCAGTTGCGAGATGGGATTGTGATTGAGCTGACGCCAGCGAATGGGATCGAGGTCGCGGAACAGGCTGGTAGAATCGCTGTCCCAACTCCACCACAGGTTGCGAGCGAGAGACCAGAGGCGCTCTTGCACGGGAGCGATAAAACGATCGAGGGTGCGGGCCTCGCTCACCACCGGCGCAACTTCGGCGGCGGCCTCGACCAGCATGCGGATTTCATCTTCATGAAACACGCGGGGCTCGATGGTTTGAACCACCAGCACGCCCTGCAGGATGCCACGATCGATGAGTGGAACCCCGAGGAAAGAATGATAGGCGTCTTCGCCGGCCTCGCTGAAATATTTGAAGCGGGGATGGTTTTTCACCTGGTCCACCGCGACCGGGCGCACCTGCTCGGCCACCAGCCCGGCCAGACCTTCATTGACGGCCATGCGCAGGGCGCCGATACATTGCGGACGAAGCCCGATGGTTGCAGCCAGCACCAGGTTGGCGCGGTCCGGTTCCAGCAGATAGGCCGAACAAACGTCGGTCTTGAAACGTTTGGCAATCAAAGCAACAACGTTCATCAGGGTTTCGGCCGGCTTGCCGCCCTCTTTCGCGAGATTGCCGATTTCTTCCAACGTCAAGACGTGATTGGCGTCACGCGTAAGAACCGCCTGACTCATGATCTGAACTCCCCCGGTGTTGCAGTCTAACTATATTAGGTGCTGTGCGTCATTTTCTCGCACCTTTTGCTTTTGGTCTACCGGCTGAACCCATTAGACGGGCAGGCAATCACTGCGTGGACCGGACGGCGGCTGTTCCGCGCCAGACGGTTCTGGCCAGAAAGAACTTTAAATGGGAGCCTATCCCAAGTCCAATTTAAATTGTTTATCGTGAACATAAGCGGCGAAAGTTTAATGAGGGCAATGAGCGGCGGCTTTTTGTAGGATGATAAGTTGCATCCTTCGCCCTGCAAGACATGAATAAGGAGAAAATATGCCCCGAAACTTCGATGAGCTCTCGGAAAAAGAGATATTGGCGCTGGCTATTTCCCTGGAAGAAGAAGACGCGCGCATTTACGCCGACTTCGCTGATGGGGTGCGGGGAGACTATCCGGCCACGGCCCGGATGTTTGAAGAGATGCAGGCGGAAGAAGAAGGCCATCGCGCCAGCCTGACCGAGCAGTTCCGGCAGCGCTTCGGCGAGCACATCCCGCTGATTCGCCGGCAAGACATCAAGGGGTTCGCCCCGCGCCGTCCGGTGTGGCTGGTGCGGCCGCTGGGCATCAACGTGGTCCGGAAGCAAATCGAGGTCATGGAGCTGGAAACCCGCCGTTTCTACGAGCGGGCTGCGCAAAGAATCGGCGATCTCTCAACCCGCAAGCTGCTTGACGACCTGGCTGCGGCCGAGCGCAAGCATTACGCCAACGCCGGGTCGCTGGAAGAGAAGCACCTCACCGCCGGCGCGCGCGCCGAGGAAGATGCCGCGCACCGCCGCCTGTTCGTGCTGCAAATTGTGCAGCCCGGTCTTGCCGGCCTGATGGATGGTTCGGTCTCGACGCTGGCGCCCTTGTTTGCCGCCGCGCTGGCCACGCGAAGCAGTTGGGCGGCTTTTCTTGTCGGGATGGCGGCATCGCTGGGGGCGGGCATATCGATGGGATTCGCCGAGGGATTGTCGGATGACGGCTCACTCACCGGTCGCGGACGTCCCTGGCTGCGCGGCTCCATCTGTGGCCTGATGACCACGGCCGGAGGACTCGGCCATACCATGCCATTCCTTATCTCCAATTTTCATGTCGCCATGACAGCGGCCTCGGCTGTGGTCGTGGTGGAACTGGGAGTGATTAGCTATATCCGCCACCGTTTTATGGAGACGCCGCTGGTATCGGCGGCAGTTCAGGTGATGTTGGGTGGAGTGCTGGTGTTTCTGACCGGCATTCTGATTGGCAGCTCTTAAACGCGGATGAATTTGTCAAAAGGAATTCCTCCCGGACATTGAACGATGTCCGGGAGGAAGAGATTTTCTACTGACTGGATTTGCATGCTACAGGTTTGCCAAATTGCTTGTACTCGCCATATTGGAAGAATGCTACCTGCATTTGCAATGAAGTATCGAGGTTGATGAGACCGGGATACTGCCCGCCGGTGTACCCCATGGGGAACTGTACATTATTAAAGTATTGGGCATTCTCAAGCGAATTGTTTGTGCACTCGCCGGTGAATCCGAAGATAGGTGGAGTCGTAGCAGGAGTTGCCGCCACGCCCGCAGGAGGAGCAAACGATCCTCCATGGCATGACATGCATGACGAGAGCTTGTTATCCACCGGCCCAGCCAGCCTGCCATTGCAGCCGAAGTGCTGCGGCGTTCCAATCTTGGTGTTCAATACACTCTCGCGTGCTGCAATGCCTTCGGCTTTCGGCACCGCGGGAAAAGTCCAGGGGTCGCTGCCCCATTGCAGTCCGACTGGTTCAAGGCGGTCCCAGGCAGTTTTACCCGGCTTATTCCCGTTGTAGGCAAAGGTGCCGAACACCCAGCGCGTGGGTGAGCGGGAATCTACTACGGCTACATCAAGCTGAATCAGTCTTACTTCCCGCACCTGGCGGCGGCAAAGGAACACGCCATCCTGTACATCATGGCGGTCAGCCTGCCATGCCGGTGAACCTTTCAGGTAAGGAACATCTGCGGGAGTGGCGGCGGTAAACAGTAACTTGGCGACCACGGTCCCCTCCGGGAAGGGCATGCCGGCGGGCGTGGTAATGCCGTAATAGGTTCCCATAATGGGAAACCCATCGCTTCCCCAACTTTTGCCAATCGCGTACGCACCCCATTGGTTGTAGACGCCGAAGGCCCAGGTCTCAAAGGATTTGGTTGTTTGCCGCACCGCGCTGAGCATCAGCCGGTTGCTCCCAAAAAGCGGATGGTTCTGCATATCACCCAGAGCTGACAGGTGTTCAAGCGTGTTGGTTCCTGCGAGAGGCTCGTGGCCAAAGTCGCCCAGCGTGGCTGTGCGCTCATTGGTCAGGCCATGCACAAACTCCCGCCCGCGCGTGGGGTCGTATGACATCCACGGCACATGGAACCAGCGGGTTTCGCCATTCACATCAACTTTCCAGCCGCTCTCATTGCGAAGCTGCGGGTCTTCCTCTTGTTTCACATAGTCCAGAATTTCTTCGATGTAATCGTTCCATGCCGGCCCCCAGGTTGGTGGCGGGCCCGTGAGCGGAAGGTTGAAATCAACTTTCTTGTTTGCCAGCCATTTGCAAACCGTGGGACTGCAGGGCCCAGGGTCGCTGGTTGGATAGTCATGACTTAGATGGAACACCGGCCCCGTCCAGCCAGGCGGAGAAGGCTCGACAGCGTTGCGATAGGCAAGTTCAGAGGCGCTCTGTCCCAGCGCAATGGAACAGAAGACTGCCGTAAATGTCACCATGAATAAAAGAAGGCGGAGCTTCATTGTTTTTGTCCTCCAGAAAGAGCAGTGAATGGTTTAAAAAACTCGAAAAAGGGCTTGGGCGCCGAGGGAGGAGAATAGGCACGGATTGCCAATATCCAACTGAAGTCTGCTCCCGACCGCTGTGCTCCCTGATGGCAGTTTTGGCAGCTATCGTATTGGTGATAGGTCTCCATGGTGATGTTGGCCACCTGGCACTGAGGAAATGCCTGACCGCCGGCCGCGGGAGCGGTGCCATCTTCGCATCCAAAGTCAGAATTCAGCGGTGATTGCGGGGCGAATGAGGGCAAGGTTGACCACTGCGTTCCGATCAACTCATAGTTCTCCCACACGGTGCCTTTGAACAGCGCACGGTAGATCTGGTTCAACTCCACTGTCGAGTGTCCCTGGGGCGTGCTGGGAATGGCTGAGAGGCGAGCCACGTTGATGGGTGTGGGGTCGTAGTCGTCGGCTCCGGGCACGCGGCTCGATCCGGGATGTTCAGGAGGATTGCTGCGCGTGCCGCCATGCTTTTTGTAAAACTCAGGGTCGAAATAAGAGGGCAACATGTCTGGCGGGGTCGTGGGATCTTCGCCCAGGTTATCTACCTGCTCGAAGGTGCTCCAGACCCATTGCGGGAACTCCGCCGTCTTGTGATTGATATGAAAACCTACCAGGCCGACTTCCAGCGGCGCACACTCGCACGTGGTACGTTGCGTTCCCCGCTCAATCTTGCAGCTCCCGGGCAGGGCCACAAGCGCCTGAAGGTGATAAAAGCGTCCCCAGAATTTCGGCGGGACTCTGCTTAGATCGCGCCATGCCGCCTTAACTTCAATCGAGCCGACGGCTTCGGCTGAACTTGCGGGCAGCGTTATCTTTCCGTCGGCGGGCCACTTCGCCCTGAGGTAATACTTGTGATCACGCACAAAGTCATATTCGGCGCGGTTGATGGCGATGGAGTAGCGCGTAAACAGCCCAGTCTGGTCGGGCAATGGACCGGCAAAGGCCTGATTGAGCTCATCTGCGATCGTGCCGAATTCAGTGAGCCTGATCAGCATCAGGCGCGTGTCACTCGCCGGATAATTGCGGCAGACGGATTCAGTATTGCTCTGGTCCCAGGCCGGCGGCGCGGAGCCATCTTCGGGATAAAGATCATTGGCCGACTTCCAGCCAACCCACGCCGGCTGCCGGCTCGCATCGTATTTTCCAAATACAGATGGATTGTCGGGTTGGTAAGGTGTGCCGTGGGCATCGGCGGGCCACATCAGCGCGATGAAATTTTGCCACATGAAGTGATCAAACATCGGCCGCGTATCGATGGGGAAAGAAGAAAACGGAAACTTGGGAACTTCCCGGGGAATGTTCCCATTCAGCACCGGCTTCAATTTGCTGTAGTCCGGCTGTTGCTGCGCCAATGCCGGCGCAATCAACATTAAACAGGCGAGGAGCAAAACAGAAAGCGACTTTCCATACAGCTTGCGAGCCATACAGCGTGATCCCCTTTCAAAGGAAAATGTTGTTGTAGAACGGGTCGTGCTTGACCTAAAACACAGACAGAGATTTCACTGCTTTGCCGACTGCCTGCGAGCAGCGCAGAGGCAAAATTAAGAATCTTCAATTTCTGATTTTTATAATGACCTGCGCAGACTACATGAAGGGCAAACGGTTCACAAGCAAATTCGTATTTTGCGCGAGCACTTATTTCCCGCTTTGGAACTCATGCCAGGATTGGTCTTAGAATGATCAGCGGTGTTTCGTGGCGCTCTGGCTATTTTTTATCGGTGATATTGTTGGAGGCCGCTTTCTGGTAGAACTGCTGCAGCACATAGAAAGCCTTTTTGTGTTCCCCGGTCTCCGAGACCAAGCCTTTGCGGTTGTATCCGTCTTGCAAGACCGGCAGTTGGCGGTTGGGTGAACGAAAATCTTTCAGCACCCAGGGAGCGATGCCGCGCAGGAAGGTCACTTTGCGCAGAGCGGCGAGCTGGTGCTTGTAAATTTCTTCCTGGTCCTCTTCCGTCCAGCGCTGGCCGGGCGTGCCATGGTTGCCGGCCTTGGCCTCGCCGCCAAATTCGCTCACGATCATGGGTTTGTTGTAAGGCGTGGTGAATGAGAAGTTGTCGAGGTCGGCAGACGTACCGTAGTACCAACCCACGTACTCATTCAGGCCGAAGACATCGAGATCGGCGATCACAGGATCATCCGCGATGATGGTGTGAGGATCGGGCCGTTTGAATTGATTCGTAGCCGCAGTGATGAGCCGGGTAGGATCCTGCGCCCGTGCCGTCGTAACCAGTTCATGGATGAATGCATTGCGCTCAGGTATGGCCTTCGATTCATTGGTGACCGACCACAAAATAATGGAGGCCCGGTTATGGTCGCGGCTGATCATTTCCGTAAGCTGCTGTTTGGCCTTCTGTAAGACAGCGGGATTGTTCCAATCAATCGCCTGCCACACCGGAATCTCTGACCAAACCAATAATCCCATGCGATCGGCCATGCGCGTCATGTGCTCGTCATGGGGATAATGTGCCAGGCGCACGAAGTTGCAGCCCAGTTCTTTGGCAAGGCCCAACAGCGCTCGGGCATCGTCATCGCCATGAGCGCGGCCGGGATGGCCAAGCGCTTCTTCATGCATCGTGATCCCACGCAGAAACACGGGATGGCCGTTGAGCACAATATCGAGGCCGCGGATTTCAATGCTGCGGAAGCCAATCTCGTCGGAAATGCGATCGGCTTCGGAAGCAATCTCGACGCTGTAAAGTTTTGGGTTCTCCGGTGACCATAGTTGCACTCCGGGCAGGTCAAAGGCGAAATGGGCAGTGCCATTCGCGTTAGTGGTTGCCTCCTGGGAAATCTTGAGTTCCGGAATACGAACTGTGATTTTCTGCTGAGCGATCTTCTGTGATTCCGACGCCTCTGCAAGCTGGACCCATCCGGCGACGTGGCTCATGCTGCCGCGCTCGAGCTGCACAGAATAGTTTTCAATGAAGGTTTGCGACACATCGACCAGCATTACGTCGCGGGTCACTCCGCCATAATTCCACCAATCAGGGGCGAGCGCGGGAATGTCGTCGATGTGCCGCGTGTCATTGACCGAAATCACAACGAAGTTGTCGCCATCTTTCAGCAACCCAGTCGCGTTGCAGTTGAATGGCGTGAAGCCGCCTTCGTGTTCGCACAGGGATTCGCCGTTCATCCACACGTGTGCCCGGTAGTTGGCGGCGCCGATGTAAAGAAATGTCTGGGTATTCGGGGAGGGATGATAGGTAAAAGAATTTTCATACCAGACCGTGCCCTCATACAGCCCGAACTCAGGGTATTGCGAATTCCAGTCACCGGGAACATGCAGGGTGGGTGATTTGCCAAAGTCATATTCCACTACGGCAGACGTCGTAGCACCCTTGCCATTGGTGTAATAACGCCTGGCGGCACCGATTTCGTGCGAATCCACGATGTAGTGCCAGTCGCCATTGAGCGAAATGGTGTGGCGATGAATGACGTTTTGGATCAGCGGAGCAGAATTCAGGGTTGTGTTCTGCGCCGGGGCTTGGACTTGGGCGAGGGCGACAATGGTTATGAGAAGAAAGGGCAGCAGGCGGAATGCATGTTTCATGGCCTGCGAATCTTAGCACCGAACACAGGCGACGAAAAACTCCACAGGCAAATATTTATTTCTCGCCAATCAAATATCGGCAGCCGGCCGTGCCCATACGCGCCGAATGCATGGCCTTGGCCGGGATATTGAAGCGGTCGCCGGCGTGGTAAGTTTCCGCATCGCCGTGCATGGTGACCGTCATCTCTCCGTCGAGAATGACGTGCGCGGTTTCGCTGGGATGCATGTGGTCGGGATAGAAAGCGTTGGGGCTATCCTGCCAAACGTAGGTGGTGGAAAAGCCCTCGGTGCGAAGCTGTCTTTCGAGCGCCTGTTCGTCCATGATCTTCGTCATGTCAGATACTCCACAACAGGAAGATATTATAGCTCGACTCGCGGCTGGCAAAATGCCTGCATGAGAGCGGGCGTGCCCTGACATAAAACCCACACCAAGGCAAAAGCGTGGGCAAGATGCCCACGCGACAGCCGGCGAGACGCCAGCGCTACTAGCTAATGCGCGTGCACACCGCTTTCACTTCCGTGTACAACTCCAGGGCATCTTTGCCCATTTCACGTCCCCAGCCTGATTGTTTATATCCACCAAAGGGCAGGGCCGCGTCGAAGATGTTGTAGCAGTTGATCCAGACGGTTCCCGCCTTCAGCTCTGCCGCGAGTTGATGGGCCTTGCTGATGTCTTTGGTCCATATGCCGGCGGCGAGTCCGTAGACGGTGTCGTTGGCGCTGGGGAGAACATCCTCAGCGTTCTTGAAGGGAATGGCCGTAACCACCGGTCCAAAGATTTCTTCCTGCACGACTTTCATCTTTGGATTCGTATTGACCAGCACGGTCGGCTCGACGAAGTAACCTTTGTTGCCGGCGCGCTTGCCGCCGGTGACCGCCTTGGCTCCTTCCGTCAAACCTGATTCCAGGTATCCACAGACGCGCTGCAACTGTTCCTGGGAAACCAGCGGCCCCATCTGGGTTTGCGGATCCATGCCCGCGCCCACCCGGATCTTTTTTGCCTGCTGGGATACACCCTCGACCACGCGGTCGAATATGTTGCTTTCCACGTAGAGCCGCGAGCCGGCGCAGCAACACTGCCCGTGATTGAAGAAAATGGCGCTGGCAGCGCCTTTCACGGCGGTGTCAACATCGGCGTCGCTGAAGACAACGTTGGGCGATTTGCCGCCCAGCTCCAGCGAAACCTTTTTGAGATTACCGGAAGCGGCCTGCAACACCAGCTTGCCCACTTCGGTCGAGCCGGTAAATGCGACTTTATCCACATCGGGATGGGCCGCCAGCGCGGCTCCGGCGGTTTCGCCAAATCCGGTCACAATATTCAACACCCCGGCGGGAATTCCGGCTTCAAGCGCCAGCTCACCCAACAAGAGAGCGGAAAGCGGAGTCTGCTCCGCCGGCTTGAGGACAACGGTGCAGCCTGTGGCCAGCGCCGGTCCAAGCTTCCATGCAGCCATGAGCAATGGGAAGTTCCAGGGGATGATTTGGCCGACCACTCCTACCGGTTCGCGCAGGGTGTAGGTAAAATACTTTGCGCCGGGTGTATACGGTACCGAAATGGGAATGGTTGTCCCTTCGACTTTCGTGGCCCAGCCCGCCATATAGCGAAACAGGTCTACGGCCAGCGGGACGTCTGCCGCGCGGGCAACGCCGATGGGCTTGCCGTTATCCAGCGTCTCGAGTTCGGCAAATTGTTCCAGGTTTTGCTCCATCAGGTCAGCCAGCTTCCAGATGGCGCGGCCGCGCTCGGAAGGCGTCATTTTGCGCCAGGGGCCATTCTCGAAGGCGCGCCGCGCCGCTTTTACGGCGAGATCAACATCCTGTTTATCGCCTTCGGCAACCTGCACCAAAGGTTCTTCGGTCGAGGGGTCGAGGGTGGCAAAGGTCTTTCCCGAAACGGCATCTACCCATTTGCCGTCGATCAGTATCTTTTTGGGTTTCGATAAAAATTGAAGTACTTGCTTGTTTAATTGGCTCTGTACGGATGTGGTTGCCATGAATATTTACCTCCGTTCGTTAATGGTTGGGAAGGAACTACGAATGCTTAACGAGTTTGCAAGAGGCAAAAATCATATCACTTCGTTGTAGGGAAGAGAAGGCGGCTTTTCGCTGGGCTCAGGCGCCGGCTTACGCCTCGGCTTCGGCTTCGATTTGGCCCGCGGCGAGTGCGCTGATTTCAGAATAACGGAAACAGCTCACAAGGTGATCGTTGACCATGCCCGTGGCCTGCATGAAGGCGTAGCAAACCGTAGGTCCGACAAAACTGAATCCGCGCTTTGCCAGGTCTTTGCTCATGGTTGCGGATTCGACAGTTTGCGCGGGCAGGTTGCGGATGGAGCGCAAAGAACGCACCATCGACCGGCCGCCGACAAAGCGCCAGATGTAGCGGTCAAAGCTGCCAAATTCTTTTTGCACCTTGAGAAATGCCTGCGCATTTCGAACTGCGGCATTAATTTTTAAGCGATTGCGCACGATGCCAGGATTGGTGAGCAGTTGAGACAGCTTTTCGGCCCCATATCTGGCCACCTTGTTGGGATTGAAATTACTGAATGCCTTGCGATAGGCATTTCGCTTGGCCAGGATGGTGGACCAGCTCAGACCGGCTTGTGCTCCTTCCAGAATGAGGAACTCAAAAAGCATACGATCATCATGCTGGGGAACGCCCCATTCGCTGTCGTGATAAGCGATCATGGCGTCTGTCGTCGCCCAGGGGCACCTGCCAGTTGGTTTC
>Ga0070730_10001056_pt1 | contig 27567 bp, 20 predicted proteins | sample Coa_R1_3_FD_66447 | JGI IMG/M metagenome (GOLD analysis project Ga0070730, IMG submission 66447) | Surface soil microbial communities from Centralia Pennsylvania, which are recovering from an underground coalmine fire - Coalmine... | ecosystem: Environmental > Terrestrial > Soil > Unclassified ... | reverse complement strand
TGGAGCGACAGCCGTTGTCCATATTTTAGGAAACTAACACAATAGCAGCGTATTAATAGGATAACATGAGACCGGCACAATATTGGCGACAACAAAAAGAATGGCAAAAATGGTTGGGAAAAACCGGTACAGTTGTGGCGAGCACTGTTGTGCGAGTTGCGGCAGCAGAACGTGCTCCGTTGGTACCATATAGCTGTGTTTTAGTGGACTTTGGTGGAGAACGTCGCGAATTTATGGGTGCCGGCCATGAAACATTTGAGCTGGGCGAAAAAGTGCGGTGCGTACTCAGAAAAATTGCTATACCCGCTAAACACGAGCTCATTCCTTACGGCATTAAAGTTTCCAAAATGCGACTATAGTTTCCATGAAAAAAAGTATTTCTGCAACTTCTCCAGGAAAAGTGATTATCAGTGGTGAACACAGCGCCGTGTACGATCAGCCGGCTTTAGCAAGTGCAATTAATTTGTTTGTAAGAATTGAGTTACAATCGGATTCTGAAAGCTGGGAAATCGAATCACAGTATATAAGTTTTTTTCAAAATATTTTAGAAATTTTTTATAAAAAGTTTGAAAAAGAAACGAAAAATTTTACAGTCAAAATTAGTGGAAGCCTACCAATTGGTTCTGGACTGGGTTCATCGGCAGCATTTGCACACGCCACTTTCAAAGCGTTAGCTCAATTTTTTAACGTGAAAATTGCCCAAACTGGAATGATCTCTCTCATCCAAGAAAGTGAACGATATGCGCATGGTCATCCCAGTGGGTTGGATGCAACAGCAGTTGTGCTGGGGGGAGTAGTGGAGTTCCAACGTCACGGCGACGAGTTGACATATAAAATGATTTCTTCGACAAATTTGCACGAAAAAACATTTTTTTTAATTGATTCAGGTCGTCCCACAGAGACAACAAAAGATATGATTTCTTTCGTCAAAGCGACTCTCAAAGAACGACCGAAGCTCCAAAAAACGATTGAAGACATGGGAAGGCTCACAACGCTACTCACGTTGCAAATAAAAGACGGATGGCTCGATCCTTTTTTACTGACCAAAAATCAGCGGTTTTTAGAGGATTTGGGTGTGGTGAGTGAAAAAGCAGCGATGATGGTTCGGGAAATCGAAGCAGCGGGTGGGTTTGCAAAAGTGAGTGGCGCCGGTGGGCGAAGTAGGGGGTCTGGAATGCTCCTCGCGTATCACGAAGATTCTGCAAAACTCCGCGAATTTTTACAAGGAAAAAAGTGGCTGAACTATCCAGTTACTTTGGGTAATGTTGTATGAAAAATACACACGCTTCTGCATCAGCTCCAGGAAAATTGTTGCTCTTTGGCGACCACGCGGTGGTCTATGGCCAACCGTGCATTGTGACGGCAGTCGATCAGCGGATTTCCGTTGAAGTTGAAAATATTAATGTTCCGGAATTAATTGTTGCGGTACCGGAATATAGCAAGCTCATTTCTGATTTGGGCAAAGGAGATGTCCCCAAAAATGTCGCGTTTCTTGAAATGGCATATAAGATTTTTTTAGAAAAATTTCCACAAAGCGATGGCGTCAAAGTCACAACACACAGTGACTTTTCCAGCCAGTTTGGTTTTGGTTCGAGCAGTGCCGTCACGGTGGCTTTTATCAAAGCACTCACAAAACTCTATCAATTAGAACTGAACAATCGAGAGCTTTTTTCCTTGTGTTATCAAACAATTTTAAACGTGCAAAAAGTTGGTTCTGGCTTTGATGCGGCAGCAGCGATTTGGGGTGGCACAATTTTTTATGTCAAACCGGCAATGATTGTAGAGCCAATTCTTTTGCACAATTTGCCTTTTATAGTTGGTTATACAGGTGTGAAGGCTGATACAACGAAGTTGATCAAAGGAGTTGCTCGGCTTCGACAAAATTCCCCAGAAAAAGTTGATAAAATTTTTGAGAATCTTGGTGCTACGACAACACAAGCGAAAGAAGCTTTGCTAGAACAGGACTGGCAAAAAGTGGGTGAGCTCATGAAACAACAACAAGCTTTGCTACGCGGATTACAAATAAGCACTGGAAAGCTTGACACACTTATTTCGGCCGCTGAAAACGCCGGTGCATTAGGCGCGAAGCTTTCTGGTGCGGGTGGGGGAGATTGCATGATCGCGGTAGTTGAAGAAAAAAATCGCGCTTCTGTTGAAAGAGCGATTGTCGCGGCCGGCGGTCAAGTCCTACCAGTAAAAATGAGTGCAAAAGGAGTCGAATGAAAACCACTATTCAAGCATCAGCGGACGTCGCACTCATCAAATATTGGGGCAGAAAAAATGAGCAGTTACGTTTGCCGGAAAACGACAGCGTTTCGATGATTCTGGAGGGACTTTCGACAACTACAACTGTTGAGTTCCAAGAAAATTTGCATGCCGATGACGTGTCCATTGACGGAAAAACTTCACCATTAGAAACTGTGCGCGTGAGTCACCACTTAGATCTGATCCGTCAACGCACTGGCATAAAAACATTTGCCAAAGTTGTCTCACAAAATACTTTTCCCGCTGCTACCGGGTTATCGAGTTCGAGCTCAGCGTTTGCGGCGCTGACTATCGCGGCAGCACGAGCCGCTGGCCTCAATTTATCACAGAGAGAATTAAGCATTTTGGCGCGACAAGGATCTGGTTCGGCGTGCCGCTGCGTATGCGGCGGATTTGTTGAGTGGCACACGGGCGAAAGTTCCGAAACATCATTTGCGGAAACGCTTTTTTCCGCAAAGCATTGGGATGTGCGTGATGTGGTTGCCATCATTGACGAAGGAAAGAAAAAAATTTCTTCCAGCGAAGGCCACGAATCGGCGCAGACCAGTCCGTTTTACCAAACTCGCCTCAGCAATTTGCCGAAAAAAATTGCTGAGTTAAAAAATGCACTCCAGCAAAAAGATTTCACCAATTTTGGCGAAATTGTAGAAGCCGAAGCGCTCGAATTTCACTCAATTTTATTCACTAGCCAACCTTCTTTAATCATGTGGTATCCTGGGACGATTGATGTGGTGCATGCTGTGCTGGACCTGCGCAAAAATAACGTGCCAGCATACTTCACCATTAACACTGGCTTTAATGTGCACGTTTTAACACTGCCAAAATTTGAAAAAGAAGTTGCAGAGTCTTTGCAAAAGTTACCAACCGTTCGCAAGATTTTATCTGCAAAAGTCGGTGACGGACCAAAGGAACTGGACGCTCACCTTTTTTAATATATGAAAAAAACATTGACAAATCAACCGAAACACATTGCCATTATTATGGATGGTAACCGCCGGTGGGCCAAAAAGCACGGCCTCGCCGCGCTCAGAGGCCACCAATATGTGACGGATAAGGTCATTGAGCCACTCGTCGATCATTGTATTGAGTTAGGAATTGAGTATGTGACTTTTTGGGCGTTTAGTACGGAAAATTGGCGGCGTGACCACCGCGAAGTTGAGGGTCTCATGCAACTTTTCCGCCATGCCTTTCACAAAAATAGCCAAAATTTGTATGAAAAAGGTGTCCGTTTAAACGCCATCGGCGACCTTCAAAAATTTCCCGCTGACATTCAAAAAAGTATCATAGACTGGGTTGAAAAAAGTAAAAATAACACCAAAATTGTGGTGACGTTTGCACTCAATTACGGCGGACGAGATGAAATTTTGCGCGCCATGAAAAATATGACTGCAGCTCAAAAAGAAATTACCGAAGAAAGTTTTTCTCAATCACTTGATACGTACAACATGCCTGACCCCGACCTGATTATTCGCCCCGGTGGCGAGTTACGCCTTTCAGGTTTTTTGCCGTGGCAATCGGTATATGCAGAACTCTATTTCACAGACGTTTTAATGCCGGATTTTTTGCCGCCAGAACTAGACAAAGCATTGGCAGAATTTGCACGGCGAAAAAGAAATTTTGGGAAATAAAAATTAGCCTAAAATTTTTACACCAAAAACAATTTGAATAATTTGTGTAATCCAGTATGAAGCAAACAACAACACGAAACCAATTAAAGCAGCAGTAATCCGTTGTCGGCCAGCATCTTTTGATTTTGAAGTTGCCGATCCAGCCAAAATTTCAAAACCACCCCAAATAATCATCACAAATAAAATCAAACCAGCTGCTGGTAGAGCAAAACTGAGCAATCGACTGATGAGTTTTCCAGGATCAGAAAAAGTTTGTGGCGTGTTCGTTGCCGAGCCAATAAGCAGCGGATCGACTTTTTGAAAAAAATCACTTTCCGGTGGATTATCCGCCAGAACCGAAAGTGGAAATCCAAAAAAGAGGACTAGAAAAACTACTCCCGAGAAAAGAAACTTTTTCACAAACAAAATTGTAACACGCCAACTCCAAACGTAGTGTTTACACTTAGTGGGTGCTGTTCACCCCGAATCCTGGTATTTGTAAAATGGTGACGCCGATGTACTGCAAAATCGCAACGGAGAAAATAATAAATATGAGACCTATTACGGCGGCTGTCAGCAAATCTCTGGCTTCACCAGTGCGTTTGGGCTCTCCTTGTGAGGTGCTGAGCATGAACGCCGCCGCGAGAATCATTAAAAGTGCCACGCCACCGGCTAAGCTTAAACCAATTTTTACGAGTGAAATCGTAATCGAGGTGTAGTTTGTGGGGATGCAACCGACGGCTGTCCAGAGACCGGCGACCTTTTCGTTTTGGCTTGAGTCAACTGATACGGGTGAGGTTTGTCCATTTTGGCAACTTCCAGAATCTCCCGCGCAACAACGACAACTCGCTTTTTTAAACGGATCAGACACCTGATTGCACAAACTATCTATGAAGCTAGGAATTTGAGTGATGGGGCGAGGAGGAGGAACTATGAGGGTGGAGCCCGAACCTAGTTGAAAAGGTTGGCTTTGACATATGTCTGACCCGGTAATGCCTAAAGAACCATTAATTTTTGCTCTGACTGTTGCGGTATACATCGTATTGTCGGGAAATACGTTATGTGAAATTGAAAAGACTTGACTGCTGTTGCCACCACTAAAAGTAGTTGAGGAAAAAGAACTCTGTGGGTCTTTTGGAGCTGGTGCAATGTCTATTTCATATTGCGTGTCTTTGTAAAGACCACTCGCATCCACACTTCCAGTTATCGTTGAGCTGTTTGCTCCAGTTACATCAATGGTGCAACTTTGCGCAGCGGTGGCGGTAATAGTGATTTGTTGGCATTCATCAGTGGGAGAATTCTTGAATTGATTGCGCTCTATTATAGATTGCAGTATTACTGGTCCATTTATGGCAACACCAGGGGACAGAGGATAGTCGGCTTCGATTTGAGTGGTGTCGTTGGGTCCAGGATGAAGTGTGATATTAGTGCCAAATGTATCCCCTATTCCCGCAGGAGCGGTGTTGTGCATTTGCCAGTTTATGGGATAACCTGGGTCGGAGATACTATTGAGATATGCGATGCGGGCATTTGATACAAAAAAAGAAATTTTTACAAAATTCGAGGTAAGCTTCGTGCGGTCAATGGATATGCTGTCGCCATTCGTCTGGCCAAGGACTGTGTAGTTGGTATCGCTAGCATCCCTTATTTGGATGTTACAGTTGTCAGCAAAAACAATGCCCACTTTCATTTGGAAAAGAGTCAATGCAATTAATGCAATGACTGGAACTTTTTTGCCAAATCCTTTGAAAAACGAAAAAACTCGCCACTTTTGTCGCATGATTTATTCATTCTAGCATTAATGGTTAGGAGAAATAAATAAGGCTCAAACATACGGAAGATTTATAAAAAGTAAAACGCCTCGGTTGTGCCAAGGCGTTTTGATTGAGTGAGGAGAAAGGGGGTTGGCTATTGGAAGCTTTGCATGTGTATTCCCATGTATGTCGCGCCGCTCCAAAGCTTATAAGCAACATGCTTTCCATCTGGAGATTGTTTGCTTATCCGCCGCCCATCTGATTTGACGTCTGCTGAGTTCACGTTGAGCAAACATCTTGTGACTAATTGGTGGGCGGTTCGTTGGTCAATGTCATAGTGTTTGTGTTGGCTGTCAGAGTTTAGCGCAGAAACTCTTCCTGAGTTTCCCAATCCAGGACTTTCATATCCCACCAAGCCGCTATCAGCCGCCCAGCAAAGACCCTCGATGTCTCCTCGGTTTGTTTCTGCTGCATCAACGTAGTCTTTATCATCTGTCCCGTCAGCATTCATCAGACGCAAGCGACATTGGAGAAGGTTATCATGGTCGCACAGCACAAACGCAATTGTCTTCCCGTTTGGAGACCAGGCTATCGATGACACCCAGTAGGTTGGAAAATCAATGATGTGCGTCAGTAATTGGCCTCTATCTTCAACGTTAGAGTCCGCTAATTCTTTGACGTAGATATTGCCATCCTCGGCAACGTAGACTATTTTTTGGCTGTCGGGAGACCAGTCAAATCCTCCATACTCCTCATCTTTGGAGAACAAACTTCCTCCAAAATAGTGATCGATTTCCAGCACTGTTGCTGGTGTTGATGAGAATGTGGCGGCCGATGTGGTCCGTGGAGGGTTATTTGCGATTGAGGCAGCCACTAAAGCCGCAATGTCACCACACAACAGTAGATTTATCAGGATCACAATCCCCCAGAGGATCAATCTTCGTGATTGTGATTTGGTTGATGATTCTTTCGACGACAATTTGGTGTTCACTGTAGCTATTCCTATATATTGAATCGAACGATTTGAGATAATATGGGCGAGACTAAATTGACCTTCCGCTCTCCTCTCTTCACTTGTTAATGTTCCTTTTCTACAAGCGACGTGTCGTGCATACTGACACTACTTCTCGAAAAGTGAGTCATTATATATCAAACTATAGGCTCTGACAAAAATTCAGAGTAGTCAGACGACCTCCTCAGAACCTGCTAAAATAACTCCGTGAAGAAAAGAGTGGGCCTGCGCCTTTTCCGCCAGCTTTTGAAATTGGTTCTCATTTGTATTTTGGGGTTGGGAATTTTGCAGTTCCGAACGACTGCTGTTTATGCTCAGACTTTCGATGATCTCCAAAAACAAATCGACGACTTAAATAATCGTATGCAGCTGCTCAACGCTGCTATCACCCCGAATGAAAACCAACTCAAAGACTTAGACAGTCGCATTACGAAAATTCGCGGTGATATACAAGTCGCGCAAGTTCAAGCAAATAACGACAGCCAAACCATCGCTCAACGTGAAGTGCAACTCGCATCACAGTACCAAATTTTTACGCAGCGGGTGATGCAGACATATAAACGTACTTTTTTTGATTCGCCGCTACTGACGCTTTTAAGTAACTCCGATGCAACTCATCTCACGCTTGATCTTACATACCGCGCGGCAGCCGAAAAACAAGACAACAAGCTTATCCACCAAACCGGTTCACAGATTCAAGATTTGGAACAGCAAAAAAGTGGCTTAGTTGCTCGCCAGAAACAACTCACTGCACTCACGACGCAACTGAATACGCAGGCAAATTCATTGCAAGCACTTCTCCAAAATGCGTATAAATACAGGGACCAACTCACTGGCCAAATTGCGGCGCTGACTGCACAGCAAAAAGCTATTTTGGACGCTCGTTCCGGATCAGTTACCACTTCGGTGGGTGACGTGCCGCCAGCTGACGACTTCAACGCCTCAATTGCTTTTAAGCCGCAAGCTCCGAGCGATTCATTTGCGGTTTTTGCATTTGGCGCGTACACGCATCGTAAGGGATTGAGCCAGTATGGGGCGAAGGGGCGTGCTATGTCAGGCCAATCATATAAAGATATTTTACAAGCGTATTTTGGGAAGCAGCCGGAAAACCGTGATACAGGCGGGACGATTAGTGTCGCTGGTATTGGGCGCATTAATTTTGAGACGACATATATGTATGGAATTGCGGAAATGCCGTCGAGCTATCCAATGGAGGCGCTGAAAGCGCAGGCAGTGGCGGCGCGGACGTTCGCATATCGATATGAACAAAGTGGGCAGACCATTTGTGCGGGAGATGGTTGTCCGGGTCAAGTTTTCTTGCGTTCGAAATCAAATAACCCACCTGATGGATGGAAGCAAGCAGTGAACCAAACGCGTGGCCAAATTGTGCCTGATGTCGTCGGCTTTTTTTCTTCGACAACTGGTGGTTATGCAAACCCGGTGGGATGGGATACAAAGTGTGGTAACCAAAGTTGCTGGACCGGCGATGCGTATGAAAAAATTGCGAACTCGCCGTGGTTTTATCGCTCGTGGTACCGGCTGAATTACTACAATAGTTCCAGTAGTTGCGGCCGCAACCACCCATGGCTTTCACAACAAGAATTCAGCGACATTATTAATGCGTGGATTGTGCGCAAAAATCCCAATGGTGCTGACGCAAGTCGCATTCAACCGATTACGATTAACCAATGCCATGTGGGTGGCAGTGGTGGAAATCCATATTCTATGGATGAGCTGCGCGACTTCGCAAATAAATCCGGTGGGGCGGTGACGCATGTGAACTCTGTTTCGGTAAGCAACTCGAATGCCGGGGTCACGACGAATGTGCACTTGGACACCAACCGTGGAGGCTTAGACATTCCCGGTTCTGAATTTAAATCAACGTTTAACTTGCGCGCTCCTGGTTACATGTCGATCCCGCAAAACAGTTTTTCGTTTTTCAATGTGGAGTATAAAAGTTAGAACTAGCCGCTTGAGGTTTCTCAAAAACACACCAAAAGAACGCATAATTTTTTAATATGTATTTAACCGGCATCTCCCTCCAAAACTTTCGTAACTATCAGCAACAGAGTTTTCTATTTCCACGCGCGACGACAGTAATAGTTGGTGATAACGGTGTGGGCAAAACATCTTTGCTGGAAGCAATTTCACTACTGGCAACTGGTGAAAGTTTCCGCGCGGAAAGAGTGGAAGAAATGATTCGTTTCGGTACAGAGATTGCGCGGGTGAAAGGGAAAGTGCTTGAAGAGGAAGGTCATTTTACTGAATTAGAAATAACTTTGACTCGTGGCGTGCTGAACGGCCAAAAAGTTCAGTCGCGGTTATATGCCGTCAACAATGTTCGGCGCCTCAAAAAGAATTTTATTGGTCATTTGTTTGCAGTTGTATTTCGGCCTGAAGACATGCGCTTAATTGAGGGGTCGCCAGGTCGACGGCGCGATTTTATCGACACACTTTTAAGTGTGACTGATCGCGACTATGCGCAGTCGCTCAAAACGTATGGAGATGGTTTAGTGCGCCGCAACCGTTTGCTTACACAAATTCGCGAGAACGAAATGCCTCGTTCTGCGCTTACGTACTGGACCACACTTCTGCTCAAACATGGTCAAGTTTTGCAAGAAAAGCGGCGCCAACTGCTGGGATTTTTTGCAAGTGTCGAGTTTCCTTTTCAATTTAGTGCGGCGTATCAACCTTCTGTGATTAGCGAAGCGCGGCTCGCACAGTATGCAGAAAATGAAGTTGCTGCCGGCCACACATTGGTGGGGCCACATAAAGATGATTTTATGGTCAACTTAGCAAGTGACTCGGAAGGTCTGGCACTACATTTATTTGGTTCCCGCGGTCAACAGCGTTTGGGAGTTTTGTGGTTAAAAATGTGCGAGTTAGCGTACCTCAAAAACCAAACTGGTTTGCAGCCATTACTCCTCTTGGATGATATACTTTCTGAGCTTGACCAAGCGCACCGGCAAGCGGTTCTCTCGTTACTTAATCATGGCCAAGCCGTGATCACGACGACGGAAATGCGGATGGTAGAAGAAATTAGCGCCGTTGCGCAAGATTTTGAAATCCTACATATATGATCCAACAACTCGAAAAATACTTTCAGCACATTCAGTTGCCAAAACCCGATTCGCACAAAGGCCAAAATGGAAAGTTACTCATTATTGGTGGTTCAGAACTTTTCCACGCGGCGAGTAAATGGAGTTTGGACATCGCTTCACGGTTTGTGGACATGGTTTTTTATGCCTCGGTGCCATCAAACAATGTGCTCATGCAAGAAGCGAAAGGGCAGTTTTGGAATGGCATTGTGGTATCGCGCGAGCATCTTGAACCATACCTCCAAGAAGCCGATTGTGTGTTGATTGGTCCTGGTATGGAAAGGAGTGAAGAGACCGCCAAAATTACCAATGAGCTTTTAACAAAATATCCAACAAAAAAATGGGTGATTGATGCAGGGGCATTGCAAATGATTGACCCGCGTTTGCTTACGGCAACGTGTATCGTGACACCGCACAAACATGAGTTCACACAACTGTGTGAAGCGGCGGTGAAAGCAGAATTGTTGCCACCAAACACAGCACTTCTGCAACTTGAATCAGCAACGGACCTCACACAGTTCACCAAAGACTTGCTGGGATTTTCGCACGCGCTCCACGGTGCAACCATTTTGCGCAAAGCGCCACAGGATTTAATCATTCAAGAAAATCTTTCTGAGCCAATTATCATTGAGGGTGGTAATGCGGGTATGACCAAAGGTGGAACTGGTGACGTGTTAGCGGGTTTGGTGGCCGGACTCTATAGCACCAATGAGGCACTGAGCTCGGCAGTGGTTGGAAGTTACATAAATAAAAAAGCTGGTGAGAGTTTGTATGAAAAAGTTGGCCCCTACTTTAATGCCAGTGATTTAGTGACTGAAATTCCACAAATAATATGGAAGGAATTGCATTAATCCGCTTGCGTAATTTTCCCTGCATATTTTGCGGAGATTGGCGTAAAATAATGGCAAATGTACACGCCAAACTTCACGATCACGAATAATCTTTTAACCTACATTTCCAAAATTGAGGCGGCAAAAGCGATCATCGATCAAGCGCCGTTAGTTCCCGCTTGGGAGAGCAAATTTCGTGATGAAGCGATGACGCGCACGGTGCATTTTGGCACCAAAATTGAAGGTAACGATCTCACCCAAGAACAAACAGCACAGATTGTTCGCCTTGATACGTTGGTCGATGCACAAATTATCGCGGAGAAGGCCGGCATTCTCGCGCGCGAACGCGACATCCAAGAAGTTATTAATTATCGCAATGTGATGCAGTGGATTGACCAATGGGAAAACTTTGTGAGTGAACCAGCCGCATTTTCGGAAGATATTTTGAAGACGTTACATAAATTAACAACACAACGGATTTTAGACCCGCAATATATTGGGAGTTATCGCGATAAACAAGTCGTGGTGCGCAGCGCCGCGGATGGAAACGTTGTATTTAAGCCGCCACTCGCCGTCGAAATTCCGTTTTATATCGACGATTTTTTTACGTGGTTAAACTCTGACGCAGCACACCAAATGCATCCGATTTTCCGCGCGGCAATTACACATTATCAACTTGTTTTTGTCCACCCATTTATTGAGGGAAATGGTCGCACCGCGCGCGCGATGGCCACGCTAGTATTGTACAGCTCAGATTACGACTTTAAAAAATTCTTTTCGATTGAAAAATATTTCGACGACAACGTGGAAAAATACTACCAAGCATTGTTGTCGGTGCAGCAACAACCAAACAATGACCTCACATATTGGCTGGAATATTTTTGTTATGGTTTGGCGATTGAAATTGATAAAGTAAAACAGCAGGTATTAAAGTTGTCGAAAGATTTAAAGTTAAAACAAGAGTTAGGCCAACAAGTGGCACTTTCTGAACGACAAATTGTGTTGCTGGAATTGTTTCACTCGCAAAGTGAAATTACTTCACAAGATGCGCAAAAAGTGTTGCCAAATGTGTCGGTTGATACGATCTTGCGCGACTTAAAAGATTTGTTGGACAAAGGCGTGATTGTGAAACGCGGTGTAACGAAAGGTGTGACGTATTCATTGCGGATCGCTTAGGGAGGCCTGGAGCTTTTATGCAATTTTCCAGTTTCAGTGAATATTTACAAAAGCTCGAAAAAATCAGTTCGCGTTTGGAAATGACCGCGGTACTCGCAGAGTTGCTGCACCAACTTGAAACAGATGAAACAGTGGAAGCGTGCTATTTGTTGCAAGGTCAGTTGCGTCCGCCGTACCAATCAGTCGAGTTTCAAATCGCTGTGAAGACCGTAATCAAAGCGCTGGGGCGGCTTTTGCCGGAAGAAGGGCGTAAAACTGAAGTTGCAAATTTGTTTGGTGAATCGGACTTTTCTCATCAAGAAGAAAAGGTTGGGAAGATGTATAAGCAAATGGGTGACTTAGGTTTAGTAGCGGAACAAGTAGTTACTGACGCACATCTCACACCCAAACATTTGTCTATCGCGCGAGTGTACGGAAAATTATTTTCGGTAGCGGAAGACAGTGGTGTCTTGTCCCAATCTCGTAAACTGAGTGCATTGGTAGAAATTTTGCGCGAGCTAGAACCAGTTTCCGCAAAGTTTGTGGTGCGGATTATTCTCGGGCGTTTGCGTCTCGGTTTTTCCGATATGACCATGATCGATGCGCTATCGTGGGCGATGACTGGTGGTAAATCTGAACACGATGCGCTCGAAGATGCGTATCAAAAAAAGGCAGACATTGGGAAATTGGCGCAGTTTTATTTGCAACAAACAGATGCTAAAAAACGTATGAGCGCGTTAGCACATTACCACGTTGAAGTGGGCGTGCCGGTGATTCCAGCGTTGTGTCAGCGGTTAAATTCGGCGGCAGAAATGATCGAGAAAATGCATGAAGTTATTGCCGAACCGAAGTACGACGGACTGCGTGTGCAAATTCACATTAACAAAAAAAATATAGAGACACCGATCCGCACCTACACGCGCAACCTGGAAGAGACATCACATATGTTTCCGGAATTGCAATCTATTTTACAACAAGTAAAGTGTACGACGTGCATTTTGGACGCCGAAGCGATTGGATATGACCCACAAACTGGGCACCTGTTGCCGTTTCAACAAACGGTGCAGCGCAAACGCAAACACGGCATTGGCGAAAAAGCGAAAGAGGTGCCAATTCGTTTTTATGTTTTCGACCTTTTGGAGTTAGATGGTGAAGATTTGTTGCAGGTGCCGTTGAGTGAGCGCAAAGAAAAGTTGGCAAAGATTTTCAAAGACAACCATGTGTTGTACCACTCAATTGGTTTGGTGACGAGTGATCCAGTTGAGTTGCATCACTACCACGAACAGGAGTTGGGTGAGGGTTTGGAAGGAATTGTCGTGAAGCAACTCAGTTCGGTGTACCAAAGTGGCCGCCGCGGTTGGAGTTGGGTGAAGATGAAAGAAACTGAAGGCAGTTCGGGAAAACTTTCCGATACAATTGATGTGGTAGTAATGGGCTATTATTTTGGCCGGGGAAAACGAACAGAGTTTGGAATTGGGGCGGTGTTGGTGGGAGTGCTAAATAAAGAAGAAAAAGTGGTGACACTGGCAAAAATCGGCACCGGCCTCACAGACGAAGTTTTGCGCGAAACAAAACGTCGGTGTGATGTGTTGAAAACAAAACAGCAACCTGCACAATATGAAGTGGGAAAGATGTTGGTGCCAGATGTGTGGTGTCTGCCGGGTTTTGTGATAGAAGTGGCCGCTGATGAATTAACGAACTCACCACAGCACACCGCTGGAGTGGCACTGCGTTTTCCGCGTTTGGTCCGTTTCCGCGATGATAAAACTTGGCAACAGGCCACGACATTGAAAGAAGTGGTGGGGATGCGGAAGTAGAACATAAAGTATAATACCTCAATCATGGCCAAAACGCCGTTTTTTTCCATCGTCATCCCAGTATTAAATGAAGAAAAAGATTTGCCAAAGTTGTTGGAAGATTTGTGGAAGCAATCGTTTCAAGATTTTGATGTCTGGGTGGTGGACGGGAATTCTGAAGATAAAACTGTGGAGATAGCCAAAAGGTTTGAAAAAATTGATCCACGTTTTCACTTATTAAAAACTCCCGTGCGTAACGCTGGTCATCAACGAAATATTGGTGGCGAAAAAGGCCGAGGGAAATACGTGCTTTTTTTTGATGCCGACAATCGTTTACCACAAACATATCTTTCCGCACTGCACGACCAGTGCGTCAAAAAAAACGTCCAAGCCTTTACGACTTGGTCAAAGCCGGGAAGTGCAGCTTTGCAGGATAAAGTGGTTTGGTTCACACTGAATTTGGGACTGAGTATCGGCGCAAAAATTCGCCTGCCAGCAACGTTTGGTTCATGTATTGGTTGTGAAAGATCGATATTCCAGCAAAGCGATGGTTTTAATGCGTCGTTAGTCTTTTTAGAAGATGTTGACTTCGTACAAAGGCTCGTGAAAAAAGGTTTTCGTTTTACTGTGTTTCGTCAACCACAATACAACTACTCGTTTCGCCGTATTCATAAAGAGGGTTCATGGCGACTTTACGGCAAAGTTGCTCCATATATTTTGCAAAAAATCATCCGCAAAAAACACAACCACCCCCTTGACCTCTATCCAATGCAGGGTGGAGGATACTTTAAGAAAAAAATATCATGAAATATTTCTTTGGTCTTGGAAATCCTGGTCCAGAATATGTGACGGCACGCCACAATGTGGGGTTTATGGTTGTGGACGCTTTAGCGGCTTCATTGGGCTCAACACAGCCACAAAACTCCCCAAAACTTTTTGCTGAGACATATAAATTGCCACGATGTTTATTGGTAAAACCACAAACATACATGAATGAATCAGGCCGATCAGTGCGTGCTACGCTTGAATACTTCAAGGAAAATGTGGCAAAGAGGCCGCTTATTTTGCGCAATGTATATGTGGTGCACGACGATTTAGACATTGAAGTCGGTAACTATAAAATCCAGTTTGGGACGGGGCCAAAAGTACATAATGGATTGAACTCAGTATATGAGTACTTGAAAACGGAACAGTTTTGGCACGTGCGAGTGGGGGTGGATGGCAGAAAAGGTGATCGCAGCATAGCGCCTTCAGCGTATGTGTTATCTGAATTTGTTGGAGAAGAGAAAAGATTGATTGACCAATCTATTTCCGATGTTGTGAAGGATTTGGCGAAGGTAGCTATGGAGGAATGATTATGGTGAGAATTGCGTCAAAGTCTGTGACAAAAACCGGCATGCAACCGATGCAAAATCTCTTTGCAAATTATCAGTTGCAGGACAAGGGTGGCTATATCACACAGGAGTTTCAGGATTTTGGGTATCGTTTGGCGTTGGCGTTGGATGACAAAAAACACCTCAGTTTATATATCAAATTGGCAAAAACGCAGAACCGCGCACTTCTGGAAAATGCACTCTCGTTTGTGACGGACGCACAGAATGCACGCAATAGAGCGAAGTTGTTTATGTGGAAGTTAAAGGAACTGCGGAAGATAGAGAAGTAGTGTAAACTTACAGCATGAGCCGTAATACGTTTTTATTGGTCGTTTTTTTGCTTTTAGCCGTCTTGGGAATTGCGTTTTTAAAGTTTCAGTTTGGCGGAAAATTTTCTTCACAGAATCAAACGCCAAAAGTGGTTCAGAATATTGTGATTTCTCCAACCCCATTAGCGCCGTCGGTTGAGGTGGCCACTTCTTCTGCTGCACCCCTAGACCCAATCACAAAACAATTAGCCCAACTGACGCCGCAACAAAAAGTTGCGCAACTTTTGGCGCTGCCGCTAAAACTGAATACAGGATCTTTAAACTCCATAAGTTCTGCTAACGTTTCACTACCGCCAGAATTTTTAACACAAATAGATCCTGGTTTTATTATTTTTTATGGAGAGAGTCTGAGTACGAATGATGTATCGCAGTATATTAACATGTTAACACAACAACACTTTGGTATATTGCCGTGGTTTGGGGCAGACCACGAAGGTGGATTGGTCCAGCGACTTAGTGGAATCGGCTTTACGAAGCTACCAACCTGGGAAAACTTCTGTTTAGAAAAATCAGCGAACAAAAATACACAACTGAGTGCTTCTGCAAATGAACTTGCACAAAGCGGCATTCGTTTTGTATTCGGCCCTGATATAGATACTGGTCAAAGCAATCCGTTTTTAAAAACGCGTGTTTGTGCGAATGACCCGGCAATCGTTGAACAAAATGCAGAGAGCTGGGTAAGCGCTTTTGGTAAGGCGCACATTATGTCGGTGCTCAAACATTATCCTGGTATTGGTGGCGGTCAAAAAGATTTGCACCAAGAGTTTGAAGTTGTCCCAGTCGATCCGTTAGACACACGGGTATTTATTGATTTAGCGACAAAGTTCCCACAGGCGGGAATTATGGTAGCGCACGTTGGTGTGAGGGGACAGAATGAAAATGTGCCATGTTCACTCAGTGCGGATTGTGTTGGTAAGTTGCGGCAACAACTGCCAAATACGCTGTTGTTCAGTGATGCATTGGAAATGCAGTCCGTGTTATTTGTGGGTACAGTGAAAAATGGAAATCTTCCACAACTTGCGGAACAAGCATTTCTCGCTGGTGACGATGTGCTGGTTTTTGACTCCAGTGTGACAACAACACAAGTGCAAAGTGTGGTTGATGCGTTGGCAAAAAGATACACGGATGAGCCCGCTTTTGCACAACGAGTTGATGGCAGTGTGCGCCGGATTTTGCAACAGAAAACACAAAATATCCTCTCAAATGGAGGGGGAAATTTATGATCATCCTCCATGTGCTTTTACCTTTTTTATATAGTACGATTTTTTTCTTTGTGTTTCCGAATAAAGTATTATTTGGCGAGTTTGCTGCGGGAGTTTTTATTGGTTTTTGGTTGCTTTCAATTGATTGGATCTTGCATATTTTTTTCGTGCAGCCGGAAGCGGAATTTAGTAAAGCGGTGAAAGAAAAATGGGGCCAAAGAAAGTGGCGCCAAGCCATCGCAGTTTTTATTACCACCCGTCAACTTCAGCAAAAACTCATTACGCGCTCAATTCTTTTTTTGGTTGCATACGTGGTGCTTGCGCTCTACGTTTTGACATCAACCGGCAGTATATTTGGGAGCGGAATTGTTTTGGGTATTGGTCTTCATTTTTGCCTTGATTTATTAAACTATCGGCGCGATTTGGAAAAGTTCCATCAACATTTTTTGTGGCAACTGAAGCGGAGGTTCAGTGAGCGCGAAGTATTGATTATGGTTGGGGTTTTTTGTACGTATTTTGTATTGCTCTCAATGCTGGTACTGAAATGAATTTGCCTTTTTCTTTTCATCTTTATGGCCTCATGATTGGAATTGCGGTGTGGGTGGGCGTTTTTCTCATTGAAAAAAAATGGCGTGAACGCAAGCTGCCGGAAAAAGTTTTTTGGGATCTTTTTTTGTGGTGCGCGGCGGGTGCGGTAGTAGGCGCACGGCTTTGGCACGTGGGTACTGATTTTTACTTATATCAACATGCGCTGTGGCGAATTTTTGCCATTTGGAGTGGAGGATTAAGTATTTTTGGTGCCGTAGCTGGTGCGGGTTTGTGTATATGGTTGTACATAAAACTTCATCCCCAACTGAAGCTGAAGTGGCTAGAAATCGCAGACCTCGCAGTGTTTGGCCTGCCCTTCGGGCAGGCCATCGGTCGTTTTGGCAACTACTTTAATCAAGAACTGTATGGCCTTCCCGCAAAACTGCCGTGGGCAATTTACATTGATCCAGCGCATCGTTTGCCACAGTACCAACATGTCGCGTACTATCATCCGCTTTTTGCATACGAAATGATATTGATGGTATTGTTTGGGATTTGGATCTGGCGGCGCAACCGTCCAAACGGCCAAATTTTTATATATATTTTGTACTATGCGACTATTCGTTTTTTACTAGATTTTTTACGTCCCGACAAAGCTGTGTTTGACCAAACAGGTTTGGGCATTAATCAAGTTATTTTGCTTGTCATTTTGTGCATAACTGTGGCGATTTATCTTTGGCGAAAACAAAAAAAACTTTTGCTCATTTTGCCACTCATTTTCTTGCCAATTTTTCTGGGTGGATGTACTACCAAGCCAAAAACTTCATCCCCAACTTCCATAAACGCCAACGATCTCAGTGACCATCAACATATTCATCTGAAGTTTCGCGATACCATGTTGTCCGTAGAAGCTGTCACAACTCCCGTGAGTTGGGAAGAGGGGTTGAGTGACCGCAATGAATTGGGTAGCGACGGCATGTTGTTTCTTTTTCCGCAAAAGCAACGCATCAGTTTTTGGATGCAGCGGATGCATTTTAATTTAGACATGGTGTGGATCGATGATGGAAAAGTGATGGAAATTATGCGAAACATTCCCAAACCGGTAAGTGATACCGTTCCTACTTCATCGCTGCCGCTCTACACACCCGCCGAACCAGTCAACATGGTTTTAGAAATGAACGCTGGCGCAGCAGACCAAAAAGGATTGAGGGTGGGCGATGTTTTGCAACTGAATCCCTAAAGAGGCATATGCTCCCAAACCTTCTCGTGATAACATGAAAGCATGTCGGATTCTGCCCAAAACTCTCAAGTGCAACAGTCGCCAAAAAATGTTTTATTCCAAAAAATGCGTAGCGCATTTACGGTAGGAGATGTGACAGGAACGACGCCACCAAAGTTGCCATCAACTCCGTCCCCAACGCCACTCGCTTCTGCCATCCCACTCGCAGTCCAAAACGCAGCCAGTGATCTGTCACTTAATCCACCAAAACCAAGTGGTGGCGCACGCCAATCCGCAAAAGAATTGCCATTTACGGTGGAGCGACCGACGGTAGAAGTCGCAGCTGGAATCCAACAAGTTGAAACAGAACCAAACCTAGAAATTCCGCCGGAAATAGAAGCGTACTTGCAAGAAGTTGAAAATCATGAGAACCAACTGCCGCATGAAATCGTCATTGCTGAAGAAGCCGTAACTACGGCTGACCAACAACAGCACATGCCACAGCCGGCAATTGTCCTACCAATCACCGCTGCAGAAGAAAAAATGGGTGAAAAACAGAATCCGAACTTCAGTTTGCGCTGGTTGGTAGAGTTTAGCCACAAAATTATGCGCATGTTCCACGGCAAAACAGTCTACCGACCGGAGGTGGCGACGGAATAACACAAAAAGCAATGCCAGACATTAACCTTATCAGCACTCAAATTCTCACCTTCCTGCTCTCACTCGTTTTTGTGATCGCCTTTTTATTTTTGATCGCTTTTTTTGCGTACATGGTTTTTCAGTGGCTGAAGTATCGCGGCCGCGAAAAATATGCACTGGATTTCGTGACTTTGATGGTGCGGTTGCCGCGTGAGAACGAAACAAAGATTGATGCAGCCGAACAAATGTTTGCGTCGCTGTACTCAGTAAAACGTGATGGCTGGTTTTGGTGGCTCAAACCGGAAGACCTTTTTTCGTTTGAAATTGTGGCGCTCAAAGAAGACATTGCATTTTACATTAACTGTCCGCGCAACATTCGCGACCTCGTCGAAAAACAAGTGCACGGTGCGTATCCGGGTGCGGATATTAAAGAAACCGATGAAGTAAATATTTTTTCCGAAAAAGGCCGCGTGGCGTTTGCGGCACTGCGCTTAGAAAACCAAGATTTTTTTCCACTGAAAACATACAAAGATTTGCCGACTGACGGTTTGTCACTTATTACTTCCGCACTTTCCAAAATGGGTGAGGGTGAAGGGGCAATGGTGCAAATTTTGTTGCAGCCGGAAGGGAGAGGCTGGCAGAAAAAAGGACAGGGCTTTATGCAGGGTGAAAAGAAACGAGAAGCTGATCCCGACAAAGCCACGTACAAACATGATCCGAAAAAAATGGAAAGCATTGATAACAAAATCAGTAAGCCCGGATTTCGTGTCGCAATCCGGATCGTCGTCTCGGCGCCCAACGCCCATAACGCGCAGTCGCACCTCAACAACATTGTGGGTGCATTTGCCCAGTTTGGCTCGTCAAACAATGACTTTAAAAAAACCCACATTCTCTTCAAACATTTATTCATGATTGATTTTATTTATCGCTACATGCCAATTATTAAACGTGGCACGATGATTTTAAATTCTGAGGAGCTCGCGACCATTTTCCACTTTCCAAATAAGACCGTAGAAACGCACCACATCAAATGGTTGAATGCAAAAAGTGCGCCCGCACCGTCCGAAATTCCCAATAGTGGCCTGCGCATTGGCAAGTCAGTGTACCGTGGCCAAACGCGCGAAATTTTCATGAGCAATGAGGATCGTCGTCGCCACATGTACATCATCGGGAAAACCGGTACAGGTAAGTCTGAGTTTTTGAAGGAAATGATTCTGCAGGATATTGAAGAAGGTCGCGGTGTTTGCGCGATCGACCCGCACGGCGAGTTTGTGGAAGACCTTTTGCAGCTCATGCCGCCGGAGCGCGCCGAAGATGTCATTTACTTCAACCCTTCCGACCTTGACCGCCCGATGGGCATGAACATGATGGAGGTGGACACGGAAGAGCAACAACACTTTGTCGTCAACTCGATTATTAGTTTAATGTACAAACTCTACGACCCGCACAAAACCGGTATCATTGGGCCGCGGTTTGAGCACGCGATCCGCAACGCCATGCTCACGATCATGACAAAAAAAGGCACGACGTTTATCGAGCTCGTGCGCATTCTCACCGATCCCAAATACGTCGATGAAATGCTGCCATATGTGAAAGATCCGATCGTGCGCCGCTACTGGACCGACCAAATTGCACAGACGGCGGACTTCCACAAATCAGAAGTCTTGGATTATATCGTTTCGAAGTTCGGCAAGTTTATTACGAACAAAACAATGCGCAATATTATCGGGCAGTCGGAAAGTTCCTTTAACATGCGCAAAGTGATGGACGAAAAAAAGATTTTCTTGGCAAACTTATCAAAGGGTGTGTTGGGAGAAGAAGATGCAAAATTTTTAGGCCTCATTTTAGTGCCAAAAGTCTTAACTGCCGCAATGAGTCGCCAAGATATTCCGATGGAGCAGCGCGAGGATTTCTATTTATATGTCGACGAGTTTCAGAATTATGCAACTGAAGACTTTGCCACTATTTTATCTGAGGCTCGAAAGTATCGCCTTAATCTGATTGTCGCGAACCAGTTTGTGAGTCAAATCGATGAAGATGTCAAAAACGCCGTCTTCGGTAACGTGGGCACGCTCGTGTCGTTCCGCGTTGGTGTGCCGGACGCCAACTTTTTGCAGCACGAATTTTCGCCGACATTTAACGAACACGACCTGACGAATATTGAAAAATATCATGTCTATATCAAAACAATTGTAGGGAACGAACCGGTGCCGCCCTTTAGTATGTCGCTTGAAAAAGACATGGTGGCAATCAAGGCACGGATGAATCCGCGCCTCGCCGAAATGGTCAAACAACTGTCACGTCTCAAATTTGGCCGCGACCGCAACGAAATCGAAGTGGAAATGAAAGTGCGCGCGAAGTTGTAGAAAACAAAAAATCCGCCCGATTCTTCCTTTACACGAACTTCATTTTTGTCTATTGTTAATCTGGGTGATTATTGCAATTTGCCCAGGATTTTCATGGACAAAAATTTAGATCCAACATCTCATCTCAAACATCATAGTACACAAATTTCTTTGCGGCTTGTCATCGGAACTTTAGGACTTCTGCTCCTCATTTTAGGTGGAGTGGTCGCACTTTTTGTCTCGCAGCAGAAACAGGAGATTCGGAAACAGGCGTTTGTGGCAGATGCACCAGTCTATGGTGGAAAAAAAACACCGCCAAATATAAATACTTCCACAAACACAACTTCAAGTCAGAATTCTGCAAACTCCATAGGCAGTGTATGTTCCGATGCGAGTTGCACATGTGGAGGAGTTACAAATTCAAATGGCAGTTGCAGCTGCAACTCTGTATGCCCAACGATTCAGAGAAACTATGGCGCTGAGGATGCTGGTGGCGATCGCCAAAACGTCGATGTTTTATTAAAGCAAAAACAGGATTTAGAAGCTGAATGCGCGAAGTATTGCGATCAAGGAGTGCAGGCTTCGATCAGTAACATTGATAAGACACTTGGAAGCTATAACCAGGTGTTAGTCCAAGAAGAACAAAATATTCAAGCGAATTCGACGCAAATCCAACAAGTTCAAAATGCATATGCCCAAAATACTGTTCAGCTTAATAGCTGCAATGATCTTTCAGTTGCTAACAAACAAAGCTGTATAAACTCTGCGCAACAAGTACGCGCAAAGTTAGACCAACAAGCTGCTGACCTTCAGCAAAAACTGTGTGTTCAGACACCGGCTGGACAAGCATGTGACGGAAAAATTATTGCTGGCCAGGAATTTAGCACCACCAAAAACTCCTTAACCAATAGCGAAAATGTAGTTGCAAACATTGCAATCAACAACATCCAAAACACTCAGCAACAAATTCAAGATCTCACCAATCAAAAAAATGCATGTAGAGATAGTAGCGGCGCAATAGATGCGCAGTGTCAAGCTGATAGGCAAAAACAAATCGATGCTGCTCAACAAAAACTCCAGGATTCATCAACGAATCAGGCATTTTGTGCAACTCTAGGGTATGACGCCAACGTGTGTAAAACATACCAACAAGCGGCGGCTACGGGAGTTGCGCAAGTAAAGCTTCAACAACTCAGCAACGATCTTATTATTTTGAGTCAACAGGAGGGGAATTGTTCGAGCGGCCATAACTGCTCTCCAGAATTAGAGGCAAAAATTGCGGCAGACAAACAGCAGTTAGCAAATTTTCAGAACTGTGATGGTCATGACACGCAGTGTTTGCAACTTGCTGCGCAAGCCCAACAAGTCACTGCGCAAGTTGCAGCTTCAGCGCAAAAAATTGTCGACCAAGAGAAAAACTACAATCTTGTAACTGACCAAATTTCTTCCGCACAGACACAGGTGAGAAGTTTAACTGCACAAAAAAATGCCTGCAGCGACGATAATTGCAGAAACAACATCCAGCAACAGATTAATCACGCTCAAGCTACTCTAGATCTTTTTTCTGGTGACCCTTCAACTTTCCAACAATACTGTGCAACTCCCGACATTTGTGCTGGCATTTCCCAGGCTGCGGTAACGGCGCAAGTGGAGCTGAAAACAGAAGCTCTCACAGCAGAGGCAAACCAGATTGCGCAGTTGGAAGCATCATGTACATCGTTAACGTGTTTACACGATGTAAAAAACAACAAAACACAACCACTGAATGCGCAGATAATTGCTCTAGCGAACCAAACGTGTGCCTCCACAGACAAAGTGTGCACTGGTGTGAGTGCAAATGCGCGGGCAATTGAAAACCAAGTAATTAATACTTCTCAAAATACGACAAATCTTGCTGTGCAGATTAATCAGGCGACCACCGCAGTTGAAGGTTTACAAAAAATGATTGCCAACTTAACTCAACAAACTGCCACATGCACTACTACAGATGCGTGTACAAATATTGCTTATCAAAAACAGACTGCCCAAACGGAATTAAACAAAATCCAAACTGATCCACAAGGTGCTGGTTACTGTGTAGGTTTAAGTAGCTGTGCCTCAATCGTAAAAAATATTGCTGTCCAAGCTGCGGCTATACAGCTGCCCACCGACACAAGTGTGCAGATTCAGGCAATGGTCAATCATCTGACAGCTTGTTACACAAATAATAATTGCGATCCAAATGATCTTGCAGCCACCAAAACTACGCTCGCCAATGCACTGAAGAGTTGCAACACGCCTGCGTGCCAACAACTTCAAAAAACTGTTGGTGCTTCCGGCGCAACTGCCGTGGTAAATAATCTCATTGCCTCTTTGGCGCAAACAAGTTGTGACCCAACTGATGTGCCGTGTAACGATAAAAGAAATACTATTTTGAAAAATCTCATCTCGCTCAAACAAAGTGGCACTTTTTTTGACAATACACCACTCGATGCACAACAAACAACTGCTGTGCAACAGGCAGCGAGTGCAGCATGGAAGCAGTATACAGATTCGATTCTCAGCAATGCACAGAGCGTTGCTCCGCAATACGTGGCTGATGGCAGCACATACATTACTTGTCCAGATGGTGTGAACTGCAAAATATTTACAAAAGATCATCCGGAAGGAATTGCGACGACGATAAATAGTTTGTCTTCAGTTGTAAATAACTTAACACCAAACCAAATCGCACAGTTACGGGGTTTGGATGGAAATGGTGGCGGCACTCCGGTGGTAATGAACTGGATTACGAACTTGGTAACTGGTGGTGCAAATGGTGTGCCCCTACAACTGAAGTTGTCTGGAACAGATGGAACACAACAATGGGTCAATGTTTCGACTGCTTTTACCAATACAGCTGATGGCAGAGCGAATAAAGCGAGATTACAGGCGCAAATTGAAAGTGATCCGAATTTAAGTCAGGACCAAAAAGCATCATTAGTTTCGTCACTGTTTGGAGCCAACCACATTACTGATTATAACAGTGCCACTATTATCCAAGGAGTTCAGCAAGCGGATGTAAATGCGCAAAACGCTTATCTTTCTGCGAAGATCACAAACGACTACTACAAATCCGGTAATTATAATGTGCTGAATTTTGCAGCAACAGCTTTGGCTGCGGGGGCGGCTGCGGACAATGGAATTTCGGGTGTACAAGAATTGGCCGTAAAATCTCAAGCGGCGAATATTGCGTTAACATCTCCAGACACTACAACCTCTCTTGCTGCGGCAACAATTGCATTATTCGGCAACACCGGTGTGCAAACTTCACAGGCAATTCAAGACACGTTGACATATAGCCCCTTAGCAATTACTGCGCGAAAAGCAATTGCGATCGTACAAATTGGCGCCACAAACGATGTGCAGCAACGTCAACAAATCGCCCAACAAGTGACGAGTTCTCCAACGTTTGATGTGTATTCGAGTAATCCGCAATACACAAACTACTACTTAGGAAAACTAACGGCAGCACAAACAACGGCGTTAAGTGGATCATTTAATATTGCCTCACAAATTGTGGGAACGGCAATGGCTGGTAATGCCGTGTTGTCGAGCATCGCTGCAGAGGGGTCGTTGGGGACTAGAATAATTAGTGGTTTGGCGGCGAGCCAAACGCTCACTGAGCGACAAGCCGGTGAGTCACTACAAAATTTTGCGATCCGTGCTTTCACAGCTAAAGCAACTATGGAAACTGCTGGTCTTGCTGGCCAACTTGCGGGACAGGCAGCGAGTGGTACGGTAAAAAATTTGGGCGGTGACTCAACGTTGCAGTTATTTGCTTCGCTAATCGGAAATCAATTGGGGAATGCAGTGGCGTTTAAGGGTGCAGAAGGTGCGATCACGAATCCGAATAACGCTACAGAAAATGTTGTAGAAAACCAGCCACAACCTCTAAGTGCAGACCAACAAGCAGAGTTAACACAAAAATATAGAGATATTTCAAAAGAAATTGCCAATCTTACAAATAACTTTAGTCCAGACTACCAAAGAACAAACCCTCAAGAATTCACCGCGTTTGATGCACTCCAGAAAGATGTTAACGCGGCAAGACAAAATGGTGACTTAGCAAAAATCGCCAACATCCATGATGCTTTTATCCAAAATTATGATCCCAATAAATTTGCAGCTGTAGTTACGACCGCCCTTCAAAATAATCCTCCAGTTGGGCAATCTGTGCCAGTTCAAACTGCACAGACTCAAACGACAGCAACTGCAACAGTTCCTCAAACTCCTGCCGAGTCAGCGATGAACCAACTGGCTGTGGTGCCCGAGAAATCAACAGTTCTTCCCGATGATTGGTTGGCTGGAATCCAAAGCAAACTTAACCAAGAACCGCAACCCGTTCCTTGTGCATTTGTTCTCGGTGCGACAACTGACATTCCATATACCGGTAGCGCAAAACCAATATCGAAAAATCATAAAAAAACAAAAGGACAGGTGCTGGGTGATGCAACTGCTGCGAATCCATGTAGTGGAGGCGGGGCAGTCGTACCAACGGCAAATCTGTCTACTTCAGACCAAAACCAAACTCAATCACAACCAACTTTAGATCAATCCGCAGTAGCAGAAGTGCAAGGGACACGGCTAGGAGGGCGACTGCTTCTACCGGCGCTAACTCCTTCCACTCAACTTGCATTATCTCAAGCAACAATTGCAGAGTTGAGCACTGTGACCACGGATTTCAACAACGAGTTGGTTAACCAAGGATCCAACGCACTTCAGCAAGCAAACACTGCTCTTTTAAGCTCTCAACAATCAGTTACGCCGCCAGTTGGACAACAAGCAGCTCCGGTTGCTGCACCATCCATCGCAGCAGCAACACCAGTTAATGCAAACCCAACTCCGGTAGTTGCACCGAGAAATGAAGCCAGCTGGCCACTGTCAGACGTTATTGATTTTTCATCAGAAGCAAAAGCCCAATCGATAGTCCAAACTGCAAACACTCAAAACGAACCAACGACAGTAACTGTAAAAACAGGTGATCTACATATTATCAATGGAACAGTGCAGGTTGAGTTTGCCGCCGATGGAACTAAAAAAGTTTCTTTCCAAACGAGTGATCCGCAATTTTACACAGACTTATTGGGGAAACGACAAATTCAAACTCAAGCCCAAACAGATGGAAGTTCGCTAATAAAAACGAATAGTTCTGATATGAATGTCAGAATTACTCCTATCGCCGCTGGTAGCAACAGTAACACGACTATAACTTTAGAATTTAATAAATACGCACACGTTAATGAAGAAATTAGTGCGGCAGGTATGAATGCATTGTTGAACAGAAATGCGATCCCAACCCAACCCACTCCTGAATATGCTCAAGGATTAATAAAGAATGGCTCTCTAACTGTTAATGATCAAACTATTCCGGTGAAAGTTTTGCAACCAGGAGCGGATCCGCATTCTTTGCTTGATTTAGTGGGTCAAGCACCACCAGGCAAACTCGATGTTTTTCATGGGACGAGTTTGACGGCAGCATTGAACATTGCTGACGTGGGATTCTTTGCCGCATCGCCGGATATAACACGCCCAGTTTTATCAGACAGGCCGGATATTATTTCTGCAAAACTTGCGCAGGATGAATGGAGCAACTATAGCCGCACTGATACTTCTGGGTGGGGAGCAATTGTCGTTTTTGAAACTGACCCCGCTGTTGATTTGATCGCTCGTGGATATATTACTGACAGTCATGGTCAAAGTGAGCGAATTTATCAACCAGCGCAAGCTTTAACTGACCCAGAAGAACTTGCGCGCTTGCAAAGCCACACCACAAGTCGTAACGCCGGAGTTCACAACAGCTACCTTGGACCAGAAAAAATTAAAGAAATTATTTTAGTACCACAACAAGCTGGTTTAGTTGCACCAGAAGTTTTCCAAGCCGCTCAACAGACGTTACCACAGGTTGCTGGTGCAATAAAAGCTGTTGGCCAAATAATCGACAGCATCTTACCTTCAGAGCCAGCTACTCTCAATGCAAATTATCGAAACGCTGTAAAAAATTTAGCTCGCGATACAAAAGCCGCTGTTGTTGGTGATCAGGTACAAGTAAATGCAAATGAGGTAACAATAACAGTTGGATCTGATACAGATCTTTCACAATTTGGTATCAATGGGGAATTTAGGAAAAAATTAGATGCGGCAGGTTTTAAAGACGTTGCCACAAAAGTCCTGACGCAGCAATTTTACCCATCATTGACAAATAAGTTTGCTTTAGAAATCTATATTCCTATAGGCAGAGTAACTGACCTCGCCAACCTCGTTTCACCAGCCATAGCTACAGTTCCTCTCGCTCCTGCAGAAGTTGTGACTCCTGTTCCACTGGCTACGACAAACAACCCTCCAGCCGGTAGTAATAAAGTAGTAATAAGTGCCAATGGTACTGGTTTCACCGTGA
>Ga0070730_10001055_pt1 | contig 27641 bp, 17 predicted proteins | sample Coa_R1_3_FD_66447 | JGI IMG/M metagenome (GOLD analysis project Ga0070730, IMG submission 66447) | Surface soil microbial communities from Centralia Pennsylvania, which are recovering from an underground coalmine fire - Coalmine... | ecosystem: Environmental > Terrestrial > Soil > Unclassified ... | reverse complement strand
GCGGTTTCGTATGAGGGTTGATCTTTTTCCCATAAAATCATGGTCACCGGATAAATCGCAGCGGTAAAAAAAAGCCCTACCACGACCAGAACTAATTTCAGCGCCCGTTCACGATTCATGCCATCCTCCCTACGTGATCTTTGAAATGTTAGGCTCAGAGGAAAATTCCCAGGTAGGCACAAAATTAAGCACAACGGAAGAAAGCCAAAAATCCGATTCTCTACAAGTTATTGGTGCGAAAGGGGGGACTCGAACCCCCACGGTTTTACCCGCCAGATCCTAAGTCTGGTGCGTCTGCCAATTCCGCCACTTTCGCGCCGGGCGAGACATTCCTTCCCAGTTTAGCTAAATCCTCCACATTGGGCCATTATCGGCAGCCCATTGGATACAAGGTGCTAATACCTTTATCCAGCAACTCCCGATTGAATTAACCCTCAAAATGTGTTGAAATCTGATACACCCACTACGTCGTTTGGATACAGACACACTCCGGGATTCGACGTAATACAGACCTAACTTGTTGAAATGCAAGTGAGGTGATCGTCCTGGAGGGATAATTCGTGCAATCGCGCCCGCCCATGAAAAAAATTGCCACTTTCGTTGCCATGACTCTGTTATGGCTGCCAGCGGCCCTTTCCGAGCAGCCGCAGGCCCCGCCGGAGCAGGAGGTCGCGCAAATCGTGGTCCAGAGTCAGGAAGCACTCAAAGACCATAACGAGCAAAAAGCCTTGACGTTGATCAAAGAAGGTTTTGTGCGCTTTCCTGACAACGAAGATCTGAAGATCCAGCTGGCGCGCATTTATGTGGAGCAGAAGCACGATCGCCAGGCATTGGGGTTGCTGCATTCGATCCTGCTGGCGAATCCTTCGAGCCGCAACGCCAAGGTGGCGCTGGCGCAACTCTTCGGCTATCGCGAAAACTATCGCGAATCGGACCGTCTCTACCAGGAGCTGCTGGCCGCAAATCCTGACGACGAAGCGGCGTCGCTTGGCCTGGTGCACAACCTGATTCTGGAAGGAAGACGGACTGAGGCGCGGCAGCAGGTGCAGCTAGCGATCACGCAACATCCTACAAGCCTGGAGCTTCAGCAGTACAGCGACTATCTGGCTGAGAATCCCGGGCGCGAAACTCAGCCTGCGCGCACCCTGCATCGCGTGCAGAACACCGAATCGTTCTTCGCCGACACCTCGGGCAACCGCTCTGTGTATTCCAGCCAGGTAATCGCCTACCAATTCAACAACAAGCTGAGCAGCAGGGTGCGGGTGGAAGAGACGTCATTGTGGAAGACCGGCACCATCACTGAGACCGTGCTCTCCGGCGCTGCCGAAGGCCGATACCGCGTCAACAAATACGTGGCAGTCCGCAGCAGCGCAGGCGCGGTGCGGTTTGTTGACCAGAGCAGCCGCGTACTTTACTCCGGCGATCTGGAGTTGTTTCCGATCAAGGGCCTGCTGCTCTCGGGAGGCTTCTCACGATATCCCATCGCGCCGACTTTTGATTCAACCGCCTTTGATCTGCTGGCCGAAGGCTGGCACAGCCGGATCGACTATCGCGCACGAAATTTTTCCCTGACGGGAACGTTTTCCCTGGCGCACTACAATGACGGCAATCGCGGCGAGCGCGAGTGGGCTGAGGGTCTGCGCTGGTTCCCGTGGGGCGACAACAAGTTTGCCCTCGGCGGCGGCTACGCCTTCCGCCACATCCATTTCACGAAAAACTTCAACCACGGCTATTTCAATCCCAATCAGTACCGCAGCCATCTGGGCGCGGCGGGGTTCCGCCTGCGGCTGGGCAAGCATTATCGCGGCGAATACCTGGGTTACGGCGGCGGCGAGCTGCTGGAAGACTTTGCCGGCTACTCGCCCGCAGGCGAGGTCCTGCTGAAAAACGATTTCATCTTTTCGCACTGGGACCTGGCTGCGGATTATTCCTATTTCCACTTGATACAAACCACCGGCGCTTTCCGTGCTAACGCCGTCACGGTGACGCTGGGATACAAGTTTTGACAGCTCTCGTGCTGTAGAAAGGCCCTGGATGTCAGGCAACGAAAAAAATCGCAACTTCAGGATCCTGATCGTAGACGACGACGACTCCACGCGTAGCCTGCTGAGCTCGATTCTCTCCGCCGAAGGCTATGACTGTCTGATGGCGAACAGTGTCTCCGCCGCGGAGACGCTCCTGCGCCAGGAACCGGTGCAGATGGCGCTGATCGATCTCTATCTGGGCACGGCCAACGGGTTGAACGTGCTGGACCTGATCAAAGTCCTCCAGCCTCAATGCGCCTGCGTGATCATGACGGCCCACACCAGCGTGGAGACAGTCACCAAGTCTCTTGGTTCGGGCGCGATTGAGTATCTGGGCAAGCCCCTCCTGATTGACGATCTGCTGGCGCTGGTGCGCCGCGTCCAGGCCACCCACAAGGGCTCCAGGGAATCCACGGCGAACTTTGACGAGGGCCCGGAGACCTCGATTATCGGCCGCACGCCAAAAATGCTGGAAGTTTATCGTGCCATCGCGCGCGTTGCTCCCACCGAGGCAAGCGTGCTGATCCTGGGCGCGAGCGGCACCGGAAAAGAGCTGGTGGCGCGCGCGCTCCATGACCACAGCACGCGCGCACACATGCCGTTTGTTCCGGTGAACTGCGGGGCGCTGCCGGAAAACATCCTGGAAAGCGAGCTGTTCGGCCACGAAAAAGGCGCTTACACCGGCGCGGACAGCAGCCGGCCTGGACTGTTCGAGGCCGCCCACGGCGGAACTCTCTTTTTGGATGAGATTTCGGAAACCAAGCCCGGCTTTCAGGTGAACCTGCTGCGTGCCGTGCAGGAGCAGCAGATACGGCGCGTGGGCTCTCACAAATACACGCCGATCAACGTTCGCATTCTGGCGGCGAGCAATCGCGACCTGACGAAACTGATGAGCGACGGCCGCTTCCGCGAGGACCTCTACTACCGCCTGAGCGTGGTCGTCATCAACTTGCCGACGCTGGAGGAGCGCCGGGAGGACGTTCCGCTCCTGGTGCAGCAATTCCTGAAGCGGTCCAACAAGAAGAGCAAGCGCAACATCGCGATTACCGATGCCGCGGTGAAGCTCCTGACCAGTTATTCCTGGCCAGGCAACGTGCGCGAGCTGGAGAACCTGGTGGAGCGCCTGGCGATCTTCTGCACGTCGGGCGAGATCGGCGTGGCCGACGTGGAGCGGGAACGCCAGATCGTCCGCACAAACGTCGTACCGGAAAGAACTCCGCCGACTACACTCGAAGACATGGAGCGCCAGCACATTTTGCGCGTGCTGCAGGAGCATGCGGGCAACAAGTCAAAGGCAGCGCGGGCTCTGGGGATCGAAAGAAAGACGCTGTACCAAAAAGCGCGGCGGCTGGGCATAGATTTGGTGGTCGGGTAACTCCAGGCGGAAGCGCCCTCGCAGGCAATGAAGATGTTTTCCAAGTCGAAGAACACCCGTCCCATCACGTGGGGCCGCTGGATCAGGCTCACGGTGGTGCTGGTAGGACTGGTGTTCCTGGTGAGCTGGAGCTTCCCTGTTTCGACGCTCAGCCAGAAACTCAGCGACTTCTTCTTCCGCGTGCGGCATCCGTTGCCTACATCGGACAAGGTTGCATTGGTTTTGATCGATGATGCGACCCTGGAAAAATTTGGCCGCTGGCCATGGCAACGCGCGCAACTGGCAAAGCTGATCGATGCGGTCAGCCGGCAGAAGCCCGGGGCGATAGGCGTGGACGTTCTTCTTTCCGAGACCGAAGACGAAAAAAATGACGCCGAACTGACGCGCGCAATCCAGGCGGCGCCGAACGTTGTTCTGGCAGCAAAGATTTCAAATTCTCCGACCGGCAACATGTGGGTCGATCCACTGGACCGCTTCGCGGACGTCGCGAAAGGCGTGGGACATGTGCAGGCCGCGTTCGATTTCGATGGCGTTTGCCGCAGCGTGCCGCTCGATGAACCCAGCCTGGATGGTATGCGGCCTGCCTTTGGCTTAAAGCTGGCATCGCTCGCGCAGCCGGCGTTGGCGGCGCAGGATAAGTCTTCCGATGTTGGCGGTCCTGGCGTGGAACGCATGGTGGCGCGGCCGCCGGTACTGATCGATTACCGCCAGCAATTTGAGCCCGGCGCTCCGAATCCGCCTTTTGCAGTTGTCTCGGCAGGCGATCTTCTTGGCGGTCGAAACGCCCCGCAACTCGCGGGCAAGGCGGTGCTGATTGGGTTTGGCGCCATCGACGTGAGCGACCGCCTGATGACACCGGTAAGCAACCAGCTTCCCATGCCCGGAGTTGAGATCAATGCCAACGTGACGGACATGCTGTTGAGCGGGCGATCGCTGGCGCAGTTGGGCAGCGTGGGCCAGTTCATGCTGGTATTGCTCGTGAGCATGGCGGCGTTGTGGGTGGTCGTTCGCCAGCCCGGGCTGCGCGGGCTGCTGTTGCTGACGGGCATGCTGGCAATCGCGTATCTTACGGCATTTTTGGTCTTTGCGGATTTTCATCGTTTAATCGCGTTTGGGCCGGTGCTGGTTGCAGGCATACTCGCTGCGCCGATCGCTCAGCTTGAGAATCTTTTGTTCGTCGACCGCGAAGTGACGTCACGCTTGCACCATTTGCGTAAGGCGATCCAGCCGCATTACGGCCATCTGACGCCGGCCTTCTCCCGAGAGACAGCCGGTGGCGAAGGCGGGCTGCACTGGAAGCTGGCGGCGCTCAAGCAGCTACAAGCGGAGTTGTCATCGCTTTACAGATTCAATCAGACGCTGCTCGAGACCATGCGCGAGGGTATGGCTGTCTACGGCGCCGATGGCGCACTCAAGTTCAGCAATGCTACCTGGAAGAAGTTCTCTACAGACCAGCACGCAGAGCTGGAAAAGCTTGCCGAGGTGACCCGGCTCGCCGCTGGCTGGCCTGAGCTGGCAGAGCTGGCAGAACTCCCGGTCGAGGGGGCCGCGTGGGCTGAACGTCAGGCGCTGCTGGGCGAAGAGTTGTGGCTCTTCCGCGCTGTACGCCTGCCCTGGACATCGTTCGCGGAAGCCGGCGCGATTCTGCTGATCGCGCAAGACATTACTGCGCAACGACAGAGAGACCAGGCCCGCTCTGAGGCCCTAAGCTTTGTCACTCACGAGCTGCGCACGCCGTTGATTTCGATCCAGGGTTTCTCCGAGCTGCTGATGCGCTATCCCAATTCGCCGGCAACGAGCGAAGCTCCGGCCACGATCTTCCGCGAGAGCAATCGATTGGTGGCCATGATCAATACCTACCTTGAAGTCTTGCGCCTGGACGCGGGCGCGCGGCCCCTGCGCCTGGCGCGTACCAATGTGCGGAAGATGGTCGAGCACGTGGAGAAGGTTGTGAAGCCGCTGGCCGCCGCGGCGAAGGTGCCGGTCAAGGTCGAGCTGCATTGCGAAGACGAGTCTGTGCTCTGCGATGAGACGCTGATCTCCGGCGCGCTGCTCAACCTGGTCAGTAACGCCATCAAGTATGGTACTGGCGATACCGGCGTTCGGGTAAAAATCAGCAGTTTGGAACATGAATTGCAGTTTGAAGTACAAAACTCCGGCCCGGTGATTCCTCAAAACGAGCTGGAGCAGCTATTTGAAAGTTTTTATCGCCCTGCCCGGAGCGAATCGATTCCCGGTTGGGGCCTGGGTTTGAGCTTTGTTCGCCGCATTGCGCAACAACACGGCGGGCGGGTCTATGTAAGCAGTAATGAAACCACAGGCACTACGTTTGCTTTTACGTTGCCGCGCAGCGCCTGTGCTGTTACAGAGGTGGCACCATGAAAATGAAAATACTCACGATGATCGCCGGCGTGGCGTTCTTCTGCGCCTGCGCCTCCGCACAAGAAAAGGCGCCCACGGCCCTGAATGCGCCTTATGCCGGCGCGACCGTTTCCGACTTCAAAGGCAAGGTAAGCGTTCAGCTCCCCGCGCAGGCGTTCAGCGCACCGGTGCGCGGCGAGGTCCTGCCGCCGGAGACCACGGTAAATACCGATGACGGCCGGCTGTTGCTGAAGCTCTCCGATGGCAGCGACATCCTGGTGCGCCCGCACACCAAGCTGGTTCTCAAGCAGCCGGAGACCAGCGGCTGGAAGTACCTGCAGATGACGGTCGGGCGCATACGCACCAGCATCCAGAAGCGCATGGGCGGCAAGCCGGGGTTCCAGATCGGCACGCCCAGCGCGGTGATTTCCGTACGCGGAACCAGGTTTGACGTGGAAGTTGACCGCCGCGGATTCACTGAGGTGGACGTGGATGAGGGCGTGGTGGAGATGGAGTCACTCAATGGCCTGGGCGAATCGGTGTTGATTACGGCCGGCTTTTCCAGCCGCGTAGGTATGGAAACCGGCCCGGAGACGCCGCGTCCAACGCGCGACCTGCGTCCCTTGCTTGACCGGCCAGGACGCGACCTGAAGAATTCGCACGACGACGATGATCCGGTGAAGCACCTGCTCGCTTCAGACCACGATCGGCACGATGACGGCGGCGATCATCATGGAGGCGGTGATTCCTCCGGCTCTGGCGGAAGCGGCGATCATTCCGGAAGCGGCGGTTCCGATGGCGGCGACCATTCGGGCTCGGGGTCGTCCGATGGTGGCAGCTCAGGATCGTCCGGGTCAGATGATCGTTCGGGAAGCGGCGATCATCACGGGGGCAGTAAACCGCCGGAGTTTTTTTAAAAAGCGCTTCAAGGCAAATTGCGATCGGGCGTGAGTCAAGTCCTTTGACTACGCCCGTTTGTTTTGCACGCTGTATCCGTACGACACACTTAAGGGTGGAATCCGCCCCACATGCAAGATCGACCACTTGGCATCGTATTGAAGTACAAGGGCTTATTTTCACCAGAGGATTGGAAGCAGAGCTGCATTACAGGTGACTGGTCAGCATAGTTCCCCTGTGCTAACCCGCCCTGGTAGAAAAAATGGACAGTCTTACAACGCAGTTTGCCGATTGCGGCGCCCAAGTGTTCTCGCGGTTGAGACGCTGCAGCAACGGAAGGTCGCTATCCGCAAATTGCGCCGGACATGTACGAGGGAGCGATACAACGACGGATTCGCCCCGCTATCAGCGCGCGGTTCGTAGTACTCTAGTTCCACAACGCCACTCGATCGAATTCCACAAAAGCTTAATCTTGGAGGCCCAATGAAACGGGTTTTTTTATTCACACTTCTCAGTGTGGTGTTTGCTTTGTTGCTGACAGGTTGCGGCGGAGGAGGTAACAACACAGTTACTACCGCCGGAGCGGGAAATGCCACCATCCAGACAGGCGACGCGGTCAATGACCAGATTGCGAAATTTGAACTGACCATCAGTTCCATTACGCTGACGGGCGTCAGTCCGACAGCTACCACGGGAAATCTTCTTTCCAAGCCCGCAGAGGTGGAGTTCGCGCACGAGGCAGGCGCGTTTGAACCTCTGACGCTGGCGAATGTTCCGCAGGGAACCTACAACGGCGCGACACTCACGGTATCGAGCGCGGAGGTCGTAGTCATTAACGGCGGGTTGCCGGCCAAGGTTCCTGCGACCCTGACCACCACAACCGTGACGGTAAGCTTCACCAACATCGTGGTCGGCTCGTCGCCGATCTTCATCAACTTCGATCTTGACCTGGCGAACTCAGTAACGCTCAACGGGACCCCAATCACTTCCGCCACGGTCACTCCGAAGTTCAACGTGACCTCGACGACTACGCCGCCGGCCGAAGCCAATGAAGACAACGATAACGGTGAACTGGAAGACATTCACGGCACCGTGAAGAGCATCAATGCTCCGAATTTCACCATCACCACCAATACCACTGACATCACCTTTGCCACCGATTCCAACACCCAGTTCAAAGACGGCCTTACCGGGCTCTCTGACCTGAAGGTGGGCGATATCGTTGAGGTGGATGGCGTAACCAAGAGTGACGGCACCAAGCTGGCGACGAAAGTCGAGAGAGAGGAAGGCGCGAACGGCGAAGAAATCGAAGGTCTGATTTCCGCGCTGGATAATCCGCTGACCAAAATCACGATTATTCATCAGGAAGACTCGACGGGCACTTCCAATTCGCCGGTCACGGTTGACGTTTCCGTCAACGCCAGCACCCAGTACAGCGTTCGTACTGACAAGCTCAACCTGGGCGGATCGGTCCCGGCTTTTGATGCCACGCACATCGGGAAAGGACAGCGCATTGAGGGCGATTCCAGCAGCTCTACGGCTCCGCTGGTTGCCACGAAGATAAAACTCCGTGAGCAAGCGCTCCTGGGCACGGTTGCCGCCTCGCCGGCGCCAACCGCCAGCAGCTTTACCCTGACGCTCAGCCCAACCTCGGCGTTTGCCACTCTGAGTGGTGCCACGTCCGTGGTGGTCACCGTTCCAAGCGGCGCGAACCTGAAAGTTAACCCGACCGCCGGCGCAACTGTCCGCGTACGCGGCCTGGTGTTCTTCAATGCCGGAACGTACTCGGCAATTGCGGTCCGCGTAGACAATAACCAGTAGTTTCGTCCACCCCTGACTTGAAGGCCTGCTTCGGCGGGCCTTCTTTTTTTTCTGTCGCTGCGCTCCAAACCGCCAGCGGTTCGGGCTTTCGATAACGTCCGCCAGCACCGGAGACAGCGGGCTCGCCCCGCAGGCCGGGCTCGCCCTTCTTTTATTCACTAAGATTTATGTCGCTGCGCTCCAAACCGCCAGCGGTTCGGGCTTTCGATAACGTCCGCCTGCGCCGGAGACAGCGGGCTCGCCCCGCAGGCCGGGCTCGCCCTTCTTTTCTGTCGCAGCGCACCCACATACTTATGTGCTAAGTACTGGTCTTCTACGGCTTGGCATATGCCTGGGCGCTGAGTTCGTCTTCGGGCAGCAGGTGGAGTTCAATGGCGCCGTCCTGCGGCAGCGCGTCCAGCGGCAGACGGTCGCGCCACAAAGAAAATCGTACGCGGAGCACGTCGCCCGAAGAGGATTGGAGCAATTTCAGGGGGATCCGACACTCGAACAACGATTCCAGGCTCACAACTATTCCTTCCGGCTGCTCTCGTAGATTCCCGTTCTGGCCAACGCTCCATCCGTGGGCCTGCCCGCCGGAGATGTCCACCTCCAGGCGATGGGTTACTGGCGTCGCAGAAGAGACATTCTCAATCGCTATGACCAGCCGTGTATCACTCCTGGCCCACTCCGCCGGGTGGTCAATGAAATCGAGGCGGCAATAGAGATTCTCCTCGTCGATGCCCGCGTAGCAGGTGTCCAGCAGAAAAAGCCTGCCGTGCATGGCGGAAGAATGCCGGTCTGCAATGTGCGTGGCCGCGCCCAACCATTCAAAGTAGCCAATGCTTCTGCCGTCGATCTTCGGATGAATATAGGCGGTCTGGGGGGTGAACTGCGGCTCCTTGAAACTGCCGGCGATCGGCTGCGCCAGCACGTCTGGTGGAGCGCTGCCCAGCGCCAGATAAATGTTCGAAAGATGCTTGCGATACAACTCGTCAAAATCGCGATCGTTGTCCGAGTGGTGCTCCGGACCGTACCACCAATTCCAGTCACTGCCTTCCGCGATCAATAGCTCTTCGAAAGCGAGGCGCTTCTGGTCGGGGGCAGCATGGTCCGCGTTCGCAGCGAAAAAATCGCGCGCCGCCGAAAGGTGGTCCCACGCGACGTTGTCTTCCGGTGAGCCGATCCACACGTCAAAGTTGGTATTGATCCACGAGCCGGGAAAAATCGAGCCGAGCTTTTGCGGCGCGCTCTCCCGCTCGATGGCTTCAGAGATCGTGCAGGCTTCGATTTCGGGATCGCGCTGAATCGCATCATACAGCCGCCGCAGGAACTCGCGTCCGGATTGCGGATAGTATTCCCAGGCATTCTCGCCATCCAGGATCACCGGCACCACGGCAGTTCTTCCCTTGGCCAGCGCCGGCCCCGCGGACTCTTTCACTCGCTGAATGAAATCCGCCGCCGCTTCCTTTGCCGGCACGCCGGAGTAGACAAAGCCGATCAGATCGGAGAGAGAGTGATCGCGAAAGACCAGGTTCATCTTCGATGCGCTCTGCTCCCACTGGTACACGCGATAAAGCTGGTCGGCTGCGGCGGCGTCGAGGGTACCGTTGCTATCTCGGCAGAAACCGGTCCCGATCGAGCGGCAAAGCACCCCTTCGTCCGTGGCCAGCCACTTGAGGCCCAGATCGTGCGCAATCGCCACTACTTCGTCGGAGACGCTGCCCTCTGAGGGCCACATGCCGCGCGGGCGCACGCCAAAGACCTGCTCATGCAGCTTCAGCCCGCGCTCAATCTGCTCGCGCGCGTCCTCAGGGTGTACAAAGCGTCGCGAAGGCAGCGGCAATCCTGTATGAGACACGGCGCCCATGTTGGTATCGCAGATCAGCGGCAGAATGGGATGATAAAACGGCGAGGTCGATATCTCGATTGCGCCGCGCCGGGCCGCGGCCGCGTACTCGGGCAGAACTCGAGTAAGAAGTGTGCGCTCTTTGGCGATGACCAGGTCCTGGTCGGCCAGGGAGAAATTGCGCCCCTTGTGGACGAGCTCGGCGATCTCGCGGTCCTCCAGGAAGAATTCATCCATCCAGGCGATTTGCGAAAGGACTTGAAGGTCAGTGATATCGGCATTGGTCAGCCGCTCGGCTGCAGTGGGCAGTTGCTGCGGCGCAGCATGAAACTCCTGCCACAGCTCACGGTAGCGCGGATACCGCGTAATCATGTTGTCGGCATTGGCTTGAAACAGATAACGCAGCAGAAAGATTTTTTCAGCCAGGTTCATCTCCGCCGGGCGTGCTGCGGCCGCCTCCAGAAACGGATCGCGCGCCGTACCGGCCACATACTCCTGGAGCTGGACGATCAATGAGGGCACCAGGTTGAACGTCTGGTGCACCTCCGGGAATTCCTCCAGCAGCCTCACCATCCCGTAGTAGTCCTTGAGGCCATGCAGGCGCACCCAGGGCAGCCGGTACTCACCCCTCACCAGGTCCTTGTAATAAGGCTGGTGCATGTGCCAGAGAAACAGGAGCCGGATGGCCGGGGTATCCATTAATCCATTAATAACACATTCGCCTTCTGCTAGACTTCAGTGAGAAAACAGCGTGCGCATCTTCACTCGTTACATTTTGAAAGAGGTCACGTCTCACGCGCTGATCGGCGCCTCGATCTTCACTTTCGTGATCTTCATGCGCGAGGTCACGCGGATACTCGAAGTCGTGGTGCGTAACAGCGCGCCATTTCCCAGTGTTGCCGAACTGTTTTTCTTTACGCTTCCCGCCGCATTCAAGGTAACCATCCCCATGGGCGTTCTGGTGGGCATTCTGCTGGGGCTGAGCCGCATGGCCGCCGATAGTGAAGTCACCGCAATGCGCGCCGCCGGCGTGAGCGTGCGCACCTTCCTGAAGATCATCTCGGTTTTCGGCGTGGCGGCGTGGCTGCTGGCCCTGTTGAACACGGTGGTCATCGAACCGCGCTCGGCCGCGGCGCTGGCGAAACTACAGAACAAGCTGATCTCGGGGCAGATTTCTTTTGAGGTCCAGCCCCGCGTGTTTTATGAAGGCTTCAGAAACCACGTTCTCTATGTTGAAGAGGTGAGCAGCGCAGGCGGGGCGGCCGTTTGGAAAGACGTCTTTGACGCCGACATCAGCACGCCTGGCGCTCCCAAAATCACGATCGCCAAGGAAGCCGTGGTGAGCAGCGCCGGCCCAGAAGCCATCCGCCTTCATCTCATCAAGGGCGAGACCCACGACACCAACTCGCGTACTCCGGACCAGTACACCATCACTACGTTTGAAGAAACTGACGTGGCCATCAGCCTGCCTCCGGTGGTCAAGCCGGCGCAGGAGGCGGTGCCGGTGGCGCAGCTAACCACCCCGGAACTCTTCCGCCAGAAATACAATCCCAACAAAGAGCTGGCGCGCTGGTACTGGATCGAGTTCAACCGCCGCCTGGCTCTGCCCACGGCCTGCCTGGTGCTGGTGCTGATCGGAATCCCCTTGGGCCTCTCCGCCAAAAAGGGAGGCAAGGGCGCCGGCTTCGTTCTCACCATCGTCCTGGTCTTCATTTATTACTTTCTCTCGATCCTTGGAGTCTCGCTGGCGCGCGGCGGCAAGCTCTCGCCTGTGCTCGGTGTGTGGATGGCCAATCTCATCTTCGCTGTCATTGGCCTGCTCCTGCTCTGGCGAACCGATAAATTGCCAATCGAACTCGGCCTGGGCCAGATCCTGATGGGACAATTCCGAAACGCAACGTCCGCCATCTTTGCCTCAAGATCCGAGGAAGCCAGCAACGGAAGGCGGCGCTCTCGGCTCTTCAGCACGCGCTTCCCGCTCATCCTCGACGACTACGTTCTGCGCAGCTTCCTGGGCTATCTGGCGCTCATCATCTCCAGCATGCTGGTGCTGTTCCTGGTATTTACCTATTTCGAATTGCTGTCGGACATAGTCCGCAAAAAGATTCCGTTCCTCACGCAGGCCGAATACCTGCTGAATTTTATCCCCTCAGTGCTCTACCAGATCACGCCGCTCGCCGTGCTGCTCACGGTGCTTGTCATGTTCGGAATCATGCAGAAGACCAACGAGATTACGGCGATGAAGGCCACAGGCGTCAGCATCTACCGCACCGTAGTCCCGATTCTCGTCATCGCCACCAGCCTTGCCGCCGGGCTCTTCCTGCTCGACCAGTGGTATCTGCCGTATGCCAACAAGCGCGTGGAGACTTTGCGCAACCTGATCAAGGGCAAACCTGCTCAGACGTATCTGCGCCCTGACCGCAAATGGATTTTCGGCGAAAGCCGCAAGCTTCCTGACGGCACGCGCGAAAACCGCAAGATCTACTACTATGAAGCCTTCGATCCCGACCGCAACAACTTTGCCAGCATCTCGGCGTTCGAACTAGACCCGCGCTCTTTCCAGATGGTGAAACGCGTCTACGCCACTCGAGCCCGCTGGGCCGACCACCTCCAAAAATGGGCGTTCGAGAATGGCTGGGAGCGCTCGTGGAACAATTCTGCCGCTGGCGATCTCCGCGAAGATTTGCGCAAGTTTGACGTGAGCACTTTTGCCGAACTCGACGAGCCGCCGAACTACTTCAAGAAGGAAGTGCTGCAATCGCAGGAGATGAATTACGACGAGCTGCGCCACTACATCAACGATCTCCAGCAGGGCGGGTTTGACGTGGTGCGGCTGCGTGTCCAGTTGCAGAAGAAGATCGCCTACCCGCTCATCACGCTGGTGATGGGCATCATTGCGGTGCCATTCGCGCTGAGTGGGGGCCGCCGCGGCGCGTTGGGGGGCGTGGTGGTGGCGTTGATTATCGGCGTATCGTATTTCCTTGCCTCAGGCCTTTTTGAAGCCATGGGCAACGTCAGCCAGCTGCCGCCGCTGATCGCAGCGTGGAGTCCTGACCTGATTTTCGGGCTGACGGGCGGGTACTTGATTCTGAAGACGCCATCCTGAGAGGCAAAAACCTGTGCTTCCTTGCCCCTGCTAAAATCATCTATTAACCCTCATGGGCAAGAACCTGCGACCGCTGTTCCCTTACCTTAAGAAATATCGCGTCACTCTGTTCTGGGCAGCGATCACGGTGCTGTTCAACAACGGTCTGGCAGTACTCTCGCCGCAGGTGGTGCGGCGCGCGATTGACGACTTCAACCACCACAGCGATGCCCATCGCCGCGTCCTGATCTATGCCCTGCTGCTGGTCGGCTTGGCCCTGACCAAGGGCGTTTTTCAGTTCCTGACGCGCTGGCTGGCGATCGGCGTCTCGCGCGAGATCGAATACGATCTGCGCAATGACATGTTCCGCCACCTGGAGTCGCTGAACTACTCCTATTACCAGAAGAACCGCACCGGCGACATCATGGCCCGCGCCACCAATGACCTGAACGCCGTGCGCATGCTCCTCGGTCCGGCGATCATGTACACGGCGAACACGCTGGTCTTCACCGCGGTTGCGCTGGTCTTTATGTGGCAGATCAGTCCCAAGCTCACCCTGTGTGCCTTTGCTCCGCTGCCCATCGCCAGCATCGTGATCCAGTACTTCGGCCGCAAAATCCATGAGCGCTTTGAAAAGGTCCAGGCCCAGTTCTCTGACATTTCGGCGCGCGCCCAGGAGAACTTTTCCGGCGCACGGGTGATTCGCGCCTACGCGCAGGAAGACGCCGAGGTTGCGCTGTTTGAAACCAGCAATCAGGAATACGTAACCCGCAGCCTGCCGCTGGCGCGCCTGACCGGCATGCTCTGGCCTACGCTGGAGCTGATGCTGGGTGTTGCGGTGGTGCTGGTGTTGTGGATCGGCGGACGCCAGGTGCTGCTCGGCCGGATGACGCTGGGCGATTTCGTGGCCTTCAATACTTACATCATCATGCTCACCTGGCCGATCATCGCGCTCGGCTGGGTCATCAACATCTTCCAGCGTGGAACTGCCTCGATGGGCCGCATCAACGAGATTCTAGTTGCCACGCCGGAGATCACCGACAGCGCAGTTGCTTCCGATCTTGCAACGACCAGGACACTTGGCGGGGAAATTGAATTTCGCCACCTGGATTTCAGCTACAACGGCGTGCCGGTACTGAAAGACATCAATCTGAAGATTCCCGCGGGCAGCAGCCTGGCGATCGTCGGCCCGACGGGCTCGGGCAAGACCACGCTGGTGAACCTCCTGCCGCGCATCTATGATGCCGCCGCCGGTTCCCTGCTGCTCGACGGCCGGCCAATTCGCGAATATCCGCTGGAAACCGTGCGCCGCAACATCGGCTTCGTGCCGCAGGAAACTTTTCTTTTCAGCGATACCGTGCGCGAAAACATCGCCTTTGGCGTGGACAAATCCACTGACGAGCAGGTGCATGCCGCGGCCGAGGCCGCCAACATCGCGGCCGACATCGAAAGTTTCCCCGATCAATACCAGACTCTCGTCGGCGAGCGCGGCATCACGCTCTCCGGCGGCCAGAAGCAGCGCACGGCGATCGCCCGCGCCATCATCCGCGATCCGCGGATCCTGGTGCTCGACGATGCTCTCTCCAGCGTCGATACCTACACGGAAGAGAAGATCCTCAACCACCTGCGCGAGGTGATGCAAGGCCGCACCACGATCTTCATCTCGCACCGCGTCTCCACGGTGCGCCATGCCGACCGCATTGCCGTCCTGCACGACGGAAAAATCGTCGAACTGGGCACCCATGACGAGTTACTGGTCCGCAACGGCTACTACACCGATCTTTACAACAAACAACTCCTGGAAGAAGAGCTGGCGGCGCAGGTCTGATCATGAGACGCGTCGTGGTTCCGGAGTTGCTCGATACCGACGCCGGCACGCCGCGCGAGGTGGCTGACTCCATAGCCGACCTGCGGATGTTCAATCGCGTTTTTGGCGGAATTCGCGTTATGGCCCGCCTGCTGGAACGAGTAAGCGCGCGGTGTGAATTGAAGGAGATTTCATGGCTTGACGTTGCCGGCAGCGATGGCTTTGTCGCGTTCAAAACGGGCAAGGCGCTGGAGAATTCGGGCATTAAAGCTTCGCCCCTGGTCGTCGATCGCGCGGCTACTCATCTAAATGGCGGTGTTCCGGGCGTCTGCGGAGACGCGCTGGCCCTTCCGTTCGCAGACAATAGTTTCGACGCGGTCGGTTGTTCGCTGTTCGCGCACCATCTTGAGCCGCAGGACCTTCTCCGCTTCGCGCATGAGGCCCTGCGCGTCGCGCGGCATGCGTTCCTTATACATGACCTGGTCCGCCACCCGGCGCATCTGGCGCTCAGTTATCTGGGATTTCCGCTGTACCGCAGCCGCATCACGCGCCACGATGCACCCGCTTCCGTGCGGCGCGCTTACACTGAAGACGAGATCAAAAACATTCTTACTTCGGCAGCGCCGAACGCCGCCATTGAGATGCACCGTTTTTATCTTTATCGGATGGGAGTGATCGTTTGGAAGCAGCCGCCTACGACCTGATCGTCGCCGGAGCAGGTCCGGCCGGGTCCGCGTGCGCCATCACTGCGGCACGCGCGGGCGCTCGCGTGCTTCTGCTCGAAAAAGACCGTTTCCCTCGGCAAAAGGTTTGCGGAGAGTTTGTCTCACCGGAGTCTCTGGCATTGCTTCAGACCCTCATGGGCGAGGGCAAGCTGCAGTTCCACACACCGGTCGATTCCGTACGGATTTTTGTCGACGGCAAATGTCTCACGCTGCCCGTGCGGCCCGCCGCGCAGAGCATTCCGCGCTTCGAACTCGATGCACGCCTTTTCGCATCAGCGAAGCGGGCAGGCGCCGTTGGCCGTGAGGAGACTACGATCCACGCGGTGTGTCGCAAGCGGGAGATGTTTCAGGTGGAGACCTCGGCCGGCGCATTCACGGCCAGGTCTGTGGTCAACGCCACGGGACGGTGGTCAAAGCTCACGCAATTTGAGGTCGCGACAAAAGAAAAATGGCTGGGCCTGAAGGCACATTTCACTGAGCTCTCGCCGCCCTCGTCAGTCGATCTTTACTTTTTTCCGGGCGGATATTGCGGCGTGACCCCGGTCGACAGCAAGACGGTAAACGCGTGCGCCATGGTCCGCGCGGATGCCGCCCGCTCGCTCGAAGAAGTGTTTGCCAATCATCCCGAGCTGCGGCAGCGCAGCCGTGACTGGCAGCCGCTTTTTCCGTCTGTAAGCACCTCGCCTCTTTATTTCCGCGAACCGGAGACTGAAGGCGACGGCATGCTGCTGGCCGGCGACTCCGCCGCCTTTATCGATCCCTTTGCCGGCGATGGCATTTCTCTTGCCCTTCAATCCGGTACGCTGGCTGCGGACGCTCTTGTTTCATTTATCGATGGAAAATATTCTCTGGCTCAGGCGCAGCAGCAGTATCGCCAGAGCTACAAGAAGCGCTTTACGCCGGCCTTCCGTAACGCCGCGCGCCTGCGCAGTGCCCTTGCCGCCCCGAAATGGATACGCAGCGCCACCCTGGCTTTTGCAGGCATCCCGGGGGTGGGAAGAATGTTGCTTCAGGGGACCAGGGCGCGCGAGTTTTGAGCAGCTTACCCCGCCTGCGAGGCGGTTCTTGCCCTTCTCAGCACGCGCCGCGACATGGCCAGCAGATCGGCCACTTCAAACGGCTTCACCAGGCAGAGAATCTTGGTAGCGTCGACAAAGACGCGGACGCCGGGGTCGGAAACGTTGGAGAGCACCAGCACCGTTCTCGGAACCAGCTCGGTGCGGTTCTGCTCGATCCAGCGGAAGACATCTTCGCTGGAGAGCTCACCGGGGATCTTGCTGTCGAGAAATACCACGTCGAAGTCTTCAGTTTCAAGCGCGCGCACACCCTCAGCGCCGGAACCAGCGGTTGTGACCTTCAAGCCCGCGGCCGAAAGCACTTCGCGTTCGAAGTCGAGCACGGCCTCTTCATCGTCCACCAGCAGCACCGCGCCTTCCAGCCGCGACTCTCGCCGCGCGACGATGCGCTCGCTCTCGGTAACAGGCTTTTCTCCCACGGCAACCGGCAGGCGCACCTCGAGCAACGCTCCGCCTGAAGGATGGTTCTGCGCGGAAATCTCTCCACCGTGCTCCTTCACGATCCCGTAGCAGATGCTCAAGCCCAGTCCTGTTCCCTTGCCTACGCCTTTGGTCGTGTAGAAGGGATCAAAAACGTGCTTGGGATCGAAGATGCCCGGGCCGGAGTCATGGAATGCCGTCACCACATGACCGTTGTCGGTGTAGATCCTGATTTGCAGCCGGCCGCCGCGCCCGCCATCGAGCATGGCATCTGCGGCGTTATTGATGATATTGAGATAGACCTGTTCCAGCTGGTGCGGATCGGCAACCACCGACGGCAACACCGGTTCGAAGCTGCGTTCGACGTCGATGTTGTTCACCTTCAAATCGTAGTCGCGGAGCGCGATGGTATCTTCCAGCACACTGCGCAGGTCTACATGGATGCGCCTGGGCGTGTGCTGCCGGGCAAATGAGAGCAGGTTCTGTACAATCCTCTGCGTGCGCTGCGCCTGCTTGCGCAGTTTGACGATGAATTCCTCAACACGGGCGTCCAGCTTCTCTGTCTCCAGCAGCTGCGTGTAGCCAAGGATCGCAGTGAGCGGATTGTTCAACTCATGCGCCACTCCGGAGATCAGCTGCCCCACCGCGGACATCTTCTCGCTCTGCAGCAGTTGTTCCTGGGTGCGGCGCAGGTCTTCGTAAGCCTTCCGCGTCTCGTTGTAGAGCTGGATCTTTTCAATGGTCGTGGCCAGCTGCCTGGCCACGGCCACCATGACTCCCTCTTCTGAGCGTGTGAATTCCCGCGGCACACGGCTGCTGGTCGCCAGCACGCCCAGGATCTTTTCCTTGCGCCACAGCACCACCCAGAGCCATGACTGCAATCCTTCCATTTGTATTGCGTGACGCAGCATCTCCGGCATGCGGGGCAGATGGCTCCGGTCGATGATCTCCCAATGGTTGGCTTTCACGCTGGCGACGAAGTCCTGCGGCAACACCATTTGTACGCTCTCGGTAGCCCACGCGGTGCGATGCCCGTACGACGATTTCTTCGCCAGCGTCCTGGTCTCTTCATCGAATAAGTACACAGCGGCGGTGTCACTGGAAAAAAGCTCGACCACCTGCAGCATGATGAGTTGCAGGATTTCGTCGAGATCGAATGACTGGTTGAAGGTCACGGCGATGTTGTTCAGGACATACAATTCGCGATTGCGCCGGCGGATCTCTTCTTCCGCGCGCTTCATTTCCGTCACGTCCAGCATCACGCCCTGGTAACGCTCGATTTTTCCGCTGGGATCACGGGTGGCAAAGCTGCTTTCAATCACGTTGATCTTGCGTCCGTCGCGGCAGCGGAGAACGATCTCGAAATTTCTGACGTAGCCCTGGCGGGCAATCTCCTGCAAGAACTTCTTGCGGTCTTCCAGGTCGACGTAAAGCGTCTGGGCCACGTCCAGCTTCAGTATCTCTTCCTTGCTGGAATATCCGAGCATGCGCACAAAGGCTTCATTGCAGTCCAGTATCTTGCCTTCCGGGGTCGAGGCAAAAACGCCTTCATGCATGTGGTTGAAGAGCGAGGTGAAGCGTTCTTCTGCCGCCTTGGCTTCCGTAATATCTTTGATCACGTGGACGGTGCCGCGCGAATGGTCGTCGATGGCGTAGGCGGATGTGGAAACCACCGAGTATCCTCCAAAGCAGGGGTCTTCCTCGCCGGCGCAGTCAGCATGAGCGCAGTAGGGGCAACCCGTCCAGTTCACTCCTGCCCCGGGCAGAACCTGTTCGCAGGAGAAGTGCAGGGTCTGTTCGCGCGAGCGCCCCAGACGCTCCAGCAGCGCGCCATTGGCGCGCAAAATGCGGTATTCCATGTCGTGCACCAGGATGCAATCCGGGATCGAGTCGAAGGTCTCAGCCCACTCGTTGCGCGATTGCACCAGTTGCTGGAACAGTTTGCGATTTTCAGCGGCCAACCCAACCTGTTTTGCCGCCGCTTTCAGGAATTTCTTTTCGCGTTCGGAATAGGCGCGAAATATCGGTACGCCCAGAATCAGCATGCCGGCCGACGTGTTCTTGCCTTCCATCGGCACCAGGAGAAGGTGGTTGATGCCCTCGCCTGCAATCGCGTCGCGAAAGCCGGGCGAGGCTTCCGCCGCGCGCAGGACGTACACCTCATTGTCACGCAGGGCAAAGCCACTGACGCTCCTGTGCGGCTCCACCGTCGCGGTCCTTCTCACGAAATCTTCCGAAAGCCCGCAGTGCGCCACCAGCACCAGCTTGCCGCCTTCCAGCATGCGAAACCACGCCGCTTTGGCGCGGGTAATCCTCCTCAGCTCTTCCAGGATGGTACCGATGGCGGGCTCAAAATCGCGAGAAACGGAAATCTGGTGCGTGATGGTATTGAGCGCATCCAACCGCTGGATCTGGACGCGCGCGTCCTCCAGTACCATCGTCATCATGCCGATGCCCAGGAACAGGTCGACCAGAAAATCGTAAGCCATCAGGCTGTGCTGGTTCTGCTGTACGTCGAGATGCAACAGCAGGAACATGAACGCCAGAAGCCAGCGGCCGACCGTCTTACGTCCCCAGGCAAAGCGCACTAGCTGGACTGAAGCCGTAATTTTTGCCGCCCAGCCCAGCCCCTGGGCCAGCCAGCGCACGGCGGGGTGATGCAACCAGAGAAGATAGGTCAGCGCCAGCGCCAGCGAGAACGCCAGGGTTACGGCAACCGGGAATACCAGCCTTTTTTGTGAGACATAGAGGAAGACCGCGGAGACCAGCAGTCCCAGCGCAAACATGAAGGTGATGATCGACAACGCCGACCAGAGCGGCGACGCATGGCTGGACTCCATGGCCAGGCAGACCTTGGCCAGGAAAAGACAGCTCCAGCCGCCGATCCACGGTAAGAGGTATTCTTCACGAAAACTGCTGTATAAGAGTACTGCCCCCGCCAGCAGGATCAGCAGAGTAGACATTTCGGCCAGAAATGCCGATTGGATAGTCAGATCCATGTCCTAAAACAAGGGCTTCCTCAAAGCGCCGGGGGACTTCTTATATACCACGAAAGCCTGCTTTTTGGCCCGTTTTTTATGGGCTTTGGACATTGTATTTCCGGGCACTCTGGGTTAGAGTAAAGCTCCCCCGGAAGGTACACTTTCTTAAATGGCAACAGAGCGTATTCTGGTCGTCGACGACGAGGAGCCGATTCGGGAAATTATCTCCTCAATGCTGAATACCGCCGGGTACAAGACCCGGCAGGCGGCTTCCGGGATGGAAGCTTTGGCCATTCTCAATTCCACCGGCGAATTCGAGCTGATGCTCTCCGATTTGATGATGGCAGAGCTGGATGGCATCGCCCTTCTCGAACGCTCAAAGGAAAAATACCCTGACATGCCCGTCATTATGGTCACGGCCGTGCATGATATCTCGGTCGCTTTGGCCGCCATCCGGAACGGGGCTTACGATTACCTGCTGAAGCCGTTCGAGCGCGAACAGCTTCTCGCCATGGTGCGCCGGGCGCTGGAACACCGGCGCCTGAAGCTCGAAAACCGGGCCTACCAGTCGAACCTGGAGTCACTGGTCGCGGCGCGCACGGAGCAGCTGCGACAGGCGATGACCGATCTTGAACGCTCCTATGACATCACGCTCGAAGCCCTGGGCGACGCGCTCGACCTCAAAGACGCTGAAACTGAAGGCCATTCCAAGCGCGTGACGGCGTTTACCATTGCTATCGCCCGCGCCATGGGCCTTTCCGGCGAAAAAATTCGCGTCATCGCCCGTGGCGCCTTCCTCCACGACATCGGCAAGATGGCCATTCCCGACGCCATTCTGCGTAAGCCGGGCGCGCTCACTGAAAGTGAAACCGAGATCATGCGCGAGCACTGTTTCCGCGGCTACCAGATGCTCAAGAAGATTCCGTTTCTCTCTGAGGCCGCCGAAATCGTCTACGCCCACCAGGAGCGCTTTGACGGCACTGGCTACCCGCGCGGACTGCGCGGTCAGGAGATTCCGCTGGGAGCGCGCATATTCTCTATCGCCGATACCCTGGACGCAATCACCTCGGACCGTCCTTATCGTGCTGCCCAGACCATCCAGGTCGCGCGCGAAGAAGTGGAGCGCTTCTCCGGACGCCAGTTTGACCCCGAGGTCGTGCGCGTCTTCCTGGAAATGCCGGACACTATCTGGGAAGACCTGCGCAAGGAAATCAACTCCCAGATCTACCGCTTCACCTATCCCATCAAGCCGGTGGCCGTCCTGGCAGCGTCCGCGCCGAGCAAGACGCAGTAGCGGCCCAGGGCTGAAATTTTGCGTCAAAACTTCTAGAATCGCTTCGATCTCAAAAGGGGTGTTTCTATGCCCGTGCTCACGGACTCGGAAATCCAGCAGGCGCTCACTTCGCTCCAAGGCTGGCAACAGAACGGCAAGGCCATCCAGCGGGTCTTCCGCTTTCCTGATTTCAAGGCTGCAATGCAGTTTGTGAACAAAGTCGCGGACGCGGCCGAGCAGGCCAATCATCATCCGGACATCGACATCCGTTACAACACGGTGACAATGGCCCTGGTCTCACACGATTCGGGGGGAGTAACGCAGAGGGACGTCCGCATGGCGGGCGTGATCGACAAAATCGGAGGCTAGCTGGCCCGGGGGCCTTGCAGCGCTTCAGAGATGCGGTCCAGGTTGTTCTGGATCGTCTCCAGTTGGTCTTCGCAAAACTTGTGGAAGTCGCCCAGAGGGTCGCTGTGCTCCAGGAGTTTGTCCAGCGCCTGGCGCACGCGCTCGCGGCCACGCTCGCTTGCAAAGAGCAGACCCAGACCGCTCAGCCCCAGGACGGTTACAGGTAAGAACCAGTTTTTCATCCTAGCCTTCCCTTCAGGGGAAAACAGTACATACATTCCATATGATGCTTTAAATCGCCCCGAAATAGAACCTCCGGACAGTTACTTTGGTAATGTCCGGTCTCCCACCGAAACTCGGGCGGGAAAAATGTGTTTGTATTGAGCAGCTTTTCTGGAGGCGAGTTGCATCTCACTCCCCAAGCATTCTTACATTCTTTTTCGAGGTGAACGCCATGAAGGCTCAATCGGCAGCCTCCGTTTGTGCTGCGGTACTGGCTCTGACTCTCGCAGCAGTGTGTCAGGAAGATCAGGGCCCCGTTCTCAAGACCCGTCCTAAAGACGGCCAGGTAAGCGCACCACAACTTCCTCCCAGCAGCCCCACCGTCGCCCAGCCCGGCAACACCGGCGTCTACGTGGCAAACACCAACGCCATTCCTGACGGCACCCGCTTCATCATCAAGCTGAAAGACACGCTGGATACCCGCAAAATGGACGAAGGCAAACACTTCAAGGCCGAGTTGCGGGAAGAGCTGGTCACGCCCAGCGGCCTGGTGATACCCAAGGGGCGCACCATCAAAGGCCACGTGGGACGATTTGAGCACGGCTACACCGGCTCCAAAATGCAGCTGGCGCTCGATGAGATCGAAACCCGCAAGGGCTGGGTGCCGTTGATTGCCACCGTTACGGGCGTTCCCGGCGATCCCTCGATCAAGGCCACCGGTGAAGAGGGCGAAGTCTACCGCAAAGGCCCCGACAAGAAAAAGATCATCACCAACGCCGCGATTGGCGCGGCCGTAGGCGCTGTAAGTGGTTCGGTGCTGGGCGGTGGCAAGGGTGCCGCGATCGGCGCCGCCGCGGGCGCCGGCGTCGGGGGTGGCACGGGTTTCCTGTTTAAGGGAAGTGACATGAAGCTCGAGAAGGGCACGCAGCTGGAAGTCCGTCTGGATCGCGATCTGGTGATTCCCACGCACTAAACCTTGACTAAGAAAGGCCACTGCGACAGACAAACAGAGCAGCCTGTCGTTGTGCCGTTTGCGTAAATTAGTGTCAAGTTCGTAAAGTTTTGTTGGATCTGCGCGCATCTGCCTGAAAGTTCGTGTTTAATCCAGGCATGGCACAAAGCTTGTCAGGGCGACGCATCCAAGGCGGAAGATGGTTTGGCCTGTTTATGATCGCCGTGGTAGTTCTCCTCGTGTTGCTGCTGCTCTACTTCAGGGGTCACTCCACCTCAGGCCCAAGTCCCACGCGTCCTCCGGGAATATTCGGGCAGTTGAAAAGCGGCCCAATCTTTCATATCAGCGTCTAGCAATCTCTTGTCCTATTTGCCCTTTTGCCTTCCGCCAGCTACACTCACCTGTTTTTCCCGAGCACGTCTAAAGACCATCTCTTCTGCTGGAGGGTGCATGATCGCTCGTCGCGCCTCGTCGATCCTGATTGTCTTTGCCGTTTTCATTTTTCTCAGCGCATCGGCGCAGCAAAGGAACCGCGGCGACCGTCCGCCCGCGGCCTCACCGTCCGCCGGCCCGGCTGACCAGGCCTCGGCGAAGCCCGCAGCTTCACCGGCAGCAGAAGCGAAGAAGGAAGCTCCGGAGCAGCCGCCCGTGGTCACGCACCATGAGATCAAGGTCGCCGGCAAGACGCTGCACTACACGGCGACCACCGGAATGATGCCGCTTAAGAACGTCGATACCGGCGAAGTCGAGGCGCACGTCTTCTACATCGCCTACACGCTCGACGGACAATCCAACGAGCATCGTCCGCTGACGTTCTCCTTCAACGGCGGCCCCGGATCTGCTTCCGTATGGCTTCATCTCGGCGCGATCGGCCCCAAGCGTGTGCGCATGCAGCCCGATGGCATGATGCCTCCGCCACCGTATCAACTGATCGACAACGAGTACACCTGGCTTGATCAGACCGACCTCGTTTTCATTGATCCCGTTGGCACCGGCTACAGCCGCGCCGTCAAACGCGACCAGACCAGAAAATTTCTGGGCCTACGCGGTGACATCGAATCCGTGGGCGAGTTCATCCGTCTCTATCTCGGCCGCTATGAGCGCTGGTCCTCGCCGCTGTTCATGGTCGGGGAGAGTTATGGCACCACGCGGGCGGCAGGATTGTCAGGCTATCTCGTCGAGCACGGCATCGCCTTCAACGGCATCATGCTGATCTCCAGCATCCTGAACTTTCAAACTACAGACGGATCCCCCGGCAATGATCTTCCCTTTGTGCTCTTCCTTCCTACCTACTCCTGCGCCGCCTGGTATCACAAGAAGCTCGCTCCGGAATATGAACAGAATTTTGAAAAGCTGCGCACTGAAGTCGAGCAGTGGGCCGCAGGACCTTACGCCGAGGCCCTGGCCAAGGGCGACCGCCTGACGCCACAGGAGCGCCAGGACATCATCGATCACCTGGCGCGCTATACCGGCCTGAGCAAGACCTACATCGAGGAAAGCAATCTGCGCATTGAAGAGTCGCACTTCACCAAGGAGCTGCTGCGTGACCAGAAGAAGACCATCGGACGGCTTGACAGCCGCTTTACCGGCACTTCGCGCTCCGCGGTCGCCGAGACCGCCAGCTTCGACCCCAGCATGAGTGCGATCCGTCCGCCTTACACCGCCATGTTCAACCAATATGTGCGCAGCGAACTGAACTACAAGTCCGATCTTGAGTATTACATTCTCGGCGGCGGGTTCCGTTTTGACGAGTGGGACTGGGGCGTCCAGCGCGGCGGCTTCCCTGACACCGCGCAGTCACTCAAAGACGCCTTCGACAAGAATCCGTTTATGAAGCTCTTCATCGGCTCGGGATACTTCGATCTGGCCACGCCCTATTTCGCCACGCAGTACACGCTTAACCACATGAGCCTCGACGCGGCCCAGCACGCCAAAGTCTCGCTTGGCTACTACGGCGCCGGGCACATGATGTATATCCAGGATTCGTCGCTGGCCGAGCTAAAAAAGGACGTAAGCTCGTTTATGCAGAACGCGCTGAAGTAGAGCAAACTACAAAGGACGCCAAGGATCATAAAGCCTAATCAAGCGCGCCTCTGATTGCGGCTTTACAAATTCCAGCCAAAGCCGATCTCTTCCTCGTGTTCCTTTGTGCCCTTTGTGGTTAAGTCTTCTTGTCGAATGGGTGTTCCAGGTCCGGGCTTTGCGGCGTAAACAGTTCCGCGCCGTTTTCCGTAATGTGCATGTCATCTTCCAGCCGAACGCCGAATTCGCCGCGGATGTAGACGCCCGGCTCGTCGCTGAAGCACATGTTCGGCGCCAGAGGCAGCGTGTTGCCGCGGACCAGGTACGGCCACTCATGCCCGTCCATCCCGATCCCGTGGCCAACGCGGTGGGTGAAGTGCTTGTAGTCCGGCCCATAGCCGGCGTCGGCGATCACTTTGCGTGCAGCGGCGTCAACGGCCTGACATTGCACGCCCGGCTTGGCGGTGGCCAGCGCCGCTGACTGCGCACGATGAACGACTTCGAAGACCTGTTTCATCTTGTCGGTCGGTTTGCCCAGCACGACCGTGCGGCTGATGTCCGATTCGTAACCCTCCACGTTGCATCCGCCGTCCATCAGCAGGATCGTGCCTTCGCGGATCACCTGCGGCTTGGCCGAACCGTGCGGCAGCGCCGAGTTCTCACCCACCTGTATGCTCGCTCCGCCCTGAAATCCCTGCTGCCCGTGCGCGGCCTGGACCATCCCGCCGAAGTCGTGCTGTGTCATCCCCTCTTTGGTCGACAAGTAAGCCGCCTCGTACGCCGCAAGCGTGACCTCATTGGCCAGCTTCATCAATTCCAGCTCGCGCTGGCTCTTGATCATCCGGCAGCCTGCGGTGACCGGCGTCGCGCTCACAATGTGCAGCCCCGGCGCTGCCTTGCCCACGCCTTCACTGAACACGTAGCGCACCGTCTCTTCCATGCCAAGCTTGCCCGTGACGATTCCCCTGTCTTTCAATCCGTCGGCAATTCGTTGGTAGGGACTCTCATCCTCCTGCCACAGCCGGACCTCAGGATTGTTGCCGCCCGGCCCGCCCGCAATTTGCTCGCGCGCACGATCTTCTTCAAATGCGGGGCAAACGTAAAACGGACTTCCCTTCACCGGCAGGATGAAAGCAAAGGTCCGCTCGCTCATCCACCAGTGAATGTTGGTGAAGTAAACCAGCGACGTTCCGCCCATCACCATGATGGCGTCGATCGCGCTCTGCCGCATGAGTTGCCGGGCCTTTTCGATCCGTTGCTCGCGCTCGGCAACGGTAATTGGCTTGGCTTCTGCCTTGCGTGATTTCAACTTCGCGATGGGCTCGGGCAGTTGGGTCGCGCTTTCGCTTTGGGCCAGCGCTATTTCCGGCGAAACAAGGGCGCCCGTGGCTGCGATTCCGGCGGTTTGCAAAAAATTGCGGCGGGAAAACTTCATCGGCTTCCTTCTGCAATCCCGAATCCCGGTTGAGGGGTGAGGGATCGCTATGTTCTTTTATACTTTCGGCTTTCGCACAATTTGTTTCACCTTAAGTTTCTTGCAGCTATAGGGATCCTTGCTTCGCTCGGGTTTACAGAAAGAGCTACGCTCAGGACGTCGGAAAGGTTCTAATTCCCTGCCGACTGCTTCGTGTACTTCTTCACATCCGCAGGCGTTCCCTTCAGCAGATCGCGCAGCAGCGTTACTTCGGCCGAGATGCCCACCTTAATTGAAGGATCAGCCACTGGCGCGAACAGCGGCGAGTGATTGCTGGGCAACTGGCGGCCTGCCGACCTTGCCTCCGCCAGTTTCTGCGGATCGGCCACGCCCAGCGTGAAATAAAATGACGGAATTCCCTGCTCCACAAAGTAAGCGTAGTCCTCTGAGGTCATGATCGGATCTTCAGTCACAACGCTGCCCTTGCCCAGCACGCCCTCAAGCGTCCCCGCCAGATGCTGCGTGAGCACAGGATCGTTGTAAACGGCAGAGGTCGATTCGTATTTTTCGATCAACGGCATCTTCTCCGCTCCAGCAGCGATGGCTTCTCCCTTGGCCACGCGTTCAATCGCCGCCAGCAGGTGCTGCCGCACCTCGGGCTTGAAGGAGCGCACGGTGAGCCCCAGCTGCGCGTCGTCAGGGATAATGTTGTTTTTTGTTCCCGCCTGAATGTAACCGACAGTGATGACCGCGGCGTCGCCGGGCTTGATCTCGCGCGCCACGATCGACTGTAGCGTTACCACCGTGCGTGCCGCAATCAATACCGGATCTACCGTGGTGTGCGGTTGGGCGCCGTGTCCGCCTTTGCCATAAATCGTGATGCGCACAGAATCGGCGGCTGCCTTCGCGTATCCCGGCGTGATACCAACCTTGCCGTAAGGAAGATTATTGGTGTCATGCATCGCGATCCCGATGTCCGGCTTGGGAAAGCGCGTGAACAGGCCGTCTTT
>Ga0070730_10001054_pt1 | contig 27664 bp, 22 predicted proteins | sample Coa_R1_3_FD_66447 | JGI IMG/M metagenome (GOLD analysis project Ga0070730, IMG submission 66447) | Surface soil microbial communities from Centralia Pennsylvania, which are recovering from an underground coalmine fire - Coalmine... | ecosystem: Environmental > Terrestrial > Soil > Unclassified ... | reverse complement strand
TCGCGCCGCCGGCGACGGACAGCTTGAAGCCCGGAACGTATGATTTGCGCGCCGGCTCCGGCTGGCTCGAAGTCATCGACTATCCGCACATTCGGCCGCGGGCGCTCACCAAACCATCGGCGGCGCAGATTCGCGTTGCGAGGATTGCGCTACCGGCGCTCGCGCACGTCGGATACGTGCGCGGCGCCGCCGACCGCGTGCCCGAGGCATTGCTCGGCGTCGGGGTGCCGGTCGAGCTGATTGGCCCCGATTCGCTCGCGCGTGGCGATCTGTCGCATTACGACGCGATCGTGATCGGGAGCCGGGCGTACGAGACCGAGCCGACGCTCGTTGCCAACAACGGCCGTCTGCTCGATTACGCCCGAAACGGCGGGTTGGTGATCGTCCAATACCAACAGTATCCGTTTATCGATGGCGGCTTTGCCCCGTATCCCCTGACGATCGCGCGTCCACACGATCGCGTGACGGACGAGACCGCGCCCATGACGGAGCTCGATCCGGCGAATCCGGTCTTTCATTATCCGAATACCATCGGTCCCGATGATTGGCGTGGCTGGGTGCAGGAGCGCGGTCTCTATTTCGCGCACACATGGGATACGACGTACGTCCCGCTGCTCGAGACGCACGATCCGCCGCCGAATCCCCAGGTCGAGTTGAAGGGTGGCTTGCTCGTCGCGCCGCTGGGTCGCGGGACGTACGTATACACGGGACTCAGCTTTTTCCGGCAACTCCCCGCCGGCGTGCCGGGTGCCTATCGCCTCTTCGTCAATCTGCTCGGCTTGAAGCGCCGGACCCTTCCGTAGCGCGCGCATTGAACGTGCTCAGCATCAGGCCGACGCCCAGCACGGTGAGCGCCCCGATCACATTGTGCCAAAGCCACGAGACCGACGGCACGGCAAAGTTGACGGCGCCCACCGTCGCCATGCCGGCGATCAAGCCGAAGAATGCGCCGGTCGCCCGCGCCCGCGGAATCATGGCCAACAGGAACACGCCGAGGATCGAGCCATAAAAGAAAGACCCGAAGCGGTTGACCACGACGATGAGCGAGCCGAGGGTCGCGGCGAACGTGGCGACGGCGCAGGCGAACAGACCCCAGAAGCCGGTCGCGGCCCGCGAGACCAGCAGGTAATGCGCGTCCGGCGCCTCGGGGCGGACCCAGCGCCGGTAGAAATCGATCACGGTGACGGTGGAGAGCGAGCTCAACTCGCCGGCGCTGGCCGACATGGCGGCGGCGAGGATCGCCGCGACGAAGATCCCGACGAGGCCGATCGGCAAGTGGTGCAGCGCGTACCAGGGCATGATGTAGTTCACGTCGCGGGCGGTTTCGCCCGTCGTTCGGCCAGCCAGGTCCAGCGCCGCAGCGTGCAACGAGTCCACGTCCGCCTGTCGAGCCCTGAACACCGCCACGGCGCCGGCCGTCGCCGCGGCGTCTCCCTGGCTGCGCGCGGCGGCCACGGCATGCGCGGCGATCTCACGCTGGTCGAGTGCCGCGCCGTAGCGCTGGTTCAGGTCTGCATACGCGGCGGGCGCCGCCGACTGTACTGCCCGCGTCTGCGCAGGGTTGAACAACAGGGGCGGCTTTTGAAATATCGAGAAGACGAATACGAGAATGCCGGTGACGAGCACGAGGACCTGGAGCGGAATCTTCCAATAGGCGCTGATGAGCAACGAGTTGCGAGCTGCCGGTACCGACGGGGCGGCCATGTACCGTTGCACCTGGCTCTGATCGGTCCCGAAATAGGAGAGCATGAGGAACGTGCCGCCGATCACGCCGGACCAGACCGTGAAATCGCTGGTGGGATTGAGCGAGAAGTCGAACGTGCGGAGTCGGCCCGTCGCGCCCGCGAGGGCGAGCGCGTGATCGGGGGCGACCGGAAGTTGTACGAGCAGCGTGACCACCACGGCGATCAGAGCGGAGACGACGAGCGCCATCTGCTTCACGTCGACCCACGTGACCGCCTGGACGCCGCCGATCATGGTGTAGAGCACCGTCGGAATGCCGATCAGGGCGACGCACCACCACAGACTCCAGCCGAAAATGGCGGAGAACACGACGGCGGGCGCGGCGATGATCGTGCCGCACGACATGCCACGCGCCACGAGAAACAGGAAGCTCGTCAGCGAGCGGGTGCGTGCGTCGAACCGCCGCTCGAGATATTCGTAGGCGGTGAATACCTTGGCCCCGCGCAGCAGCGGCACCAGTGTGACGCCCAGAATGACCATGGCGAGCGGGAGCCCAAAATAGAACTGCACAAATCGCAGCCCGTCGGTGGCGCCTTGTCCCGTTGTGCCGATCAGCGTGATAGCCGACAACTGCGTCGCCATGACCGACAGACCGACCGCCCACCAGGGCAGGCTGCGGTTGGCCAAAAAGTATCCTTCGATGGCCCGCGTTCCCCGTGCACGGCGCACGCCGTCCACCAACACGTACAGCAGGTAGACGGCGATGATGATCCAGTCTAGTGCGTGCACGCGGTGGGCATCACCCGGAATAGCGGATTTGCAGCAGCCAGAGAAGGAGCAATGTCGCGAGCTGTACCGCGATCACGCGCAGCAGGGTACGCCGGAAGAGTCGCGACGCGGAATCAGCGGCAGGGAGCTGGGGCGCGGGCGGGGTGTCGGACATGTGAAGTGGCAGGAAGATTAGACCAGGACCCTCGTGGAGACTAGGGCGTGAAGCGGCTCGCCGTGCTGATGCTGGTGGCGTTCGTGGACATGATGGGCCTGATGATCATCTGGCCCCTCTTGCCGTTGTACGCGAACAATCTCGGTGCAACGGCGACGGTTGTTGGTCTGCTGGCCGCATCATTTCCCGTCGCACAACTGGTCTCGTCCCCCATCTGGGGCTATGTCTCGGATCGGTACGGCCGGCGGCCGGCACTGCTCGTCGGTCTCGGAGCATCCGCCTTCGCGTACCTGGTCTTCGGTTTTGCGCATACCGTTTGGCTGCTGTTTCTCTCGCGATTCGTCCAAGGGCTCGGCGGCGGCACGACGGGCGTCGTGCAGGCATACGTCGCCGATACCATGCTCCCGCGTGAGCGTGCCAAAGCGCTCGGCTGGTTGTCGGCGGCCACGAGCGCGGGCGTCATCATCGGTCCCGCAATCGGATCGTTCATGCATCACTTCGGTGAGGCGGCGCCGGGCGTCTTTGCCAGCATCCTGGTGCTCGTCAACGTCGCGTTCGCGTGGAAGTGGCTCCCGGAGTCCCGCTGGGCGCAAGCCGGTGTGACCCGGAGTGCGACGGAAGGACCACGACGGTCGGTGACGATAGGCGAAGCGGTGCGCAACATCATCCAGCCTGCCGCGCGCGTCGTCGCCGATCCCACGCGGCCCATTTCATTGCTGATCTGGATCTACGCGCTGGCGATGCTCGCCTTCAATGCGTTGCCGCCGATCTTCTCCCTCTACCTGCACGACAGATTCGGGATCACAGCCGACCAGATCGGCTATTTCTTCATGGTGTTTGGCGCAGTTGGTGTGCTGATGCGGACGGCGCCGGTCGGCTGGTTCAATGCCAAGCTTGGGGAAGTTCGGACCATGCAGTTCGGCACCATCCTGCTGATGGCCGGTTTCATACTCGTCCCGCTCGCGCCGACCTTGCCGTTGTTTGTCTGCGCGCAAATTCTCCTGCCGCTCGGCACCGCGCTGCTGTTCCCCGCCAATTCCGCGCTCGTCAGCCATCGCGCGCATCATGATGAGATTGGTCTGACGTTGGGCGTGCAACAAACCTATCGCGGCCTCGCGGCCATCGTCGGTCCCGTGTATGCCGGCGGCGCGTATCAGACGCTTGGCCAGCATATCCCGTTCTTCATCTCCGCCGCGATCATCACGTTCGTCATGTATCTCACGTCGCGAATTCGCGAGGACGCCCCGGCGCCGCTACCTTCTGAGCCATGAGTCTCGCCGCCGTTCTTCCGTTTCTGACGATCCTTTGGGGCCACACCCCGCCGGCCCCATCCCGGCCCAAGCTGATCGTCGTGATCACCGTGGACCAAATGCGCCCCGACTACTTCACCCGCTGGAAGAGTCAGCTCACGGGCGGCCTCGCTCAGCTCGCGAATGAGGGCGCGTTCTTCACCGACGGCTACCAGGACCACGGCGTCACCGAAACCGCGCCCGGACACGCGACGATTCTCTCGGGACTGTGGCCCGCCCACACCGGCATCATTCGCAACTCGGAAGGCGTGCAGGACTCCCTGGCACCGCTACTGGGCACGGCGGGGCCGGGTGCTTCGCCGCGCCGCTTCCGCGGCACGACGCTGGTCGACTGGCTCAAGGCCGTCGATCCGACGTCGCGCGCGCTGTCGGTCAGCCGCAAGGATCGCGGCGCCATTCTCCCGATCGGCAAATCGAAGGAGCAAGTCTACTGGTATCAGTCGGGCATCTTCACGACCAGCCGCTACTACGCCGACACGCTGCCGACCTGGGTCCAGGTGTTCAACGCGCAGCGGCTGCCCTTCAAGGCTGCAGGCACGGCCTGGACGCTTTTGCTGCCCGATAGCGCGTACAAGGAAGCGGACAGCGCGGCGTGGGAGAATGGCGGCGTCGGCTTCGTCTTTCCGCATCGCCTGCCGCTCGACAGCGTGCAAGCCGCTGCCGCGGTCGCGGGCGTGCCGACGATGGACTCGCTGACGCTGCTGTTCGCGCTGGATGGGCTCGACGCACTGCGGCTCGGCCGCAAGGGGACGGACATTCTCGCGGTCAGCCTCTCGACGACCGATGCGATCGGCCACGCGTACGGCCCGGACTCCCGCGAGATCCACGATCAGATTCTGCGGCTCGACCATTATCTCGGCTGGTTCCTAAAACGCCTGACCGACCGGGTGGGCCGCGATAACATCCTGCTGGTCCTTACATCGGATCACGGCGTGACGTCCTATCCCGAGCGGACGCGCGCGAAGACCGGTGCGGCTGCCTACCGCGTGTCGCTCGATACGATCCTCACCGCCGTGAATCACGATCTCGACCGGCTTGCCGGCGCGGGATCGCCGCCGCGTCAATGGCTGGACTTCGACACCGGCATGCTGTTCCTCAGAGACAACGGCCGCTTCGCGGCCATGGGGATCAAGACCGACAGCATTCTGGATGCGCTCACGGCGCGCATCGTTCGCGTCCCGGGGGTCGCCCGCGTGATCAGGCCGGCGGACCTCGCGCGCGCGGATACGGCCTCCGACCCGGTCGCGCGGCGCTGGCTGCATCATCTACCGCCGGATGCCGGCGTTGTCCTCACCGTCACCTTGCAACCCGGATCGATCTGGAGCGCCGGCGATCTCCTGATCGCCATGCACGGCCAGCCGTCCGAAGACGACACGCACGTCCCGATCGTCTTCTGGGGTCGCGGCGTGCGGCACGGCTCTTACGCGGGACGTATGAACACGGTCGACATCGCGCCGACGCTGGGCGCCGTGCTGGGCCTGACGCCGCTTTCGCTCGTGGATGGCCACGCGCGTACCGAAGCTTTCGAGCCGAGAAACTAGACTTGGTCCAAAAGCAGTCGGCAGCGCAGATCCGCCGCATCGAAGAGCTGCAGCAATACGTGCGGACGGTGGATCACGTCAAGAAGCTGATCGCCGAGCTTGAATCGAATCGCGCCGCCAATCCGAAGATCATCAAGGGCATCTGCGACAACCTCGCGCGCGATCTCTCTCACATGCGCCAGCGCGCGCTCACGGCGAATCTCGGCACGCTGCCGGATGTCTCCGGCTCGCTCGCCGTCGTTGCCGCTCGCCAGGGCACGGGCATCAATATGAAAGTCCGCGCGCTGCAGGACGGCGTGAACAGCTTGATGATGCAGCTCGATCAGGCGCTCAAGCAGGCCCACGAGATGGACGCAAAAGACAAAGACAAACACAAAGAAGAGAAACGCCAATCGTAGCAATCAACTGCCGCGCGTTGCGGAAGCGTTTCGGCGACGTCGTTGCGGTGGACGGGCTCGACCTCGTCGTCGAGGCGGGCGAGTGCTTCGGTCTGCTCGGCCCGAACGGCGCCGGCAAAACCACCACGATCGAGATTCTCGAGGGGTTGACCAGTCCCGACGGGGGCGAGGTCGAGATTCTCGGCACGCCCTGGCGGGAAGGCGCCGCGGGACGCGCGCTGCGCGAGCGGCTCGGCATCCAGCTGCAGGAGACGCAGCTCGCCGACAAACTGCAGGTCGGTGAAGTCCTCGCGCTGTTCCGCTCGTTGTACAAGCAATCACATACGGTCGCTGAAGTCCTCGCGCTCGTCGAGCTCGAGGAAAAGCGCGCGGCGCGCGTCGTGACGCTCTCGGGCGGACAGAAGCAGCGGCTCGCGGTCGCGTGCGCGCTGGTGAGCAAGCCCGAGCTGCTCTTCCTCGATGAGCCGACGACGGGGCTCGATCCGCAGTCGCGGCGCCAGCTGTGGGACATCATCCGCCGGTTTCGCTCCGACGGCGGCACGGTCTTGTTGACCACTCATTACATGGAAGAAGCCGAGCGGCTCTGCGATCGCGTCGCGATCATGGATCACGGCAAGATCATCGCGCTGGGCACGCCGCGTGCGCTGATCGCCTCACTCGGCGCGGAGCACGTGATCGAGTTCGCTCTCAGCGACGGTGCGCCCGGCGACTTGAACGATCACATCCGGCGCCTGGCAGGCGTGACCGCCGTGCGTCCCGGGACGGGCGGCGTGGGACTGTCGCTCACCGTGACCGAATTGCATCGCACGCTGCCCGCGCTGCTGGCGCTGTTGCAGCAGCGCAGCCTCGAGCTCGTATCGCTCACGACGCATCACGCCACGCTCGATGACGTGTTCGTCGCGTTGACGGGGCGGCAGCTGCGTGATACGTGAGCATCCGATGTACCAGCTCGCGCTGTCGCGGATGCGCGAGTTCTACCGCGAGCCGGAGGCGGTGTTCTGGGTGTTCGGCTTCCCGATCGTGCTCGCGTTCGCGCTGGGTTTGGCGTTCCGGAGCACGGGGCCCGGGAAGCTGCAGATCGGTGTCGTCGCCGCGCCCGGCGACAGTGCGCTGGCCGCCACGCTGGATTCTTCACCGCGCCTCGTGGCCACGGTCCTCGACACGGGCACGGCGCGCCTCCGCTTCAAGACCGGGCGCGTGGCTCTGTTGGTCGTTCCCGGGCAGCCCGTCGTGTATCGCTACGATTCGACGCGCACCGAGAGCGGTCTCGCACGGCTCGAGGTGGACGATGTGCTGCAGCGCTCCCGCGGCCGCAAAGATCTCATCCCGGTGCGCGACGATCGCGCCGTCGCACCGGGCTCGCGCTATATCGACTTTCTGATTCCCGGCCTCCTCGGCATGAACCTCCTTGGGAGCGGGATCTGGGGCGTCGGCTTCTCGGTCGTGCAGGCGCGTCAACGCAAACTGCTGAAGCGCTACATGGCGACACCAATGCGCAAGAGTCACTACCTCTTGAGCTTCATCCTGTCGCGCCTCGTGTTTCTCATCATCGAGGTCGTGGCGCTCGTGGGATTCGGCTGGCTGCTCTTCGGCGTGGCGGTACGCGGCTCGTTCGTCTCGCTTGCGGGCATCACGGTGCTCGGCTCGTTCGCGTTTGCCGGGCTCGGACTGCTGGTAGCGAGCCGCGCCAAGACGATCGAAGGCGTCTCGGGCCTGATGAACCTCGTCATGCTGCCGATGTGGATTTTGTCGGGGACGTTCTTTTCATACTCACGCTTCCCGAACGCCATGATTCCGTTCGTGAAAGCGCTGCCGCTCACCGCGCTGAATGACAGCCTGCGCGCCGTCATGATCGACGGGGCGGCGATCACGACCCTCACCGCGCCGCTGGCGATCGTCATCGCCTGGGGTGGGGTGAGCTTCGTGATCGCGCTGAAAATCTTCCGCTGGCGCTGAGTTAGTTCGAGACGATCACCACACCATGCATGCTTGCATGGAACCCGCAGTGATACGGGAACGTGCCCGCCGTCGCGAACGTCTTGTCGTACGAGGCGCCGCCCACCGGCATGCCGTACGAATCGATTCCACCCGAACCCAGTGTGGGGCTGTTGAACAAGCCCATGGTATCGGACTCGATCGAATGCGACAGCGTGCCGTTGTTCGTCCAGCGCACCGGCGTTCCCTTCGCGATCATTATCGTGTCGGGGCTGAATTGGTATTCGGTCACGGACACCAAAACGGTCCCGGGCGCGGGCGGCGGCGCCGCGGGCGGTGGGGGCGGACTGCTCGACATGGAAGTGCTGGAGCTGCAGGCGGCGGCGGATGCGAGTAAGAGGCCGTAGCACAGACGCATGAGTTTCTCCCGTGGTTAGCTCTCTGGCCTGAACAATGCAGCGAGCCGTCGCAAGAAGCCACCGAGCGCGCTGCGCGCCGCAGCCTGAAACGCTCCCGCAGAGTGAAAGCGCTCCGCGGGATCGCTGTGCAGCGCCCGGCGCAGTACGTCCTCCAGCTCGCGCGGCACGTCGCGCCGCTCGGTCGCGAGGGGCGGCACGTCATCGATGGTTTGCCGTGCCAAAATCTGCTCCGGCGTCTTGCCGCTGAACGGCGGCTTGCCTAACAGAACGAAGTAGACGACCGCCGCCAGCGAATAGAGATCGGCGCGCTGGTCCACGCGCTCGCCGAGCAGCTGTTCGGGCGCGGCGAACTGCGGCGTGCCGCTGCGCGACGTGGCGCCGCCGAACCGTACGCCGCCGCGCAGCGCGAGCGCCAGACCGAAATCGGTGATGCGCAGCCGCCCGTCCGGCTCGATCAACATGTTCTCCGGCTTCAAGTCGCGGTGAATGAGCCCGAGGCCGTGCGCGTGTTCGAGCGCGGAGAGTCCTTCGAGCAAGAGCCGCTCGGCTTGCTCGAGCGAGAACGGTCCGTGGCGCTGGACCACCTGGCCGAGATTCGAGCCGGGCACGTACTCCATCGTATACCAGGTGAGTCCCGCGCGCGTCATGATGTCGTAGATGCTCACGATGTTCGGATGACGCAGCCGGGCGGCAAGCTGGGCCTCGCGGCGAAACCGCTCCATGACGCCTGGGTCGGCGGTGAGCGCCGGATGCAGCACCTTGATCGCCACGTCGCGTTCCAGCGCGAGATCGCGCGCGCGGTACACGCGGCCGAAACCCCCGGCCCCGATCTCCTCGAGCAGCTCGTAATCGTCGCCGAGCGCGCGCCGCAGGCGCCGCTCGAACCCCGACTCCGTCAGAACCGGCGCGGCCGCCAGCACCTGGAAGGTGCCCGCGTCGCTGACGAAATCCTCCAGCATTTCGGTCGCCGTGTAGTAGCGGTCCTTGGGCACCTGCGACAGCGCGCGCATAATCACGCGCTCGACCGCGGCGGGGATCGCCTGGCGGTGTTGACGGGGCGGCACGATGCGCGCCGGATCGGCGTCGGGGGCACTACCCGTGAGCGCGGCGTAAATGTTCGCCGTCACGGTGTACACGTCGCTCGCCGGTTCGCCCGCTTCTCCGGCGCGTACTTCGGGCGCCATGTAGGGGCCAGTCGGATCACCGGGCGGGAAGGGCGGCGTCGGCAGATAGGGAAGGCACCAGTTGGAGAACCGCAGGTCGGTGACGACGCCCTGGCCGCCCGTGTTGATCATCAGCGTCGAGGGCACGATGCGGCGCATGATGACGCCGCGCGCGTGCGCGTGCTCGAGGGCGGACAGCAGATCGCGAATGAGCGACATGCATTGCGGGATGGGTCGCGGCCCGCGACGCAGCGCGTCGGCGAGACTTTCGCCCTCGATCCAGTTTGCCGTGCGGTAGGCGAACGAGCCGATCTCGCCGGCGGCGTAGACGTGCCGGATCGCGGGGTGATCGAACTGCGCGAGCACTTCGGTCTCGCGCATGTACCACGCGCGGCCGGGCGCCTCCGGCGCAAGGTGAACGCGCAGCGTCACCGGCCGCTTGAGCACGCGGTCCCACGCATGATAGAGGGCGCGCTCCGACGATAGTGCAACGAGATTGTCGAGCCGGAACGCCGGCTCGAGCGCGCGCAGCGCGTCGTCCAACAACCCCGCTGGCGGCGTCTGAGGGGCTGCGGTGGTGACCGCGGTCACATTTGTGGGTGAACGTCGATTTGGTGTCGTCACGCGCGAGTAATGTAGTGGGTCAGTTCGGCTGGCACGAACATCCGGTGCGCGGCAAATTCTCCCGCATGAATGATGACCGCGCTCCCGCCGCTCCCCGGCCGATGCGCCATCACGTGGAGCGGCGGGTGCGACCCGATCGGCGCTCCGGATTGGATCGCCGCATCACCGAGCGGCGCCTGCATCCCGTGACCGTGCTCGTGGAACGTCGTGGCGTGACTGAACGCCGCAGCCGGATCGAACGACGGTCGCCGGATCCGCGTCGCCATTTGAAGGATCGCCGCGGCTCCGGCCTCACGTTCACTTCGTCCTGATCGCCGTCACCGCCCAGCCGCGCCGGCCCACGCGTGCGTAGCGGGCATCCCGCAAATAGACCGTGTGGCTCGCCGTATCCACCTCGGCGGTCAGAAAACGCGCGAACTGCGCGATGGCTTGTCCTTCCGGTGTGTCGTGAATGACGCGCACCACCGCGCGATCGCGGAGATGACGCGCGATACGCCAATCGTCGCCGGCCACGGTGTCGGAATCGGCGTAGATCGCCTCCCACGTGAACGGCTGGCCGATGTTCGTGAGTGCCGCCCACGCTGCGCCTTTCCCGAAGCGGTGCTGTGCGAGCTCTTTGATCTCGCGCTTTCTGGCGGCGCCGCTCACGGCCTGTGCACCGGCGTACAGGACCAGCAACACGAGCGCGAACGTCGCGACGCGTTGCCGCGCCATCGGGCCGAACCAGTAGCGTATCCAGCCGACGATCGCAACGAAGGAAATCACTCCGCAGGCGACGAGCACCCAGGACGCCACGAGATCGCGTCGCCAGACCAAGAGCAGGGTGATGAAGCCGCCGATCAACACGATCCAGCTCAGCGGCCGCCAGTGGCGCTCGCTCCCCCAGGCCAGCGCGACCAGCGGCAACAACCAGAAAAACGGATCGACGATCGCGACCCAGTCGAGGTAGTACCAGTGGCTGCTCCAGGGGAGGAATGGCCGCCAACCGTAAGAGCCCTGCCAATCCATGTACAAGTGGCTGAGGACGGTGACGGCCACACAGATCGTGAGCCAACCCCAGGGCGGAACGCGCCCCGTGCCACGCCGACGCGACCAGCCGCGCGCAATGAGACCGACGAGCAGGATCAGAATGGGAATCTCGATCGCGGCGCCGAGCAGCGAGTGCGTGATGCCGCGATGCTGGATCAGCCGGTCGGCGGGCGTCCATTCCCAATACCCCATGAACAACTCGGCCCAGTCGGGCATGTTGGCGGCAATGGCGCCGATCAAGGCGGCGCGCGGAACGTGGCGATCGGCGATCGCACGGCCGAGCGCCGCGCCGACCAAAGCATGGGCGAGGTTGTCCATCCTACACGATGCGAGCAGACCTCGCGGCACGTCCAGAGCAGTCGTAGTTTCGAATTGTGTCCCTCCCGTTGCGACTGACCGACACCAGCGGTCAGCAGGTCGCCGAATCCTCCGGCGCGACGTTGCGCCTCGGACGTGACCCGGATTCCAGCGTCGTGGTTCGTGGTGATGCCGCCCGTGTCGTCTCGGTTCGTCACGCCGAGCTGCGCTATGAGCATGGCGCGTGGCTGCTCGTGGATCTCGGCAGCAAGAACGGCACCTATGTCGACGGCACGCGCGTCACCGCGCCAACCGCCGTCAAACACGGGGACGTGATTCGGCTTGGTGAGTCAGGGCCGGAATACCGCGTCGCTGTCGCCGCAGCCGATCTCGAGGCAACGCTTGCAGAACACCCTGGCTTGCCGGAGCCGCCCAGGCAAGCCGAACAGCGAGCCTACGGCGTGACGTTGCTTGCGACGGCTTCCGGGAAGCGATTCGAAGCGCGAGGCACAAGGATCCGCCTGGGACGGGGACGCGAGTGCGAGATCCAGCCGGTAGATGCAAACGACACAATCGTCTCGCGCATTCATGCCGAGCTGACCGTCGGTCAGGGCGGCGGTCTCGTGATTCGCGACGTCGAAAGCAAGAACGGCACCTTCCTCAACGGCCAACGCATCGCCAAGCCCATGCCGGTTCGTCTTGGCGACAAGATCATGCTGGGGCAGGGGGGACCGGTCTTGCTGGTCGAGGGGATGGGGACCGCGCCGCACAAGGTGTTTCACCGGCCGCAACAGGCCGGTGCGCCTGGTCAAAAAACCGTTATCGGAATGATCGGTGACGCGCTCGCGAGAGCCAAAGAAGAGCGTAAGCGTGGAGGCCGTGGCACGACTGCATTCATGCAGGCGGTCCGCGAAGAGGTCGGCAGGGATTCGCGTCGCAAGATCCGTTGGCTCACCGCGCTCGTCGTGTTGCTGGTGCTGCTGTTGGGTGGCGGGGTCTATGGCGTGTACCGGTTGCTCTCCAGCCAGGAGGAGAACACCAGGCAGGCGCTGCGCACCGCGGAGGACTCCGCGCGCGCCGAGAGCGACCGGCTGCGGCGGGAGCTGGACGCGGCACGCGCGGCGGCCGCGCCTGCTTCGGAAGTGGAAACACTCCGCGTCAAGCTTGTAGCAGCGGAATCGCGAACGACCCAGCTGCAGGCGGCGCTGGATCGCGCGCAACAGGCGTTGGGGCAACAGCTCGCGGCCGGCGAATCGCAGCGGCAGGACGCGCAGCGCGATCTGCAGCGCATGCGCGATCAGTTGGCCGATGCGGAGCGGCGCGCGCCGTCACAAGCGCTGATCGACAGCCTGCGGCAGGCGGTGAGTACGGCGGAAACGCAGGCGGCGGGCCTCGACGCGAAGCTGCGCGCGATCCGCAGGACGGATTTTGCCGGGATGGCGCAGCAGAATCAGGGCGCGGTCGGCCTCATTACCGTGTCCTTCGCCGGCGACCGCTACGACGGCACCGGCTTCGTCATCACTCCCGATGGCTACATGCTCACGAACTGGCACGTCGTCGCGGATTCACTGCACGCGCAGCCCGACACGTTGTGGGTGACGATGGCGGATCAGTCGCTTGCGCACTTCGGGGACGTCATCGCCACTTCGCGCGATCGGGACGTGGCACTCATCAAGATCCGGAGCTACCAGGGGCCATTCCTGAGCGCGATCGACTGGGCGGGAACCAAAGCACGTCAGGGGGAGCCTGCTGCGCTGATCGGCTATCCGGCCGGCTCGGGATTCGCGCGCGACCGTACGCTCGTCGTGCGGACGTCGATGACGGCGGGCATCTTGTCGCGGGTGACACCGGATCTCATTCAATTCGACGGCATGACTACCGGAGGATCCTCAGGAAGTCCCGTCTTCAACGCGGACGGCGAGGTGATTTCGGTTCATCGGGCGGGGCTCAAACAGGGACCCGGATTCGCGCTCTCCGTGCCCGTGAAGTACGCCATTCCGCTGATGCCGCCAGCATTGCGCCAGCGACTCGGCGTCTAGCAGGCAGCGTCTCTTAGTTCCGCGAAAAATCGACGGTGACGACGATGGTGCGTGGCTTGGCCGCTGGTTTCGCGGTGGTCACCACCGCCACCGAGCGCGGCGTCTCCATGCTGGAGTTGGTAACTGCCTGACGGACGGCTGTCAGTGCTTCAAACCCCTGCCTGGTGTCGATCACGGTGGCGCTGGCTTGCAGGCTGCCACGGGCCTGCGCTTCTGCACTGCGCCCGATGACGGACACGAGCCCGATTGTTAAGGCCAGCTTTAATCCGAAGCGCATCGCCAGCTCCCTTGGTGAGGTACCCCCGATTACCGAGGGCCTACCAAGGCAGGTGACATGCCGAGCAATTGTAACGTTCTAAGTAACTGGTTTTCTGGCTGTTACGGCGATCAGACACGCCTGATTTTGCCCCCGCCACCGTCTAGAATCTCAACACGCTCGTCGCTATTGCGTTTGTAAGTGGAAGCCCTATTTTGTGTTCCGCGTTTTCTCGCCTTTCTGTACAAATATTTGACATTGATGAAGAAATTGGCGCTTGGCATAAGCCTTGCTTTTGCAGGGCGCCAGAAGCACGGATGGGCCGAATGGCACTCCAGCTGTCCAATAGCTCGACACCAACATTGGGAGCAAGATATGCGCGGCGTCACCAAGCTAACCCTGGTCGCGGCTGCCCTCGTCGTAACGGCAACCGCAGTCCAGGCCCAGACGAACAATGCCAGCATCACGGCGACGGCAAGCGTGCAGACGCCGATCAACGTGGTGGGCGCCCAGCAGTTGAACTTCGGCAACGTCTTCCCGGGCGTGAATAAGACGATCAACGCCACGGACCTGGCGAATGCCGGCCGGTTCGACGTGACGGGTCAGGCGAGCACCCCGGTTACCATCTCGTTCACGCTCCCGGCGACGCTGTCGTCCGGCGGTAACACCATGCCGATCGTGAGCTACACGGGTGAGTACGCGCAGAACAACCTCCAGACCGGTGCTACCGCTTTCGCGCCGGCTTCTGGTGCGACTCCTTCGCTGAACGCTTTCGGCGCGCTGTGGGTGTGGGTGGGTGCACAGGTGCAGCCGGCGACGAACCAGGTGGCCGGTGTCTACACCGGTTCGATCACCATGACGGTGGTTTACTAGACCAGGAGCTTGGCGTCGAGCTGATGGCGCGCCGGCAGGGGATGCAGTATTCCTCTGCCGGCGCTGTCGCAAGGGAGACGCAAGCCGAGTTATGGAACGGATCCGGTGGATCGCGATCGTGGGGATGCTCCTAGGCGTGCCGCTCTACGCACAGGGCAAGCCGCTGACGGTGACCGGCGTTCGAGGCATCACTTTCGGCGCCGTGCTGCCGGGCGTTCCGCGCGTGATCTCCCGCATGGATCCGGCCAATAGCGGGCAGTTCGACATTAGGGGGCCGAAAGGCAATGTGCTTCTTACCTTCGCGCTCCCAATAGCGATGACCGGACCCGGCGGCGCCTTGATGGCACTGACCTTTGGCGCGGGCGACGCAGGCTACTCGCAGTCCCAGACGATCGGGAGTCAGGTGGGATTCGATCCGAAGCAGCCTTTCACGGCGACGTTGTCGAACAGCGGACGCGGCTCGGTCTTTGTGGGAGCGACCGCGAATCCGGCGACGAACCAACGCGCGGGTGCCTATACGGCGACGATCACGCTGACGGTGACGGTGCTGCCGTGAGGCGCGCGCTCGGGCTGGCCTTCACACTGTCACTTGCAGCTTTCTCGCTCTCTGCGCAGGGCGTCATGGTCGCGCCACACGCCGTCTTCATCGATCATCGTGCGCGCAGCGGCTCCGTGCTGCTCTACAACCCTGGTACCGAACCGGTCGAAGTCGCGATTTCCACGATCTTCGGCTATCCGATCACCGACTCCCTGGGCCAGATCAAGCTGGACACACTGGTCACCGACTCTTCCGTCTCGGCGCTCGCGTGGATTCAGGCATTTCCACGACGCTTGACGGTTGGTCCACGCGAGCGGCAGACGATCCGGTTGCTTGCGCGCCCGCCCGTCGGGTTGCCCGATGGCGAGTACTGGCTTCGGCTGGTGATTGCGGCGCAGGCCGGCCACGTGCCGATCACCGGCGTGTCCGATACGACGGCCATCCAGGTCGGTCTCACGCTCGAGGTGCGGACGATCATCGGCGTGAATTATCGCAAAGGTCCCGTCAGCACCGGGGTGACGTTGTCCGGCGTCACGGCCCAGCTCGTCGGTGATTCCTTGATCACGCGCGGCACGCTCGAGCGGCGCGGGAACGCGGCGTTCATCGGTGTGATTCGCGAGACGCTCGTGGATTCGACGGGAAGGGTGCATCCGCAGCGCGTCGGCGACTCGGTCGTGACGACGTTTCAGTCGCCGATCGGGGTGTACCGCACGATGGCGCCCCGGCTCGCGAGCGTGATTCCGCAGCCGGGCCTGCCTCGTGGCCGCTACTGGCTCCGCTATGAAGTCGTCGCCGAGCGCGACGATCTCGACCCGACGGTCGTGCTGAAGGCGCCGGCGGTTCGTGATTCCGTCCGGCTGGTGGTGCCGTGAAGCGCGCCGTTGCACTGGCGGCGTGCGTCTGCCTGACCGCTCGCGCGGCGGCACAGAACGCTTCGTCGGTAGCGGCGAACGCGGTCGTCGTCACGGTCGGCATGACGATCAACACGCTCAGCAATCTGAATTTCGGGACCGTCATCAAGGGTGTCGCCACGACCGTCCAGCCCACTGCGGTCGGTGCCGGCGAATGGCAAGTCACCGGGAGCTCGAACGCATTTGTGGTCATCAGTTTCACGCTGCCGACCCAGCTCACCAACATCCAGGCGCTGCCCGGCTCGACGATGCCGATTGCGTTCAACGCGACGTCGGCGCGCTGGAACCGCGCAAACAACAACGCCGCCTCGGCGACGGCGTTCAATCCGGCGATCGGCGTTGTCGGTCGCTTAGGCCCTCCTCCTAATCCCACGATGTACGTCTGGATCGGTGGCACGGTGAATCCCGCGGCCACGGCGAAGCCCGGGATCTACCAGGGCAACGTCGTCATGTCGCTCGTCTACCAGTAAACCATGTCGCTCGCGCGTGTGGCGGCGGGGGCGGGGGCGGCGCCGCTCCTGTTGGCGATCGCGCTGCACGCTCAGCAAGCTCCGCGCGATACCGGTCCCGCTCCTGAAGCCGTCGTCATCGATTTGCGCATCGGCCGCATTGCCGGCGCGACGGTGCAGGCGTATCGGGTCCGATCCGAGGTGCTGCTGCCGCTGTCGCAGTTTTGTCAGCTGGCCGAAATCCGCCAGCGGCTGACGCCGGACGGCCGGCTGGAAGCGACGGTCGACCCGGGAAATGTCGCCATTGTCATCGACCCCCGCCGCGACTCGATGCAGTATGGCGATCGTCGCGTGCGGATCGAACGAGAATTCATTCGCTATGAAGCTGCTCCGCCCGAGCTTTACGTCGGCAGTGAGCGGCTGGGCGACCTGCTGGGGCTGACATTTGCCGTTGACTGGTCGGACTTGACCGCGACCGTGATCGATCCCGCCGGTCTCCCGATCGCCCGCCGTCTGCGGCGCGAAGCCGCGCGCGAAGCCTATCTCCGCCGCCCCGACGTCTTGCTTCCCGACGTGCGCCTCGGTCTGCAGCGGCCGTCGTGGGACGGCGTCGTCGTCGACTACTCTCTCTTCGCTCCGTCATCCGATCCGCTGGCTGGCTCGACCTACAGCCTGGGACTCGGCGCCGATATTGGGGGCGGTTCCCTCGAAACGCTGGCGCAAAGCGTCGGCCCGGCCGATGGGGGGCATGTGCACGTCGATGCGTCGTGGACCGGGGTATGGCGCGACAGCCACTGGCTCAAACAACTGCGGCTTGGCGATGTGCCGTCCTCGGGTCCACGCTCGCGCGCGCTCGAAGGCATCATGCTCACCAACGCGCCCTTCGTTCGTCCCTCGCTCATTGGCGCCTTACGCTATGCCGGGACACTCGAGCCGGGTTGGTCGGTGGAAGCATATCGTGGTGGCGACCTCGTCGCCTTCGATTCGGCCGATGCGTCGGGCGGCTTTTCCATTGCGCTTCCGGTGCGCTACGGTGAGAACCCCGTCGACTTCGTGGCATACGGGCCATTCGGCGAAATTCGTGAGTTCAACCGCACCTATCGTGTGCTGAGCGAGCTGCTGCCGGCGCGCCAATTCGAATACGGCATCTCCGGCGGCCGCTGCCCGCAGCCGAACTTCCTCTGTAATGCGACCGCGAATCTCGACCTGCGCTATGGCGCCACGTCGCGCTGGACGCTGCAGGGGGGACTCGATCAGTTCTGGCGCGACTCGTTACCGGATCGCTCGCATCCCTACGTGTCGGTCGTCGCCAATCCCAGCAATGCGTGGGCGCTCGAGAGCGAGCTCATCAGAGCCGGGCTCGCACGCGGCGACGTGCGCTACGAGCCGTCTGTGGATCTCCACGTCGAAGGCGAGTACGTGCATTTCGTCGACGACTCGTTCTCGGTACTCGCCATGCCGGGCCTGCGCAATCAGCTGACCCTCACCGGATTCTGGCGACCGCAGACTACGCACGGCTTTTTCTTCTTCGATGGCCGGCTCCAGCGTGTCAGCAGCGACGCGGGACGGGCCACCACGACGCGCCTGGGCGCCTCGATTCAGACGGACGCGCTGCGTCTGCTGCCGTACGTGCGCACGGAGGACGGCGTCGTCGCGGGCGCGATCGCGGGCGAGCGGCCGGGGACACGCGAGTTCGCCGGGATCTCGACGTTCATCATGCCGCGGCAGAACTGGGGTCTGTTTCTCAGCCAGATGTTGCTTCGTACCAACACGGAGATCGAGCGGCAGATGGGTCTCGTCTCGTGGTCGGCGTTCGCCGCACATCCGGTCGCCAGTGGCATCCGGCTCGAAGTGGGCGCGAGCTGGGTTCGCGGCGCCGGCGCCACCTACAGCCTGACCGTCACATCGTACCTCTCGGCAATGCGAGCGGTCACGTCGCTGGCGGCGCCGCCCGGCCAGCCGGTCACGGGCTCGCAGTTCGTGCAAGGCTCGCTCCTCTGGGACCGGCGCACGCAGCGTCTCGGTGTCGCGCCGGGACCGTCGCTCGAGCGCTCGGGTCTCGCGGGTCACGTGTTCCTGGACCTGAATGCGAACGGGATCCGCGATCCGGGCGAGCCGGCCGTCGTGAACGCGCGTGTGCTCGTAGGTTCGCTGGCGGCACGCACCGACTCGACGGGCGCCTATCACGTCTGGGACCTCGTGCCCTTCGAGCCGGTGATGGTCAGTCTCGATTCGCTGTCGCTCGAATCGCCGCTGCTCGTGCCGCTGTTCGCGCGCACCAGCATCGTTCCGGGGCCCAATCGATTCCGCAGCCTCGATATCCCCGTCGTCGAATCGGGCATCATCGAAGGCCGCGTGAGCCGGAATGGCACGGGGATCGGCGGTATCACGCTCCTGCTGACCGACCGCAACCGCGGCGCGCAACGCACGCTCGTCACGTTCAACGACGGCGGCTTCTATCTCATGGGGGTGAAGCCGGGTGATTACGAGTTAACGGTGGACCAGCGAGTGCTGGACGCCCTGGCCGTCGACGCGGAGCCGCTGCGATTCAGCTTGACGCCGACGGCGAATGGGATCGGTCGCGACGGATTGGAGATTCGGCTCAAGTCCCGGTTTTAGCCGCCACCTCGTGGAGCACCGTTTCGAGCTGCGAGAAATCGTAGGGTTTGACGAGCGAAGGGACGCCTGAATCTCGCAGCAGGGTCGCGGTGTCGGTGGCGAAGGTATCGCCGGTCGTGAAGATCAGTCGCGCGACCATGGACGGATGCTCGCGTTTCAACCGCTCCAGGAACTCTCCGCCACTCATGCCCGGCATGCGGACATCCGACACGATCACGTCGATGCGCTCGCGGCGCAGCACGCGTAAGGCGTCGCCGCCGTCTTCCACCGCGATGACGCGCATACCGCGGCGCTTGAGGAAGTTCACGACCGCGCGACGCACGCCTTCCTCGTCGTCGATCAGCAACACCGCGAGCTTGCCGTCAGCGGGCCCCGCCCGACCGGTCCGAGTCTCGTGGGGAATCGCCCTGGGCGCGGGCGTGATGCGCTGGCGCGTGCGGGCGTCGCGCGGCAGGACGATCGTGAACGTCGCGCCGTGTCCCGGCACGGAGTCGACCGTGATGCGGCCGCCGTGGTCGTGCACGATGCCGTAACAGATCGAGAGTCCGAGTCCAGTGCCGGTGCCCTCGGGCTTCGTCGTAAAAAATGGATCGAAGATTTTCTCCTGAATCTCGCGTGGGATCCCCGGGCCGGTGTCCGCCACCTGGAGCCAGACTTCCTCATCGCCCGCCACGGCCGTACGGATCGTGATCGCGCGTTTCTCCGTTACCGTCAGCAGCGCCTGTTCGGCGTTGATCAACAGATTGAGCAGCATCTGCTGCATTTCCGAGCCGTTCGCCCAGGCGTTGGGATTCGCGTCGTCGAGATCGAGATTGACGGTGATGTTGAGCGTGGTGAGGTGGTAGGAGCGGAGCGCGAACGTGCGGCGCACGATCTCGTTGAGCTCGACGAGCGTGCGCTCCTTGCTCCCCGCTCGCGCAAAGGCGAGCAGATTCGACGTGATGCACCCGATGCGCGTGGCTTCGTCATACATCATCTGCACGGTCTCGCGCTGCTCGGGCCCGAGCCGATCGAGCAAGAGGGTCTGCGCGAAACCCGAGATGATGGCGGCCGGGTTGTTGATCTCGTGCGCGACGCCGCTCACCAGTTGGCCCATGGCGGCGAGCTTCTCGGCTTGCTGGAGTTGCGTTTGCGCGCGGCGCTGCTCCGTGATGTCCCGGACCAGCATGAGGACCTTCGGGATGCGGCCACTTTCGCGCACGGGCGCGAACAGCAGCTGGCAGGTACCGTCGCTGCCGTCGGGGCGATGAAACGGAACCTCGAAGCGCCGCAGCTCGCCGTCGAACGCGGCGTCGAGATTCTCGCGAGCGATCCGGAGCCCTGTTCCCTCGAGCCAGGCGAAGCCCGACCGTTGTTCGCCGCCGGCGCCGGTCCCCAGTGCGCGGCCGGCGGCATTTTCATCGAGCACGTTGCCGTCGCGATCGACGACCGTAATGGCATCGGGCACCGCTTCCATCAGCAGTCGCAGATTGCGTTCGGCCGAGGCGGTGGCGCCGAGCGCGCTCATCAACGAGCGCGTCTGATTCGCGACTTCGTCCTCGAGGATGTGGGCATAGCGGCGGCTCACGCCAAGGGAATACAGCACGCGCGCCCCGACGATCACCATGCCGAGACCCATGAGCACCGCAACGTCGGGTCGGGGTTGCGGTTGCATCAACGCGATGATCACCATGCCCGTCATGGCGGCGAGGCCGAGCACGAGCGCGATGAAGCGCGCCGCGGTGCTTGTCTCGGGCGACGCGCCGCGGCCGCGCTGCAGATGCCGCGCGTAATCGGGGGCGATCGCGGCCGCCGCGGCGGTCAGCAGAAGTCCGGCGTCCCAGGTGAGATCGAGTGGCCCGCCTGGCCGGTACGTGCCGCGAAGCGCGACGATCGCATAGACCTGGTTGCCGATCGCGAACGCAATCACGCCCGGCAACAGCAGGCCAGCCGTGGCTGCGGGAAACGCCGGCCGCCGGAGCATCTGGATCAGAATCATCCACAGCACCGCGACCGCCCCTATCGACCATCCGACGCTCGCGATGAATGCCGCGGGCGCCACGGATGCGCCGCCGGTCAGGAGCGGCTCGAGCAGGTATTCATACGCGACGGCGCCAACCGCGAACGTGACGAGCACGGCGTCGAGGAAGCGCTCGGGATCGCCGCGGCGCGTGGGTTGGCCGCGCACCAGCATCATGACGCCGACGATCAGGCACACGTAAATGCCGAGAAACCCGATGTCTGCGGCCGACGGATAGGGCGGCGGCGCGCCGCGCACCAGATCGGAGAAGTTCCACACCAGCTGGCCGGCGAGGAACGAGACCGCGCCGGCCCCGATCCAGCGCCACGTGCCGCGTTGCTCCGACGTGGTGACACGGCGCGCCGCCAGGAAACATGCGAACGCGGCGAAGATCGCCGCCCAGGTCCACGAGACGTCGGTCACGATCGCGACGGTACTCCCGTCTCCCGGGGCAAGCGCGTACAACAGCACCATCGCCAGCAGCGACAGACCGGCGATAGCGACAAGGATGCGGGCGGACCGGCTCAGCGACATCATCGGAAGGGGACTCCGGGCCTAAATTATCCGCATTATGTTTGCCCGCCAATGAATCCACTCGGATGGATGAGCGCGCCGGAGGAATCTCTGGCGCAATGGGATGAGCATACGGCGCTCGCGGCGGCCGCTCGGGCCGACGGGCTGACACGCACACTCGTGTGCGGCATGGGTGGCTCGAGTCTGGTTGCCGACGTGCTCGCTGAAACGTTCGGCGCCAAGCAGCTGCACGTGCTGGATAGCACGAATCCCGACGCGGTGCGCGCCGCCGGCAGTCCGTCCGATCTGGCCCGCACGCTGTTCGTGATCTCGAGCAAGTCGGGGACCACCGTCGAGACGCTCGCGTTCTGTCATTACTTCGTCGCGCGCGCGCGCCCCGAGCAATTCATCACGATCACCGAAACCGACAGCCCGCTCGCTCGCATTGCGCGCGCCAAAGGCTTTCGCGCCGTCATTCCGCATCCGCCCGGCGTTGGCGGACGGTACGCGGCGCTGACCGCGATCGGCATGGCGCCCGCCGCGCTCGCCCGGCTCGACGGGCGCACGCTGCTCGAGCGCACGCGCAAGATCGACGTGCCCGCGGCGCGCGCGTTGGGGGCCGCAATCGCGGACCGCGCGCTGGACGGGTGCGACAAGCTGTGCCTGCAGCCGCCGCAGCGCATTGCCGCGCTCGCATACTGGATCGAGCAACTGATCGCCGAAAGCTCCGGGAAAGACGGCCGCGGCGTGATTCCCGTGGTCCAGGAGCCCAATGGCGGACCGTTGAGCGATGCTCAGACGACAGGACCGGAGGTCTTTGCGTCCGACCCGCTCGATCTGGGCGCCGAGTTCCTCCGCTGGGAGTACGCGACGCAAGCGTTATGCGAGCGCCTGGGCGTCAATGCGTTCGATCAGCCCGACGTCGAAGAAGCGAAGAAAATGGCGCGGGCGGAATTGGCCCAAACTGCCGTTGCAGATGCAGGGGTAGGGGCGCGGCATGCTGCGCCCCTCCAAACACTCACGCTCGCGCACCTGAAGAATTCGTATCGCCCGCGCGACTATTTCGCGCTGCTGGCATACGTGCCGCCGACGCCGGAGGTGTTCCGCGCGCTGCAGCGCGTGCGCGCGGCCTGGGGCCATGCGTTGGGCTGCGCGACGACACTCGGCATCGGGCCGCGTTACCTCCACTCGACGGGACAGCTGCACAAGGGCGGTCCGAACAGCGGGCTCTTTCTCGTCGTCACGTGCGATTCGCAAACCGACATGGACATTCCGGAGATGGGTTGGACGTTCGGACAGCTCCATGTCGCACAGGCCCGCGGCGATGTTCGCGCGTTGCGCGCGCGCGGCCGTCGCGTGACGCACGTCCATCTCTCCAGTCTCATGGAGCTCGCGCAGCTCGTCCCGTGACGACTGCCTTCATCTTTCATCTCATACCGCACACACATTGGGACCGGGAGTGGTTTCTCCCCCGCGCCGCTTTTCAGGCGCGCCTGGTCCCGATGCTCGACGATTGCCTGGAGCGGCTGCAAGCGGACGCGAGCTTTCGCACCTTCCTGCTCGATGGGCAGACCGTGATCGTCGCGGATTACCTTGAAGCGCGCGCCGATCGCGAGAACGACGTCAGGACGCTCGTCAAAACTGGCCGTCTGCAGGTCGGTCCGTGGTACGTGCTCGCCGACGAGTTGATTCCCTCCGGCGAGTCGTTGATCCGCAACCTCCTGCTCGGTGCCGCCGATGCTGAGCGCCTCGGCGGCCGGCTGGACGTGCTGTATTCGCCCGATGCGTTCGGCCACCCCGTCGTGCTCCCATCCCTCGCGCGAGAATTCGGCTTGAAGTACGGCGTGCTCTGGCGCGGGTTGGGCGGTGAGCCGGGGCAGGACCACGATTTCTTCCGCTGGCGGGGAACCGACGGACGCGAGATCCTGCTCTGGCACATGCCGCCGCAGGGTTATGAAATCGGCGCCGATCTGCCGGGTTCGGGTGCACGCCTGCCCGATCTGTGGAAGCAAGTGCGTGCCGTGCTGGTGCCACGCGCCGCGGGCAAGCACATCCCGGTCTTTGTCGGCGCCGATCATCATGCACCCCATCCCGCGCTCGCCCGGCTGCGGGACCTGCTCGCCGAGCTCGAGCCGGCCAGCGCGTTTCGTATCTCGCGGCTCGACGAATTCTTTCAGTTAGCGGACGCGACACCGGCGCAAGCGCTCGCGGGAGAGCTGCGCTGGTCGTATGGCTATACGTGGACGCTGCAGGGCGTTCACGGTACGCGCGCGCCGCTCAAGCGCCGGCATGGCCAGGTCGAGTTATGGCTCGAGCGCATTGCGGAACCTCTGGTCGCACTGGCGCGGCTGTGCGGCGGCCGCGATCGGCGCCCCATCCTCGAGCTCGCGTGGCGCCACCTCGTCCGCACGCAATTTCACGACACCATTGCGGGTTGTAGCGCCGACTCCGTCGCGGAGGCAGCGGAGCATCGCCTCAACGCTGTCGCGGCCTATGCCGCCGAGCTCACCCGTGGGTCGCTGCTCGAGCTTGTCGGCCACGATCCCGACGTGCAGCGGGAGCGTGCGGACGGAAGCGAGCCCGCCCTCGTATTGTGGAATCCCGCGGCGCGCGCGCGGGGTGGTGTGATGGTCGCGAACGTGACGGTATTTCGTCGGGACGTGCTCGTGGGACCACCAGCCGAAGGACGATCACCGCGCGAAGCGGCGGGATACCGGTCCTTCAGCTTCTATGATGCGAGGGGGATGGCCATTCCCGTGCAAGTCCTGGCCCAGCGACAATCGCTGGAGCGCCGTGACGCGGCGCGCCACTATCCCGATCAGGACGAAGTGGATGAAATACGCGTTGCCTTCCGCGCGCCTCCCGTCCCCGGTCTCGGCTGCGGGATACTGAACCCCGGAGCGCCGGTTCCGCTTGGGCGCGAAGAGGAAGTGCGCGTGCGGGGGCGGGCGTTGGAGAATCGTTTTGTTGAAGTCGCGATCGAGTCGACCGGCGCCCTCACATTGCTCGATCGCCGCCATCAGGAGCGATACGGTGACCTCTTGCGACTCGAAGACGGCGGCGATGCAGGTGACGCATACACCTATTGCCCGCCCGCGCGCGATCGAATCCAGCAGAGTCGCGGCCCCGTCACGGTGCGGCGGCTCGCCGGGGGACCCCTGGTTGCCGCGCTCGAAGCGCGCTGGGAAGTGCTGCGCGGAATCACTGCGCGACTTGTGGTGCAGCTCTTCGCCGACAGTCCGATCGTGCGCGTCATCCTCGACATCGACAATCGCAATCGCTTTCACCGCCTGCGCGCGCGTTGCAACACTGGACTGAGCGGTGCGCCGGTAATCGCGGGCGCCGCGTTCGACGCCGTCGCGCGTCCGCCGGTGCGCGTCGCTGCGGGCACCTACCCGCGTGAGACGCCGGTGCGCACCGCGCCGGCGCAGCGGTTTGTTGCCGCCGCCCATGGTGGACGCGGGATCGCCGTACTGGCACCCGCCTTCTTCGAGTACGAGTGGACGCCGCCGGGTGACCTCCTCGTCACGCTGCTGCGCGCAATCGGAGATCTTTCTCGCGGCGATTTGCCGACGCGGCCCGGCCATGCCGGTTGGCCGACGGCGATTCCCGGCGCGCAGTGCCTTGGCACCACACGCATCGAGCTTGCCATCGTGCCCGTGACGGCAAGCGACGTGGAGCGAGGCGATCTGCTGCCGCAGCTCTGGGAAGACGCATTTCTGCCGCTCTACCCCGTGTGGCTGCGTGACGCCGGCCCGCTCACCGTGCCGCCGCTGAGCGTCACGCTCGAGGGCGCGGGTCTCGTCTATTCATCGCTCAAGCCCGCGCAGGTCGGCTCCCCGCTCGTCCTGCGGTGCTACAACGCCACCAACCGGAAAGCAGCCGGGGCATGGCGATTCGGCAACGGCATCAAGACGGCGCATCGCGTCCGCGCCGACGAACGCGAGGCGGTGGCGCTCGTCCTCGAGCAGCGAGGCAACGTCGTCCGCTTTGTCGCAGAGCCGCACGAGATCGTGTCGATTTTGGTAACCTGATGCAGGAGCACTTCCTGTCGACAGCGCGGACCGCGCGCTACTTCACCCTCGGCTCCGCTGCGCGCGCGGCGGATGTGTGGTTCGTCTGTCACGGCTACGGCCAGTTGGCGGCGCGATTTCTCGAGCGCTTTCGTCCGCTCGAGTCGGATCGTCGCTGCATCGTCGCGCCCGAAGGGTTATCACGGTTTTACCTGACCGAGAATCCGGCCGAGCGTCGAGTTGGAGCGAGCTGGATGACGCGCGAGGACCGGTTGCACGAGATTGACGATTACGTCCGCTATCTGGACGCGTTGTACGCGCATGTCGTCACGTCCGCAGCGCGAATCACGGCACTCGGATTCTCCCAAGGAACCGCCACGGTGTGCCGCTGGGCGGCGTTCGGGTCGGCCAGACTCGATCGGCTGATCGTCTGGGGCGGGGAAGTGCCGCCCGACCTGGATCTCGGCGACGCCCGCGTCAAGGAGCGCTTACGCGCGTCGCGGCTGACGCTGGTCTACGGCACCAACGATCAATACTTCACGCCAAAAATCGTCGCGACGGTCGCAGCCCGTCTCAACGAGCACGAGATTCCGTTCGAGCGACACATGTTCGAGGGTGGCCATGAAATCGACGCGGCCACATTGCGTGGTTTGATTTAGCCTCGGGCGTGAGGGTCGAGCACGTCGCGGAGCGCATCGCCCAGCAGCGTACACGCCACCACCACGAGCACGAGCGCGAAGCCTGGCGCGATTGCGACCCACGGCGCGTTTACGAGCGTATCACTGCCCGACGTGATCATGTTGCCCCACGACGGCGTAGGGGCCTGCACCCCAAGTCCCAGGTAGGAAAGGCCGGCCTCGAGCACGATCGCATTGCCGACGCCGAGGGCGGCCGCGACGATCACCGGCGTCATGGCGTTCGGGAGGATGTGGCGGCGCAGGATGCGCCACTTGCGCGCCCCGGCCGCGACGGCGCCTTCGACGAAGGCGCGCGGGGCGAGCGAGCGCACCTCGCCGTAGACGAGCCGGGCGATGCCCATCCATCCGGTCAGGCCTAACACGACGATCACCAGGAGCGTGCTGGGTTGCCAGAGTGCGGCGAGCAGGAGCAGCAGAACAACGCGCGGCAGGGCCAGGGCGAAATCGGTGAGCGCGAGTAGCGAGACGGACACCGGGCCGCGCCAGTAGCCCGCCGCCGCGCCGATGACGACGCCGAGGGCGAGCGAGACGAGGACGGCGAGGATACCGACACCGAGCGACACGCGGGCGCCGTAGATCAGGCGCGTCCAGACGTCACGTCCGAAGCGATCGGTGCCGAGCGGATGAAAGGCGCCGTGCACGTCGCGAGACAGTGGCGGCACGAATCGCGTCGCGACGATGTCGCCCTGCGCATTCGGGGCGGCATTCGTCACAAGCGGCGCCGCAACGGCGCAGACCAGCGCCACGAGCAGCACCATGCACCCGAACGCGCCGCGGGCGTCGCGCAACAACAGTCTCACGGCGTCGCTCGGTGGGCGCGGACGCGCGGGTCGAGCCCGGCCGCCAGGACATCGGCCAACATGTTGCCGGCAACGACGAGCACGGCGCTGATCGTCACCGCGGCCATGACGACGGGATAGTCGCGCGCGCGGACCGCTTCGACCAGCACACGACCGACTCCAGGCCAGGCAAAAACCGCCTCCACGAACACCGCTCCCGAAAACAGCGCGGGCAGTGAGAGGCCGAGCAGAATGACGACCGGCGTGAGCGCATTGCGGAGCGCGTGCCAGCCGATCACGTGCCGCGGCGTCAGTCCTTTAGCTTGCGCCGTCGTGATGAAGGGTTGGTGGAGTGTATCGAGCATTGCGCCGCGCACGAACCGCGCCGCTCCGCCGATGCCGATCAACGTCAGGGTCGCGAGCGGGAGCGCCAGGTGGCGCAGGCGGTCGAGCAGCCAGCTCGGCCCGTGGAGATAATCCGCGTCGAGCCCCGCAATCCCGAACGCCGGCAGCAGCCGCGCCCAATACGTGAACACGAGCACGAGCATCAGGCCGAGCCAATAACCGGGGACGGCGAACAGCGTGACGGACGTGACGGAGAGCAGCGTGTCGAGTCGCGAGCCTCCGCGCGCGGC
>Ga0070730_10001053_pt1 | contig 27672 bp, 24 predicted proteins | sample Coa_R1_3_FD_66447 | JGI IMG/M metagenome (GOLD analysis project Ga0070730, IMG submission 66447) | Surface soil microbial communities from Centralia Pennsylvania, which are recovering from an underground coalmine fire - Coalmine... | ecosystem: Environmental > Terrestrial > Soil > Unclassified ... | reverse complement strand
TCAAAGCATCGGTAGTTGCCGGCGCAATGCTGGTGGCAACGGCCGCTTTCGCACAGGTCGATCCCGGAGTAAGGGGCGGCTTGAACAACACGGGTGGCGGTCTCCAGTCGCAGGGTATTCCAATTCCGCACACACCGCTGATCAGCCCGAACCCCAATCACCCGAATTTGGTCGTCAGCGATATCGAGCTTTCGCTGTTCCTCGAAGGCGTGAAGCGCATGGGCCAGCTGGAATCCACCTGCGATGTGTGCTCCGTGGCTCCTTTCGGCGTGGGCGATGGAAACCCGGTAGGTCCTCCGTTCGTTCCGGCGGGTACGGAAATCGATCCTGATTTCCCGCAGACCCACACCAACTCCAACGGTCTTGGCACGATACACAACGCCGACAACTGCCTTGAGTGCCATGCGCAGCCGACACTCGGCGGTTCGGGCGGTTTCATCGCCGTTCACCCTGGTGACGTAGCCCAGAACCCCTCGTTCTCCATTGTTCCGCACCGCTTCGGACGTCACAACGTTGCTCCGGATTTCGAGCAGCCGTTTGGCCCCATCCGCGAAGTGCGCTTCAAGGTGGATGCCCAGGGCAACCCTGATGGCGGCGTACACGCTCTGTACACCACCACCGGCGACATCAGCGATCCTTTCAATACTGCTTGCGCCGCGCAGCAGCCTGATTTTGCCGCTCAGGAAGCCGCAGGCAATCTCTCCTTCCGCATTCCTCTGCAGATCTTCGGCCTGGGACTGATTGAGTCCATCGAAGACCTCGAGATCATGAAGCAGCACGATGCCACGGCCAGCGCCCGCGCGGCTCTGGGCATTGGCGGCATCGCGAACCGCAGCGGCAACGATGGCACCATCAACCGCTTCGGCTGGAAGGCCCAGAACAAGTCCCTCGCCATCTTCGCTGGTGAGGCATACAACGTGGAAATGGGCGTCAGCAACGACGTGTTCCCCAACGCCCGTAACGAAGATCACAACTGCGCCACCAGCAAGCCGGCTCCGAACGACATCAACCGTACGGATCCCAATGACGCCGAGAACCACAACTTCTTCAACCCGCTGCACGAACTGCCCGACTGGCAGCTGTTCATGATCACCATGCGCTTCACCGATGGTCCTGAGCCTGCTGCCAACCCGAGCGCAAGCGCGATCAAGGGTCGTCAGATATTTGCGAGCACCGGCTGCGTTCTCTGCCACACTGCGACCATGCAGACTGGCGGCACCGCTGCCACCAACGTTGGCGGTCCTGCCAACAGCCCGGTTCTGGTTGATCGTCCGGTGAACCTGTTCTCCGATCTGCTCGTGCATCACATGGGCCCGGCACTCTCCGATGGCATCACTCAGGGCGCGGCTGGTCCGGATCAGTTCCGTACCACTCCACTCTGGGGCGTCGGCCAGCGTATCTTCTTCCTGCATGATGGCCGCACCAATGACCTGCTCCAGGCCATCAAGCTGCACGCCTCTGGTTCCGGCGCAACCGCTTCGGAAGCCAATGGCGTCATTGCCAACTTCAACAACCTGCCGAAAGAGCAGCAGCAGAACGTCCTCGACTTCCTGCGCTCGCTGTAATACGGCTCAACCCAAAGAGCAGTCCTCGCAAGGGGACTGCTCTTTGCACAAATAGACCTAAAAGAATTTGCCTTTTCGCTGTTTCCGGCGGTACAGAAAGTGCTTTCAGGCGCAGGATTAAATCGGTATAATATTTCATCTGTTCCAGTTCAAAAGTAAGTAAAAGAGGTTTTTATCCCCTCCCGGTTATGTCAGACAACGTCTTTATCTCTTATAGAAACTCCATTTTTCAGGGGCTGAATCGAATGATGCGGCTCAAAAAATGCTTCATGCTGGCAGTGCTGGCCTTGTTTTGGACTCCGGCATTCTCTTCTTTAGAGGCGCAGGAGCATATAGTCGTGTTTCAACGGGTCCTGACGCTGGAAGTATCTCAAATTCCCCTGACCCTTGATATCGCGCTCTCCCGTGGTGATTTAAACATTCGCTACCAGCGGGAGGGAGAGCTCAGAATTACGGGATTTGCCAAAACTCCAGCCGGTAAAATCGCGGCGGAGCAGTTTTTCAAAAGTGGTCTGGTCATCACCCAGGACAAGCAGCATGTCACCATCAAAAATGCGCCCAATGCTCCCGATGCAGACGTGCAAATTGAACTGAACGTGCCTTATCGCACCGAGCTTACTTCGGTGGTGACTGGCGTGGGCAATCAGAAGCTGATTGGTATCTCCGGGCCGGCCAAACTGCAATCCGGCGAAGGCGACATGGAGGTCACGTTTGTGCGGCTGGGGCGGGTCCAGGTCAGAACCGGTAAAGGGAAAATTGCCTGCACTCGCGTGATTCAGCTCGATGCGGAGACTGGTGAAGGGAATGTCGTACTTTTGGAAGACGCGATTACCAAAGCTGTAATAAAAAAGGGGTCAGGGCGAATGGAAATCGGCGGCGCACGCGATACCCTGGATGCCACGACTGACACTGGCCTTCTTCACGTCAAGGCCGTGCCGGTTGCTGACTGGAAACTTAAGTCAGGCTCCGGCAATATTCGTATTGAGTTGCCCCCCAAATCAGGTTTTGAAATTGCAGCCAGCACAACATCCGGCAACATCTCCAGTGAGCGGGATGATGTAAAGTCCCCGGAGGGCAGTGCTCACGAGTTGCAGCAGAAGGTGAACGGTGGCGGTAAACATATTCAGGTCCAAAGCGTAAGCGGAAACATATCAATCGAATGATCAAACATATTCTTCGTTTCGCGATTCTGGCCGGTATTGCACATGGGCTTCTTGTCTTCGCTGAAGACGACAAGGTCGAGTTTAAGAAATCCGTGCCCCTGGCGCCGGCAGACCACATGATACTGGACGTGACGGTGCCCAAAGGAGACGTCTCCATTCAGTTCCGTCATGCCGGAGAAATCACCGTTACGGCCAGCGCTTCTACCACTGACGGTAAAAACCTGCCGGACAATTTCTTTGAGACCTCGCTGAAAGTTGAGCGCGAGGGAAATCATCTCAAAGTCGCGGCTGCGCCCAGTGCTTTGTCTGCCAAGCCGACCGTGCAAATTGCCTACCAGATCGGTGTGCCTGACTGGATTGAAGTCAACTCGGTTGTCGAAAACGGAAACCAGACTGTCGCCGGTGTGCGTGGCCCGGTAAAAGTGGCAAGCGGGCACGGAGATATCAAGATTTTGTACGTTACGACCACGCTGGATGCCAAAACGGGCAGCGGAAATATAACCGTGACTCGTGTCGGCACTGCTGCCCGGGTAGAGACCGGAGCGGGCAATATCAAGATGAACGATATTGGCCCATCCAGCTCCGCCATTGTTAAAAAAGGGCACGGAAGAATTGAAATGGATGGCGTAAGCGGCTCTTTTACCGGCTCAACCGATGCGGGCGAACTGGTGGCCCAGGGCGCGGTTTTTGAGGACTGGAATCTCACGACCATTTCCGGAAAAATCAGCATCGCGATTGGCGAGGGCGAGGGCGGCGCCGAGCCGAAGTTTGATGTTGATGCGATCACCAAATCGGGGCAGTTCACGAGCGAAAATGAATATCTCAAGCCGTGCCGTGTTGGTGCAGTGCGTGAATGCCATCAGAAGGTGAATGGTGGCGGCAGTGTAATTCGTGTGCGTAGTCAGAGTGGCGATATTTTCATCCACTGATTTTTGGAGATTTTTTGTAAGCCCTGTCCCCGGGGTTGAGAAGCAGGCAATCCAGATGAATAAGCAATTTTTTCGCTTCGGCAAACTCGGGATTGTGCTGTGCTGTGCTCTTCTGATCGCTGGGCTTGGGGCGCAGACGCCGGAAACCGGGGAGTTGAGCCTTACCATCACCGACTCCGCCGGTCTCAGTGTTCCAGGCGTGGTGAATCTGGTGAGCGAAGCGAATGGTTACCACCAGAGTTTCACTGCTGACGGCGAGGGGCACGTTACAGCCAGGCGCCTGCCGTATGGGGTTTACCGGGTAGAGATTCAGCAGGCTGGTTTCACGCCTTATTCCAGCCTGGTGGAAATTCGCTCCGCCCTTCCCCGGGCCTTAAAGATCACCCTCGGCCTGGCGACGGTGGAAACCACCGTGACCGTGAGCGCCGATGCCACCCTGATCGATCCGCATCGCACCAGCAGCGCAAACCGCGTGGGTAATGAAGAGATTCAGAATCGCCGCACCTCATCGCCTGGCCGCTCCGTTCTCGATCTCGTGAATGCGGAGCCGGGATGGCTGGTGGAAGCCAATGGCATTCTGCATCCCAGGGAATCGGAATATCAGGTTCAGTATGTGATGGACGGAATTCCCATCACCGACAATCGCTCTCCTGCCTTCGTACCGGATTTTGATGTAAACGATGTGCAGTCGATGAGCGTGATGACCGGCGGATATGCCGCCGAGTTTGGCCGCAAGCTGGGCGGCGTGGTGGAGATCGTGACCGCCCGCGACAAGCGCGAGGGGTTCCACGGAAAAGCCGTTCTGGGCGGCGGCAGCTTCAATACCGGCGATGGATTTTTTCAGGGCCAGTACGGATGGGGCCGCAACACTCTTAGCCTCAGTCTGGGAGCCTCCACCACCGACCGCTATCTCGACGCGCCCGATCTGAACAACTTTACCAATCACGGAACGAACATCAGTCCCCTGGCGCACTTTGAGCGCGATCTCACGGAAAAAGACCGCATCAGCGTTATCTTCCGCAGAGAGCAGACAAAGTTCCAGGTGCCGGACCAGCTTTTTCAGCAGCAAGCAGGCCAGCTGCAGGACCGCCAGAGCTTTGAAAATTCCGGCCAGGTATCGTACACCCATATTTTCTCGACCGATCTGCTGGGGGAAATCGATGGCTCGGCCCGTAATATCTCTGCAGCCATTTCGTCCAACCCCTTTTCCGTGCCGCAGATTGTGGACCAGAACCGCAGCTATTTTGAAGGCTATCTGAAGACTGCGGTCACCGGCCATGCGGGCGCCAATAACTGGAAGGCGGGAGTCGAAGGCGACTACGGCTCCATCAATGAAGCGCTGTTTACTCAGATTACCGATCCAACCCAGGTTGCCGCCGGCACGCCACTTCTTTTCAATTTTCGGGGTCATGCGCCGGACAGAGAGGGAAGCGCCTTTGCTCAGGACCAGGTGAACCTGCACAACTGGACCTTCAGCGCTGGCCTGCGCTATGACCACTACAATCTTCTGGTGAGCCAGGGCGCATGGAGCCCGCGCCTGGGCGTGGGATGGTACTGGCCCGCCGCGAATCTGCTGATTCACGCATCGTATGACCGCGTTTTCCAAACGCCCGCTTTTGAGAACCTGCTGGTCGCCAGCTCGCCTGCGGTAGATAGTCTCAGCGGCCAGGTCCTTCGCTTGCCGGTAAAGCCCGGTACCGGCAACTTTTACGAATTGGGCATCACCCGTGGATTCTGGCAAAAGCTTCGCCTGGACGCGAACATCTATCGCCGCGACTGGAAAAACTTTTCCGATGACGATTTACTGCTCAACACCGGCATCAGCTTCCCCATCGCCTTCCAGAGCGCCGTCATTCAGGGCGAAGAAATCAAAATATCCATACCGCACTGGGGACCGGTATCCGGCGCCATCAGCTATGCCAATTCCATTGGAATTGGAAAATTCCCCATTACCGGCGGATTGTTTCTGGGCGACGACGCGGCCAGCGCCATTAGCGCCACCAGCGGCAGCTTCCCCGTCTCACAGGACCAGCGCAATACGTTCTCAGGCCGCTTTCAATACCAGATCACGCCCCGCATCTACGCGGCCCTGGGTGGAAACTACGGCTCCGGATTGCCGGTCGAATTTCAGGGATCTTTGCAGGACGCCATCAATCAAAATACCGCTCAGCAAATCCTGAACCGGGTGAATTTCGCCGCTGGCCGTGTCCGCCCGAGCTTTTCTCTGGATTCGGCGGCGGGAGTCATTCTGAGCAAGCGGGACAAACAATCTGTGCGCCTGCAGGCCGACTTCCTCAACATCACCGACCGGCTGAATCTGATTAACTTTGCCGGTCTCTTTTCCGGTACTGCCGTGCGCCCGCCGCGCAGCGGAAGTGTGCGCCTGCAGTGGGAATTTTAAGGTCCTAAAAACCTATTTGCTTTGCGCGGCGGCCCTCTTTCCGCTGCGCCGTGCTGTTCTCATGCGGTCGAGGCCTGCCATGGCGCTCACCCAGACTGCGGCTGCCAAATATCCGGCAAGCACATCGCTGGGATAGTGAACGCCCAGGTAAATTCGGGAAAATCCAATTCCGGCAATCAGAGTGACAGCAGCGCATCCGATGGCAATGCGGACCGCCAGGGACTGCGTACGGTCAATGATCAGGCCGGCCATAACGCCATAAAAGCAGAACGAAAACAGCGCGTGGCCGCTGGGAAAACTCCAGGTGGACGGCGCAGGACCAAAAAATGGCACCGGGCGCGGACGGTGAAAGGCGAACTTCAGTGTCAGATCCAGCACCAGCGTTCCCGCCATGGCAACGCTCAGCCACGTGGCCGCGCGACGCCAGCGCAATTTCAGAAAGACAAGGAGAGAAATTGCGCAGGCCACCCCCAGCACCCACGATCCGGTAAACGACAATGCCTGCATTACGCTGGTCATGGCTGGCGAGGCCAGGCTGTGAGCCCAGTTGCGTATCGCCAGGTCGAAATGCCGAATCTCGCCATTCTGCATTTCGCGCGACAACCGCGCAAACAGCAGCAAAGACAGAATGGAGATTCCCAAACTGCCTAAAACCACGGTTTCCACGAACGGGGTCGCCTTCGGTGCTGGTTCGGGACCGGGAAGGTGATGCTCAGTGCGCGGCATGAATTTTCTTGTCCGATGGCAGAGAAATCCCCTGCGCTCCCGTGTACTCCGCAATCAGTTCATCCAGTTTGCTGAACAGTGCGCCATTGCCGGAGCGCGGATACCCTTGCAGGGCTTCCGCATATGATTCCAGATTAAACAGAAACGATTCCACGCGTTCCTTGTTGAGCTCATCCCAGAATGCCCCATAACCGCTTTGCTGCAGATGGTAAGCATTGAGAATCTGCTCGAACTGATTTTTGACCGGCACGGCCAGATACGGCTTGCCCAGATGCAGGGCCTCGCTCACCAGAGAAAATCCGGCGTTGGAGACAATTGCTTTTGACCCGGCCAGGTCATGCAGAAACCCTTCCATGCTCGGCTTTTTAAACAGAATATTGCCCTGCTGCCCTTCCTGGCCAAAGCCGTAAGCGATAAATGAGCAGCGTACGCTGCTCAGCAGCTTTACCAGGCTGGGCGAGGGCGACGTTACATACACCAGCACGTGCTCGCCCTTCCACGGCCGTGCCTGCAGAACCTCGCGGCGGAGTATCGGAGGAAACAGAAAGGTATTACGGAGGCGCGGCCGCGCGGGCAGGAAGGAAAGCGCCAGATAAGCATCGGCTCGGGGCGTCATCAGCCGGGTGACCAGTCTGGTGGCGGCCATGTCTCTGCGGTAGTCGCGCGGAAAAGTAATATCGGTGTTCGTCAGCGTGTGCTGGTTGTCAATGGAGATCACGGGCAGGCGCTTGCGGCGGCCCACATGGCAGGACAACGGCTCAAAATCCGTGATCACCAGCTGCGTTTGCCATTCTTCGGCCAGCTTCATTAAATGAGCGGCGCTTTTGGCGGCACGGGGAGCGCTCACCAGATTTTTGGCCAGTGTCTTGCGGTAGCGCACGCGATTGTTCACGTAGGCCAGGCGCGGCCCGTAAATTTCGGTAACGTCAAAATACGCGCCCAGATTGCGCAAACCGCGATCAAAAGAGACCACATGGATCTTGTGCCCTTTGTCCTGCAGGTGGGTGATGACTTCCTTGGCGCGGGTTGAATGGCCTGCGCCCTCGCCATTGACTCCGTAAAGTATGCTGGCCATAGATTCAGCAGAAGTATAGCTTGCCCGCTGTTTGGGTGTCGAAGCCTGGCTGTCAAAGCACCTCTCGATAACCGGCACTGTTTCTGTCCGTTGATCACCCAGAGTTCGTCGCAAAAAAGATGCACCCAATTTCCTGCGTTCTCCGTATTAGCTCTCAGGAGGCAGGGTTTGAGCGATCTCCGGGATGATCGGGTGCAGGCGGCGCTGGCCAGTTCCACAAACGGCGATTCATCCGCCTTTGCCGTGATTGTCGCCGAGTATCAGGGGATGGTCTTCAGCATTGCTTACCATTTCCTCGGGGACCGCGCCCTGGCGGAAGACATGGCCCAGGAAGTCTTTTTCGAGCTGTACCGGAACTTCACGGCCATCCAGTCATCCGCCCATCTCACCCATTGGCTGCGCCGGGTGTGCGCGCACCGCTGCATCGATCTGGGCCGCCGCCGGAAGTCGCGCAAAGAAACACTTATGGACGAGTTGCCCGAGCCGCTCGCTCCCGCGTCTCATCACGACCCGCTGTTGAGCGAGAGCCTGCAAAAGAGCGTGGCCGCGCTTCCCGAGACGCAGCGCATGGTGGTGGTTCTGCGCTACCAGGAGGGCATGTCGCCGGACGAGATTGCCGAGATACTGAAAATGCCGGTGAACACGGTAAAGAGCACCCTGCATCGCTCGCTGGTCGAGCTGCGCAGGAAGCTGGCCAGAAAAATTGGAGAGGTCAGATATGCATTTCTCTGAAGACGATCTTCGCGCCGCATTGCAACGCAGGGATCCCGGAAAGAATTTCACGCAGCGAGTCATGGCGGGAATCGAACCGTTAGCGGCGAACCCGCGGAAAGCCAGGACTGTTCCGCCAGTGGAGAGTGGCCTGCTTCCCCGGCTCTTGGCTGCTCCCATGCGCTGGATCACGGCAGGCGCGCTGACAGTGGTGCTGCTGGTCTCCGGCGGCGTGCTCGAATATAGCCACCGCCACCGCGAAGAACAGCAGAGAATTGCCGGCGAAAGAGCCCGGCAGGACACCATTTTTGCCGTGGAGATGACCGGCGCCAAACTGAAGCAGGTGTTGCAGCGTACCCGGCAAGCGCAACAGCATGAGGCGAAAATCAGGAGCGAGAGATTATGACAACCATCAACACTAAAAAACGGCTGCTTGTATTTCTTTGTATGGCTATGGGCTTCACTCTTTCCGGCTTTGGCCAAAGCGCGAAGCTCGATCTCAATAATCTGCAGAAACTGAATGACAAGGCGGCCACGGTGAACGACGTTACCCTCGATGGCTCCATGATGCAGTTCGCCTCTAAGTTCATGAACGACGGCGATTCCGAAGAGGCCCAGGTCAAATCATTAATCAAAGACCTGCAGGGAATTTACATCAAAAACTTTGAGTTCGAGCACGACAACGAATACAGCCCCGCCGACGTGGAGGCCATTCGCTCTCAGCTCAAGTCGCCTGTGTGGGTCCGCCTGGTGGAGTCGCGCAGCAAGCATGACCATGAAATCAACGAGATTTACCTCGCGAAAGACGGAGACAAGGTCATTGGCCTGGCCATTGTGGTGGTTGAGCCCAGAGAGTTGACGGTTGTGAACATCGTGGGGCCAATCGATCTCGATAAAGTGAGCCAGCTTAAGGACCAGATCGTGCCCCGCCACGACAAAGACGACAAAGACAACAAAGACAAAGCCAAACAGAAAAAAGGCCAGAAAGCGGCCACGGAGAGCGCCCATGAAAATGACGAAGACTAATCTGATCGTTTGCGCGGTACTGATGTTCGGTGCAACCGCTTTCGGCAGCGATGGCAAAAACGACGCAACCTTCAAAAACGTGGTGCAGCACATTGAAAGCCACTACCATGCACACCGCAGCCATGGCTTTCTCATGGGCTTTGCCGGACTCATGGTGAAATCCACGCAGTCGAGCGGCGTCAGGGACATGAAGATGGCCATCTTCGAGGACCAGAACTTTTCGGATACTGGATCTGATACGAAGTTTGATGAAGTGGTCCGCGCCGCTCTGGATCATGGCTGGCAGCCTCTGGTCCAGTCTTACTCCCGGCACAGCGGCGAGCACAGCTACATTTATGCGCAGTACGCAGGCAAGGACATGAAGCTCCTGCTGGTGACTTTGGAAAGCAGCGAAGCCGTGGTCATGCAGATACGGATCGATCCCGACCACCTAAGCGAGTTTGTGAACGACCACAACGCGAAATAAAGCTTCGCCTGCGATTTTGTTCTTCCTCCCTGGCGGCAGGAATCCGGGCCGCCAGGATTTGCCTCAGGCCATTTGCCTCATGCTCTGGACACAAACTCCCGTGTCTCCGTGGACACCCTGACCTTCTCACCCTCTTTAATAAACAGAGGCACGCGGATTTCGAGGCCAGTTTCGAGCGTTGCGGTTTTGGTCACGTTGCCGCCGGAGGAATCGCCGCGCACGCCGGGCTCGGTTTGCGCGATCGTCAACTCCACATGCGGCGGCAGCTGCAGGCCGATGGGGTTGCCGTTGTACTTGTGCACCTGCACGATAAGGCCTTCGCCCAGAAAATCCTGCGCGTCGCCAATCATCTCCGGCGACAGGGACAGAGTCTCAAAGCTCTCCTGGTCCATGAAGTGGAAGCCGTCCGCGTCACTGTATAAGAACGACGCCGGAACCATATCCAGGTCAGGCTCCTTAAACTTGTCGCTGGCCCGGAACGTCTTCTCAAAGACGGCGCGGGTGAGGAGATTACGCATCTTCAGGCGGACCAGTGTCTGGCCGCCACGGGCGGTTGGAGTGTTCACCTCCACGTCAAGGCAGTGGAAGGGCGTGTCTTCGAATTCAAAAAACATCTTGCGCTTGATGTCGATGGCATCGATCAGTGCGGCCATGGGTTCCCTGGTGTCGTGCTGGAATGGTGAATCAACGAACGCTTCTAGGATATCAGGCGGGAATAGTGCTCTTACACGCGGCCCGACTTCATTCCTGTTGTAGAGCCACCAGCGCGTGCAGGTTTGTTTTTGGGCGGTTTAAAAACGACCCGATACCACCTCGCAGTGGTTCAGCATTCGCTGAATTCTTTGCAAAACTTGCCGAAAGTAAATGAGCATTCCACAGACTTAAGCGTCAAACTCATGTTGCAACATGAGGTAAATGCACGAGGGCCTATTGGAAGCCGTGCATTCCCATATTGAGGAAGAGGACCATGTTCAGGACAATGCTTGCAGTCGTTTTTCTTACATCGCTGGTATTTGCTAAGGACCAGGCCCAGGACGCCACGGCTGCGACTTTTGCCGCGGCTGGCTGCGGTCCCAGTGAAGTTCAATTTGACGTAAGGACGGACAAGAAGCAGCATCCGCTGCCGCAGCCGGAACCAGGCAAAGCCATGGTCTATGTTTATGAAGATGACTCAGCGGCCTTTTGCGGTGGAGGATGTACCGCCAGGGTCGGCGTGGACGGGGCCTGGGTCGGGGCGAACCAGGGCAGGTCCTATTTCTTCTTTTCCGTCACTCCGGGCGATCATCGCGTGTGCAGTGCGTGGCAATCGAGTCAGAAAGTACTCTCCCAGACAGGAGCGGCACTCGCTCTTACGGCTGAGGCGGGAAAGGTTTATTACATACGAGCAACGTTGAACAACAAGCCGGGCTTCAAATTGAAGCTGATTGACGGCCTCAACGGCCCTATGCAAATTCTGCCTTTGGCTTACAGTACGCTTCAGCCAAAACAATCGACTACATACCAGCCGGCAGATTTTGAGTAATTGTTTGGCCAGTACCAGGCCGAGAGCGAGCAGGCTCAGGCTCGCTATCGAAGAAAAATGCGGCCTGACTTCGGATAGCGGGTCAATTTTGAAAAACTGACATAAACTAGAACTCATCTCATAAATGATTTCTTGCCGATAAAACCCTTAATTATCAATGTTTTCCAAGGGGCAAAATCATTTATGAGATGGCTTCTACTTGTATCAGCCCCTGGCAGTTCGTTGGCGAACCGCTGGCCTTCAGGCAGACGTACATCGCCGATTTCGCTGCGCTCATCTCGAGCTGAGCGCACAAATCAGGCCTTGGTACGTGTCTCGATAGCTAGAATATTAAAAGGCACTGTATCGAATCCATCCTTTTGGCAAAAGTGCCGGAAAGGGTGGCGCACTAGACTACTCCAGGATCATTTGGTAAGCATCACTTTAATGCCGCAGCGCTTTGCTCTAAAATTTTGTCATTCTGTGCTGACGTACTTTGTTCTGGTTCACGTAAAGTATCGGCTAGGCTTGGTTTTTCTGGCGGTACTGGATTCTGCTCTTTGGTTATGGGCGTTTTGGTCGGCGATAGATGAGTAATTACGGCAGACGCGATTGGCAGATACTTGGGTAAGTCCTCTAATGTTAGCTTCGATAGCAACTCCCCGACCGACATTCCTAACACACCGCCTAAGACCGTGAGCGATTTTCGAGCACCGACCGCCCCAAGCGTGAGTAGTAGCAAACCGACCGCCAATTCGACGAAGCGAAATTGGCCATTACCCGGCACCGCGCTTGCGAGACACAGAAGTGAGCCAAGCGAAAACTTAAAGGAGAGATCGGCGCCATACACTCCTAACAATTCAGATTGCATCTGTTTGCTAAATATCAGTGGGCCTGCAAAGAGTCCGTTAATGAACGAATTCATTGCGGGATCTATCTCACTCATGAACTTCTGAAAAATAGCGCCCGGACCATCTTCCAGCTTTTCTGGCTTCTTGCTAAACAATTCGACAAAAAATGGTGTGAGTATAAAACTAACTTTTCCTATAAGATACGCGGTAAATAGACCAATCGCTATCTTCGTCCGATATCCCAGCGCAGGGTACGCCAATAGTACTGTCACACTCCAGCGACGCTTCATAAGCATCAACCCAACAAAAGCTATTCCTGGAACGAAGGCGCCAAGCAGCTCGCTGAAGAGTGACACTGGGCCGAGAAGTAGTTTGTGTAAATCGGGCTTTAGTCCGTCTGGCAGTTCCATAGCCGCCCAGTATACACCCGCAACAGTACGGGCGGGCAGGGTGGCTCTCGATAAGATGGAAGGTGCGGTCAAGCAAAAAGTGCCCCTATCGACTGATGGATGGCTTACCATTTTTCTTTAAACTGACGGCACCTTACGCCATGTTCTGTGGATTGTAATTCTGTTTATAGGCATCACCGCCATAAAAAACAGGACGACCCCCTGTGAAAAACATGGCATTGACTTTCGCCGTATGTTCTCTTAGTCTGGTTAGTATGGACCAGGCAAAAATAAAACAATGGCTTAGGATTGACTATGTCGCATTCGTGTTCAACGGCCCGTATGCTGGAAATCCAGTTGCATTGTCCCCAGACTTTAAACTGGTAGAAGATAAGCAAGAAGCTCGGCCATTCTATTCCCGCGAACGAGCTGAGGAATATCTTAGCGACGCTAAGCCAAAGCTGAAGACCTTGTCGCCCGATCGCGATTGGCGGGTAGAAGAAGGACGTGACGAGACTGAACACGACCAGCCAATATGTTATTTCATTTGTGGCAAGAACAGACAATAGATCTCACACTGGTTTCGGCTAGAAAGCCCCTGCTTAACCCCACGGCTAAAGCCGGACTCATTTCGTTTCTCTGAATTGCACTGCTGGAGCGCATACACTGACATTTCTTCACGCACGACTGGATATTTTTCAAAACTGGCGAGAAACACGTGTGGGTGAAACGGAATCAGGATGCACATTGCCGAGCAGGAAGCGCCGACTGAGGTGAATCGACTGATGGTGGACTTACTGGCCAGCGCGGATGGTAAAGGACGGGACATTGTTTAATGTGTTTTTGCATACGGAACGCCTAACTTTGTGCCCAGCCACACTTGATTTGGCGAGAGCGAATCTTGCGGACCGTTCGCGGTTTTCTCAGTTACTGTAGGCCGATATACCTGCTTCCTGGCCACCCGAATTGTATGACGACGATGCGAAACACTGGACAGTGCGCGGGTTGCAGGACGATCCAGCAGGCCTGATTACCTGGTACATCCTGCTGAAACGAGATTTGCAGGGGCTGCTGTTGATCGGCAATGGGGGATTCAAAGGAAGACCACCAAATGGCGTCGCCGAGATTGGGTACAGCATTGTGCCGGAATGGCATGGCCGGGGATTGGGCACCGAAGTCGTCCACGCACTTACGCTGTGTGCATTCAGGGATTGGAATGTACAAACGGTATGTGCCCACACCCTAACGGAACTGCTTCCCTCGCAGCGTGTACTCGAAAAAAATGGCTTTGTGCTTCGTGGCACGCCCGCCGAGGAAGGAACAATCCGCTATGAGATCACACGTTCCGAATGGAACCACCCTGCCTGAGAATCACGCAAAAATCGCCATCGCAGAGCGCTGAACCCGATTTTCCAAATTGTTTTGAAAGGCCAGGATCGGCAAGTGATTGAAGGAATGGTAGGCACGAGGAGACTCGAACTCCTGACCTCTACCGTGTCAAGGTAGCGCTCTAACCAACTGAGCTACGCGCCTGCACCGCTTGCGGACTTTTTCATTTTACACCAGAATTTGTTTTCGCTTCGAGGCCCGGGTTGCGGGCTGCTGTTTTCCGGGGAGTGTTCAGGGCTGTCAGGAGCAGCTTCGCCCTGAAATTTCCCGCAATGGCCGTTGGCTGCGGCGTATTTTTGCCGGGTGAGCAGGGCAACGGGGACGGGGCGTGTTTTCCTCCTATACTAAATAATCATGGCGGTTGCCTCATTTCCCATTGACAACACCACGAGAAGGACTAGTCTATTTTCCCTCTGAAATTTTTGGGGGCGAGGCGCTCTCTAAATGAGGCGAATACGGCCTTGATTTTGAAAAGGCAGTCGCGGTAATCATAAATTTTAAGGGCCGGCCCGGAGAGGCCGAGGGCCCTTCATCTCAGGAGGCGGTATGTCAAGTACAACCGTTGTGACGTCGTCAGACCAGATTCCAACTTCGAAGATTTGGACGGTGATACTGGCTTCGTCGGTCGGGACCATGATTGAGTGGTACGACTTCTATATTTTCGGGACCCTGGCGCCGTATCTGGCGCCCAAGTTTTATCCGCCGGGAAATGAACTGTTTCAGTACATTGCCTATCTGGCGACGTTCGCGGTTGGTTTTATGGTGCGTCCATTTGGGGCGCTCTTCTTTGGACGCATCGGTGACCTGGTGGGCCGTAAATATGCCTTCATCATCACTCTCACGATTATGGGCGGCGCCACGGCGCTGGTAGGAGCATTGCCCAGCTTCGCAACCGCTGGCTGGTTCTCTCCCGTGATCCTGATTGCCTTGCGCGTCCTTCAGGGACTGGCGCTCGGTGGTGAATATGGTGGCGCTGCCGTCTACGTGGCCGAGCACGCACCCGATGACAAACGCGGCTTCTACACCAGCTTTATTCAGATCACCGCCACGCTGGGTTTATTTGTTTCCATCGCTGTAATTCTGGGAACGCAAAATTCCATGAGCGATGTGGCTTTCAAAGACTGGGGCTGGCGCATCCCGTTCCTGGCGTCCCTGTTTCTGGTGCTGATTTCCCTGTATATACGGCTGCAGATGAAGGAGTCGCCGATTTTCCAGCAGATCAAGTCGGCAGGTATGACCTCGACTGCGCCTCTGAAGGAAGCTTTCACGCAATGGCCGAATTTCAAGCTGTTCCTGATCTCATTGTTTGGCGCGACTGCCGGCCAGGGCGTGGTCTGGTACACGGGACAGTTCTTCGCCTTGTTCTTTATGACGACGATGTTAAAAGTCCCGCCGCGTGATTCGAATATTATCGTCGCCAAGGCGTTGCTGCTCGGTATGCCGTTATTTGTTTTGTTCGGCTGGCTTTCCGATAAAATCGGCCGCAAAAAGATCATTATGGCCGGGCTGCTTTTGGCCGCCGTGTCGTATCGCGTTCCGGGAACAGATATTGGCCTCTATCCCGCCATGCAGCGGGCCGCGGGCAATAACGTGACCCACGTGGACCACACCCAAAACAAGGTGACCGGCCAGACCCTGCTGGTGCCGCAAACCGTGGATGCAACCGGGAAAGCGGTGACCGCGCCCGTGGCCAAAGATGCGAATAAAACCAAACTAGTGTGGCTGGTCTTTATACAGGTGGTTTTCGTCACTATGGTTTATGGGCCGATTGCCGCGTTTCTGGTGGAATCCTTCCCGGCGAAAATCCGCTATACCGCGCTTTCATTGCCTTATCACATAGGTAATGGCGTTTTTGGAGGGCTGGTGCCGCTGATCTGCGTCTGGATTCCGGCGGCTACCGGTAATCCATTCGACGGGCTGTATTATCCGATAGGCATTGCCGCTCTGACCTTCATCATCGGCTCCATCTTGCTGAAGGAAACCGTGCACAAGAAGATTTGGGAGGAAATTGCACTTCCTGGCAAAAAGTAAGTTTACGGCTCCGGATCGAACTGAATGCGTGTTGGGCGAAGCGGGCGGCCAAATCAGGCCGCCCGCGCGCCTGTTGTGCAAGTGACTCCGTCGGGTCTATTCTTTCGGGAGAACAAAAAGCAAGAGGGCCAGATAATGAATGATGTTCGTACAACGCAAGAGCAGGGAGCAGAGCTAACGGAAGCCCAGATTGCGGTCCACTGGAAAGAGGAGCAGTATTATTATCCGGGGCCTGCCTTTATCGGTCAGGCGAACCTTTCCGATCCCGCGGTCAATGAGCGCTTCAGCGAAAAGAATTTCCCCGAGTGCTTCCGCGAATATGGCGACCTGCTCACGTGGGACCACTACTGGCACACCACCCTCGACACCAGCGATGCTCCTTTCTGGAAGTGGTTTGCCGGCGGCAAACTTAATGTTTCTTTCAACTGTATCGACCGCCATCTCGCCCAGCACAAAAACAAAGCGGCCTTCATTTTTGTAGGTGAACCGGAAGAAGACGCGCCGGTCGCGATCACCTATCAGGAGCTGTATTTCCGGGTGAATGAAATGGCGGCCCTGTTGCGGGATTTTGCCGGTCTGAAGACGGGCGACCGCGTCACCATCCACATGCCGGTGGTTCCGGAACTGCCCATTACCATGCTGGCTTGTGCCCGGCTGGGCGTGATCCATTCCGTGGTCTTTGGCGGATTTAGCGGAGAGGCCTGCGGTTTGCGTGCGGCTGACTCCGGCAGCCGGGTGCTGATTACGATTGATGGCTACTATCGCAGCGGAGCACTGACTGACCACAAAGAAAAGGCCGATCTGGCCGTGGCCCAGGCGGCGAAAGAAGGCCAGAAGATAGATAAGGTACTGGTGTGGCGGCGGCATCGCGGACAGTATGCTTCCGCCAAGCCGATGGTCGAAGGCCGCGACTTTTTTGTGGATGAAGTGCTGAAAAATTATGCCGGCAAGAAAGTCGAGCCGGTATCCATGCCAGCGGAAGCGCCGCTTTTTCTCATGTACACCAGCGGCACCACGGGCCGGCCCAAGGGATGCCAGCATGGCAGCGGCGGCTATCTGGCCTATGTCACGGGCACTTCAAAATATATTCAGGATATTCACCCGGAAGACGTGTACTGGTGTATGGCCGATATCGGGTGGATTACCGGGCACTCGTATATCGTCTATGGTCCGCTGGCCCTCGCCGCGACCAGCGTACTGTATGAAGGCGTGCCGAACTATCCGGATGCGGGCCGCCCCTGGCGCGTGGCGCAGCGGCTGAATGTGAACATCTTCCATACTTCACCCACGGCGATCCGCATGCTGCGCAAGGCTGGCCCTGATGAGCCGAAGAAATACGACTACCACTTCAAGCACATGACCACGGTGGGCGAGCCGATCGAGCCGGAAGTCTGGAAGTGGTATTACGAAGTGGTAGGCAAGCGCGAAGCCGTGATCGTGGATACCTGGTGGCAAACCGAAAACGGCGGCTTTCTGTGCAGCACCAAACCCGCGCTCGATCCTATGAAGCCGGGCAGCGCCGGGCCTTCCGTGCCAGGAATCTATCCGATCATTTTTGACGAGCATGGCGACGAGGTGAAGCCCGGATCAGGCAAAGCCGGGAACATCTGCATTCGCAATCCGTGGCCGGGAATTTTTCAAACTGTTTGGGGCGACCGCGAACGCTTCGTCCGCCAGTATTACCAGAAATACAATAAAAATCCGCAAAGCAAAGACTGGCGTGACTGGCCTTACTTTGCCGGTGACGGCGCGGTGCAAACGGCTGATGGGTATTTCCGCATTCTCGGGCGCGTGGATGATGTGATCAACGTTGCCGGCCATCGGCTGGGGACAAAAGAGCTGGAGTCGGCCTGCCTTACCGTTCCTGAAATCGCCGAAGCCGCCGTGGTCCCCGTGGTGGATGAGGTCAAAGGCCGGGTGCCGGAAGCATACGTCTCGCTCAAGCCTGGCGTGCTCCATTCCGGCGGAGTGATTGAAGACAAGGTCCGCGAAGCCATTGAAACGCAAATTGGTAAAATTGCCCGGCCAAGAAAAGTCCATGTTGTTCCGGATATGCCCAAGACCCGTTCCGGCAAGATCATGCGGCGCGTGCTGGCGGCAATCTCCAACCAAATGGACACTGGAGACGTGACCACTCTGGCCAATCCGGACGTGGTCGAACAGATTCGCGTGATGGTGCAGGGAAACAAACCCGTTGTAGCGAAAGACGCGCCAGAAGACGTAAAACGTTTCGGCGAAGAACGATGACATTTTCGACGGAGTTCGATGCACGAAATTGAGGAGGAGGGAGCATGGCAAGGAAAAAGAACAGCCAGGGTGTATCGCGCAGGGATTTCATTAAGCTGACGAGCGCGGGAGTGATTGCCGGCGGACTCGGTCCGGCGTTTCTGTTTCCGGAGCGGGCGGCGGCGCAGCAGAAGACATTGAAAATCCTGCAGTGGAGCCACTTTGTGCCCGCCTGGGACACGTGGTTCAACAATACATACACCAAACAATGGGGCCAGAAGAACAACACCAACGTCATTGTGGACAACATCAATCTGGTTGACCTGAACGCCAAGGGAGCGGCGGAAGCACAGGCCAAAAAAGGCCATGATCTGTTTATGTTCCTCTCGCCGCCGGCGGCTTACGAAAATCAGGTCATCGATATGACCCACGTGTACCAGGAAGTGGAGAAGAAGCACGGAAAGAAGATCGATCTGGCGCACAAGTCCACCTATAACCCCAAAACGAAAAAGTATTTTGCCTTCTCCGACGCTTACACTCCCGATCCCGGCAACTGGCACAGAGACTGGTGGACGGAAGCGGGCTATCCCAACGGTCCGGATACCTATGACGATCTGCGCGCCGGGGCCAAAAAGATTCGCGATAAGACAGGTCATCCCTGCGGGCTTGGTCTGGCCCAGGAACTCGATACCAGCATGGCCATGCGTGCTCTGCTGTGGTCTTTTGGCGGCTCGGAGCAGGACGAAGCCGGCAATGTGACCATTAATTCCAAAAACACGATAGAGGCCCTGAAGTTCATGAAGGCCCTGTATCAGGAATCGGAGACTCCCGAGGTCTTTACCTGGACGCCGCCTTCGAACAATCAGGCCATGCTCGCTGGTCGCGTTTCTTACGTTGCCAATGCGATTTCCATCAGCCGGCAGTCGGAAAGAGAGCATTTGCCGATCGACAGCAAGATCATGGTCTCCCGCGCGCTCAAAGGTCCGGTGCGGCGGATTGCGGCAGAGCACGTGATGAACTGCCATGTGATCTGGGAATTCGCCGAGAACAAGGAAGGCGCTCAACAGTTCCTGATCGACTATATGGATTCGTTCCACGAGGGTTTTGTTGCGGGGCAGTTCTACAATTTCCCCTGCTTCCCCACGACCGTGCCGAATCTGCAGAAGGAGATCGCGAACGATCCGCGCGCGAACCCGTCTGACAAATACAAAGTCCTGGGCGACGTGCTGAGCTGGGCGACCAATGTGGGTTATCCCGGTTATGCCACCGCCGCAATCGATGATGCCTTCAAGACCTGGGTGATCCCGACAATGTTCGCCAAAGTTGCCCGTGGTGATGAGACGCCGGAAGACGCGGCGAAGGCCGCAGAAGCAGAATACAAACGCATCTTTGCCAGATGGAAATAAGGGGATTGGATGGCGATCGTTCAAGTCAGGGATTTGACCAAGGTATTTAAAGAAGGAGAACTTGGAGCAGTTAACAACGTAAATCTGGAAATTCGCGAGGGCGAATTTCTGGTTTTCCTGGGGCCATCCGGCTCCGGGAAAACCACTCTGTTGCGCATGATCGCGGGGCTGGAGCAGCCTACATCCGGCGAAATTATGATTGGCGACCGGGTGGTCAACGATCTGAGCCCGCGGGAACGGCGCATTGCCATGGTGTTCCAGAGTTATGCGCTTTATCCGCATCTCACGGTGTATCGAAATATTGCATTTCCTCTTCGTGCCCAAAAGGCCATTCGAGTGGAAAAATCGGCAGACGGCAAACCGCTGGGATTTTTTGAGCGTATTCGCGAGAAGCGCAAAGTGGAGCGGGAAAAAGTGGAATGGGCGGCATCTCTGCTGGGAATTGGCGGATTGCTGCAACGAAAGCCCCGCGAGCTCTCCGGCGGCGAAAGACAGCGCGTGGCACTGGCGCGAGCCATTGTGCGCGAGCCTTCGGTGTTCCTGCTGGATGAACCTCTTTCCAATCTGGACGCGAAACTCCGTCTTTCCGCTCGCGAGGAGCTTGAGCGTTTCCATCGTCGCGTAGGAACCACGACGATTTACGTGACTCACGACCAGGTGGAAGCCATGGCCATGGGCGACCGTATCGTGGTGCTAAACAAAGGCGTGGTCCGCCAGTTCGGCACACCGACTGAGGTTTATGACGATCCGGCAGACACGTTTGTTGCCACCTTCCTCGGATCGCCGCCGATGAACCTCATCGAGAATGGTGACGTGATCGTGGGCTTTCGTCCGGAACACTTCCGGGTTGCGGAAGACATTAAAGACGCCGCCAAAGTCGTTTTCGACTTCAGGGTGGAAAACGCCGAATATCTGGGAGCGGAATATATTCTTTCCGGAACACTGGTTGGCGGACGGGCCGAAGGCAAAAAGGTGATTGCGCGGCTTCTGCTGGGCCATTCGTTTGAGGTCGGCAAGACGTACCAGTTTGGCGTGCCTTCGCAACACCTGAATTTTTTTGACCGCACCACGGAAAAGAAAACCACTCCAGGGACGCTCTCGTGGCAATAAAGCAGGCAAAAATCAAATCCATTGGCGCCGCGCAGAGCCCCTGGCTGGGTGCGGCCATGTTCAGCCCCGCGATTCTGTACATCGTTCTGCTGATCGGCGCGCCGTTTGTACTCGCGATTTATTACGCATTCAGTGATGCGCGAATCGGCAGCACCGAGCTGCATTTCGTGGGTCTGGAGAACTTTCGCAGCATCATACAAAGCCCCAGCTTCCGCAAGGCGGTCGAGAATTCCATTGTTTTCACCGTGGTGGCCCAGGTGATCGTGATGGTATGTTCCAACATACTTTCCATCGCTCTGGAGAAGCCGTTTCGCGCACGCGGCCTGGTGCGCTTCCTCATTTTGCTCTCATGGGTGGCGCCGGTCTCGCTGGGCACGATTGGCTGGAAGTGGATTCTGGATTCAATTTACAGCGTGATTACCTGGCTACTGGTGTGGCTGCGAATTGTGAATCCGTTCGATACGCCCATGTGGCTGGGCGAGCCAAAACTCGCCATGGCCTCGGTGATACTGGTGCACTGCTGGCGTTTGATTCCATTTTCAACCGTTATCTTGCTGGCCGGGCGCACTGCCATTCCCAAAGAAATTCCCGAAGCCGCCTCGATTGATGGCGCGGGTTTTTGGCGCACGCTGTTTCAGATAAATCTGCCGATGATGACACCCATCCTGAGTGTTGCCGTTTTGTTCGGCACTATCTTTACTTTTACGGACATGACAGTGGTCTACATTCTGACCAACGGCGGCCCCTATGATTCCACGCAGACGCTGCCGTTGCTTGCCTTTACCCAGGGCATACAGGCCAGCGATCTGGCCGCCGGCGCCGCTATCTCAATCTTTCTGGTTCCGGTGTTGGTGTTGATTGCCTGGCTGATGCTGCAGGTCGCGCATCGCACGGAGGTGTCGTAATGGCAAACAGACATCCTTTGGGCCTTAAGCTCGTCAGCGGGTTACTGGCTCTGCTCGCGATATTTCTGCTGATTACCACGGTACGGCATCACGTAGCCGGCGTGGCAGGGCTGGTGCGGCTTGCCGGAGTCTTGCTCCTGGCCGTGCTGGCCATTGGCCTGTGGAAGCTGTGGAACTGGGCGCGCACCTTTGTATTTCTTCTGCTGACCATCGACGTACTGAGCAATCTGGCAGCTCTGTTTCTGTACGCGCTGCGGCAGGCAAAGCACCGGCTTGCTCTGGAATTGATCATCCAGATCGGTATCGCGGTTCTGGTTCTGTGGTATATGCAGAGGCCGCAAGTGCGCAAGGTTTTTGGAGGCCAGAGCGCCTGGCCTGCAACGGTAAAGACGCTGGTCCTGGGGATTTTCACCGTGCTGCTGGGATTTCCGTTTTACTGGATGGCGATTGCCAGCTTTAAACAAAACCTGGACCTCTACGCCACCGAAAATAACCCATTCGTCTTTAACCTTCCGCCTACCCTTGACCACCTGCGGTTTTTGTTTAACGAGACCCACTATGTCCAGTGGCTGGCCAATACGGCACTGGTAGGGGTGCTGGTGGTGGGAATTACACTGGCGCTGGCATTGCCGGCCGCATATTCTTTGGCGCGTCTCACGGGGCGCTGGGGTGAGAGACTGGGCATCGGCATCTTTCTCACGTATCTGATTCCGCCCACGCTGCTGTTCATTCCACTCTCCAGAATTATCGCGATTCTGAAACTTCAGGACAGCATGTGGGCTTTGGTGCTGGTTTATCCGAGTATCACCATACCGTTTTCCATCTGGCTGCTGATGGGCTTTTTCAAATCCATTCCTCGGGAACTGGAAGATGCCGCCATGGTGGATGGGCTGACGCGCTTTGGCGCGTTCGTGAAGCTGGTGATCCCCATTTCGCTCTCCGGAATCCTCACGGTGGTGATTTTTACCTTCACGCTCGTCACCCAGGAATTCATTTACTCGCTCACTTTTATTTCATCGGAATCAAAACAGATGATAGGCGTAGGCATCCCGATCTTTCTGGTCCGGGGCGACGTGTATTTCTGGGGTTCGCTGATGGCGGCCTGTCTCATAGCCAGCCTGCCCATTGCGTTTCTCTACAATCTGTTTCTTGACCGCTTCATTGCCGGGTTTACGGTAGGTGCGGTGAAAGGGTAGCTCCTTGGAAATATTGGGGCGGGTGGAGGTCAATTGTCTGCTGACTTTGATTTCGCCCGTCCCTTTGGTTTTGTATCGGTTCTCAAGGGTTTGCCGCTCAGAAATTCGGCGACCGTGCGCTGCTCTTCGGCGCTGAGCCGCAAGCCCTGGGGCATCATAACTCCGGATTGCAGGGCACGAAGAATAAAGCCTGGTGAAAAACTGGTCATCTCCCGCAGCCGGGGTGCGCGTGGCTGGGTGGGGTCTTCATGACACTTTGCACACTGCTGCTTGTAGATGGCCGCGCCATCCCGGGGATGCGCGGCGGCTATTGCGTATTGCTGTGCAGCAACCGCGATCATAATGCACAAAATAATTTTGCCGAGCACCGCAATATTTTATCGTGAATTAGGGGGCTTGAAAGTACAGGCGAAAACACGTCTTTACACTTTTTTGACAAACGCCGACAATCAATTCAATGGGTGCTGCTGGAAGTTTTCATTTCGGGAAACTGGTCCTGGTTACGCTGAACGCTCCAAGAGAGAAGTTCTGGGGCGCAGTGCTTTCCGTGGACCCCGCCGGGGTAAGCCTGCGCGGTATTGACCTGCATTCCATGGATGATTTTTCGCAGCTGGTGCGAAACGGCGAGGCCGCCAGCGCCACGGTAATTTTTTTCCCTATGCACCGGGTAGAGCGTATCGAACTGGACGTCCGCAGCGGCGAGCTGCCGTCGCTGGCAGAGCAGTTTGCCGCGAGGACCGGCGTGAATGCCGCCGAATTTTTTCACAAGGTGGAGCCATGATCAGCCAGCTTCGCTCCGCGCCCAATCTGCTTACGCTGCTGCGGCTGATCTTTATTCCGTTTATTGTGATCGCTGTGCTGGAGCGGCACTATGCCTGGGCGCTTGGTCTTTTTTTTGCCGCCGGCATCAGCGATGGTCTGGATGGTCTGCTGGCCCGTCTGTTGAAGCAGAAAACGGTTTTGGGGCAGTATCTCGATCCCATAGCCGACAAGCTTTTGCTCAGCACCATGTTCATTGTGCTTGCGGCCACGCACCGCCTTCTCTGGCGCGTGACCGTGCTGGTGTTTGCCCGCGACATTCTTATTTTGATTGTGTGCGCGCTGTTGTATATGACGGGCGCGCTCAAAATTTTTCGCCCCAGTATTTTCGGCAAAGCCAATACTCTGGCCCAGATCGTGACCGTCCCACTGGTGCTGCTCTATGAAGTGTGGAAGGAGCCATGGATCGGGACAGCCAAAACCATCGGCGTGTATTCGACCATCGCGCTGACCGTGATTTCCGGCGTGCATTACGTGGTGAGAGTGGCATTTGATCTGCATCGCACCAGTTCCCGGTCAGCCGGCGTTCAGCAATCCTGATTTAAGAAACAGGCGGATTTTTTCAGTCGTGCCGCTTGCCGGTTTCCGCGCGCCATTTGCTAAAATCGAATGCTTGTCATTACGTCTCTACAACACGCTGCCCGGCAAGGTTGAGGAGTTTTCCCCCGCCGTGGACAATACCGTCCGGATGTACGCCTGTGGCCCCACTGTGTATGACTATGGGCACATCGGCAATTTTCGGACATTTGTGGCGGTGGACATTCTCCGCCGTTTTCTTCGCCAGACTGGCCGCCAGCTTCTGCACGTAATGAACATTACCGACGTGGATGACAAGATCATCCGCAATGCGGCGAAGCAGCAAAAAACCGTCAGCGAATATACCCGCCAGTACGAAGAAGCCTTTCTGGAAGACATGCAAACCCTCAATCTGGAGCGCCCGGAGCGTGTGGTGCGGGCTACGGAACATATTGAGGAGATGGCCAAATTCATCCAGGAACTGGAGCAAAAAGGCTTTGCCTACCGTACCGAGGATGGCTCGTATTATTTCCGCATTGCCAAATTTCCCGACTACGGAAAGCTCTCCAAAAAAGATTTCAGCGGCATGGAAGTGGGCGCGCGTGTAGACGTGGACGAATATGAAAAGGACAACGCACGCGACTTTGCTTTGTGGAAATCACCCAAGCCCGGCGAGGCCTGCTGGGACAGTTCGATTGGCAAGGGGCGTCCGGGATGGCACATTGAGTGCTCCGTGATGTCCATGAAATATCTGGGTTCCAGTTTTGATCTCCATGCGGGCGGCGAAGACCTGACGTTTCCTCACCATGAAAACGAGATCGCGCAGTCCGAAGCGCTGACGGGCCAGCAGTTCGCGCGCTTTTGGATGCACGTGCGCTTTTTGCTGGTGGAAGGCAAGAAGATGTCCAAGAGCGAAGGGAACTTTTTCACCCTGCGCGACCTTTTGCTCAAGGGACACAAGCCCTCTGCTATTCGCTTTTTGCTGACGTCAGTCCCGTACCGCAAGCAGCTCAACTTTACGTTTGACGGACTTCGCCAGGCGGCGCACTCTGTCCAGCGTCTGCGTGATTTCAAAGCCAGGCTGGAAATGTCTAGACTGGAGCCGGGAAAGAATGAAACCGCGCACGAAATCGCGGCCCGCGCGCAGAGCGAGATGCGCTCCGCACTGGATGACGATCTGAACACGGCGCAGGCCCTGGCCGCGATGTTTGACATGGTTCGCGAAGCCAATACTTTGGCTGATCGCGGAGAGCTTCGCCAGGATGACAAGGCTCCGCTGCTGCAGGCGCTGCGGCAATTCGATGAGATTTTTGCCGTGGTCGAAGATGACGATACCGCCAAGATGAATCGTGCGCTCGAATGGGCCAGAGCCCATGGCCTGGCCAATGGAGCCGGTCTTTCCCCCGCCATTACCGACGAAGAAGTTGAACTGCTGGTGGGCGAGCGAAATGATGCCAAGAAAGCGCGCGACTTTGCCCGCTCCGATGCCATCCGCAAACAGCTCACCGAGGCCGGGATCATCGTGGAAGACACGAAGGATGGAACTCGCTGGAAGCGAAAGTAGGTCCTTTAGTCTGCCAGAGTAAGTTCAGGCTCTTCCGCGCACGTGACTGGCGCTGGATTGATAGTTTTTAGCCGGGCGCGATTGACCAGCACCACGGCGCTGATGATGATGACCGTCCCTGCCAGCATAAAGCTGTCCACTTTTTCATCCAGCAGCAGCCACCCGAAGGAAATGGCCACTACCGGATTGACGTAAGCGTAGGTGGCCACCTTGGGCGTGGGGACGTGGTCCAGCAGCCAGATATAGGCGGTGAAGCCGATCCACGATCCGCAGGTAACCAGATAAATCAGGGACCAGATTCCTCTCGAAGTCCACGTAGCGTGATGAAAGCCGCCGGTGGCCAGAGCGATCACTGTGTTGACGATGCCGGCCAGCAGCATCTCCCAGGCAGCGGCGGTGAGAGTATCCACGCTAAAGGCCCAGATTCCCGAGAGTATGGAGCCAAGAGCCCAGCCGAGGCTGGCAGCTATCAGAATGCCGATGCCGATCAGCTCCAGCTGTCCCAGATGCGTATCGGAAACGAGCTTCGGCCACAGCAGAACCACCATTCCCACAATCCCCAGGGCCAGCCCCAGCGTGCCTGCCAGCGGCAGCCGCCTGGTGCGGAAGACCTGGGCTTCCAGGACCGCGACCCAAATGGGAACAACAGCTACCACCAGGGCGGCAAGTCCGCTGGAAACATATTTTTCCGCCCATAGCACGCCCATATTGGCGATTGAGAGCAGCAGCACGCCTACCACCAGCAGCCGCCCCAGATCCTGGCGGGAAGGCCTGATTTTTCTTCCGGAGAGCACGCACCATCCCAGCATCAATACGCCGGCGATCAGAAAGCGCACGGAGCCTATAACGTACGGCGGAATCTCCACTACCGCCACGCGCATCGCCAGATAAGTGCCGCCCCACAGTACGTACACCAGGGCAAAGGCCAAAGCGATCCGAAAGCGGTGCTGCTTCTCCAAAATACTCATATGCGATTAGATCATCTAACAGAGAAGTGGTCGCACACTACAGCAATAAATCTGATATGCAGAATTCCGTCGCGAACTGTAAAGAGCGGCATGCCAAAGGGGGGCAGCGAACTGGGCGAAAGTGGTATCGCTTTCTGCCTGTTACCCGGATTCAGACTATAATTAGACTATCTATGGGCGTGCAGCTCACATCGTTGTTTCAGGTACAGTTGCCTGAGAACTCGCGCGACTGCTGGGTGGACTTCCTGGTTTGTCCCCGGCGCTATCTTGCCGTGCTGCCGTCCCATGCGCGGGCGAATCTTTTTGCCGGCGACTAACCGTTTCCCTCATTTTCCAGTCCTGGCCTGAACTCAGGCCGCGTCTTTTTCTTTCGTTGACTTGAAAAGAGGATGAACATGGCATCTCATACGATTGTTTCTGCTGCCGGTCCGAAAATTCGGACCAAACTGCCTGGTCCCAATGCGCAAAAAATCCTGACGGGCGACGCGAAATACATGTCGCCTTCGTATACCCGCTCCTATCCGCTGGTGGTGAAACGCGGTCGCGGCCTGATGATCGAGGATGTTGACGGCAACGAATTTCTTGATTTTTCCTCGGGAATTGCCGTGTGCTCCACCGGGCATTGCCATCCGGAAGTGGTGGCCGCCATTCAGCGGCAGGCGGGCGAGCTGATCCACATGTCGGGAACGGATTTTTACTACGAAAGCCTGGTCACGCTGGCCGAGCGGCTATCAAAAAT